>Ga0179591_1333849_pt1 | contig 16586 bp, 12 predicted proteins | sample CZOMad2_1_08_16f_FD_182891 | JGI IMG/M metagenome (GOLD analysis project Ga0179591, IMG submission 182891) | Vadose zone soil fungal communities from Angelo Coast Range Reserve, California, USA - CZOMad2_1_08_16fungal (PacBio error correction) | ecosystem: Environmental > Terrestrial > Soil >...
TCAAGGCTGATAGTACGAATCAGGGGAAAAGAAGAGGGGTTCAGCCAGCGTTAGCTCGCACGGCGAAACGATTCCGGGAGGCAGATGAAGCGGGAGATGGGGGAGGAAGATAAAGCGATTTACGTATTTCTGCATATTGAAGCATACTGAGCGACTCCAGTGGAACTTCAGCGTCAAACGTCTACAGATGGTTCAGTTTACCGATTTTGACCAAAGAGAAAGGGAGAAAGGTTGTGCACAGTTAGAAAAGTTTCCATCTGGCATTCAGGGGAAAAAAGTTGGGCAGCTGGGCGAAAATAAATTTGATGGCCGCGGAGTTGGCGTGAGGTCAAGTTGGAGGGACTCGACGTACGGGAAGAATAAAGAAAAAACGGGACAGGGCAAGGGGAACCCGGTTCAACGTCGGTAAGGGAAAGCGGGTCAGGGGAGGATAGCGGTAATCATTGTCACGATATGGTCGATTTCGGCAAATGTCTTGGTCTAAGGGGAAGGAAACTGCGGAGGGCAAGGGGGGAACAGAGCGTGACAAAGGAAACATATGCCCCATGGTTGGAAAAAAAGCAACTATACGACCTTACAGTTATTAGGAGTGGACGAAAGGGGTGGAAGAGGAACACAATGGAGAATCAGAAAAAAAATTGGGCAACGATTGGGGGTCGAAGGACCGTAAAGGGTACTGCTTACTAGTGGGAGAAAGAGGTAAGATCCGGTGCAAACACAAGCATAGAAAAACACAAGCAACCTATCAAGACGCGCATACGGAGAGAAATCAACCAGAACGGGGGGAAATACTCGTGATTCTTCAAGGGTTCGCCAAGCATCTATCCTATGGGAAAAAGAAAGGGGCGGTAATGACGGCCAACGAAAGAATAGAAGGACGGACGAAGACTACGGAAATACCCAGAAAGCTACATCAAAGGGTAGTAAGAGGGAGTGACGAAATAGGTCACGATCAAAATTAACGGGATACAGAGGCGATCATGGGAAATTCATTAAGGGCACATTACTGTGGTTAAGCGGGAGGGTTCAAGAGAGGTAAAACGTAATCCATCCGACATAACATCAAGAGGAAATCACAAACTTCACGAGTATAGGACTATTAAATTAAACACGGGTACATTGGTCTCGGGGTAACAATGACACAAGAGTTGCAGTGCCCTAAAGGCTCTTCTAAAAACCTCCACGGAAAGGAAAGTAAAAAGGGGTTAATGGCATGAACTTACAAGCAGTCCTTTCCCAAGGAAGATAGTCGATTCGCAGCATGGTAAACGGGGGGAGAGATCTAAAATTATCGTCGTCAAGAGGGAAAAGAAGTACCATACCTCATCTCTTATTAGAGCAAACTGAGGGCAAGGCGAGTAAAGAATGCTGCATATGCCAGGTAGGGAGTAGGAATTCAGGTGACAGGCGGCGGGGGAAGAGAGAAAGGAGTCGATAATCTGGACCTTGTTCGTGTCCGAGTAGGGTCCCGGAAGAGCCTGGACATGAGTCACCAAGCTCTAACCAGGTGAGCTGGGCAATGATGCAGAGGTACAGGTTCGAAAGGAAAAACAACCATAAACCATATCCTGTGATCACAGCACGCAAAGGGATGATAGACTCGGGGGAGCGTGCAGAAAGCAGGAAAAATTCTTCGCGCGGTCAAGAAAGGGAAGGGTCAAACATTCCCGACAATGCACACAGCCTTTTTGAGAAATTACCTTCCCCCCGGCTGAAACTCAGGAGAGGCTACCTGGTAGACAGAACACGACGGGAAACCACGAAAAAATTAGGCAGTTTCCAAGCGAAAAGTGCACTTGTTCCGGCACTTTTCAATTCCGAGTGACAACAATTTTGTCTCTCTCAAACAGGGAGCAAACGACAACTGGAGGACGACAGCGCACCAATCATATGCGTCGGAGATCTTCTTAATGAGGCCCAAAAAGCGCTAAGAAGGTGTCTGGTCAAGGAAGAAGGTGGAAATAAGGGAAAGCGATAAACGGGGGGAAGAATAGTGGTCAAAAGTTAAGAGGTAATAATGAGGGGTGGTTTCTTCAAACTAAGAAATTTGGCAAGCAAGAAAGGGGTTCATAAGAAAGGGGGGTCCCGGGAATGAGCGTGACGGGAAGAATCAAGGTACAACTCATCGGTCAGGTTTAATTGTTTATGACCGTAGCGCAATTTTAAGGGGGACGAAGCAGGGGTTCTCACACGGATAGGAGTGAGCTTTAAGCAACCGGACGGAGCAGCCTGTCATCAGTTTGTCAAAGAAGAAAGAGGGAAAGGTCAAGGGGGAAAAGGTAAGGAAGGAGATCTCAACAACAAGGGAGGAGTGGAAAGATAGGGCCCAAGACCAAAGGCAATCAAGTATGGACTAAAAAGCTACGTGATCCGCTCGAGTCGAGAAAGAGGAGGGGAAAACTTGATCTCTAAAAAAATTAACACACCGTCGACAGCGAGGTAGAGCCAGTCTAAGTAAGCTCTTCAGATAAGAAATGAAGAAGGGGCAGGTTCAGTACCAAATGATGGAGTGTTTCACCATGTAGGGAACCAAAAAAGATGTAGATTCAATGGGGAAAAATATTGCGACGAGATCCGGGAATGGACAGCAGAGATCTAGCTATCAGAGGGGGCTTCGAGGATGCTTGTAGGAGTGCCGCGGACGCAATAAGGGGAGTGATCGCATGACGCACATGGCGTCAGGTTGAGGAGGGATGATGTTGGGGGAAGCGACGTAACGAAAAGGGAAAACTCTCAGTATTCGGACTTGAAAATTGGGGGGGACTCGAGGAACAGTGTCCTTGCTGTAAAACTTACTGACGATCGGGGGTGGCCAGAGTAAAAGGGTAAAAGAGAAAAAAAAAAAAAGGGCAAGCGTACTTAATTGGGGATCGAAGGGATGGTGGTTGGAAAATGGTACTCGAACAAAAGCGGATAAAGAGGCACCAATTGATTACCGAGAAAACACTCGATTCAAGAATCAGGTAGTTCGAGGAGATCACAACATGGGAGGCTGGAGCGCGCGGGGCCGTTTAGTAACACCGCTGCATTAAGGTAAAAGGATCAAGGTAGCAGTCGCGTAACGGGGGGGAAAGGAACGCATTAAGATTGAGGAAGACTACAATTGGCGAAGTTCTCAAAATGCATAGAGCACTTCCGGACAGGCAAAAAGTGCGGGTACAGAATGGGAGACGGTGCAAAAATACGGGTCGGACGGACGCACCTCCTGGCTAAAACGTGACAGGATGCGTTTGGCAATATAGCGGGATCAAGAGTTAATGGAGGAGAATGGCTGCTTGGGCAGTGTTTCCGAGCAAAACGCCCGGACGGGCAACTCTGCGTCAGAATCTGATGTGTCGGGGGGAGGGGGGAGAACGTCATTGGCAGGGCAACTTAACGGCGGCAGAGAGATTGCCGGTGACTTTGTCTTGAAGAAATAGCGGTTTAAGGTCGAAGCGCTACACTATAAAGGGTGGACTGACCACCGGAAATGAGCAATGAGAGCCAGGAGGGGAGGGAGGAGTTCGGAAAAAGGACATGGCATTAAACCCTCACCTCCCTCGTAAAGAGGGCAAACCTTTCGCCTAAGGTATGGGGCGCATGCAGGTGATATCGGCATCAAGGTTGCTCGGGAAAGGTCTGGGTACTTTAACTGGGGGTTCCTAGTACGGTTGAGGTCTTGTCACTCGGTTCGGGAAAAGCGTCGGAGTCGGCTGTTAAGGAAGGGAAAGCACGGGCATCCTCCCTGCGGCGACGTTAAGGGTGGGGCGAGAATATAAACGAACCTCGGTTCCGCAAGGAAGTTTTGCAGTCGGCCTACACTCTGGGAACGCTTTCTGGGCTGGGATAGGGAAAGGGGACTGGGGGCAAAAAGCCGGGCATATTACATGACAAATGACACAGGTGAGGAATTGAGCGCTAGTGACAGAGTTCCAGACAGCTTCTTTCTCTAAGTCAGAATGCGAAAAGAATCAAAGTGGCGATAAATAAAAGCATGGGAGAAGTAAGGAGGGAGGGCACCTCGATGCCAACTCACCGTTACGGGAAAGTAAGCGCTTTGAAACGGGGAGCGAAGTGGGAGCGACCTGTAAGCAAGACGGAGAATAGAAAATATCCGCAGGATTAAGCGCTATAAGGGGGGAACAAGCTCATTGTTACTGAGTTTGAACCGGGGTTACCTGGTCTTACCTAAGGATGGGGTCCACGAAAGGAAAAATTCACAGACAGGACTAACACAAGAATGCAAGGGGTTTGCGATGAAATGGGAGGAAAAGAATGTCACACTCCTTTGATGGTCGAGGCAAAGGCGCGGGGCAAGGGCCCAGAGGAGTTGAGGCCACCCTAACCCTGAATTGTAGAGTTGACGAGGGACGCAGCTTTCCAGCGCGAAGGGAATTGCAGAAAGGCAGAGGGGCACCGCGGAAACGAAGTCAGAGGCAAGATGCGCCAATTGAAGGGACGCGCGATACGGGAAAGCTATAACGAGAAATGGGGCAAACTACTGATCGAACCGCGAAGGGAACAGGGAAGATGGATTCTCGATGGGGAGAGTCTTCTCCTGGATGATCAGGATCGAGGCGCGATCGCAGAAGCAAGTTCACGAGCATTTACAGTGCAAGGGGTGGATCTCTCCAAAAGTGGAATGCACGAAAATGATAATTACTCGCGTGAGGAACTGATTGTAAGCGCACGGTCACGAGATATCAGGGAAAAATTACCCCATCGAGAAGAGGATAGGAAGAAGATTAAGTTCCACGGGGAGCTACATCAAGATATCAGGGAAAAGGGACACTGGGGATAGCTTCCAACGTTCGACGCGAATGAGATGGCCGCACAGAGGTGCCCTTGACGCCGCGGGGAAAGGGCTTTCATCGAATAATCCTGATGGATTAGCAGATTAAGGAAGGGACTTGAAGAGAGAAGGGCAACTCGACCGGTGTGGAGGGGGTGGGGAACTTAAAATCCAGGCGTACCATGGAAAGATCAGTGCCAGGTTTTCAATTTAGAGGTGGAAAAAAAAAGAGCAAGCCATCACAACGCTGGACATTCTTGTGAGGGGGAAATGAAATGGGCGGAACGGGTGCGTCTGGACGTTTATAGCGATGGTGAGCCTCTCCTTGCCCCTGTGAAAAAGTAAACGTCAGAGCAAGTTAGCGTTAATAGCCATTTCTGTCGAAAGAAAACCTGTAGCCGTCCAGAAGGTAGTCTCTGTGAAAAAGCTGCGGCTGGGCAGAGTGTCACAGCGGAACCCGAGGCTCAAACGGGAAGGGCCCCATGAAGAGTTAAGTTTATCGAACTTGTTTATCGCACAAAGTTGATGCCGGAAAAAAAACGAGGTGGGCACGAGATGTCAAGGAAACAAACAATTTCCGCTCCAACCCAGGCATCAGGGGGAACGGCATGCAAAAAAAGCAAGACACGATGTTTAGCAACAAGGGCCGCCAGAAGGAAGCATGCGCTGCAAGCGGTGGGGGGGAAAGGATTCGCCGGCCGTGGAGCTTCTTGGAGAAGAAACAGCCGACACTTTCCTAGGGGGCAAACTGAGGCGGTAAAGGGTCGCGGGACCATAAATAGATCCACAATAAACTATAACTCAAATCAAAAAAGCAGGAAAAACTTGCGACGTCAACGGTTGGTCCGAAAAATGGGTCACTATCCCATATGCCTAAAAAGAAGCATGACATGGGGGTATTTGTGAAGAAGGCGGGCGGTATCAGAGGCAATGACTAACAGACGGTCAGAAACAAAGCCGCGCAGCACAAGAAGCTAGAGTAGGCGAAAAGCACTTCACTGTCGAAGGGAACTGCAATACTCTTTCTATAGAAACGAAAAAAATGTGGATTCGAAAACTCCACTGAGCATTGCTTCGGCGGAGGGAGTTATACAGAATTAAAAACAGCCTCCGAGGTGCACAGGGAAATTTCGGGAATCCCGGCGGCTCGAATAAAAAGGTCCTATAGCAAATGGGAATGCAGAGGGGAAAGTACAAAGCGCTACTTATACCTCATAAGGTGGGAACACCACATCGTCATGAAAGAGGCGTACCGGAGGTAGGAACGTATTATTACACAATGGACAGTCGACTGTCGTCGTCTGACCGAAAAAAAAGTTAAAACGGGAGATCAGAGGACCCTGTGTCGCATGGCGCCTGGAAAGAATAATCTCCGCCCCTAAAAAGGATGCTGAAATAGGATCTTTCATTCCAAACGGGGAGCAGACGGAGTAAGACACGACCGACTAATCACCAGATCGGCGATATCCTTTCGAACAGCGCGCATGAAAGCTGAGGGTGAGAGGAGCACTAGCCTCAGGGGGAAGCTTCGAGGTTAGAGAAGCTGAACCCTCCGCAGAAAAGAAATATGTGGTGGAAAGGAAACTTCCCGCACAGTTCGACCGGAACATAGAAAGTACAATCCCACCCAGAAAAGCTCATAACACTAAAGCAGACAAAACTAAGTGCCCGAGTGCCGTAAACAATGTCAAATTCGCTTATACCTAGAGGGGGTTAATCTTTGCGCAATTCGATTAAAGAGAAGAAGGTCCCGGTACGAATTCGCAGCGTCAGGAACTGGGCTGACTCTTCCTGCGGCCAAGAAGAAAAACTTCCGGATTCAAAACTTGCAAAAGAAGGTGGGGGCTCAGTCAAAGACGATCCGGGCGATCCTAGAATATTCTGTTTGATGAGAACGAAGGATTTGGTGGCGGGACATATAAAGGAGTGGCACCTGGGGCAAGCATACAAAACACTGTCCTATGACTCTTCTGGACGAATGAAAATAAACGCAGGTATCGATCAGTGTACTTGGCCGTAATCTTAAAGGGTCACAAGGTTTTATTGGGCACGTAGCAGGGTTTAGAAACGCATCAGTGATCGCGGTAAGAAAGGGGAGGCTGCCTCCCGTGAACAGTATCACCCGGGGGAAGTTGCAACCGGAGATCGTAGGCAAAAACAAAAGGGGAAGAGGGGAAAAGAGAAAAGAGGAGATAGGGGCAAAATTCTCTGAAGACTCCGGGGAAAAGAAGTGGGGCAAATGATGATATCCGATGTTTCTCAGAGGGATAGTAAACCGGAACTCTCCCAAGGGAAACGGATGTCTACATTCACCATCGGGGGGTGGACGACGCTCAAGAAGGCGGGGACAGTTGGTTAATATCCCGGGTAATGCAGTTCAACACGCATGGTTCAACGAGACGGAGAAAGAAGGAATTGAGTTTAGGAAACAGATCGCTAGTCACACAGGCAATTGGAAGACTCGGGGGGGGAAGGCGAGTCCGACAGAGGGGATAAGGTAGCTTGCACTCAATCTCGAGCGGCCCGGGGGAGGAGGGCATTGAGTCGTCCCCGGAAATTAGGGGCCCGATGAGAAAAGAGTCAGAAGGTATAGCGATTTAAAATTGGAAAGAAGGCATTGGGTTCTCTGTGGCCACAGTCAGTTAAGTGAGTTGGAGGGGGTCAAAATTATTTTCTTTGTGTTCTGAAATTAGCCTATTGCAGAAAAGCTCATGTTGATGGAAGGGAGGGAATGTGCGACAGGGTAGGGGGAACGCGAATGAAAACCAAGGGGGACTGCATATGGAGAGAGCGACAACGGCTATAATCCTTGGTAATACTCCGGTAGGCGAAAATAGGCGTTAACGGCGGAGGGGGGAATAGACGCTCCCGCTCACATTTGGAAAATAGCCGGTAGTAGCTGACTGCAAGCATCAAAACATGTTTGTTGCGGACGGAAGCCTGAGACCATGAGAATGGGGAAAAATCGAAGAATCAATGAAAATACTCTTTAACCTTCGCTCAGGGTCGTCAGTCTACAAACACGCTGGTGAACACTGGTATAAGACCAGCATGGCAGATTTCAGGAACGATATGAGTTTGGGCAGATAACTCGACGATGAGTGTAGACGGAAAGCGTTGAATCCTCTCGCCGTAGAATCGGCGGGGGATGTCGAAGAACTTCAAAGTGTTCCACCTGACTCGAAGAGAGTCTGGAGGAATAGAAAAGGGGGAGACGGAGGGTGGCAGGTTCACTGACTATAATAGAAAATGGGCATGGGCGGAAACTAGATGTTAGCGCGCGAGGTACATAGAGGTTGCAGCAGTACCAACCGACCCACAAGGGGAAAGAAAAAGTCTAACTCCGATAAGACATGGTAGTGCGGTGTCTGGAGGGTGACATTGGGTACGCTAACTCAATCTTCCATTTGGACATCACGTGCACCCTTACTGCTTTTTGGCCAGAGCTCGGGTACGGGAAAAGTCACTTTGCCCATTTCGAAAGGCGTGAGGGGGTCACGCTCCGCTGGAAAATTGTCATTTCAGTCGTATGTGCGGGGAGATGAGCGGCGTCAAAGTCGATCGGAATAAGGGAGTTACCGCCTCAGCCTGTCGGGCCCTCTAGCGGGCGATGCTTTAGAAAATACCCGAAGAAATGCGGTCCGAGAGGGTTGGCCGAGAATCCACGGGGGGGCAGGCAGCCTGCTCGGTCTGGAGGCAGGGGGGAATTAGTCTGGGTTGGGGGGGGCGAAGACCTTATCCCACTAGTTAGCAGTAAATTGAGGCGAAAAGAGGGGACGACCAACCTTCATGGAGCGAAGCCTCAAAACATGGGGGGCGCCGCATGCAAAGGCAAGACCATAAACCTACCTGGGAGAATTTCCTCTGGGTGATAAGGGGGGGACAGTAAAGCTATTGAGAAGACGGCACCGAGAATTTGACAACACACTGACTGCGGACGTCAGCAAGGGGGGAAGATTGAGAATGCAAATCCCTGAAAGAATCATCGCATCAATGGACCAAAGTGAATACCGACGGGAACAGGGTTTGAAAACCACAGGCAGGACAGAAGTTGTGGACATAAATTCGGGGGGGGGGACGATACCATCGGGTGCGAAAATACCAAAAAAAAGATCCACATCATTTCAGTCTACAGCCACAGAATGGTCCAGCAGGGTGGTAAAAAGATGAAATTTTCTTCCTAGCAAAAGTACAAAAAACGTCATGTCCTGAAAACTGGGAGAGGAAAGGACTCTGCAAGGGGCTACCTGCTCTGGAGGGTACTGACAATTCCAGCCCGCGAGACTGGGTGGAAGTGCAGACTGGGCGTGCCAAACGTTCAGTGGGGCTCTCAAGGATGTTTACAGAACGAGGGCGATGGCGACCGAATCATCAAGAGAGAGGAAGGGGAACACAACTTCTTGAAGCGGCTTACGAGCTAGCACTGGAGTGGAATGTCGGGAACACTCTATGAATTGAGGCTTATATGCACGCGGCGATCGAATCGTCTGCGGGGATTCGTGCGATGTTTTTGGTAGAGAAGAATCGGACGGGGGAAGAGACGACGCAGATAGAAAAAGCATTCAAAGACCAATGGTGGTTCATTTGTGGGAAATCACGACAACAGGTGGGATGCAAAGGCCACATGAAAAAGAGGTAGGTTGACGCACTGGGAAAGAGCAGATTAGGTAAAATCGAGTCATCAGGATCCAAACCGGAATGAAAATGGGAAATCGTACTAGATTGAGATAAAGGTTCAGCGGATCTGCATGTATGCCAGCAAGGCAGAGGGGGATATAGAGACCGTGCCGTGATATGGTTTCGTGGGCCGATCATCTTAAATCAGCAAGATCTAGGTTGTGATTGGAAGCAAAATATATCCGGAATGTAGACAGTTAAAGCGACTAGAGCTGAAGCGTGAATTGCTAACGAATTCACACGGGGCAGGTTGGCCTTAAGCAGAGGATCAAATTTGCCCCGCGCATTGTCAAACTTGGGGACAATCATTTAAGAATTTCGAGAAAGGAGAGAAAAGGGATTACCAATCTTGTGCTGTAAAAAGACATTGTCCTAAAGTAGCGTCTGGCCGTTTTACCTCTATGGAACAAGGCCTTCATCCCCCTTGTCAGAGAACAGGCCAATCGTTGAAGGTTGCGGATAGCGACTACCGATTGTGCTAATTTCAAATCCTGCCCTTGCTCCGGCCGATGACGCTTTAATGCTGGAGGGCGGGAAAAAGGAAAGGCGGGCTCAAATACACAACGGTGGGATTTGGGACGATTCTGCAGCAACGAAATAAAAGAGTCGCCCATTTTGGTATTTTGTTTTTCTAGAGATTGGGGAGGGAGGAAAAAAAGATTACATGACCGGCATTCGGGCAGAAAGTGTCTAAAACGAAGGTACGTTGACAAAGAAGGTATGCTTTAAGAAAAAAGAGCTATTTATGGTATTCCGGCTAGCACAAGACTAAATAGAAGAGAGCACGATGGTCACCTTCGCCTACAGGGGAATGGCTAAAGACGTTGATTACTAGTTCGAAACATCTCCTTCAGTTGAAGAACGCTTACACGTGGGATGACTCTCAAGCCATGTGAGTCACTCGACCCTCCTGGTGCCAGGCGTGAATCCTGATATCAGGCTGGGAGTGCCATAGTTAAACGAGAGAGTGCTGGTTTTCCTATCACTGTAACCCGGGGCGCTGAAGAGAAGAAAAAAGGGGGGCTAAATCATACTAAGTGGTCGAGCAATGTGACCTATCTCACATCTTTGCCCCTTAATCCTCTGTCCTCCCCTTCATTATATCATGTGTTTTTTGGAGCCATGTCTCGTCTTTCCTGGCACCTCAGCAATTCCCTTTCTCTGATTGTTATTAGCCACGAGACGGGAGCGTTTGTCGGAGACTATCCCGAGCGCGCCCTGGTCTGAATCAATGCGAGAGACTTCAACGAGGTCTGTCATTCTCATGCTGGGGTTACCTAACAAAGGCTGGTGATATTACAATCTACTTCTCGTTCCTGCCCATGGCAGATTTTTGACTTAGTCCCGCGTTGCAGCCACTCGAGGAGGGTAGTGCTGCTTCTCCTGCCATGGTTTTTAAAAAAACTCAGCAAGGAAGAGAGAATCATTCATGGAAAATGGGAGAAATACGCGCGAACCATCATCCAATCCAAGATTCAAAGCCTAGACTCTCTTCGGGATAGACACATAGAGGTAACGGAAAGCCGATGCGTAGAGTATTCGAAAGGAATGCAAAGTTCTGAATTCTTGACCTTCAAGATAAGGCGTTAAAGGAAAGGGTGAGATAAGGGGGAAAAGGTGCAAGAATTGTAGCCGTATAGTAAGCCCGCCAAAACCAAAGGTGTGGTCACCTGCTATCCTTTTCAAACTTGAGAGCAAACGAAAGAAAAACACGGAGGAACGTAATCATGCCATCTGCCCGAAAACCTTTCTCTAATACGGTAATGGACGTCGGAAAATGGTCGAAGAGGAAATTCTTGTAGGAGGGAAGCAAGCGGTCAGTATTTCAACTCCGAAAACATGTAATCCGGGGTTATCGAAGTGAACCTTCCCCTCTTCCAATATTGGGGAACTCGTCACACAATCGAACAAAAGGAGCAATGGCCGCGCAAGTAAATCGGTTCGGGGGTAAACATTTAGCCGCTTATAGGCTTCCATCAAGATCCAACACCTACGCTGACAGTGGACATCCGGATACAGAACTGGAGAAGACGATGAGAGATTGCGATCAAGGCGGACAGAGAGCTACTGACAAGAAAAACGTCCTGATATGATACGGGGGACAAGGAATCCGGGTCTGAAAGAATAGCGTAGGGTGAAAATTGGGAAACCCGAATATGGGGGGTCGTGTCCCGGTCAAGATGTGGCATAGAGAAAATTCGACTTTCATCACAATCCACATATCGCAACCCGGACGTCTTGATGGGGAGCTAATTGCGGCGCGGTAATCCAGGTTGTTAAAATGGGGGAGAGGAGCTGGGCAATACACCTCTAGGTGCTATAATCAATTTGAGGAAAAAACGTTCACCAACAAAAGAGACTTGATACGCAGGGGAGGACCGTCTATTTCACAACGTGGAGGAGGGGAGATTCGGCGAAATTCTTCCAGCCAGCGAAACGTCACGTGTTCGATAACTTTGACCGGTACGGGGAATAAGCGCTAAAGAGAAATAGCTTGGTTCGCTCGCGCCAGCCCGGAATGTCAGATAAGGCAGAAAGTAGTGGTAATGCTAACCTGCATCAGAACTAATGAGCAAGGGGACAGTTTGTGAGGAACCGTTAATTTCATGGTTTCCAAGTTCGGATAAAAAAAAATTTGAGACGATAGCAACAGATCGAGGAAAGGACTCACTCGAAAAAACGTGACAGCTAAACATCATTGAAGAGGTCATAAAAGGCTTCGTCGTCGAGGAGCTGCCGCAGTACGAATCCTGAGAAGCTCCTATTAACGGGCAGGGAGGAAGAAACTTTTCGTCGCGTTGAGAAAGGGTTGTCCGATTGAGCACTAGGGAAAAGGGATAACGTGAAATTGCGGACGGAATGTGCGCGGGGGACCTGACAAGAAAGTGGATTGGGCGTAAGGGCGATTGTCAGTGTGGCTGGACTGGGAGCTAAACGATCTAATAGGTTGTCTCAAACAGGAATGTGGGTCGGAGGGGAAAGGAAGAGCTTCCAAGCGGAAGAATGACCGCTGTCCTATTTAGTCGAACAAACGACGAGTAGGCCTCTCAGGTGCTAAAGACCTCCTTGAACTGTCGGGTGGAAGTTGAGGGGAAGATGCAGCTTTGCATAAGTTGAAAACGGGAGGAGAGGCGAGCTGAAGTCGGCCCTATTGTGCAGTAAAATTGACACAGAGGAAGGGCTCGGAAGAAGACCGGGACTCTCTGAACACCGCCTTCAGAGCCAGGAAATCCGCAAGAGGGGGGCTTAAGGGAATACATCGCCTCAGCTAAGTGTCATTTGCCGGACGAGGAGGAAAAAGGGAGGAAATCCGGAATGGCCTAGCTAGACTCTCGCAGTTGAGTTACCGCCGGAAAAGGTAGAAAAGTCCCCAGGAGGCGACTCTTCGTAAATTGTTGTTGCACTCCGCCGAGATATTGGAGACGTTTCAAAAGAAAACGAGGGTAAAGGCATAAACGAAGTACAATGAAAGAGGGGAAGAAGGCTACCCCCCCATTACAATTCAGTGATCGACAAAGGAGAAGAAGTGGAAGGTTGGTGCTGCAAGCTGACGAGAGGGTCCACCTCGGAATAGCGGACCCGAGAGTGTGACGAAAGTACTTAGGCGAAGAGGTTCATGCTCCTCGGGTTGCTCTGCAGCATGGTGCGAGGGTAAGGTGCGGTTTCACGTAAAAAAAGGTAAGAGCCGCGTTGAATTGCAGGTGACACGTAGGGATGCGGCACGAAGTACTTTAGCCATTCAGGGCTGCTGCGATCGGTACCGCTCGGTAGCTGAACCAGAGGGGAGGCAATGAAGATACTGGGAGGACTAGCCCGGAGGCGAAACGGGGGGAACTAGATAAAGCTTGAACAGGGGCAAGAGTCGCGGGGCCAATTTCTAGGAGGTGCGTTGTTGAGAAGGAGGAGATTACAGATGACGAGGTTGAGGGATGTAAGGTAATAAACGCGTTGGGATATGGGGAAGCCCAAGCTTTGAACGGCAGGGCTCAATGCAGCGGGAAGGCAATCACGCACGATGAAATAGAGAGAAATAAAAGCATGGAAAGGCCAGTTTCACAGTGCTGCAGCTATATGAATACTCAGCCGTTCGTTTAACGTGGAAACAGATGTGAACTGGGGACAGTGGTCGAAAAAAGACTGCTGAAGGAAAGGAGGATTTCAAATATGATTCCACCATCAAGGACTAAAGAACGAAGCTCAAGGTTCAAAGACGACCCTTTTTTCCTCTGCTGTGAGGGGGATAGAGAAGAACGGACAGACAACAGCTTTCTGCATCATGGTCAGCGGGACAGAACCAGACTGTTGGCGCTGAGTGTGCGGGGGCGCTGGACCAGGGAAAGTATGTCATTCACCACAGCAGACCATGGGGCGGTTATGAAGTGTCCTAGGCTTTAAATCCGTGTAGAAAGGGGTACGTGCCGCAAGATGTCAGTCGCTCCAGGAGTATCTGCAGAATACAAAAAGTTTCTCGAGTGCCACAATCTCTGAGAGTGTCCAGGAACAAGACGCCATTTCAGCTGGGATACGGCGAGGGCACTTCACGAGAGGCTGGAACGAGTTAACCGAGGGTCTCGATATGAATAACCTGAATTCAAATATGCTGACGGGGAGAAGAGTATAGATGGGGGGAAAGATTCACTTCTCAGGATGAGAGGGGAGGGAAGTCATTCGAGAGACGCAGAGCAGTTCAGATCGTCAGGTAATCAGGTGTAGGGTTTGCAGGCGGAACAAATGGTGTTACGAAGGGGAGATGAGAATGTAGGGATAATGGATCTGGGCTCTGATGAGATCCAAAGGGGGACGTTCACTCGTCACATGAATAATATGTCCCTCCAGGACTAAAGATGGATCGCAGCAAGAGGAAGGAGGCAAAGGGTTCCTGCAGGCCATTTTCGATGTTGTTGCAAACAGGCTAGGTGGTCCCTTCGGCGGAAAGGGGGACCAAAGACTGAAGTGAGGATCTCCGGTTGAGCGTGAAGCATCGGATCCGGATGCGGATTGACGGAGAGAAGGGACCTGTCGCATATGGAACTGCTCGCACTTAGGATGCTGAAAATACCTTATCAAACCGTTGAAAAACAGAGCCATTGTCAGCCAAGTTGGCAGCATGCAGAAGCTTGTTTGCCATAGAGCAGCACATTCAGGAAAAACTTCGCTCTGGCAGAGAAACTAGACGGAAGATTGTGAGGTCGGGGGTCCGTGGAAGAAATGCGCGATTTGACTTCGAAAGAAACCAAGCCGGTAAAAGACAAATGGTAAAACGTCGTTGCCTTGCGGGGAATAAATGGAGGAGTGAGTTCTAATTGGGGATGTCTATACCTGCCCTATAGCGTCAAGCAGGTAGTAGACTGAAATACTGCTATCCTGAGGGGGGGGGGAGTTCAGAATCGCTTCAACGTCAAAAAAAAACGTAAGGCGGTTGGGCTCGCTCAGATGTACCGGGGAATGTAGGAGGTGGGGGGAGTGAACTTGGGGTGAGGTAGCACAAGGGGATGACAAAACAACCCAGGCATCGCGAAGTAATCGTTTTCGTCAGATGCGGTTGCTCCGAAGTTGGGGAATCAGGGAAGTCTTCAGGGGCAAAAAGACCAGGTTTCAAACAACCGACAGAAAGGGGCGACATTCTGGAGTCCGCTTGGTAGTACAAGTCAGCAATGGAGAAGGCGCTCTGCATTCCTGGGGATTGATACGCAAGCCATTATTAACACGGATCCTTCAGACGGAGGTACCTTAGGAATCGTATACGAAAATAACGAGAGAAAGTGCTAATGAAGAAGGAAAGAGAATCAACCGCGGCAACTGGGCAAAACATAACTTCCCCTATCACGTTGTGACCGGTTCAGGTAAGAAGAGGAGTAAGTGAGAAGAAGCAGGTTGTTTTTAAACTGTACATCTTATGCAGGCAAAGGTGGGTGTCCTCTAGCGGGAATACACCTCAACACAGTGGACGGCTGCTCAATAGGCATCCGGAGGGGCGAAGGGTGGAGTGGTACCGGGAATACTCTTGAGTGGTAAAGGAGATAAAAGAAGCGATTGTTGTCCAACATAAGCAAGACTACCACGGAGTATGAAAAATGAATGACGCAACTGTTCGCGCCTAGGTTTGCTACGGGCAGGGAAACGGAGGAATCGGCTATCTAAGGATAGATCAAATCGTGAAATTCATCGGAGTCAACGGAATACCGGTAACTTAGATAGGGTGAGCCACGCATATCGGTCACAGGAAATGAGCATCTGCTTCATGGAAAGTGTCGAGTGGATTTACCGAAATTGGGAAACGCAGAGGTCATAACTCGGACGCATTCGTGGATGTACTCGAGGAAATTGTGGGGGAAGGGAGGTAATACAATATAAAAATACCACCCATTTTGGATTATCAGCGCATTAGAGACGTTCGAAAACTGATACAAGTAACGCGACACACGAAGCCTCAAACAGATCCGGCGAGCTCTTAAGAACCCGGTAGAGGGGGCAACGTATAGTGAACGTTACCTGAGTCACAGCGGTCATGAAAGAAACCTGCAACTGTAGAGGGACAAAAGAGGACTAGAAACGGGAACTGAAGGAGAGTCCCTACCAAACCGACTCGCCCCGAAAAGACATTCAAAGGAAAGGGCACCCAAAAGGAATCGGTTCAGGTAAAAAGGGCAATTCAAACCGGAAATTTCTCTTGAGCGAAATTCGGTAAGGTAGAAAAGGAAGGAAAGGGGATGGAAGAAAAGCACACTGCTCATATTCAGATTCGGGCTGGCTCTTCAGAAACAGTATAATCTCCTTCGGTAAGAGGTCAGTCTCGGAGAGAGTCGGCGATAGAATGAGACGTTTGTTAAAAGAATGTTGATCAGAATTTACGAAGAAAGTCATCCGGATGGTGGTGGAAACAAGGCAATTCATAGGGACCACAACTGTCCCCCCCCTGGCAGACATTGACATTATACGTAAAGATTATGAGATCACCACGGTGTTTGCAGCTGAACGTGAACAGGCGGAACGTTTGGAAGTGGTGGGCGCGAGCAGGTTGTTGCAGGGACATGAGGAACAGCATCTCTTTCACAGTTATACAGCACGTCGACAATTGGAAAAAAGTCACCGTCTTTTAACGCCAAGGCAACCGTATTATCATCGTTGGGGGTCAGGG
>Ga0179591_1385605_pt1 | contig 16585 bp, 22 predicted proteins | sample CZOMad2_1_08_16f_FD_182891 | JGI IMG/M metagenome (GOLD analysis project Ga0179591, IMG submission 182891) | Vadose zone soil fungal communities from Angelo Coast Range Reserve, California, USA - CZOMad2_1_08_16fungal (PacBio error correction) | ecosystem: Environmental > Terrestrial > Soil >...
TCCATCTTTCGGAAGGAAGAAAAAAAAAGAAAAGCTGTTTCCTCTAGCAAGGGGCGAGGGAGGAAGGAGAAGAAAACTGGCAGCTTTTTTCTAATGAAGAGGGAGGGCCCGTAGCTTCATAACATCCGGAAAGGAAGGAAACTGCGTCGATTCCTTATATATCGCGGAAAGAGGATCCATCAAGGAAATGTTCGATGACGGAGGAGAAGAAGTATTTTCCATACTCCCTCAGGAAGAAAAAGGAGGAACACCTGTCAGCGAAAGGAGGCGTAAGTGAAGAAAGAAAGTAGGAAAAAAACCGCCATATAACCGCAAAAAAACTCCTTTCCTCGGAGGGGAAGCGGTCACGACTCTTCTCTTCGGGGAAGAAGAGGGGAAAGATTCGGCTCATTAAAAAAAAGAAAGAAAACCAATTTCATCCAAAAAAGAACAGGGGGGGGAGGAGGGGCCGGTGAATTTTTACCCGAGAACAGGCAGCTCCAACACAACAACTTCTTCTTCTTCCCTCTCTAGAGGGAAGGGAAAGGTAACACTTTGCCATCCTTCTTTTACGTCGGAAGGGGCTGACCTTTTTTTCTTTGGGAGAGGAGAAAAAGGGGTTGCCTGGTTTCACTAATAGCAGACGTGAAAAAAAAAGCAACCGACGTACCTTCTTTTTCCTTTAATCTGGCGGGGGGGGGGGGGGGGGATACGCAGCCTGTTACTGCACCGTGAAGAAGGTGGTGTTTTTGTTTCGCTGGACGGAAAGGGCCGCGGGAGTGCCAAAAAAAGGAAGGATGTCGCGTCCTTCCCCTTGGGAGGGAAGAGGAGGAGGATTCCGCGATTCTATAAAAAGAAGGAAACTCTAATTCCTGACGGTGAGTGGAAGGAAAAAGAAAAGGGGGGAAGCGAAAGCATTTAATTCATACTGGAGGGGGGGGGAGAAAAGGGGGGAGGGAGAGAAACCAGCTTTTGCTTTCTGTCGCGAAAGAAGGGGGAGGGTGAGGCTTTGAGCGGGCGCGGTTTGGGGGAGAGAAAGAGGGGGGGGAAAGGGGCAGATCCTGTTTTTTGTCGAGGGAGAGGGAGGGGGGGGCGAAAAGTCTGGAAGGTCACTTCTGTATTATTTGGATAGAAAAGGAGAGGAGGAGGGAGAGGACTGTATTCATCCACCCTTTAAGGAGGAGAAAAGGGAGGGAGGTATACCTCCTACCAGGCGTAGGAAAAGAGGAGTTTTTTTCTCTTGAATACGGTGAAAGGCGGGGAGGGGGGGGAACGGGGAGAGGGGGCCTCTTTTTGGATGGGGGGGGGGGGGGGGGAGGGGGATCTCTTAAATTTTTGGCTACAAGTGATGGGGGAAAGTTTCATCAAAGCGGGAGGGGGGAAAGCCTCCTTACTTAAAGATTTGGGGGGGGGGGGAGGACACATCATTTTTACAATTACGGCACGGGGGTTTTCATCGCCGGGGGGAAGGATAAGATTGAAAGTGCTCGAGAAGGGCAACGGACAGGGGGTGGTGAGTGGTCGAAAGAAAGGGGGCAGACTTCTCATTTGTTGAGGGAAGTCTCACTTTTTCTTCCTGATAGGTTAAAGGGAAAAACGGCGGCTACTAGGTAAGATGGCCGTCGTGCTCGAAAAGAAAATCACCCTTTGTGCGATGCCGTCGAAAGGGAGGGGGGGAGGGAGTTTTTCTATCCTTACTTTTCGCATGTGGGGGGGGAAGAGGGGGGGGAAGGTGGAGGGAGTAGGGGTGGGTAGGTTTGAGGAAGGAGAAGAGGGTGGGGGGAGTGGATGGGGGTGAGGGGGGGGTATGGGAGGGGTGATGGAGAGCAGGGGGATGATGGGGATACAGGGAGAGTGGGAGGGATAGGGGTGGAGGTATTGAGGGAAGGGGATGTGAAGTAGATGGGGTAGAGGAGGGGGATTTGCGGTTGTGGGGTTGATGAGGTGGGGAGTAGCGTTTGGGGGGGGGAGGAGAGTATGAAGGGGTTGTGGTGAAGCGGAAGAGTAAGGGGGGGAGGTGAGGGGAGTTTGCGAGCTGGTGGGGGAGATGGGTTGTTGGCGGGAATGGAACCATTGGGTTTGTCGTCTTCTCAGAGAAGGAAGGAGGATGGCTTTCTCTACAATCACTTTGTTGGGAAAAGGAAGGGGGGGGCCGCGACGGGCGAGTTTTTAGGGGGGAAAGCCATGACATCTCCACAAAAATGGCGATTGCGAAGAAAAGGAAGAGTAGTCGCTAGTTATTTCAAAGCAAATGAATGATAAGGCAGCGTCTCAAACAATTCTTCCATGCCCATAGGAAAAGAGAGAAAAGAAAAATGGTCCACTACTTTTGCAAAGATACCGCCGAGTGCGGCGAAAAGGTAAGGGCCAACCCATCTAAATTATGAGGGAAAGAGGAACAGCGCCAGTATTTGCATCCCGGCGAGGAAATGGGGAGATTTTTCCATAGACAAAGAGAAGAGCGGAACAAAAAGCACCCCTCTTTCTCAGCAGGGAAAAAATCTTTTTGGGAAGGAGGAAGATTCTCCCCTTCTTCCACTTTATAAAGGAAAAAATAAGCGTCGCTGCCAGACCGCAGAGGATGAAGGAGGGGGGAAGAAAATCTGCCTCTCCGACGTGAAAAAAGGGCCCGAGAATGTCCACGGTGCTGGCGATGACGAGGGGGAAATAAAGGAGAAGAGGGGGAAAAGGTGACCGCGTCGAGAGGAGTGCTTGAAGGGGGGAGAAAAGAAGCTGGCAGGAGAACTTTTGCGCTCGGCAGCAGGAAAGAAGACTAGTTTGAATAATGGGGCCTTCGGCAAAGGGGGAGGGGGAGGACCAGAGGCAGGCTTGAGTAACCCCGCGCGGGCCACGCGGAAAAGGGGAAAAGCTGAGGCAGGCCCATGGTCCGCGAAATTTTTCGACGAACCGTAATTGAGAAAAAAAAAAAAAAGAAACCACACCCAATGTTCTGGGATCTCTCTCAACACAAAAAAAGTTGGGCCCGTCTTCGGTGCGGCTCATCGCCCGGTGGAGGAGAAAAAAGAGGGACATGGCCTGCCCGAAGCTATTTAGCCGCCCTCTTCAAAAAAAAAAGGATGCCTCTTTCTCCATTTCCAATCCATAGGGAAAAGGCCCCTTCGGTGCCGAAGAAAAAACCTCGCTCCATTTTCGGTCAAGCCCTGCGGGAAAGAGCGAAAAGTTTCTCCTTGCCAGCGGCGAAGGGAGAGCTTCCACTCAGCAACTCCTTAGGGGAAGAAGTTCTCTTTGAATACAACCGCGAGAAGGGGAAAAGAAGTGGCCACCGGGGAAGGGAGGTTATTTCACCGTCGGAGAGGGAAGGGACTGCCCTTTTACAATTCTCGGCATCCTCGGGCGTCTGGCAGAGGGAAAAAAGATTGTATAGTGAAGCGCTGCCCTGCTACCGGAAGAAGGGGGGGAATCGGCGCTGCCCATCTTGGGCGTAAGGGGGAGGAAGCGTGCCTTCGTCAAGAGGGGGAGGAAAGAAAGGTTGAAGAAAACGAAAAAACAGGGCGCTGGTGCTAGTCGCCAAAGCCGCCGCCAGAAGAGGGGTTCGTGACACGAAGGAAGAAAAAGGAGAAACCTTTACTGTTTTCGAAGAAAAGAAAAGAAAGAGTAGTGACCTGTTATTAAGGGAAACAGAAGAAAAAGGGGGGGATCTTGGTAATGGAAGGGGGGCCTCCTCGAAAAAGGGGAAAGGGGGAGTAATTGTTTTTCTTTCTACTCACTAGGAAGGGAGGCTCCAATTCTCTTCGTCAGAAAAGAGGGAAGAAGGATTTTTTATTTATAATTCCATCCTCACGGGAAAAACTCAAATTTCACCATTAATACGAAGTGAAAAAGGGAGGAAAAAAAAAAAGAAGGGGAAGCCCGAAGCCCACCTTGCTTGATGCTAATCTCACCATGGGGGGGAAAGAAAACGCTCAGCACCTTTCTACCCGTCTGGGGAAAGAAGAAGGGTCGGTCCTGACCAATCGCGATGCGAACTCAGAAGAAGAAATTAATTATTTCTGGCCTTCGAGCACGAAAAAAAGAAAGAGTTCACTCGTCGCCGCGTTGCGCCAAACCAAAAAAGAATGACCCTGAAATGCTGCAAAACAACTGCGGAAGGGGGGGAAGAGAAAGGAAAAAAAATCGTCGGCTACCTTGGCGTAAAAAAATTGCTCGAAGCCCGTAGAAGAAAAAGAAAAGCCGCGGAGGAGGAAAAGATGCCTGTAATTGTCGCACCTGAGAGGGGAAAAAAAAAAAAAGAGGATCGCCGTCGGCGGAGTTGCCGTAACAAAAAAAAAAGGGGAAGATCAAGGGGAGCCACACCCCTTTCCTCTCCTAAAGGGGAACCGGCCAATACAAAAAATCCACCCAGAGCAAGGAAAAGTTTCAGCGCTGTTTGCATGGGAAAGAAAAAGGGGGAAACGTATCCCCTCGGAAAAAAAAAGCAAAACGCCTGTGTCGTCGTTTACTCCAAAAAGGGAAAAAAGAAATGCTGTCCGGTGCAAAAGAAACAGCGCCTCGAGGGGGAGAAGAGGGACGGACTTCTATCAAGGAGAGCGCATTTTGCTTTCGAAAGAAAAAACACCTTCCCTCTCAAAATTCCAGAGAAGAGGAGCGCAAATTCTTCTTATTCCACCCCCGAGAAAGGGAAAGAAAAGCCAGAGTTTCTCTCCCCCCTCTCTGGAAAAAAATCAAAAGCTTTTTTCTCTTTTAAGAGGGCTAAAATCTCCACCATCAAGGAGAAGGGGGGGGGGGTGGCCATCTGTTATTGGGAAAAAAATTATATATTTCATTCATCACCTGCGAGGGGGAGGGAGAGACGCAGAAATAATTCCTTCATACCCATCTAAATGGGGGGGTGTTGTCCTTCACCCTTAGGGGGAAGCATTACTCCTATAATCTTCAGCGAAAAAAGAGGGAGATTCTCACTTCTTATTTAGGAAAAGGGGGAAGGGGGGGAGTTAAAAATCCCAAACCGAAAGAAACCGCTTTTTCTTCCTCCTAAAGAGGAGGGGAAATCGGATGCAACCTTCCTTCCCAATATTAGGTAGGGAAGGAAAATTAACCAAAACATACCTTACTACTTAAAAGAAGGGGGGGGGTACCCTTCTTCCATTCCATGCAAGAGGGAGGAAATGAGGGATTTCATTTAATTTAATAAGGGGAAAAAGACCGGCGTTTTACGTGTCCTGTATGGGGGGGAAGGGAGTTGTTACTGTCTTCCGAGGAGGAGGTTTCCTCCTCTTTAAGAAAAAGATTCCCGCGCTGGGGGGGGAGAAAAGGCTTTGCCTGTTATCTGGCGGGGGGTTACCGTTTATCGGCCACCTTACGCAGAAGAAGAAGGTTGGTTTGGGGACAATCTCTCTTCTTCCTGCTGGGGGGAGGAAGGAAGGACACAAGCAGATTTCTAATTCATCTAACATTGAGGGAGGGGGTCTTCTTCTCTTCCTCTATCGGAGGAAAAAAGAGATGAATGAACTCTTACTATGGAAGAGGGGAGGGAGGGGGTCGCAAATAACTATTTCAAGAAAAAACAAAAAAATTTTCCGCATTCTAAAAGAAAGATTTTCGTTCTTTCTCTCAGCTATGTAGGGGAGAGAAAAGGGGGCTTCTTCTGGGAGACGCATCCTTACTCTTTGCGCAGGGGGGAAAAAGAGAGGGAGATGTCATTTGGTTTTGGGGAAAGGGGAACGTCCTCCTTCCCTTCTTTGAGAGGGGAGGGGACAAGACTCTTTCCTTCGCTTCTCTTTTGAGCGAGAAGGAAAGGGGCTTCCTCCCCCCTTTCCCTCCCTCCTTGAGGGGGGCTTGTTTCTACCTCCTACAGGCGTAGGGGAAGAGGGGGAAGTCGTTGTTTTTTTCCGAGAGAAGGAATAGAAAATTCAACCAGCGGCTGAAAAAGGGGGGGGGGAGAAGGGGGGGGGATTTTTTTATTGCGGAAAAAGGTGGGGGGGGGGGAGGAAGTGGGGGGTCTTTTTCCTTTCTACAAATCTGGCGGTAAGGGGAAAGAAGAGGGGGGGAGGAGGTTGGCGGTCCCCACACCCCCCCCGCACATGCTCATGGGACAAGGAAGAAGGGAGGGGGGGGGGATGGGGGGGTTCGTTATCTTCCTTCATACGAGGAGGGAGGGGAAGGGGGGGGAAAAGACGAGTTTTTCGCGTTATCACGGGAGAATAGACGGGTCAAGGCTCTTTCAAGGTTTCTTCGGGGAGAGGGGGGGCCGCAACTCGGCGGCGACGAGGAAATCTGGACGGAAAGGGGGGGAAGAAAAAAAAGGGTGACTATGCCGGCGAGTTCCGCCATCGTCTATTGGTCAAAAAAGGAAGGAAGGGTCCGCCGGTGCTGGAAAAAAGGTGGTGAGATTCGCATCAAGCAATGTGGGCAAGGAGGGAGACTCACTTGTTGGTAATACAGAGAGGGAGTTAACTTTATTCCTCTACGGGGAAGGTTTTCTTTTAGGAGGAGTAATCCACCTCTCGCAAAGGATGGTCGACTACTATCATTATCTTTATCAAGAGAAGAGAAAGGGGGGGAAAATTAACTTACAAATTACAAAAAGAAAGAAGGGGCGAAAACAAGAAGAAAAGAAACGGGGGCAAACTCTCTAGGGGGTGGTCTTCCTCATAAAAGGGGGGTGGCAAATATCCCTCCTATTGAGGGGGGAGGAAGTTGCTTATCTAGAAGACTTATTTTCCGCTAACCCAGAGAAGGGGGGGGGCGGCCTTTGTCTACTATCATCCCAGAGAAGGGAGGCATTCTTCTTAAGGTGAAATAGCCTATTCCTATTCACGAAGGAGAAAAGGGGGACCCAATATTTCTCAGAAGATGGGGTAGGGCGCATTTTCATCTCTTTAGAAAGAAGGGGGAATTGGGGATATATCTCTCTTCCAGTAAGGGAGGGCCGATTCTTTATTTACCATTGAGGGAGGGGGAAGTTAAAATTCTTCCTCGAGAAGGGGCCGTGTCCGAGAAAAAAAGTATTTTCCACTTGTGCTTTCTTTACTAGGGGGAATAAAAAGGAGGGAGGGAGGGAAAGAGCCAATAATCTAAACCGCCGAGTTAATTTTTCATCCATTCCCTCATCGGAAGAGGAAGGAAGCTCGGCACATTCACATTCATTTTCTTTACCTAAAAGGGAAGTAATTGTTCCTTCTGCACCTACTTTCCAAAAGTGAAGAGGAGACAGGCAGTCTTGAGGTAAAGGCCACGCGCGGGCCAAGAGGAAGGGGAGTAGGGAGGCCATGGCCGCGAATTTTCGACGAACCGTAAGGGAGGGGAAAAAAAAATAAACCCACAGCCCAGATGGTTTCTGGGATCTCTTCTCATCAAAAAAAAAGAAAAGAAAAAAGACTGGCGGTGGGTTAGTTTGTTCCCGTCGTCGGTGGGCGGGAGAGAAGGGGTCGTCCCGAATTCGCGTCCATTTCCTTCCCCCGGAAGAGGGAAAAAAAAAAAAAAAGCCGCGTTGTCCCCGCGCTTGGCATGGAGAAAAAAAGGGGGGGGGCCCCTTCGGTTGGCCGAAGGCCCCATTATTCGAAGGAGAATTTTCGGTCAAGCCTTCTGTGAAAAGGGGTCTCCTTTCCAGCGCGCCGCCGCGGAGGGGTGAAAAGACGCTCGCCGCTGTCATGCTGGCGGTTAGAAGGAAGGGGAAGGGAGGGGAAGACCGGGAGTCCCCTCGTCATCGCCAGCCCCCGGAAAATCCATTCGCTTTAGAGGAATCTATTTTCCACCTCGGGAGGACATTTATTTTCGGACTCCCTGCCCGGGGAAAGAAAGGGCCGGTCTGGCAGCGAAAAAAAAAAAAAGGGAAGGACCTTGTATAAAGTGGCAAGACTTGTGCGAAAGAAGAAACTGCCGAACCCGAGAGGGGGGGGGGGATTGGGGCGTAATTGGCTATTTTGTTCCGCGCGTGAAAAAAGCGACGAACATGTTGAACGAAAGAAAAACGACGTCGCCAAGCCGCCGCCCTCATCATTTCGCTGGGTTCGGGAAAGAAAAGGGAAAAGGAAAGTAACGTGGGGGGCGCCGCACTCGCGGTCTCTTGGGAAAGGGGAACCGGCCGCCCACCTTTCGCCTATCGGCGTGGGAGAGAAAGCATTGGTTTTGGCGCCGCCGCCCGTTGAGAAGGGGGGAGGAACAAACTCGCTACATACTACGAAGGGGGGGAGAAAAGGAGGAGCCTGCCCATTTTGTGGGGAAGGGGGGGGGGGGGGGGACTAAACGAAAACTCTCCCGTCTCGTCCGAAAAAAAAGGAATACGAAGTGTATGTCTTCCAACAAGTGATTGGGAAAAAAAAAAAAAGGCCAAATTGCGGGGGGAAAATTTCCCGCCGCCAAGAAAGGACTCGCCACCAAGCCTTCGGAAGAGGGGGAGAAAATCGCCGCATCGTCACCCGGGGTGACCGGGGGAGAAGGAAAAAAAAACCAGTTTCCCCCTCTTCGCCGCCGTTTGAGCAAAAAAAGGGAAGAGGGAAAAATACCGTGAAAACCCTGATTCCTTCAAAACAAAGAGGGGAAATAAGTTGGATAACTCCTAAAAAAATTCGTCTACAGGGGAGGGGGGAGAAGACCGGAGAAAGCGTATTGCAGGAGATAAAAGAAAAAAAACTTAAAACCACCTAACGAGGAAAAGGGGGGACCTTATCCTTTGCCCAATCTTCTCGTCGGCTTCAGTTTTGCCTTACCGAAGAAGGGGGAAGGGTTAAGCAGCCACACCTTTCCGCGCAAGGAACTTGACGCGGCCACTTACAAAATCCACCCATAAGAAAGGAGATGCAGGCGCTGGTTGCATTTTCCAAAGGAAAAGACTAGGAAAAACAAATCGATTAAAACTCGGGAGGGGGGGGAGAGAAAAAAGGGGGGCTTCGTTAATCAACATCAGCACAATAAATGGCTGTCCGTGCCCGGTGGAGGAGGAAAAAGACCCGGCGCCTCCGCGCGCGAAAGGCCAACATAATACATCAGGGGGAGGAGGGGCCCAATTTCTTTCGCGCCCAACAAGGAAAAAAAGATTCGGACTCGCCCATCAACAGTATAGCCTGTCCATAGGGGGGGGGGAGAGGATGAAAAAAAAAACCGGGGGGGGAAAGCAAGCCTCATCCAATTCCATCTTTTCGAAGAAGAAAGAAACTCGCTTTTTCTCGACTTCATTGGAGGAAAAGCCATTATGTCTCCCTTCCGGGGAGAAGAGGGTCGTTTTCCACCGGAAGAAAAAGTCAGCCATAGATTTCATGAAAGAGTATAATCTGCTTAAGCTCCTCAGAAGAGGAAGGGAGGGGGTCGATTGCCTTCGACATAAGAGGGGGGAAAAAAACATCCTGTAAGAAGATAATCTTCAGCGACCAAAAAAAGGGGGGAGTGAGGGGGGGGGGGCCCCCGTAAGGGGAAGAGAAAGGAAGACTGAGGGGAGAAAAGATAACAGGTCAAAATCCTTTCCGGAGGGGGATCAGCTCGGTCACGCGGAGAGGAAGGGCACCGTCCCAATATTGGCAGAGGAAAAAAAAAGACCTTACGACGTTACTCCTTATGGGCAAAAAAGGGGGGGAAAGTCCATGCAATCTCCTCTCAACAACAAAAAAAAAGGGGGGGAAGGTTACACTTTTTCCACTACGCGGGGAAAGGAGGGGGGTGGGGCCTGACATTGTGGGGGGGTTTGTACTACTTTTTCCTAAGGGAAAGCGCTGGGGCGAAAGATTATCTTTGCGGTTTTTTGATTGGGGGGGAGAACCTTACTAATTCTCTCCTTGTGGTGGGAGGAGATTATGCTGGCGTATGTCAAATACGGTGGAAAAAGGCTCTAACATTTCGCTGGGTCTGAAAAGGAAGAGGGGAAAAAGGGAATCTTACGGGACTCGCTCAGGTGCTTGAAGGGAGAAAGAAGCGTTTCTTGAAGAAGGATCGGGTCCTTTGGCCAAATAAAGGAAAGAAGGGCATTTATCATCCTTTCTTGGGGGGGGGGGGGGGAGGAAGCGACACTTCGGGGATCCCCCTCTTTTTCGGGGGGGAGGGGGGGATTTCTTCTCTCCCCTCGGGGGAAGGGGCAGTCATTTTCTCTTTCTCGTGGGGAGGGGTGCTCTATTTCCAGGCTATCCTGTTGATGGCGAGGGGAAGTGCGAAATGGCGCAAATGAGAAGGAGAGGAGGTGGGAATATCAAAGTCCCGCGATTTTGGGAGAGGAGGGGGCAGCCACCTTTCACTTACCGCATTTAGGGGGGGGACAGTGGATACCAAAAAAGAAGTTTTTCCTCGATTGTTTTTCCGGGGGAAGGAAGAAGAAATGCAACCAGCGCTGAAACCGGTCGAAGGAAAAGTATTGTATTTCCGGCAACAGTTTTGGGGGGGGGGGGGAGGAGGAGAAGGGATGGCTTTTTTTCCATTGGCAGACAAAAGGGAAAGAAGAGAGATTTTGTTTTGAGGCTGTTTTGGCGGGGGAAGAGAAGGGGGGAAAGCGGGAGGGGCGGTTTGCGGTTCGTGATCTTCCGGGAGAAGGAGGAGAAGACAAGGCCCACTTCCATTTATCGACGATTTTTGAAGGGAAGGGAGATGTTTTTCATCATCCTTGTCAATGCTTCGTTCAGGGGGGAAGGGGGGTGTTGGCGTCAACCGTCGGCGGACGAGAAGGAGGAAGAACTAAATTCACCCCTGTGACTATGCAGGAGAGGGAAGAAAAAGGGATTGGTGTCGAGTCAGTGACGGTGTCGCCGGGGAGTGACACAATGTTTAGATTCTCATAAAGAAGAGGCAGGATCCATTTCGTTGCTCGACAATCAAGGGGGAAAAGGCGGGGGAAACTTTTATGCCGCTACTGGCGATTTTTTTCGGTGAGGAGGGAAGGAGAAAGAAAAAAATGGGGGGCGATGGCGACGACGGCATGAAAAAGAAGAAAAAGGGAGAGTGATGGAGAAAGATCAAAAAATATTAACTTAACATGCAAGGGGGGGGAGGGAGCCTGCCCACTATCTCAAACTCTCTCTTCGAAATTTTTGCGGAAGGAGAGGGGGAAACAGAGACCGCCGAGTGCTGCTCCACGGTAAAGGTCGAGCGAGAAAAGGGAGGAAAGAATTATTTCTTCTTCTTTGGCGGAAGAGGAAAAAAAAAAGAGGGAAAAAAGAGGAGGTCGTTCACATGGAAGAGATGCCGAGCACTCTGCGGACAAAATAGCAAAGGAGAAAGAAAACATACCCAAGAGGGCCCAAGAAAATGGGAGGGAAGGGGGAAAAAGTCCTTCCACTTATACAATGTGGGGGGGGGGGGATGGCCATACCTCCTATTATTCCTAGAGGGGAGGGGGGAGGGAAGGGCGTCTTAAAAGGGTCAGAGTTTAACATCTATCTTGAAGAAGGGGGGGGGGCTGTGTCCACTTTTTCTTTGCGGGGAGGGTTTTGTTATTCAAATAGCAAATAATTCTAACGCAAAGAAGGGGGAGGAAGGTGGCATCCAGCCCGCAGCGGCGTCCGCTGGAAGAAAGGCAGAATGCATGGCTTTACTCTAAAATTTATCTATGGCTCAGAGGGGGGGGGGAAGAAAGAAGGGGACCAACCCGTGCCGATGGCAATTTCGACAGAGGAGGGAAAGGCTGGGTTGAATATTACTTCCTCAATATCTTCTTGCATGCAATGGAAGAGGGGGAAGTCAGACCTACGATTACCTACCTACTACTGACCAAAGAAAAGGAAAAGGGGAAAACAAAAACGGATTATTATGAACATATATATATTCCTCATAACCATCCTTGGAGTGGGGGGGGGGGGGGGGGAAAGGAGAGGTCTTATGGCGAAATATCGTTTCGTCGAAACTCGCGGTAAAAAAAAAGTCCTCTTCAACCCAAAGATAATTCCTCTTGTCCCAAAGAGAGGGGAGAAATTGCCCCACATCGGCAACGTGGGGGAAAGGGAAGTCCTGATCCCTCTGCTCCATTTTTCAGGGGGAAAAAGAAGGAAGAGAGCAAGTTTCTCCTGGAAAGCGGCATTGCTTCCAACCGAAGACAATATCTGCCGCTGTCATGCTGGCGGGGGAGAAAGGGGAAGAAAGCTTGATTTCCCCTCTTCATCGCAGAAAAGAACCGCCATTCGCTTTTATGCGAAGAAAATCCGTCGGCGCGGCAGATTTTTATTTTCGAGGAAGGAAAAGATAGCCGGCTCCTCTGCGGTCTGGCATCGACGAGAGGGGTAAGGTGGACTCCTTGTTGAAAAGGGAAAGCACTATCTTGTTGTGTTGGAAAGAGGGGAGGGGGGGGGCGTAATTTCTATTTTTTCTCGCGCGGGGGAGAACCTTCTCCGACAATGGAAGAAAAAGGAAGGGGGAATGCACTACTGGCGGCTTGTGCTCAGGGGGGGAAAGAAGCGATCATTTCGTCTGTTGGGGAAAATCCTTCCTTCTGTCTTCTCGCTCCGCCCTTAACCAGGGGGGGGGAAAAAAGGGGAGGCCGTCCCGCCCCCACCTTTCAGAGAGGAAAGTTTCATGGCCGCATTGTTTGGGAGAAAAGAATGGAACGATTCATTATTTTTGGCTTTCGGAAAGAAATCAGTTCTCCCTCTCTATTCTCGTCTTCGCCAGAGGGGTGGCGTCTGATGTTGATGGAGAAAGGAAAAAAGAAAAAAGACGCCCGTCGCGGCGTCCGAAAAGGGGGAGGTCTTCCAACAAGTGATTGTAGGAAAAATTGCTTGATGCGAATCATCCCATTGGGAGGGGAAAAAAGAAAAGGCACCCTTCCTTGTACTCTCCACCAAGGAAGGAGGAGGAGAGCGAGGGGCGAACTCGCCTGGCAATCGTCACCAGGAAATCCGGCCAGCTTTCCCTCGTGAAGGAGGGGGGAGCAAGAAACCCCAAGTCACCTATAAGGAAAAGAGGGGTGCTGCAAACAAATTGCTTCCTTCCTGCGGGAGGGAAGAGGTAGAGACCTTGCCGCGGGCCTTGAAAAAAGAAGTCAAACCGTCCCCCTTCTTTGCTGAAAAAAAAAAAGAGGGGGGGGGACAACCTGAGCCTTTGTCCCGCCACCAAGAGGGAAAAACTAAGTCTTCTTCATTTTCCTTACCTCCATCTTGGGGGGGAGAGAAAATGGGAGGACCAACACCTTCCGCGCATCCTCCCCACAAAGGGGGAAAAGGAACAAAACTTCTTCTCCCAAGGGGAAAGTTTCTTCCCTACCAGCATTTTCACCGGAGAAAAGAAGGTTTACTTATTTTCATCATACCTCCTGGGGAGAAGGCAAGACATCATCACAAATAATTCGGGAAGGGCTGAACCCCTCCTCTCCTCCTCTCTCTCCAACAAGAAGGATACATCCGTTGCCTTCTATCCATTTTGCGGGAAAAAAAAGGGCTCCGAGGAAAGGAAAAAAAGGGAGGAGAGACAAATGCTTCATTATCAAACCGGGAAGAAGTCTCAGCAGCGCAAATATCCCTCTTTTAGAAGGAAGATGGGACTCCTCGCCGAAAAAAGAGAGAGTTTCTCTTCTTACAAGAGAAAAAAGAAAGGTGCTCTTTCCCTCGTTAGTGGGGGGAAAAAGAGCGCTACCCTTCCTGAAGTCCTCTCCTCCCTATTCTCTCTTCCTTAGAGAGGAGGGGCGCCTCTCCTCTTTCCTCCCCCCACGAAAGGGGAGAGGAAGGCTTTTTCCGGCACCGGAGGGGCAACATTATAATCTAATCTTCATCTAACCAAACACAAAAAGGAGAAGAAGGGAAGAAACAGTACTCTACTAAGGGGGGAAGGGGTCCAAACTCCATAATAACATTCAAAAGCAGGGAAAGGGGGGGGAGAACTCCATCCGCGGGAAAAGGAAAGAGGAAAGCTTCCAAATATTCCTTCATAATTACCAAGAAAAAAAAAAGCAGTACAACGTAAACGCCGGGGAAAGGGCAACCCTTCTTCCATTCCCTTCAATCAGAGAAAAAGAGGAGAGGATTGCATGGAATGGAAGAAGGGTAAAAAGGGGAAAAGATGTGCTGACCTTTGTGCTTTGGTAAGAGAAAGAACGGTTGCCTCCGATGGCAGAAAAGGGAAGCAGCACCGACGGAACGGCTTTTGCCTGTTTATCGGGGGTTACCGCATTAATGGGGAAAGAACACGTGCGCTACAGTTGGTGTTGGGGGAGAAGGAGGACCGTGCTTGCGTAAGTCAAATACGGGGAAAAAAAAGTTCTCTGGGTATTAATTCAATCTTCTGAGGGAAGGAGTAACGGGACTGAAGAACTCTATGGCCTGACGGGGAGGTGGCAAATAACTTGGAGAGGGGGGGGGATGTTCTTTTTTTCTATTGGGGAACTGGCGTCGCGCACCATCGGGACTAGAGGGCTCTAAAAGCGTGCCTTTGGAGGGAAGAGGGGAGCGGTTTTGCCTCAAAGGGTCAGCTATCCTGTGCTGGGCGAGGGATGGCAGGTGGGGGGGGAGGGGAAAAAGAGGCTCCTCAGGCACGGATGGGGGGGGGCGATTTTTTTTCGCAGAGAGGGGGAGGGATTGCATGCCACCCGGGCAGGGGGGGAAAAGGCGATTTCTTGTCCGGGGGACCCCGGCGTATGATGGCAATCCTCACCGCGGTTTGGAAGAGGGGAGAGTGTCAACATTCTTTTATTTCAAATGCAAAAAAGAGAGAAAGTGTAGAAAGGGGGGCCTTAAGTTTTTGTCGATTCTCTTAAAGTTGTGGCCTACAGGGGGAAGTGGCAGACCAATCTGTCTGTACGGCAACTTCAAGGAAGGGGGAGGGGTTCGGCTTTTTGGCGGCAAAGAGAAGAAACTTGACGCGTTCGGAGCCAGCCGGGTTTTCGGGTCGTGACTTTAGGGAGGGGAGGGAAGGCGCACGGCCAAGGTATCCGACATTTTGGGGGGGAGCCGGCAGACCGCCGCATTTGTTTTGAAGAAAGAGGGGGAGGGGGGGTCGAGGTTTCTTCCCGGATCGTGAGGGGACGTTCTACGAGTTGAAATCTGTCCTGTAAGGGGGGAAGGAAAAAAACTAAGTCACCCCGGGTTGACGCGTTTTGTTCAGTCCGAAGGCTTGGTGGCGAAGGAAGGGAAAAAGGGGAAAGAGGGGGAAATTGGACCAATTTTGAGATTCTCATCATCAAGGGGGGAAGGAAAGGGAGATCGACAATCACTTTTTTTAATACCTCCACTTCGTATTAAGGGGGGGTGGAGGGGAGGAATTCCATCAACATCAGCGCCACAAAAGGGGAAACTAGTCTTATTCGCGATGAGTCGAAATCAAAATAATGAAAGTAGGAAAAAAAAAAATGGAAGACCATGCCCACTAGCGAAGAAGGTCTTCGCATCACATTTTTCCACTAATGGGGGGGGAGAGAAAAGGGAAAGGGCGGGAAAGAGACAGACCGCCGGGTGTCCCGAACCAAGAGGAAAAGGGGGGGGGGGGGGGGAACAAAAGTAGTTTCATCTTCATGCGGGAGGGGAAGGGGAGAGGGTTTCCATAGGAGGGGGAAGAAAAAAGGACAAAATATCCAATTACGGAAAAAGGATGAAACCCCACAGGAGGGTAAAGACTTCACTTTCTCCCCGGTTTTGGGGAAGAGAGAAAAGGGAGGCCGATCGGGATGTACCAGGTCAGGCGTCCGGAAAGGAAAAGATCGAGCCGTGGCCGATAAGCATAAATCGCATGGAGGGGGAAGGGGGACTACCTGTATCTGCTGTTTGGAAGGAAAAAGAAGAATCTGCTTACTTCTTTCTGGAAGGGGGGCGACGCGTGGCAGTCTCCCTTTCTCTAGGAAGAAGAAGTTCAAGAACCTTTCTCCTCTTTCTCCTCCTTTTTGAAGAGGGGGGGGGGGGGAAGAAAAGGAAGGGGATGGCAATTGCGACCTAGGCCAGGCTTGAGGAAAAAAAGGAAGAAACTTAGCAATATGCTTCTGGCACTGCCATGTCCGCGAATTCGACGAAACGGAGGGAGAAAAAAAAAAGGGGAAAAAAATAAACCACAGCCCAAGATGGTTTCTGTGGATTCGAGAAAAGAGAGGGGTCCCATAACCATCTTGGGCTTTGGGTTTTTTGTCAAAGGAGAGGAGGAGAGGGTCAGGACGAAAAAAAGTTCGCTGCAAGAAAGGGAAAGACCGACTTCAACCAAAGCCGCGTGGCCCCCTCGTGGCTTTAAATAAAAGGAAGGAGGACCGCCCATCGGAAGGGGGAAAAGGGAACTTTTCCCTAAGTCCCCAGGAGAAAAAAAGAAATTTTCGGTCAAGCCCGCATGTTACTGGAGAAAAGAGGAGTCGCCGCTGGCGGCATGTCTGAAAAACTCCTCTCAGGGATGGAGGGAAGATATTGCTCTTTTGAATAAAAGTTTTTTCCCCCTCTTCATTCCAGCACCGGGGGGAAAAAGGAGGTTCTCTTCCACGGTCCGAGGGGGGGGGGATTTTTTAATTTTACCGGACGCCCTGCCCTGGTTACAGAAAGGAAAGAAAAGAGGGGGAGGGGACAGCGACGCTCTATCCACAACCGGGGGAGGGGGTTTAAATCTCTTCCCTTCTACCTATCCTGGTGGGGGTTGCTCCATCTTTGGTCCTTAATTTGCTATGGGGGGGGGGGGGGAAGGGAAAGGGGAAATCTGTCTATTTCAACCCGAAAAAAAACGACTCCTTCCTCTGGGCAATGGGAGACGGGTGCTCGTTCGCCAAAGCCGAAGAAGA
>Ga0179591_1509179_pt1 | contig 16585 bp, 13 predicted proteins | sample CZOMad2_1_08_16f_FD_182891 | JGI IMG/M metagenome (GOLD analysis project Ga0179591, IMG submission 182891) | Vadose zone soil fungal communities from Angelo Coast Range Reserve, California, USA - CZOMad2_1_08_16fungal (PacBio error correction) | ecosystem: Environmental > Terrestrial > Soil >...
CCACCGCGATATTGGGCGAGGCCTGGTGGCGCGCAGTGGTGCTTGGCGTTATACCACGGTAACCCCCTCGTGCGGTGTTTTTTACCCAAGCAGTGCCTTTTTTTGACTGTGAGATGAAGGTCTTTGCTGGTTAGTGCGCGGAACGGGGGGGCTTGAGAAGCAGAGTATATGTGAGTAATGGACACAGGGATGGAAGAGGTTGGACAAGCTTGTTGCGTACTGATCGGCCTCAACTTTTCACTAGGATCAGCAAAAGGGGAACCCTTCGGTCGGTGTGATAGGCGTCTAAGGACGTATTTAGCCAGGCGTATTCAGTGCGCATTCTCCGGACCGCATTCCGTCTCTGACAAACACGATCTGTCGTCGTGAGATCGGTCATCTCTCAAGAATTATCGCCATTGGACGTTGATATGCAGGGAGGGGGACTGGGTAGTAACGCGGTGCGGGCTTATTCAAGGGTGTTTGGCGGAGATTACCGCCTGGCCACAGCTATGTGCGGCTACCACGCGACTTTGGCAGGCTGGCCGGTGTTAGGTGGATCTGTGCTCACCTGCACCGGGATTTGAGCCGCAACGCGTCTTGGCTGAATTGGCGCGAGGACGTAGACTGGAAGAGATTCTTCTATACCGAGATGGTGGCGGAGGGGTCAACGACCTATGCCGCGCGGAATTGTTCGGAAACACAAGGTCGAGATGCCCCTAACCGAGCAATGATCAGGTTTTGTGCGAATGGGCAAGACCCTAGGGATTCCCTGCAGATCTTATGGATCGCGCATTTGAAGCGAGAGTAGGATGGACGCCAAACTTCCGCAACCTTCCTGGGAAGAGCGTGTTAGCACCGATATACGGCGCATTTGCTCGGAACGGGACGCCGAGCGATGCTCCGTGTGCGGCGGGGATTCGACAAGTTTTACACTTCTTCCTGGAAAACATCGTGGCCCGGTAAATTGCTTTCATTTACCGGATGGGTTCTGATCAAAGCGATTGGGCCGAGGAGTTTGGCGCAGGAAGTAGTCTTAATGATTTAATCCTGCTTCGAGGGATCGACGATCCGACACGAATTTACCACATGGCCTTGTCCGAATCGCGAACGCATCTGGGCATTAAACTGGATTTCGCGTGGTAAAGAATGAAAGTGGCCAGGAAAAGCCTGGACTGCGATATTCATGAAGGCGTCGGGCGGCAGGGTAGCGGACCGAAGCAGGACGTAGAACAAGTTCTGGTATACCGGGTTAGATTGAAAGAAGTGCGGGCGGACCATCGATCTGCCTGCCCTTGCAAACAGCGAGCGGGCGGTGTTGATGCACAAGTATCAGGAATGGAATATTCGCCAGTATAGCCTAGGCTCTAGGTGCTCAGATCGGCCTGTGAAGTCGCTGCTGTTTCGGGCTTATGAGACTTTGCGGTCCCGCCTTCGCACATGGCTTGATGTACGGCGAGCGGAAGGAGATCAGAACATGAGATGCCCAGTTCAACATCAAGAGACGGGAACTTCTTCTCGATTATTGCGCCCGACGTGACCGGCCGTGAGGACTTTTGGAGTTTCGAAGCATCACATGGCGGCTTGCGTGGATTTCCGTATGTTTGCCGCTCTCTCACAAAGCGGTTTGGAGCGCGCTCGATCGTGGGAGCCGGCGCCGGTTTCGTCCGACTTCTATTCTACCGTACTATATCCCGGATCGAGGAACACGAAACTCAGTTGGTGGAAAAAGCTTCGGCATGGAGGTGTGTGGGGGGTCGCTGCCGCCCTCCCGTGTCTTCGTCCTGTTGCCCCGATTTGCCACACGTGGTGTTACGATAGCCTCTGCTGTGATGTTCTATTTGCCGCCTGAAGGCCGGATGCGCACGAAACGCGCGGCAGCATCAACCCAAAGGACAGTACTGATGATGTGGATCAGGTGAGAGAGCGCACTCTCGACGATATCGAGATGCAAGCAACTGCGCCCCCGGCAACGACCGAACAGATGTCAACTCGTTGACGGGTTTCACAGGTTTCGACAGAAGTTTCATTTCATGCGTTGTTTTTTTTTCATGCCGGTGCTGGTGGCGGCGGCCCTGTTGCGCCGTCCGTTCACGCCAGCCGCCCAATATAGCGGCGGGAGTGCGGGCCGATGGCAGACCGCCCGCTGGACGTTGAAAACTGGCGAAGTTGCCGCCCGATCATCGAAAGAAAAACTGGACCAACTTGTCCACTGCCGCCGAACGCCGGGCGAAAGTGAACAACAGCTCGAGAAGTTCAGAAGCTCCACCGGAGGAGCAGGAACGGCTGAAACGGCAGGCCGATTCTTTAGAAGCTGGCCTCCGCAGCAACACATCATTCCGGCGGGAATGCTGGCAGTCATCCAATTGCCTGAGGCCCGCCAGGCGGCTCTGCGAGCCGAACTGATTACTCTATTATCCCTTCCTGGGCGCAGCGCACGTGCTCGTATGATAGCGACATTCCGCAATAGTCCCACTGCTGCCGAAAACCGATTCTGGACAATGGTCGCCGGCTTATCCAGTGGTTTTAGCGGCCCTGTCCGCGGGGCGATTTCCTTAAGAAAAAAAAAGCGTCCTAGGAAACAGTAACCTGCTGCCCCGCGTCTCGGGGTCTGGCGAATGGTATTTTAAAACAATGTGGCATCCTCGATTCTTTTCTTTCTTTCCACATCATATTCACGCTGCCCGCTTTCGCTCAGACCGTCGCGACGGGTAACGCTCTGATTTTGGAAGACCCTCCGGTGAGCAGCGTTCGCAAGTCAATCACGGCCGTTGCGCAATCTCCTCGAGGCGATGACTTATTCACAAATCGAGGCCAACATCGTACTTTTTGCGCGGGCACCTTGCTACAAAAATATTCAAGTGACCGCGGTTCTGGTCTACTGTTTACTGATCGGTATTTGTGATCGCACCCAAGATCGCCTGGCAACTGCAAGGCCTTCCGGCGTGATCGGAGTTCCGCCCGCTAGTGCGTTAACCATCTAAGCTGAATCGTGCCACGCCACTCGTGCAATGCGCCGGCGGGCGTGGAATGCGCTCGCGAATTCAAACGCCGGAACGGGATCAGACGCCATTAATCGATAGCGGAAACTCACAACAAAAGCCAGACCATACCACCCGCCTTCCAGGACAGCTCGTTGGAAAATGCTGGCAGGATACCCGATCTTCCATGCGCACCGACTGCTCGTTTACAGCACAAGGTGATCGTCCGCGCTCAGTTATGTGAACTGCTGGCGCGGCCGGGAGCGATCCTAGAACCCGGCAGTGGACCGCTGCCGGCCGGTTTATTCTCCACGCGATCGCACGGACACGGCACGGCCGTCGCTCGTGGCGTGCGGGCACACTGCTTCGCCTTTCTGTAACTTTTATGGCATGGCGGCCGAATGCTTATCTCGGAATTATAAAGGTCTACGGATCCCTGAGTTAACTCCACACTTCTAACCGACGCCATTATTAATGTCAGGCCATCGAAGACGCTTTCAAGGACGGGATGGATATTGCAATCCTTCTCCTCCGGCGGAACCAGCGTTTTAAATACCGGCGCACTTTGATACTGGCGCGGCCTGCTGCGCCGGCCTCCGAAGTGCTTGCGATCCCGGCCATGCGTGGCGTTTTCGAACGCTGGCGAAGGGCTGCATGGTGTGTTTCGGCAGCGGGGCAATGACGGGGGGGTGAGGTGGCAACTCTTACCTACCTTCAACTCGATTGAGACCCGGTTGACGCGGCCGTCGGTGTCTCGGTTGGCTGCGACGACCAATTCGCATTTCTTCCTGTATAAACGGTGAACGTCCCAGCAGTGCGCACCCTCGAACCTTCAGGCAATCCCCACCCAGGCCGGCGAGCGTTCATTCCCCAATGCGCCACGACGGCGTCCCTGGTGGACGGTGACTCACGGCTGGGATGACGCTTTGCCTGCGCCGCTTGCCGGCCGGATCATTGAACGGGGCACTTTGCATTATTGAAGGGTCCGCTACGAATGGTTGTACTTTTGGCTACGAAGCTGACCAATGCAACCAACGGCCGGTGCGGTGGGGGGCGATCTCTATATTTACGACTCTTCGCCGACTATCACCCAGGCTGTCGTCCTCGTCTTTCGCTCCGGCGGTTCTTGATCGCACAATAGGCTACGGATTCGGAAGTTGAAAACCTTCCTCCTCGATCCGAGACAGCCGTCACCATCGAACCCTCCGGCGTCGACAGATGACACTGCGGCTCAGGAATGAGCTAGTGTCGCACTCTTTGTTAGCGATTTCGCTCGGTTCAAGTTGGTGGTACTCGATTCAGCAGGCGCTGCCTACCTATAATCGACCTTTATTCCCTCCCAGCTGGAAGGGAAGTTGGGCCAGACTTATGTCGCCGTAAACCTGACTCGTCCTGTCGAGCTCGCTGTTTGGATCCCTCTCTCGTTTCTTCGTTCCTTTTCCCTTTGTCCTTTTTTTGCTGTCTTCCTTCCTTCCTTTCCCAGTTTCCATAGAGAAAGTTCGAAAGCCAGGATCGGCCCTAGGATCGACGATCGCCAACTCCGCCGACCTCTCTCATCCCGTGTTTTGCGGGAACGCTCACTCTAGCCGCGGCCGCGCATCGCTTTCCTGGCTATTGCGCACGTTCGTACACTCGCCACTCACCCACAACCGATGCACAGCGTACCGCTCGTCTCCGGCGCTTGAGACTGCGCGGTAATCTTTGCAAATTTTTGTTTCATCGCTTAGATGTTCTGGCGTCCGGCGACTTGCCGCTTCAGCGAAGTTTACGCGGGCGCGCCGCCGGTCCCGGCATTTTTCCGAAGCTTCCGGACGACTGTTCTGCGACCCGAATCCGATGTCACATCGTGACAGCTAGCCAAATCAGTGCCGGAGCGTGTCGCGTCCACGGGCAGCCGTCAGGATTGCCAAAGCAAGATAATCCCGAAGGCAACCGTGAGTCCTCGTCATTTTTCCGTTCCTTTCGTGCTCCGGCTCTCAGCGGGCAGTGGGAGTTTTGACCGGCAAGAATTTTCGTCGTGTGTCTTGACCAATATCCGCATCCATCAAGACTGGTCTAAATTACGCCTGCAGAGCTCGCATAAATCTGTAGGCGTGCTTTCTTCGAACGGTATGCCATCAAGAATTGAGTACAAGGGTTCTGACTCAAAATCGCTTGCTCTTAATAGCGTATGCCTAGTTTTCTCCACCTTTTGCGGTGCATGCCGGTCAGCGATCACCATTTCGATATGTTCCAGATCGCTTCAGTTGAAACCCGGTGTCTAGGGTCTCACCTTGTTCGCAGCACCTGTCGATTTCCTTACCTATCGAAACTATTGTTTAGGCGCGATTGTTTGCCAGCGACCTGCATTAACTGTTCGTTACTCTCCCGGTCGCAGCGCGGCATCAGGAGGCCATCGATTGCTCGGGGTGTGCAGATACTGTCTCAAGATAATCGGAATGATCCGGGACGACAGTGTCTCGTTTCCGTCACTGCCCTCGCGATCCGATAAATCTTCATCGCTTAGATTGAGCCATGAGTGTTTCCATTTACGGCGGTCCGACTCAAAGGAACGTGAACTTGGAAATGCGCCTTCCGATCCCGGCGGATAGCCCCTACTCAGAAATCATCGGGGAACAGGAAAAATTAATCGCACGCCACTCGGCGATTGTGGGCGTCATCACGTTTCGAGAAGTCATGGTCATTCGCTCATGGCTGGCAAACCAAGCCATGTCTGGATTTCTTACTGTGGCATAGTTTACTGTCGCGAATCATCAATCCAAGCTCGACACCCCCTGTTGCACGTCCTCCGTTTGATTCGTGTTCGCTTTCCATCGGCTGGATTTTTGTCTTTGGTGCACAAGAAACCATCATAAAAACCACTTGCTTTGACAACTGAAATGTGCCCTTTGTCTGGGTATAGAGCGGCGTAACCGTTTCGCGCGATCGCATACCCCTAAGTCGAGCGGAGGTTTTTCGTGTTTCCCGCCGAACGGGAAACGGCTCGCCTTTTTCTACGAGGCCACATGCACGCGAATCCGTTCGCAGAAAGGTAGCTGCCACGGGACATCGTTAAATGCACTTGGTTCGAGCATGGCCAGAACAACCGCCCCGCCGGACGGGATCCCAGCAAAGATAGGACCCTGTTTCCGCTGATCGTGCATCTCGATGGTATTCGGTCAGGTTTGTCGCTCCATGGCTGTCATTGGGTGGGGTGCTGGCGGTTCGCTCGAACGCTTGAGTACGAACAAGACGGGCAACTATCAGGCACTGTCAGCCGAAACAAATTGTCCGCAGCCGTGGCGCTGAGATCATTTCTCCATGAAAATTTCTGGCTTACGAGTCTCGGCCGCGATATTCGAGGCCGTTGCGACGCCGTCATGAGAGTCGCGCTTCGAGCCCCATATGCCGCTGGCGGGTCGGTCTGCTGATCGCGCTGCGCGTCTTTCTTGCTTGCATTGACGGTCGTTTCTAAATCTCGCGCCCTATAATTCCCGCAACGGTTGACGGAATTGATCTCGCATCTTTTCATTGCGTTTCAAATCGTGAATTTCTCTTCTTTCGGCTTTCCATCAGCGGGCGTGCTCGTGGGGGGAACATTTATCGTTGCAGGTCCGCGATCATCTACTTTTGGATGACAACGTCTCGATGCCAACGTCATTTAGGTCAACGGCGGCACAGGTCTGTAAGCGCCCATCAGCACTTGCCATTACTTAGGAGGTGAAAACTGGTCGCGGCTAATGCAGTAAAAATAAATTGTCTACCAGCAGGCATATCCTTCCGCCCAGAGATGAAACTCAATCCTTTTGAACCCCCGTGCTATTTCTTGCCGACTCTAGACATTGCGGTATCGGCCGATCAGAAGGAAGACTTTGACCAGACCACACGTTTCTTCGCTCGCCCCTTTCCGTCGTAATCAGTTCATCTACGAGCTTTCACTAGTCAGTATTAGCGAATCGCCCGGTCCGCAAGCCTGCTCTCACTACGGCCCATCCATGCTGCTCTCTAACAAACTTCTCTGCGTGGCTAGCGTTGGCTTGCGTGGCGAAGTGCCTGAGAGGAATCCTTGCCCCGGGAGCTGGACGCGGCAGTCTATCGGCGCGCGAGAACTCATGAACAAACTTTTCCACGTGCTGCGGGATCAGTAATATGTCGGCTGCCGTGCTCCGATGCTTGAGGCAGAATTTCCCGTGAAGGCAGAACTGACCTGCTCTTTGTCCAGGCTGGGAATGCCTCCGAATCCGTGCAGGAATTGGACGGCGATCGGCGTTAAGTTAAGATCACATCTGGCCTGTCAGCGAACCCAGGCGGTGTGGCAGAAGGAATTTCGATGGCGTCACCAGAGGGCTCGCTGGCCGCTCTCCCCATTCGCGAGGCGCAGACGCCTCAAACGGAGGCCACGAACTAACTGAGGCACCTTCGCGCAGGCCTCATGATGTCTCCGGAGTCACTGACTGTCAGAATGATGAGGCGGAGGTGAGGGCGGGCGCTTTCTGAATTTGCGAAGAAATCAATATCCTCGGGGCGTCAGGTCTTGCGTCCCAGTGATGATCAAAGTCGACGGTTTCGGGCTTGCAGCGAGAGCGCTCTTGCTTGTCAACAACGCGTTGAGCGTTCCAGCCTTCGCGACCAAACACTCATGAGCGTTCATCGATATCGCGCGAGAGCACTACGAGCGTCGGTCTTTTGAGCAGTAGAAGGCAAATTGCACTGGTAGAAGAGGGTTTCCATTCAGACTTCCCGATCGAGGCAAGAGTGCCCTAACGCGGGTGTATAGCTAGTACTAGCTGAACCATGCCCCGACGATAGAGCAGTACTTTCGCGGCGCTGAGTCTATATAGGAAGGACGGTGGCGGCACAAACGCCATCAGCTTAGATTCTTTCTGGGCACATTCCCGCATGCTATCTAAATCTTCCGCCGCCTGCATCTTCTCTCACTACATACCTAATCGATAGGATGTGTAAGAGATCACAGCACGGTGACACTATTTCTATTCATAGCTTCACTAATTTCCACCACACTACCTAAGTCTTGGCTCTGCGCGTTCTGCGTCGTATACTAAAGTAATCTAGAATCAAGAGACAATATTCTCTACGCCTCGTTCCTGTCGCATTACTTAATCTATCGCTTGGGCATCTGGCTCGCGGGTCCTATCCTCTCCTACATGCATTGCTTCTACTCACTTATTTGCTTCTAACTGCTCATCCAAGACCGCGCTCGTATTGCTTCCGCGCGATTCCGATAACTGCTTCATATTGTTGTCGCCGAGCTCGAACAGCTCAATGCTACTTGACAAATCTGGTCGCTCATCGCTTGCACACAGACAAATCCGTCGAGCCTTTTGATGCTTCACTGCGCAAGACCTCGCAAAAAAAAAAAAAAATTTCGGATATTATTCTCCGCTAATATCTAAATCTCTGTTGTCGGCCTCTCTCCTCTCCATCATTCTGACCGTATACCTCATGATCTCGGAGATCATCCTAATGCTCGGCCGTGCCGAAGGGCCTCAGTTATTTCGTGCTCCGTTTGAGCTTCTGCGCTCGCCGTAATGGTCGTGCGGCATGGCCGAGCCCTACTTATGACGGCATCGAAATCGCGTGTTCGGCCACACCTCCTGGGTTCGCTTGACAGCCGGATTTGATCTACTTACCACCGCCGATCGCCTTGCCAAGCCTGCACGATTCGGTACAGTGCTTCCCCAGCTGTACAAAGATCAGGTCCTTTCTGCCTTCAGGGAATCTGCATCTCACCCGCTGATGTTGTAGGGTCTACCCCACGAGTGTTCTGCGTCATTTTTCGAATGCCTAGCTGCAGCTCGCTGATTAAATTGCGCGCATTCCTCTTCTTTCCCTTGCTTATGCTAGCCGGCTTCCACGGCGTCGACTAGCCTTCCGCGTGTCGTCAAGGACTCTGATCGGCTATGGTTGACTGATCTTGTCCTCTTCTCACACCGTCTCGCCACCATCATCGGCAGCTCCCACCCGAGAATTTGTTAAGCCTATGGCCGTTCGTGATGTAGGCAGGGCTTGCACCGGGCGCCTTCGCATACGGTCTGTTGACAAAAGCCGTAGATGAACTGATCTACGACCGACAACCGCTCCGTGCTACGATTGGGGTCTGGTCAATTTATTATCCTGGAGCTCTCGATACCGGCAATGTCTTATTTGGCTAGAAGGACCAGTAATCGTATTGTAGGTGGCTACTCTTATCGGGATGAAATGTGGGTAGGGGAGAGGGAGAGTAAAGGAAAAAAGCTCACCGAGTTTGATTAAGCGACATAGCGGCACACGGCGCCTCTCACTTGCCTGTTTATGTGTCGACGATCGCCGAAGAAACCGTGTGTAACCAATCTTCGCCAGCGCAAAAAAGTCTTTCTTTGCAGACGACTGTAGAGCTCAGTCTCTACTAGCGTTCGGCATCCTGGCTAACATGGATTCGACGTTACTCCTCTGGCGCAGATATAAAGGCGGGGGCAGTGCGTGGGGAAGGGGGTAGACAAATGGGGGCCCCTACACACAGCCCTCAGCGCCACGTGTTCCAGGCTGGCAGGTCACTAAGGAAAAAAAAAAAAAAAAACGAAAACAACACGGAAGCTTGAAGGGGGGATGTGTGTAGGGTGTAGAACGAAAACCAAACTAATTACTATGCAAGCTGCTCTGATGTGTCGCTACCTGGGGGGCAGGATCAGGGGGGGGGGGGGGGGGGGGAAAAAAAAAAAAAAATGCGTTATCACGCACGAAACGAACAAAGGAGTGGTCAGGGGGTCGGGGTAAACGCCAGAACTGCCGGAAAAGGGGAGATTGGGTGAGCAGAAGATAAAACAAGAAAAAATTGATCACTACCGGGACTGTTTTGGGTGCAAAAAAGGAGTAGCACGGGGAGGAGAGAAGGTGGGGGGGGAGGGGGCGGAGAGAAGAGAAGGGACGGCGGGAAGTAAGACCTGTCCTAAAGGTCGATGATCGCGGCACCTGCAACTATACATTTTCCCCCCCACGAGCAAGCCCGCTGATTGAACTAGCCGCAAGAATAGAAAATTCCACGATTTGAATCGCACTTAATAAATGATGCTAGATAAATTCCCGTCAACCGTTGCGAATTCTACGGGGGCGCGAGATTTAGAAACCGACCGTACAATGCAATCAAGAAAGACGCAGCGCTAAACAGCCCGACTCGACCCCCCGCCAGCGCATTGGGTCTCGAAGCGCGACTCTCATGACGGCGTCGCCAACTGCCCTCGAATAATCGTCGCCTCGACTTACGTAAGCCCGAATTTTTCTGAAACATGCTCTCCACGCGCCAGGCTGCGACAATTTGTTTTCGCTGACGTGCCTGATAGTTTGCCCGTCGTTCGACTCAAGCTTTAGAGCGAACGCCATCACCAACCACTTACAAGCCTGGAAGCACTCAAACTGACCGAATACCATCGCAGTATGAACCGATCCTAGCGGAACAGGGTCCATCTTTGCTGTGGATCACGTCGGCGGCGGTTGCTTCTGCCTGCTCGAACATGCTTTCACTATGCCCCGTGGCAGCTACCTTTTCTTTTCTTCTTCTGCGACACGGTTCGCGTGCATTGGTGTCCTCGGAAACAAGGCGAGCCGTTTTCCCTGTGTCGGCGTGAAACACTAAAAAACCTTTCCGCGGTCGACTTATGTGGTATGCGTCGCCGCGAAAACGGTACGCGCTCTACTCCCCCGACAAGGGGAAAACATTTCATGTCAAAGCAATGGTTATGACTTGGTTTCTTGTTTGCACCAAAGAAAATCCAGTCCGAAAAATTTGGGAACGCGAACGAATCAACGAGACGTGCCATGCCACAAGTGGTCGTCGAAGCCTTGGGATTGACTGATTCGCCCGACAGTTTAAACTTGCAGTAAAGACTCCTACATGGCTTGGTTTGCCGCCATGATTCGAATGACCATGACTTTCTCGAAACGTGGATGCCCACAATCGCCCCGATTGGCTTGCGCCATTCAACTTTTTCCTTTTCCCGATGATTTCTTGAGCTCGGTTGCTATCCGCCGGGAATCGAGAGGCGAATTTCAAGTTCAATCGTTCCTTTTGAGTCGGAACCGCAGTAACTGGACACCACTCGAGGCATCAATCTAAGGAATGAAAGATTTATCGGATCGCGATGGCCAGTGCGGAAGACGAGACACTGTCGGTCCCGGAATCTTCCAATTTAATCTGCGACCGTTCTGCCAACCAACATCCCGAAGTCAAATCGCTGGCTTCCGATGGCACGAGCGCCTGCCGTGGGAATACGCAAGGTTTGCTTCGGCGGGAACAATCGCCCCTCACACAAGTTTTCCGATAGGTAAGGAACTGACAGTGCTGGGAACAAGGTGAAATACCCTAGCATCTGGTTTCAAACTGATGAATTGGAAACCTATCTAAAAGTGGTGGAGTCGGGGCGTGACTCGCTGACCGCAAATGTGGGAAAGCTATGCATGGGGGAGCTGGCTAGGTTTGAAGACGCAGTCCGATTTGAGTCGAACCCTGCTTTACAGCATTTTCGTGTGCATACCCCGTCGAGAAGCACGCTCACTAATTTTAATGCGAGCTGCTGCATGCGTATCCCAGTTCTTGATTGCTGCGATATTGGTCAATCCACACCGACGAAATTCTGCCGGTTCAACTCCCACTGCCCGCTTGAGAGCTGCGCACGAAAGGAACGGAAAATGCGAGACTCACGTTGCCTTTCGGTATTATCTCTTTTCTGCGTTGGCAATCCTGACGGCGCCCCGTGCCGCCCTCTCCGGCACTTGATTTGGATAGCGGTCCACGATGACCTCGAAGATCGCGTTCGCGAACAGCTCCGAGCTTCGAATGCGGTACCGGCGGCGCGCTCCGCGTAAACTCGCTGAATCGGCAAAGTCGCCGGACGCCAGAACATTAGCGATGAACAAAATTTGCAAAGATACCTCGCAGTCGCATCGCCCTGGAGACTAGAGGTCACTTTTCTAGCTGCGAAAATCGGTTGTTGGTGAGTGTCTGTTTTTTACGCACCCTGCTCAATAGTCCAGAAGCGAGCGCGCCGCGTCCTAGAGTGAATAGTTCCCCCGCAACACGGATGCTAGAAGGTCGGCGGATTGGCGATCGTCATCTAGGCTATCCTGGCTCGAATTTCTCTAATGGAAACCCTGGGAAGGCAGGAAGACCGCAAAAGGGAAAGGGAAAAAGGAAAGAAGAGCGAGGGTAATCCACACAGGCCGAGCTCGAGACCGCCGCGATCACGGTGATGCACTAATTCCTCGGCCCCACGTTCCCTTCCGGGAGGGGAAAAAGGTCGATTATCAGGTAGCACGCGCCTGCTGAATCGAGTAAACCCAACTTGCACCGCGGCGACAATCGCTAACAAAGAGTAGCGGCCAACTAGCTCATTCTGATCCGCAGTGTCATTTCTGTTCCGACGGCCGGAGGGTTCGATGGTGACGTCGTGTCTGCTGACTCGATTGCGAGGAAGGTTTTTTCAATTCAATCCGTCGCTATTGGCGATCAGAAAAACCGCCGGAGCGCAGACCGGACAAGACCGCCTGGGCTGATAGTCGGCGCAAGAATTCGTCATAAGAAGAATCCGCCCCCACCGCAACCGGCGTTTTGTTTTTGCATTGTCCCCACAGCTTTCTTCGCAAATGTACAACCATTCGTAGGGGCCCCCCCCGACAACCTTTCAATTCTTCAAATGCCCCCGTCAATGATACGGCAATGATCCTGCCAGTCAGAGCGGCGCAGGCACAGCCGTCATTTCCCAGCGTGGTCACTTCCACCAGGGACGCCGTCGTGGCGCCTTGGGGAATGAAACGAATCGCGGCCTGGGTGGGGATGCCCTGAAGGTTCGAGGTGCGCCACTGCCTGGGACGTTCACCGTTTCCCAGGAAGATAATGCGAATTGGTCGTCGCGCCAACCGAGATCGAGGACCGCGGCGCGGCACCCCTTTGTCTCAATCGAGTTGAAGGGCGGCTAATATTGCCACCCTCACACCGTCATTGCCCGCTGCCGCAACCACCACCATGCCGCCTTCTCAGCGTTTTCGAAACGCCACGGCAGCGGTATCGCAGGCACTCCGGAGGCGCGGCCGCAGGCCGCGCCAGTAATCAAGTGCGCCCGGTAAAACGCGGTCGCCGGAGGAAGAAGGCATTCAAATTTTTAAATCCATCCGTCCTTGAAAGTAACGTCACTTCGTTGCCTGAATACTAATGGCGTCGGTAGATGTGTCTTCATCCTCCGGCATCCGAGACCTTTAATTTCCGATATAACCTTCGGCGCCATGCATTAAACGTTACTAGGGCCTAACCGTAATTGCCCGCACGCACGAGCGACGCCCGGCCCGTGTCCGCTGCGATCGCTGATAATAACGTCCGGCCGCGAGTCCCTGACGGTTTCGTATTGATCGCTCCCGGCCGCCAGCAGATTCACGTAACGCGCGCGACGATCACCTTGTGTTGCTGCTCGTAACGCGCAGTCGTGCCCGCTGCAGATCGGGTAGCTGCCGGCATTTTGTCAACGAGCTGTCCTGGAAGGCTGGGTGTCTTGTCGATTCTCTATCGATAATGGCGATCTTGATTCCCGTTCCGGCCGTTTTGAATTCCGCCCGACGCATTCCACGCCGGCCGGCGCATTCACGAGTTGCGTTGTCACGATTCAGCTTCATATGGTACGCCTTTAGCGGGCGGCTCCGAGCCCGCCCGAAGGCTCTGTCAGTTCTGCCAGGCATCTTGGGGTGCGATCCAAATACCGCATCCAGTAAAGTAGAACACAGAACCGGTCACTTGATATTTTCTTGTCGCAAGGGTGCCGCGAACGTCCGCTGTTTGGCCTCCGATTTGCTGCGATAGTTCTTCTCCTTCGCCTCGAGAGATTGCGCCACCGGCCGTGATGCGAACCGGTTTCTCACCGTAGGGTCTTCCAAAAATCAGAGGTGACCCGTCGCGAACGTTCTGAGCGAAAGCGGGGCAGCGTGAATCTGAGGATAAAGAAAGACATCGCGGATCGCCAATTTGTTTCTTAATAAAACCAATTCGCATGTACCCGAGAACGCGGGGGCATCAGGTTCCTGTTTTCCTATTGGGCGCTAACTGAATCGCCGCACAAAGGGCCGCTAATCCCCTGGATAAGCCGGCGACACTTGTCCTAATCTGTTTTTTCGGCCGACAGTGTACTTATTGCGGATTCGTCGCTATTTCATACGATCCCGTCGCTGCGGCTCCGGAATGGTTGCTAAGCGTATTCATTTTCGGCTCGCAGACTCGCCTGGCGGTCCTCAGGCATTAGCTGAACTGCCCGCATTCCCGCCGGAATGCCTGTTGTTGCTGGCGGAGGCATCCGCTTCTGAACGAACTCGGCCTGCCTTTTCAGCCGTTCCCTGCTCCTCCGTGGAAGCTTTCTTGAAACACTTCTCTATCTGTTGTTCCACTTTCGCCCGTGCGTTCCGGCGGCAGTTGTTCATTTTGTCTTTCGCGATCGGGCGGCAAACTTCGCCATTTTTTCACCGGTCCGCGTTCGCCCATCGGCCGCACTCTCCGCCGCTCTCGTGTGCGCTGGGCGTGAACGGACGTCACAAGGTCCTCCGCCATCCATCCCCTGCATGAAAAAACACAACTCATTACACTTCTGTCGAAACCCCTGAACCCCTTCAACCTATTTTTCATCTGTTCGGTCGATGCCGGGGGCGGCCAGTTGCCTTGAACATCTCATATCTTCGATAGTGCGCTCTCCTTATACACATCACCGTAACTTTCCACTTTGGTTGATTCTGCGCGCTTCGTGCGCATTCCGGCGCTCAGGCGGCAAATAGAACTCACCGCAGCGGCTATCGTCACACACGCTTTGCAATCGGGGTCAGACCGACTGAAGACCACGTGTAGCGTGCGGCCTCGAAACTCCATGCCGCACGTTTTTTGTCCACCAACTGCTGTTTTCGTTCCTCGATCCGGGCCTATAGCTTTACGTCGAAGTCGCCGAAACCGGCGCCCCGGCTCCCACGCATCGAGCTCGCTCCCAACCGCTTGCTGAGACGCGCAAAACATACGGCAATCCATCCAGCAAGCCGCATGTGATGCTACGAACTCAACGGCCTCCGCGTCAACGTCCGGGCGCATAATCGAGAAGATTTCCGCGTTCTCTTTATTGTTGAAACTGGGCATCTCATGTTCTGATCTCCTTTCCTCCCGCGCGCCGTCCATCACGCCATGTGCGACAAGGCGGACCGCAAAGTCCATACGGCCCGCAACAGCAGCGACTTTCACCTCCGTTCTGAGCAACCTATAGCCTTATCTATCTGCGACTTCCATCCCTGATACTGTCATCAACACCGCGCCCGCTGCTTGGCCGGCATCAATCGATGGCCTCCCGCACTTCTTTCAATCCTAACCCGTTATACCAGAACTTGTTCTTCTAACGTTCCGGCTTCGGTCGGTCCGCTACCTGCCGCCGACGCCTTCCTAATCTCGCCATCCATGCTTTTCCCTGGCCCCTTTCTTCTTACCATCGCGAATCCAGTTTAATGCCGATGCGTCGCGATTCGGAGAGCCATGGTTGTAAACTTCGCTGTCGGCTCGTACGATTTCCCTCGAGCGGTAATCCTTAAGAATACTTCCTGCGCCAACTCCTCGCAAATCGCTTGATTCAGCACCATCCGGTACATGAAATGATTACCGTGCCACGATTTTTTCCAGGAGAAGTGTAAAAGCTTGTCGATCCCCCGCCCGCACCACGAGCCATCAGCTCGGCGTCCCGTTCCAGAGCAACTGCCGCCGTCATATCTGTGCTAACAACCTCTTCCATGGAACGGTTGCGCGAGTTTTTGGCGTCCATCCTACTCTCGCTTCAATGCGGCGCTCCATAAGCGCCTCCTCGCAGGGCATCCCTCGGGTCCTTGCCCTCTCGCAAAACCTGATACTCTCTCGTTTATGGGCATCTCGACCTTGTTTTCCGCCCAATTCCGCAATCCGGCATAAGGTCGTTTTGTAATCCTCCGCCACCATCCGCGTACTAGCAAGACGCTCTTCAGTTTACGAAGGGGTCCTCGCGCCAATTCCCTGCCAAGACGCCGGTTGCGGCTCAAATCCCCCGGTGCAGGTGAGCACCAGATCCCCTAACCCGCCAGCCCTCCAAAGTCGCGGGTTGGCCGCCCATAACTGTGGCCAGCGGGTAATCTCCGCCAAACCCCTTGTAATCATCCGCCGCCACCCGCGGTCCTACAAGTTCCTCAATCCCTGGCATATCCCGCTCCAATGGGCGATTAAACATTCTTGAGAGATGGCCCCGATCTCCAAGCCGACAGATCGTTGTTCGTATAGAGACGGAATGCCGTCCGGAGAAGCGCACTGAATCCGCTCGGCTAATCACTTTCCTTATACGAAATACCACCCACCGGCGCAGGTTCCCCTTTTGCGATTTCCTGGCAAACTTTGGCCACCGTATAGTACCCCGCAAAACCACGCCCCGGGACAACCTCTTCCACCTGTGACATTCTCAGCAGCGAATGCCGTCTCAATCCCTTCAGCCGCACGGACGACAGCATCTCACCATCAAAAACGGCACTGCTTGGTAAACACCGCCGCAGGTGGTGCCGTGGATTTAACTACGAACGCCAGCACCCTCTGCGCTTCCTCGAGTGCCTCGTCCTAATATCGCGGTGGG
>Ga0179591_1248372_pt1 | contig 16584 bp, 22 predicted proteins | sample CZOMad2_1_08_16f_FD_182891 | JGI IMG/M metagenome (GOLD analysis project Ga0179591, IMG submission 182891) | Vadose zone soil fungal communities from Angelo Coast Range Reserve, California, USA - CZOMad2_1_08_16fungal (PacBio error correction) | ecosystem: Environmental > Terrestrial > Soil >...
TAACGACTCCCTCACCGTTTAAAGCGGAATGGCGAAGACTCTCGACAACGTTTTGAACGAAACGGGGCAGCCAGAACCCGTGATAGGACAAAAAGGACGGTAAAAACTTGTTGAAACGGGCAAAAAAACCCGAAACTAGACGAAACACGGGGAAACACCTCCCAAAGAACAAACCGCCGAAAAGGGAAGATTTTGTGCTTGCCCACGGGAACGGTTCGGAGCATACAGGCCTCGGGAGGTACTCCCCTACAAAACAGGTGCGTTGAGGCAGCTGGCTGACATGAGGGGGGAGGAAAATGATCACCAGGGTGGGGAGGGGAGGGGGTCAAAAATGATCGACGGAATTTGAAACAAACCAAAAAAAAGAGTAGGGGGAAAGGAAAAAGGGTAGAGCCAAAGGAAAATCAAGGAGAACGCGTGGGAAAGTGTGGCGGGTACCTAAAGAAGAAAAGGGTTAAATTTAAGACTCATATCGCCGGCCTGTCGAGCGAGCAACTTGCTGCAAGAAAGGATCAGGACTAGAAAAAAAAGGGTACTCCAGTGAACGACCCCTCGAGGGAACTCGAGGGATGAAGGGACAATAACAGAAAGATCGGTATTGGGGACCGGGGGGATCGACGCCCCGGGGTGAAAGGGACTGTCAGTCGAAGGGAGGGTCTTGTTGGCGCGGTTCACAGGGACAACGTTTTTAAAAGCCCCGAGGGGGGGGGAAGTTGGGGGGGGTAAAAACTTCGGTGAAGACGATTTGGAAGGGACGTGTTCAAGGACGGCCTGAAAGCTCGACCCCACCAAAAAAAAAGGAAGGCTTGGGTACCCAGTCTACCAGCGCAAAGGAAAAAGATTCTACTGAAGAAGGCCGCAATACTGACTTGACGTACGGCACCAAGGCGGAAAGAACACCCAATTTTGCAGAAGGCGATCAGGATCTTACAACGCCCAAGGGAAATGGCTTCGCCGGACGGGTTCCCATGAAAAGCAGGGGGGAAGCTTCTCAGGAAAAAAACCACCGGGCAGAGGGGGGGCTCGAAAGAGATCTCATTCCTCAAAAAGGGGTAACTAAGGGATCGCCTCACGAAAAAACGAGGGTGTAGGGGGTCACAGGAAAGGGACCTCAGTAACAAAAGAGGGCGGGTGGAAAACCGTATGTCATGTGGGGCGCGGGAGAAAAGGAAGACCTGTGGGGAAAAGGGGGTGTCGGGGCTGACCCTCTTTTGGAAAAACCGACATGGGAATGGGAGAGGAGGAGGGAAAAACTCAAAGACAAAGCTAGATTGGGACGGGGGACACGGGGGGTTGTCAAGGAAAAAATTATGTCAGAAAGGTGCATCGTGGTAGAGGACAAAGAAAACATGGGCCTCCTTGCTGAGAAGATACGAAGACCAGTGAAAAAGATCATAGGTTACAAAAAAAAGGACCGTACGCAAGGGAAAGGGGAAATCTAACCCATAATGGACCCCCAAACACATTAAAAACCAAAAAAAAAAATCATCCTAGGTGGGAAGTTGGAATCCGCCAACGGAAGCCAAGCCCTCGTTATACCCGACCCCTGTGGGGGAAAGGAGGATGGGAAAAAAAAGCCTTAGAAAAATTGGGTTTTCCGGAAAAAAGAATCCTTGAACGGGATAAAAGGCAAAAAAAAAATCAAAACACAACAAACGGGGTAAGGGAGATTATGTAAAAAAAGGGGAGGAAATGCTGTCGCGGGATGAAACCATCACCCAAATGTCAGAAGGGAGGAAGAGAAAAACGGGGCATATTTGATAACGCGGAACGGTCTCGTTCTCTTGCTTCCGGGGAAGGCACTGGGGCAAAAACCAGCGTGAGGGACAAAGGCCACCGGCAATTCTTGGAGTACGGGAACGACAGGGTACCTTTAGCAAAAAAGGGTCATAGGTAGGTTGAAACCTCTTGTCTGCCAGGGACCGCGAAAGAAGTTGGGATCAAAATGGGAAGAACCAAGCCGGAAAAAAACTGTTCGCAGGGGAAAAGGAAGAGAAACTTTCCTGACAAAAAAAAAAGCCAATAAATAAGGGGGCTGGGAAAAACTGAACCCGGCAAGGATGTGGGGTGGCACTTGAAAAGGGGTACATAAAAACAGCCTAGAAAACTCCAAACCTCAAGAAGATAACGGCAACCGTTAATCACAACAGGGAAAAAAGGGGGGGGGGGTGGGTACGAAGGGGTTTCATTATGCGTGCAACGACCTGCTCAACGTAGTTTGAGGGTTTCGATAAGTGTGTGAAAAGGGGAATTAATGGAGAACTCTCTTCTACAAACAAAAGGACTGATCATCGATCAAAAAAGGAGATATCCCAGAAAAAGTAGTGGAACAAAGTTCCCACAAACTGGCGAGGCAATGTGAATGGCGTCGATGACTCTTTTTCACATCACGAAATCAACGCCACTGGGTTGGTCGTGGGGAAATAATCAGGGGGGGAGACTTAGCACGCGGTCGGGGGGTGCTCTTCTAAAAATCCGACGCACGGGGGTCATCGTACTTTTGGACGGGGTGGGGGCGATGGGAAAGGGGGCTACTTCCAACAACACGGAAAATGAAAATACAAAAAGTCCTAAGGAAGCAGAAAAGCCTCCCTTTAACTGGACAACCATCACAGGAACACAAACCAAAGAAAATGCAAAAAAGACCAAAAACGACGGAGAAAAGGATTCATTGAAAGTTAGGAACCACCAGCGCACGAAGCGTGACAAAAAAAAAAAAAAAAAACCGGAGGGGGAATCATTCAAGAGGCAAAGGAAAGGGGAAAAAGAAAGGGGTCCACCTCAGGCGGGGGGAAAGGCGTTATAAGGGGAACCAGGTCGGGGGACCCGCATGCAAGGCTACGGGCTCGCAACTTTCAAAAATGCCAGGGTCCTCAGAGTGGAAAAAAATCTCCTTTTCGTTGGTTAGGTAACAACCCGCAAGGTGAAAAGGAGAAGGGCGAATTGTGTTGGGCAGAAAAAAAGAAACTCCTGGGAAAAGAAACGAAAAAGAGAAATCCGGGGGGGGGTGAAAAACGGACGTCACGACAGACAAAAAGGAGGAATCGAGGTGTGCTACTCCAGGGAAAGTTTCAACCGAGACAAGAGGGACCAAAAGGGGTGGGGGGGGGGGGGGGAGGTTTAAACAGACTATCATGGATGCAAACATTGGAGAGGCTAATCCATGTGACACAGTCTGTCGACGAAGTGGGGAGGAGGAAAAAGAGGGGGGCTCCTTATCTTGGCAAGGGGGGGCCCTGAGTAAAAACGGGACCAAACAAAAAGGGGGATTTAAGACAGTTTCAAAAAACCCGGGGGAAGAAAGGAGGAAAGTTCGTTAAGTTTCGCCCATAGGAAAGAATCAAGACGGTATGCTCGAGGATAGGTGTAAGGGCTCCGGGCCAGGCCGGAAATCTAAACCCAACTAAGGAGGCACGGGTCCCCTCTGCAGGGGGGGGATCAAAAAAGGGGCTCTGAAAAACACAAATTGGGATGGAAAAACACTGTCAAAAAAACTCTTCTCATGGGATCTTATTTGGTCCCATGAGAACACCGGACTGGGACGGGAAAGCCGGGAATGGGGGAACCTACCGTCCACCAAGAGCAAAACCCTCTCAATATCGCCAGAAAACACGGTGATCAAAACAGATTGTCACGAGGGGTACAGTAGGCGGAAGGAAAATTATTGTAAAAAGAAAATCCACCTTGGGGGTCCCTAATACTTCAAAAAGGGGACTTACAAATTAAAGGACGGATAGGAAAGAGGACGGTTCCCGCCGCCTCCAGGTCAACGCAAAAATGAAGGTGACTTAGGGGGGGTGGGTCCACTCGAAAAAAACCAACCGTGCAAAGTGTCTCACCCGGCCACCGAGGCAGACCTTGCCGTGTTTCTCAACTGTCTAACTAAGAAACCGGGAAGGTTTGGAAACATCCCCCAAAAAGAAGTTTTCCCTTTTCTCAAGAAGGGCAGATGGTGGAGAATCGGGGACAAAAGAGAAAGGGGAAAGGGTACAGGGGAAGGGGTAAAACAAGTTGGGACAAGGGGCGGACGTGAGAAGGACCCGGGGGGGAAAAGGAGAGGTAGTCCGTGGGGGGGGACGTGAATGCGCTGGAACAATGACCCTTTCTCCCGGGGGAACCATAAGCTGCCGGTCAAGGACAACCAACATCTAACCCGCGCCACGACGAAAAACGGGACCCACAGCCATCTCTCAGATAACCCTTGACCAGGGGAAAAGTTTAAGAAAGGGGGGATGTAATGGGGATGGACGGACTTAGAATAAAAACTCTTAATGGTCTCAGGAACAAGTTACCAGCTAAATGAAGGAACGGGAACAAAAAAATCCTTGGGGAAAATAACACTGCGAGGTGGACCTCTTCTTTGGAGATTGGTTGATGCGGAAGACTAGGAGGTTGTGGGGGTTGGTGTGGTCCATGTTCCGCAACCGCTCTAATGGACGGATACGTGGTGGGAACGGAGAAAGTGAATGATGAGGAACAATAAAAATACGCGGTCCAATGCAAAAAAGGCTCACACGATGGACGAAAGGGACGTGGTCACGAAGCCCCGATTGGTTTGACGCGGGAGGGGGTAGAGGGTCACGAATAAAAAAAGGTGGCGTCTGTGGGTGGAGAGGGAACGGGTGATGGACAAAAATTCTGGCAAACGGTAGAACGAACAGCGCGGGGGGGGAGCGCATTGCGCCCCGGAGCTTCGTGACTCTTCCGGCGCGTGTGAGGCACATCCCACCCTAGTTTCCAATGGGAAAAAAACCTTTGAAAATAAAAGGGAACGACGGAAAGGGAACTAATTCGGCAAAGAAAAATACAAAAACGAAACGGGGTGTTCCCGAACAAGTAGAAATCTTCTTTAACCAGGGTAATTCACTAGACCCAAAGAACACACAGGACGGCCCATGGATCTGAAGGAATCTTACCCCAGGGTGCCTTCTAAAGGGCAACAAAAGAAAGTCAGTCCCAGGACCTCGACGGTCGAAACTGAATCGGGGCTGTCCCCGAAAAATAAGAGGGGGATGTCAGGGTTAAAAGGGGGGGGGCAAAATGGTTCCGGAAGTCAGGGTGAAACGGGGGCAACTGAAGGAAAAAAACATCTAAAAATGGGTTAAGCTAAAAACCTAGGGGGAGGAAAACATCACCAAACGCCTTTAGAAAAATAAAAAAAAAAAACGGGCTTGGGCTCTAAAGCCAGGAACGGGGCCAGGGTGGGACTTTGGCACTTCCGTCCTTTCGTAGTTCATGAGTCGGGGGGCGATTGGGATGAGGAAGAGGGGGGGTTTGCGGACAGGGGGGGGCGTTTTCTGCATATCAACCGGTTTTCTGACAAACATGGGGGGTGGTACTGAGCAGGGTCCCACCACAAGAGTGGGCAAAGAAGGAAAACAATGGGAAAAAAGGAAGGGCCGTTACGAAAAAAACTTGGTCGTCTCTATTTTGAAGAGAAATAGGGGGGGGGGGACCGTTGGAGCACTGATGGGGCACGGAGGGGGGAGCTCAGAGGGTCACCCTCGAACGTATGTCCGCCAAAGCCCATAAGGTCAAAAAACAAAAACGGGATACATTGCCGAGACAAAAATCTTAAAGGAGACAGCAACCGCAAGGGCGTTGGTGCCGGGGGGGGGGGAAAAAAAACGCAAAACGAAAGAAAGGAGAGAAAAGTGACGGCCCCTGTCACTAACAAACAGGTCAGAGAACTTTTTCAGCGGTGGGTGAAAAGGGGCTGATGAAATGTACAAGGACCACCAGGCCGCGGGAATGATAAGCGCTGAACCGCGGGAAGAATCAAAGAAAACCCATGAAATGAAGAAACGTCAGGTCATTGGCCTTCTAGGGGGCATGGGGATTCATGGGAAATACTTAAAGGAGGACACTCCACGCGCGGGTTGGTAAGTGAAGAAAAAAAGTCGGAGTGAGAAGCGAATGAAATCGGGGAAAAGGGGCAAAAAAAAAATTTGGTTTACCAGTTAGCCCACTAAGTAAAGGGCAAAAGGGAAAAAGCGACGGCGGGGCTTACTTTGGGTCAAGGTCTTTCGCGTGCAGGAAAAGCCCCACGCGCTTGAAGAACGCCAACGGTGGGGGACAACCCAACAGGGCACAAAGACCATAATTCCAAAGATCGACTAAACACGGCACAGGGTTAGGAGTAAAAGAGCGTCCAGGAGAAAACGGTCCTTCCCACCTTTCAATCGTGAGGGGGAAGGACTAGGCGAAAAGAATGAGAAATGACCAAGCCCGAGATTTTCAAGAACAAATGACAACTTCGGGTGGGCGGAAAGGGGGGAAAAAAAACGGGGGTACGAAAGGGTCGCAGCGGGAAGAAAGTTTCAACGAGAGGCACCGAAAACCACGCTGCTGGGAGATAGAACGGTGGGGAGAGAAAAAGAGAGATCCCAGAACTTAGGACAATAATACCTGACTTCTTCCGTCCACACGGGTACACGGGATGCTGGCTGGCGGAAAAGGAAGTCCTCCGTCCTCAGTGCATTAAAAACAAAGCAAGGAATGATGAACAAAGTTTCCAGCGGGTGTCACCCGAGAAAAAAAAAAAGATAGGGGGACAGGAATTAAGGGGTTTACCGAAGCCGCAGGCGAAAGGAAACCGACGAGACGTTGATTTGGGGGGGGACCCTTTTAACGGGGGAAAAAAAAGAGTAACGGCGCCTCTATCCGGGGGACGAGAGAGGAAGGCTGGAGGCAAGGGGACAAAAGTCATCCTTGTTTAATACAAGGTGGGAGGGAAGAAACTGATAGGGGAACGGAATGAAGGGGGCTCTTCAGGACAAACAAAGGAATACATAGGAAGCGATCCCACTTGCCTGAACCGACGGGAGAAATCATACAAAAAACGAAGAACCCTAAACCTCGGAGTAAGCGGGGGCCGTCGTCAGTCAACCCATGGACAAAAGGTTTCAGAAGTCACTGATACTAACGTCAAAAGGGCCTAAAAAAACGGGTGTGATTGGGTAACGACTCCAAAAGAAACGACCGGTGCCAACAACTCTTCCATACAACGTCAAGAAGAGACGAAGTCACCAACCGAAAAACAACTAAATCAAGAAGGAAAAAATGGGGGGGGTGCGGGAATTATGACTCCTCATTATCATTCCGTCACTGCGCATGCGGGGAAAGGGGTGTCAATCGGAGGGTGTGAACGAGAAAACGCCGGGGAGGATTTCAGCAAAATTGAGGGGACCCTCACTAGGGAAAACCAAACGTGCCCCGAGGACCCGAAAATACAAGAGTATGGGGGGGGGAAAAAGGGGAAAAGAATTCACAAAAAAACCCAAAAACGGGCCTTACGGGGACAGTATCGACCAAGGTGTGATGGAGGGGAGGTAACCTGAAGGGGAAGAAGGCCCGCGTGCAGGAAAGTTGGGGGATAGCTTGGCCCACTCAAAAAACTTGTAACAGGGTGGGGGTCGGTTGAACCCGAAGGGAGACTGGAGGTAGGGGCGGGTAAGCGGAAAAACAAACGAGTAGCTCATGCGTTTCAGGGGCATTATAAAAAGCGAGTAAACAAGAAGAAAACTCCGGGAAGGGGCCCAAAGGGAAAACGCACTGACGAACGTACTCAAACCAGGAACTTGTAACATCGGGAACTCAAAAACCTTTGTGGGGAACTTGGTAAAACAAACAAATAAAAGGTCATAAACCCAAGGCCAAAATTGTGTTTGGGAAATCCGAGGCACAGAAACCCGACACAAAGGTTCGTAGAACCAGCCGGACCTTTTGAGGGGGAAACGAAAGCAAAAAGTCGTTGGGCCAGGAAGGGGATCCTTGGACGGTCGGGAAACATATATGAGGACACAAACGGGGCACCAGTAAAAAGCCCGGTACGTGCAGAGTTTGGGGGAGGAACGGGATCAGAGTGTTCCGTTCCGGGAAAAAAATTCTCCCCCATCTCAAATAACTCCGTCCAAATGGGTAGGGGTGATATTGGTCAAAACCACTGGACGGTTTCTTGAAAGGGAGGGATTTAAGGCAAGTGGGGTGTTGCATCCACTTCCGACCGAACCACCCAACAACAAACCCCCACGGGTACGTCCAGGGGGTCCGCCCATGCAAAACGCCGGAAAGGCCCTTTGGAGGACCAGGGGAACGGCCTTCCTGGTAACGCCGATGCAACGAGGAAAACGGTGGTAGACGCAGGGTCAGCTTGAACACAGAAAAAAGGAGAGCTCTGAACTCACTGCAGTGGGGGAACATTAGTAAAACGCTCGCATCTCGACTGAAAAAGGAAAGATTTCCACGAATAAAGCGGGGGGAAAGCATACACTTTCCTTAACCATCGACCCTTTCTCACGCGCAAAGTCTTGGAAAAAAGGATTCAAAAAAGGAAAGGGCACACCTGACCTGTTCGGTGCTCCCCTTCACAGCAAAGGGGGGGGGGGGGGGGGGGGTGGGGGGGGTTGGGGGGGGGGGGGGGGTTTTTGGGGGGGGGGGGGGTTGTTTTTTGGTGGGTGGTTGGGGGTTTGTTGGGGGGGTGTTTTTGGGGGCCTTGGTGGGGTGATGGGGTTTTTGGGTGTTGTTTTTTCTTCGGTTGGGTTTTGGGTTTGTTTTTTTGTTTTGGGGTTTTTTTTTTTTGGGTTTGGGGGGTGGTGCTTTTGTGGGGTTTTGGAGTTGGGTGGGTATTTTTTTTGTTTGTTCTGGTTTTTGGGGTGGGGGGGGGTTTTGTTGTGGTGTGGGGGGTTGAGTGGGTGTTCTGTTTTGTTTTGGTTGGGGGGGTTGTGGTTTGGGGGGGGGGGGTGGGGTTTTTAGTTTTTTTTTTGGTTTTTTTTTTGGCTGGGGTTTTGTTTTTGTTTGTGTTTGGGGGGTTTTGTGGGTTGTTTTTTGGTTTTTTAGGGTTTGGTTTTTGGGGGGGGTTGGTTTTTTTTTTTGGGTTGTTGAGGTTTGGTTTTTTTTTTTTGTTTTTTTTTTTGTTTTTTTTGTGTTATGTGGTTTTTGGGGGGGGGGGGGTTTGTTTTGCTTCCATAAGACACCTGGTCCGGGGAACCGGAAAAAGGGGTCATTTATGGTTAACACATGAAAGGACGAATGAGATTTTACAAACAGAAAGGAAAAGAAGAGTCGGCACAAAACCGTGGAACATAGGTGCGCCAAAAGTGTGCCTAACCGGTGTGTGGGAAGGGGGGCGGGGACAACTTAACACGTGAAATTCAAGGGTTTTCCTGGAAAGGGGGTAGGGGGGAAGGGCGAATCCAGAGTCCCGTTGTGGCGGAAGTCCCAGAGGGCGGAAAAGAAACAAAGTCCTCTTTAGTACTGCACCGAAGAAAAAAAACCCACGTGGACAAACTAGGATCATTCGCGGAGCCCGGAGGGGGGGGTTTTCCAGAAGGGATGGGAGGAGGGGGGGGGCAACGGGCGGGGCCTGAAAAAGGCCAACCGGAACAAGAAGTGTGAGTTCAAAAACTAAGCTGCGGTAGCGTAGGTTGGGGGGCGTTGAGAAAAGGGGAGGGGTTAAGACGCGATGCCCGGAATAGCGAAAAAAAAAAAAAAGGGGGAACTCTTGGGGTCGCGAGGCGGCATGGGGACCCAAAACCTTGGGATCGAGCCTCCGTCACCGTGATCGCTGGAGGGGATAAAGCGTCGAAACGGGGGGGAACAACGCCTTGGCCTCAAATAAAAGAGGAATCTTAAAAACAAAACTTCTTGGGAAACGGTGGGGTCAAAATACTTAACGGGGACAGACCAAAAAGACAGATCAGGGCAAAATCCCATCCGAAAAAAAAGCCCAGCGCTGCTAAAATACTGTGGACTGGGGCTACGACTCCGTAAACGCACATCTCAAAATTGAAATCAAGTGAGGCTGGTCATGGGGCAGGAAATGAGGCAAAAAAAAGAGACACCGAAAAAAAAGGGGTTGCGTTGGAGAAACGGAACAAGAATAGCTTTTGAAAAAAAAAAAAAAACGAGTACAGCAGGGGGGTACCGACCCTCTAGGGGGGGGGGGGGGGGGGGGTTATAAGCAAAATGCCAAATACGAATTCAAGCAGACAGGGAGGGGGGTACAGGAACAAAGGGGCTGGGGAAGACTACTCAAAAAAAAAAATGCCGGCCTGGGGGGGTTGCGAGCCAGAAATTAGGGGAAAGGGAAACGGCTCAAAAAAAGGATATCTACAAGAGGAAGCCGAAGGTAAACCGCAACCAAATCGGAGGGGTAGGCCGCCGGAGTTTCTGTGAAAAAAATCACTCGGAACCTCGATGAGCAGCCCCCTAAGTCGCCCGGGGCCGAAGGAAAGGGCGGAAGGGGTTCTTGGGGAAAGGGGGGTTATCGAGTTCTGCCAAATGGGTGGTTTGTTGTGTTCAAAAACCCTGCCGGGGGGGTTTGTCATCAAAAGGAGGTCCTTCGGTGAGGGGGAGGGGGTGACGCAAATTGGGGGACAAAGAGGACGTTTCCAGACGCAGGAACCCAACACACCACTTACAGGGGCATACAAACAGCTAAACACTAGATGGAAACATGTCCTACCCCTGAAAGAACAAGGGGGGGGTCTCTCGGGAAGGCTGAGAGATGTGACCCCGAGTCCCCCAGTGGGAGAGGGGGGGAGATTCCCCCCAAGGCTCGGGGGGTCCACGCAAAAATGTTCCCTAAAGTGGGGGAAGAAGTTTCACGAGAGCCTGGCGGGGCGAGCTGTGAAGAAACCCAACAAGCTGAACTAGGGTTTCTAAAAAAAGAAAACGAGCCTTCACCACTTGAAATCGGAAAGGTAAAACGGATCTACAGCCACGAAGGTAGCGTTGGGTCAAAAGTCTGGAAAAGAAAAACATAGGAAACAAAAAATCGGGCGTGAATCCACCAGGAGACCATGCGGCGAGCGAAAAAAAAAGGGGGGGACGTGGGAGGGAGACAGCATGTTGGCCACGACATGGGCCTGGATGGCGGAGGAAAAATAACAAAATAGTGGCGGGGCGGGGGGGGGGGGCAGGACACGCGGTGGGGTCAAACACCGTCCTTTCACCCATGGGGGCAGAAAGAACCTGTCCGCCAATGTGTGATGGGCACCAAAATCTAGGAGGAAGGGGGGGGACAAAAACGATCGAGGTGGGGGTCGAAAAACTGAAGTTGTCTCCTAAAGGGGGTAAAAAAAAAATCTGCGCCGGGGAAAGGGAGAGAAAACCCAGATACACAACAGGTGCATCAGACCGCTGCGTGTCTACAAAACGGCGATTCAAAACTGGGACGAGGGAGGAAAGAACCACCATAACGGGTTCTCTGCCAGGGGAAAAGGGACTTCGCCCCATTGAGGGGACGAAGGGACGAAGAGCCTTCCCTGCAAAACCTGTAAAAGATACTTCTCACAAACAAACGAGGGGAGAAAGGGAAAGTAAAGGCAGGAAAGGTTCAGGGGGGAAAACCACGCAAGGGGCAGCTTCCGAAGAAACGGTTGACCGGAGGGGTGGAAAAAAAAACTAAAAAATCAGCAACCTTGGGAAAAAAGGGGACCAGGGACCAGCCTCCTAGTCAATGTTGGGGAAGAGTTTCCGGTCGGGACAAAACGTCCAGTTCAGGAAAGAGGCTTCTACCTTGTCATGCCACAGCTGAATCTGGGGGAAACCCGGGTCGCAGAGATGGCAAAGAAAAGCCAGGCGGGGGAAAAAGTTATGGGAAGAAAGCGTTTTGTTAAATAAGCGTTGTGTTGAAAAAAGACACTGCCAGGTGTTCCTGGGGGAGCAGAAGCGTAAAGTGACCAGGTCGTGTATCTTGGAGCCAAGAAAAACCGAAAAAACTTACAAATCTTCAAAAAAAGGTTGTGTCCAAAAGAGGACCTAGCCTCCAAAGCAGACATATCAACCAGGGAAAGGTTTGGGGACGAGGGGTGCAAGTGCGTGAAAATACTCAAAGCGATTTGGCTGCTGGATCCCGAGGTTACTGGAAAGGAGCAAAAGAAGGAAACGAGCCCCGGCAAGGGGGGGTTCAAAAAAAGCTCCGGGACCGCCATGACGGTCGGCTCCGGAAAAACTAAGAAAGAAAAAAAAGTAATGGCGGAGAGAAGGTCTCGGCGCAAAAGGGGCGGGGTGGACTGCAAGAGGGCCCTCGGGCAAAGAAAAGCGGTCTGACTGTCAGGCTGGTAATCCGCGGACCGGATCAAGGGTCATCGGGTGGACTTTGGTGCCTGGTGGGTTAGTAACATTATGGTCAATGGGACGGCATATGTCAAAGACAAGCGTAGAGAAGACACGGTAGAAAAAAAAAGAAATTAAGCAACAGGGGTCTGTGAAACAGCATTAGGAGAGCTCAAACTCAAATGCCCGAAGCACCTCATTAACCTAACTCCCATGTTGGTTGTTTCAGAAGAGCTAAGGAACCGCAGCAAGCTATCTTGGAAAAGGCTTACGACAGAAAAGTCGCTTCGCAAATGAGGGTCGGTAACCAGAGGGCGTAATAGGGAAAGGAGACGGAAGGGGGGACTTCAAGGATCACCCCGGCTGACCTCGCAAAACAGAAACGGTCCGAGCGAGATGGACGACCACTTGTACAAGTTTGGGGCTGACCCTCGTACGAGCTGTGCACCCAACTGGGGTAAAAGGTATTCTGGTGCGGATATCCTCAGAAGATAGCAACTTGGGTCGAAACGCTAGGAAAAAAACCAGGGGGGGGGGGGCAAAGCGGTAAGGGGACATAACACACCAGGCGTAGTCTGAAAGGGGGCACGGGTCAATGTGACGAAAAAACAGCCGCGACCACTCAAGGAAAAACCAGGGGGGAGGTTTTGAACACAGGTATCGAGGGAAAGGAGGCGAGCACTGAAAACCAAGTCACGAAGTACGAGGGGACGGTGGGGGCGGAGGTCCGGCCTGAGCAACGAGGGGTCGGGGCTCAATGGAGGGGGACCCTTTCAAAGCCAGTGTGAAAAGAATGTTAAAACACGTTCTGGCTGCCCGGCGAAAAAACAGGGTTCGGAGAAAAAAGGTGTCGCAAAAGAAACGACGATCAAGGAATAGGTATCGTAAAAAGGTTAGGTCGAAAAATCCGTGCAGTAAAGCAGGCCCCACTGGCGGGTGAGGGGGGGGGTAACCCAACGAGTACGGTTACACAGGAAAAAAAGCCCGGGTATCAGCAAGGGTAAAGGGAAAACCCCGGTATTTCCTGTCACGACTTCCAAAAAAAAAGGAAACGAACTAAAAAAAAATCCCCCCCTTCAAATCTTAAAGGGGAAACAGTAAGGGGATCAAACAAAAAAGGGGAAAGGACTGTTCTTGTCCACCACCGACCGGACAAAACTAAACCGATCCAATATGGGCCCGAAAGAATCAGGGGCCTCCTAATAAGATTCCATAATCCGTAAGAGAGTATCATTCATACTATCCGAACAATGGTGAAGCTAACGAATAGGTGAAGACTCCCGTAAAACCGGAAAAAAAATATCGGGGGGGAAACCAGCTTCCAACTAATACACCCCAAAGGTGCCCGTTCACTGATTGTTCCGCGAAAAGTCACAAAAAAGGGGGGGAAGACCCCGACCACCCTCCTCCTAGGGGGACCACGTGGGTCAAAACCTCAAAGGGCGCCATGAGAGGAGTTCACGTCGTTTTGAAATCAGCCGGGGCAAGCACATTAAAGGTTAAAAAAACGCACCTGGTCTCACAGATAAGGGGCGCAGGGAGGAGGGGAGCAGGCCACTTCGAAGGGGGAGTGAAAGGAGGTGAAAGAACATGGGAAAGACCGTGACGGGGGAAAAAGCCCAAAGTCACTACCAAAGGGAAACACCGGTTAGAAACACTCACGGGGGGGACGGACGCAAGTGGGAGAGGAAGTTCTATGTAGGAAGGAAAGGCCCTAATATGCCGACACTCTGGTGAAATAACTGGAGGATCAAAATGAAAAACTGCCGGTCCATCATCCCATAAAACCGCAGCAACAATCCCGGAGTCCATCCCATGAAAGGCAAATAGGCGGACAGAATCACGTTCAACAATTGAGAAAAGGGGACTAAAAAAGCCTTTTTCCGGTAGGTGGGGAAGGGGACCTAACTGACAAGACAAAAAAAGCGGGGATTTCTTTAACAGGGGAAAGAAAATTGACAAATCGAACCTTCCGGACCGAACACGGACGGGGGGAATCAATGATACTCGTCGGGGGGGACCCTTCAGCAGTTTGGGTATATGGGGGGAGCACCGGGTCTAACTCTTGAGTTCCAAGGAGAAACAAGACCGCTCACTTGACCGTGTGGTGATTAAAAAGTCTACTAACTCCCTATGCTTAAAAAAAAAAAATGGCAATCAAAAGGAAGAGCCTTTCCAAAAAAAGGTGCCATCAAAGACTCCGCGGGTTGGAGACTAACGAAACGGGTCTTTTTCCGGGGAGGAGTGGGGGATGAAACCACAGTGCCGGGGTTGTTGGGTGAAGGGCGTCAGGGGTGGGGGCCCAACCACCTGGGTGGCAAACCTCTGTTCACGTGGAGGAGTAAATACAGGGGACAGTCCAAGGGAAGCGGTGATCAAACTCCGTAGAGTGCAGGGGTCAACCTAGGCGAAACACCCCTGGCGGGAAGTCCCAGGGGTCAATCCGATTTATACGGGGGAACAAACTAACCACAGAACAAGGGAAGCTGCCTAATTACAAGCCAACCTACCGACAGAACTTTCACGCGGGTGTCACCCGACCAGATCAGGAGAGGTTTAAACAGAAAGCTCTCAACAAGGGGGACGGAGACAACGCCAAAAGAAAGTGACCTGGATTGCCAGGGGAAAACGCAACAAGAAAAATTGCAATCTGGCCACGAAGATCGAAAAAAAAGACCTCAACGAGCAGCGGGCGTTGACCCCACAAAAAGAGAAGGAGTTGGGGGGAAGGGGGGGGAACATCGTGGGGGAAACGGTGGACCTGGCTCGGTCCCAGGAAGGTATTAAAAGAAAAACCCCTGAAAAGAATATCCTTGTCCTGAGGGGAAAAAAAACAAGCAGAAAATCTCGGGAACCATCCCCAGCAACCTAGAAAAAAATGCCGGTTTACCGAACTAATCACTCGGGCGGTAGGGAAACTGGGCCAAGAAAAAAAAGACACTTTTCCAACCAAGGAAGTCTTAAAAGTATCGTGACTAACAATTAGTAGAGGGGAATTTGGGGAACGGGTCGAAAGAGGGTTTGGGAAGAAAAAAAAAAAAAAAGGGACAAAAGAAGGGGGGGGGGAGTGTAGCAATGTCCGGAATGGGGGGTATTGCTCTGTGTGACAGGAATATACTCCAGGGGGGGGGGGACACGCCAGTGGGGACAGGTTTAACAACGACTGATGTACTATCAAAACGTTTGTAGGGAACAGCGTTGCATGATAATACAGAGGTTACAGGTAGTGATCGTCGTCGAGAATCCCGAGCACGTGTTTGGGTTCGAGAAGCTTGAAGAAACCTTTTGTGGGAAAAAAGAAACCTCGAAGTAGGGCCCGGCAAAACCACTACAGTCCGGGGAAATTTCAACAGCCAGACATGCTAAACGTGACAGACTCGAAAGGTCGATGGACGGAATCGGGGGGTCTTGTCCGGGTGCCATAAAAAACCACGCCGAAGGGAAAAACAATGCCAGGAAAGAAAGGTAGCTAATGGAATTGACCGAACCAGAACGTGGTGGGGGAGGGGGGGTCAACGGGCGACGGGGTGTCGACGGGGGGGGGTAACGCGGAAAAGGAAGGTAAAAAAAAGAAAACAACACAGGCAAAAAAAAGGGAAAAACAGGGAACGGCCCCCGGACAGGAGGCCGGAAAAACGCCCCATCGCCGTCAGGAAAAGAAACGATTCGGGTCGGATGGGACTCTATTCAGGATGGGGAGGGTAACCCTGAAAAAGACAAACCGGAGCGCCCAAACTCCGAGATTTGGGGGGGAAAAGGGGTAGTTGGGTAAAGTGTAGGCGAACCGTCCCTAAAAAAACTTTCGAAAACACCACCGGCAAAAAACTAAGAGAAAGACCGCCCTTTTTTTCAGGAGAGACCCGAAGGGTGAAAAAAAAAACGGGAAAATCTAAAGGTCTCGAGCGGCCTTCGTGGGGGAAAATGGAAGGGCTGTCATAGCGTCCTTAGAGGAAGCCCCCCATGGGGGGGGGGAAAGACCACGCCGGGTGGGTGGGGACCAGGGGGACCCATTATGCAAGATCTCTCGAAACAAACAAAAATTAGGAAGTATTACATCTAGGAGGAGGCAAGTCAGTAAAACTGAAAAAAAACGGGTCAAAGAAGATTTGGGTCTGATTAAATAGTCAAGACGTCGACAAAGGAAAAAACAAAGACAGGCCGACAAAAAAACGAGAAAATGGGTACAGCCCTTAAAAAACGAGGGGCGAATACTGGACTGGGGGCTCGACTAAGTTCAAACAAAGGAGGTCTTCATACTTGACCAAACAAACTCAAAAAACACTCGGGGCAAAAAAACAAGTATCCTGGGGTTGGAGGTTCAATAAGAAAACGCCAGAAATCCAATTCCATTAAAGGGACAGAATCCGGACGTAAAACATTCTTCACGAAAAGGAAATTACAGGGGGGGGTCGGCCAGTAAGGAACACCGCAGTTCCCAGCCGCTAAGATGAAGAAGTCAGGATATGTGTAAAAAAAGGCATCAAAGGGAAACAACCAACGATCCGGGAAAGAAGGAGGTGGGGG
>Ga0179591_1236038_pt1 | contig 16582 bp, 12 predicted proteins | sample CZOMad2_1_08_16f_FD_182891 | JGI IMG/M metagenome (GOLD analysis project Ga0179591, IMG submission 182891) | Vadose zone soil fungal communities from Angelo Coast Range Reserve, California, USA - CZOMad2_1_08_16fungal (PacBio error correction) | ecosystem: Environmental > Terrestrial > Soil >...
ATCTCCGAGAATGCTCCGGCAGAGCCAATTACGGTGGAAGTGGACGAAGCGGTTTTTGCAGTAGGGTGTGGTTGGGGGGTTTAAGGCAGAATTAGAGATAGGTTAAAGGGGGAAAGTAGTGACGTCCCATCTTCTCAGACAGCTCATAATTAACTCGTTCGCCCTTGGAGGGAAAAAATTGCGGAATTCTGGGCAGAGGGAAGCGGACCAACGTAGGTGGTGTACGCGACGGTTATTGGGAGAGAGCACCGTAGAATATTTATGGTTATCTACCTGGGAGCTCGTACTTTAAAAACACCTTCCTGAAAGGGGTTGGGGGATATACGACGCCGGGTATGAATGGGGGGAAAAAAAAGAAGGGCACACCTGGGAAAGCGAGTATCAGGTGCTGGACACAGAGAGAGACCTGAGGCCAGGTCGCCAAAGGGGGGATTAGACTGTAATCTCTCTCCACAAAACTAATAATGGGAAGAGCGGGGGAGTCCTGAAGAGGCGATGACATAATTCCGGGTGCTAAAGGGTCGGGGTAAAGCCAGCAACGGCTAAGTCACGCGGGTGGAAAGAAGGTTACCAATTGCATCCATGGTCTCTTCGATTTAAATAGGAAAAAATTAAAATGGACCGAATAAACGACGCGCAAGGATAGAGAACATCACGAGCAGAAGGATCGAGGAAAACAAGGAACCTATCTAAAAATCGGGTTTTATCGAAAAAAAACACAGATGGAAGTGGACCAGAGGAGAAGGAGCAACAAGAGCGAAACAGGTGAGAGGAGGAATAGGGGGGAGGAAAAATCCGAAAAGGTTTATATCTCTCTCGGACTGGAGAAATAAACCACAAACAACTCCTGACAGAGACTTGGTGTGGGAAGAAGTAGGAGGAATCTTCTGAAGAAGAGATGGATGAGCACAAAGAAAATCCTCTCACCTGTCGAGGGGCTCTTTGACTCGAGGAAAAGCTGAAGAATTTGGCCTCGATTTTAAATACGAAGATCGTTCAACCAAAAATGGAACTTCCAAGGGGGAAGATACTCAGGGGGAGGAGCTGGCTCAGACCGACAAAGGGTAATCCTTTCTCTGGTACTAGCGCCCATCAAGAAGGAGGGTTGGTTCATCCAAGGGGGTACAGGAGAAGAAGATGGGAGAAAACTGTTAAAGCTCCAAACTTGAGCTAATCCTTGGTTAAAAAACAACAACAGCCAGGACGGGCTGCCGGAGGACCGGGGACGATCGATGCGCTTTTTGGTGCCTTGACGGAAGATAGGGGGGGGAAGGCAGGGGGAGTTAACTACGTACCGTTTTTCAGCAAAAAATCCACAGGGCAAGACCCCAGGCAAGTACAGCGGGAAAAACGTTGCCAGGAAAAGGAGGCTAAAGGGCAATAGAACAAAGCCAAGCAAGAGTTTTTTCTCACGTTCTTCGCCGTGTTGTAGAAAACAAGCCTGTGGGGGACGAGTGGGTGAAAGGATGCATACCAAAAAACGAGCTCGCGAGAAAGGGGGTAAGGGTCGTAGTGGAGACTCCCCTAGGCGGAGTAATGGGATCCGAAAAATCATGGTAGTAGGAATCTCAGAACTAAGGGAGCAAGAAGAGGGAGCATGAAAAATGGCACAACGCACTAAAAGGGGCCAATAAACAGAAGGAGGGGGCGAAGATGGAAGGGAATAATGTTATGTCACCGGGGGTAGGCTGGACTGCTAGGTAAACAAAATCTTGAAAAAAAAATGCGAAAAAAAAATGATAGCAGGTATCGGAAACGGGGGAAGGTAAGAAGTGAAAGGAAAGGAAAAAACAACGTTGTGGATTGAGGTCGTAATTTTCAATGTCGAGTAAGGCAATAGGGTCTTGAACAAATGGACGTCCTTCTGAAACAACGATAGCAGAGAGAAGATTAAAAGGTTGGATTGGCGCGCCGGCCTTGTCTATCGGGCAAAAAAATCTGAGCCGTATTTCCCAAAAAAAAAAGTCAGCGGAAGAAGTACAGTCAAGCGAGTGGGGGAAGCGTCATAGAACCGCGAAGGTCCAGAGCCGCGGCGGTCACTCTAAGCATGACCAAGGAAAGATATAATATAAAGCGAGTAGGAAGGGGACAAGAGCAAGTGAAGAATCGAGATAGGAAAATAAAGAGGACACGGACCAGATGGAAAACGAAAAAACGAAGATGCATCTCGGGAGAAGTAAGACGGGAAATGTTAAAATAAAAAGGGTGCCCTTAGAGGGGCAGCAGAACCTGGGCTGGAATCTTGAACGCCCAGAATGCTGAAAACAGGAAAGAAGGTGACGGCGGAGGAAAAAAAGGGAATTGTCATTTTGTAAAAAAAAAAGTCAGAAAAGGGGTACTAGGGAATCCAGGCAAGGGGGAAGGTCTAACTAATCTGCCTGATTAACATAAGAGAAGGAGAAGAGGTCCCTAAACGAGAACGCTACATAAAAACATAGGGGGCTCAAAACAGAAGAAGGACGAAGAAAAAAAAGAACGGGAAGGAAAAGAGAAATTGTCATGCTGATGGTTGAGGAAAAGACAAGAGAGGGGGGTGGGGGGGTCGCATTCACAGCTGGAGAGTGGGGCAGAGGAGAAGACCAAACGATAGGAATGCCGGATCGAGGAGGAAGTTAGATCATTGTGGAAGGGATTTCAGGGAAAGAACGAACCCTGTTTTACATGCCTACCCGGAGGGGACAAATTGACTGGCCTGAAAATAGAAAAAGTCATCCGTGAGGGAGAAGATTCAGACAATGTCGTCAGGACAGCTCGACCAGGGAGGGGGAAACGAATACTTAGTTCTCTTGTCTACGCATGACTCTGATCTAAAGAAGTTGGTTTGCGGGGGAAAAGATCGCGACAAGAGAGGTCACGATAGGCAAGGGGATTAAAAAAACTGGGAGATGGGGGCCGTAACGGTCGGGTAAAAAATAGTCGGGCAGCAACGGGGGAACTGGTCAACGAGGGGGTGAAGGGGAGAGCGTTCACTCAGTCGCGGTCGGAAAGAGGAAAAAAATACTCAGGGAACGGAAAGGGAAATAACGGCAAGTTTACCTGTGGGTTTCGTAAACATTTCAACATAGCCACGAAAAGTTTTAAGGTCGGGCGACTTTTTAAAAAGTGAAACTTTGGAAAGAGGAGAGACGGTGATATCAGGAAAAAGTGTCAATTTGGTTCCAGAAAGGGATTGGTCTACGGAAAAAGGCGACTGAAGCAGTCTGTGGGAAGGAGTTCGGCACGGACGGGTAAAGAAAAACAGTTGCAGATACCTCAAGGTCAATTTGGGGGGGAAAAAGGGAAATAGAAAGGGCATTTCATCTTATAAGGGTCGACTAGGGACAAGACCTTAGATTAAAAAAATCGCCTAAAAATGGCGCTTAGTGTGAACCGTTAGGACAGGCAAGTGTTCAAAAGGAATGGTCCCGAGGAAAAGAACCGAGACAGGGGAGCAGGGGGGCTTAACGAGCCATGATCATACCTGACAAAAACCTTCCTACAAAGGGCGAGGAACAAGAACTGGAAACCTTGAGAAGAAAAGCTCATGGGGGGAAGACGTTCACAACAAGGGGGACACATGCTTGGAAAAACTTCATTCTTGAAACTAATGCTGTAGTTTTCAGAGAAAAAATCGAAAATCTGTGGGCAACACGTGGTCATTCGCCGCCGAGAGGGGGAGAAGGATTGTCTCGAAAAAGCCACGGAGGACATGTAAAAATCCAGAAAGGCCGAAAGGAACCGAGATTCCGAGCTTACCACCGGCGACATAGCGCAATTGAAATTGCGCGACAACGTCGGACCGAGGAAAGCTTGGACAAAGATTTAAGATCGAGAAAAAGTCTCACCATATTTTCATGACCATAAGTCTTCGACGACGGGGGTCGAATCCAAATTGGAGTAGCAGCAGAATGTGATCCGAACGGAAGTTCGGGGGAAAAGCTTGACCAGAAGGCGGGAGGTTAAGCTGCTTAGGATTCATCACCATGAGCTTCGTTACAAGCCTCTAAACACGGCCGAAACAGACAAGTGCGGAAGGGGTGCGAAGCAAGCGAGACAGGAATGCTCGATGAAAAATGGAAAGGGGTTACGGTGTGGAAGCGAGGGGGGTCAAGGGAGGGTGGGTTTTGGAGGGCCGGCAATTCGAGAGGCGCACAGGGTCGGATATACTCCATACTAAAAAGCTGGAGAACAGGGTGAGACAAGGAATTAAATTGCGGCACAAAAGGAGGAAGTGATGTTCTCTTAAGCGTACCACGCGATACTATCTCGTTTGTGGGGGGAGCATCCGTGAAAGGCTAGGGAGTGGTCGCGGAATTGCGCGGCAGGGGAGGGGAAAAATTAAGTGGGGTTTGAACTATGCACAAGGAGACATGGCTGCATTGGTCAAATATAATTCAGGTAGACACGGGACCCCCCAGCGAAGCAGAGCCTGCCAGAAAGAAATAGGAAAAAAAGTGAGAACGCAAGATGAAATCAGGGGGAGGAAAAAGGAAACACACCACGAGGAAAGGTCTAGGAAATAAACATCGTCCACGCAAATTACGGCGGGAGAACTGGCCAGAAATTAAAAGATTCAGGGGGGGTCCATCATCACCGCGAAGCTTATAAAGACCGGGGGGGGATCAAAGAATTTACAAATTCCAGGGAAAAATGGATAGAAACAATAAACAGGGTGGCGGGAAAAAAACCGCCGGAGGAACAAGGCTATCTACCATCGAAAGAAGACCTTATCGATCCCCAATAAAAAATCATTGTCTAAGGGGCCAACCGGCAGAGAAAAAGCACTCCGAGGGGTCGCCGAGGGGAAGAGGGGGGGCCGCAAAGAAGGACCATTTGCTTAAGGGGGTTATTTAAAATTAGGTTCTTCACAACCCAGGGTGATAGATAGCGGGGGGACGTCCTTAAAAAAAAGCCCAACGACCATGCAAGTCCAGAAAAGGTAACGTGGGGGGATCTTCAGTACGCTCGGGAAGATTGGATAAAAAACTATTATACGATAAACAAAACGCGTGGAGAGGTGTGCAAGGCGAGCGCCAAGAACGGCAACCGCCGAAATGGGAGACAGACGCCCTCAACATCCTATATCGGCCCAATAGGTTCCGCTTCCCATTGCTTTGAGTCTAAGGCAGCTAGGAAGAAAGCAAAAGCGCCTAACGGTAAGGGGAGAAGGGTCACCTATATTGCCTAGTAGAAAAAAAGGTTGGACGCGTTGACCAGGTTGCTTAACGAGGCAAACTCCCGGTCAGAGGCGTTGTCAAAGGGGAAAAAGAACGAAAACAGGAAGGAGGAAGGAAAGGGAAGGGGGACAGGATAGTATTCGCTTGGGGCCTGGTAAGAAACCCTCAAAAATAGGGTACCGGTGGGGAAGGGGGACGATAAAGGGGGGGTTCTAAGGGGGGACCAGCCAAGGAAGTCATCAAAATCGCATAAGTCCATCTCACAAGGGTTGGACCCGGATCGAGGGTAGCAGACAAAATAAAAAGAAGAGATCAGGTTTCTCGGGTCAGGGGAAGTAGGAAAAAGAAGTGGGGAAAAAATGGCCGTGGGTGGAAATTGATCAACCCATAATCTCTAATAAGTTGAAGGTTCGGATAATACTGCGGCAGGCGGAGGGGAGTAGCACGGTCCTTTTATGCAGTCTATGCCCAAAAGACCTCATCAGCACACCTAAAAAGAACCATGGACTGGCAAACAGAGTAAAAGGGCAAAATAAAAGAGGAAAAAAGAAGAAGAGGGAGAAGAGGTAAAGGAATATGTGTAGAGGAACGGAGTCGTACTACTTCCAAATGAGTCGAGGGTCTCTTCAAAATTGTCCACGAATATCACTTGGGGGAAGGAAGACTTAAGGAACAGGCCAGAAAACGAGGGGTTAATCTTGCTGAAGTGGTGGAGGGGGGGCGAATGCGGGACCGAGCGTTTTCGAAAAACATTGACCTACTCTTAGACCCACGAGAAGTAAAACGGTTGGAGGAGGGCGAGAAGGATTGGGCGAAAGACAGGAAAAGACTGGAACCATGTATGGACGAACCCCTGTGGGTGAACTTATCGTTAACTCCAATGCGATGGGGACGCTTTGGGCAAATAGGACCGAGAGAGTGGAAGAGAGGGAGGGGCGTCACCTCTCAAAAAAAAAGAAAAATAACTCGAGTTAAATCTATGAAAGCTACTGGTGATTCAAGGAAGTTGACGAAAGATAGAGGAAGTCTAGGTCGGGGAAAGACTCTTGAGGAACGAAAACTCCCACAGGTCGGAAAAAGGGATAAGCTAATGCTATATCAACCGAAAGGGCCAATGCACCATGTGCGGAAATAAGGTGCCCGAAATGGGGACGGTAAGTTTAGATGACAAATAAGTGCTTAACTGAACTCATGCTGGGTCGAAAATTAGGGCACGGGGGAAGGGGTAGAACTTTCCTAAACAAACGGAAGCGTTGACGGGGGGGAACGGGGAAGCATTCCATTATAGATCCGCATTCGGCGGAATTTAGTATAGTCCGCCAGACTGCAGGGGAAGAAAGTCAAAAATAGGGGAGTCAAACTAACAGCAAGACAAGTCTCATTCAACAAACCCAAACGGACGGAGTATAGAAGATTGTTCATTATTCTGGGGCGCATAAAAGAGTTGTTGGGGCATTTACACTAGGCGGATGCTGTCTATCTCTGTTCCGGGTGGGGGCAAGGGGAGGGGAGGAGGTATTCAGGGACAGGTCATGGGGGACAAGGTAAGCACAGGAAAAGGTTGGTGGGGGGAAAAAGAAAACATGCATGGTTCCTGGGCTTGAACGAAAAGAAATCAAACTTCTTTAAGCTTGAGGAAGGGGACCGCAAGGGGCGGCAGAACGCTCCCACCCGGGTTGCAGGGGGAAAAAAGAAGAAGAGCTGCTGGGAACGGGAGATCTCTGTCTAAAGCATGGGTTTTGAGTTCGGATCAGTCTGGAGGCTTTAAAATCTAATTGGAGGAAAAAAGGCTGCGCAAAGCGCGAGGTCATCGGGAGGGAGACGCGTGACCTGGGATGCTATTGGGGGGCACACGGAGAACGCGTTAGTGCCCAACTCGCATGGGGAACGGAACGTCAATATAAGGAAATGGTTTAAGGGGTGTATGGACAGCCAATCATCAGATGGTAGTGCGAGAAATTTAACCGGAGATCTAAAAGACCAACGGGAACCTTAGAGAGATCGCTCGGGTGGAGAAAGAGCGGAAGGTTGAAAGTGGGGGCAAGGGGAAAACGAGGAAGGACTACGAAGGACGACAAGAAACTAGAAAGATTACAGCTTTTAAATTCGGAGCAAATCAAAGATACCGCGACATGATTTGGAAAAAATTGGGGGGAAAAGTCGCAAGGGAGAAGTGCGGCGGAGGTGGTCAAGCAACTCGTACAGAGAACATTATTCGGTTAAATCGCGCACTATCGGAGGGGAATTGGCAAGTTGTCACGTGCAGGAAATGTGAATGTCGACCGGCGACCGTTCTGAGAGGCTTAGGGGCCAGAGAAAATGATCATAAAGGGGACATAGACAAAGATGAAAGGCAGGGATAGCAATGGAAAGACGACCTTTACCTTCTAGAGTAGTGGGGGGGGATCACGCCTAACTTGTGGCCACAGCTTTGGACGGATCAGCCGTAGTAACCTGACGACGGGACGGGGGAGAGAAAAGATAACGGGAAGAAGTTTCACCACTTGTGTTACGGGGATGTCCATTCTGAATGTTGCAAAAGTGGGTCTGGACGGATCACCAACGCAAAGTACATGGCAGGTCCATCAACCAATCGGAAGGGAGGAGCCTCCAGGAAAAGCGCAAATCCCTTAGAAGCTCCGCTTGGACCTTGGGGAGATTGCAGACACCTTACTTTCGATCACTGGGGGTCTAGGGAAAATAGGTGCGGGATAGGGAGGGGACGAAGAGGGCTAAAAAAAATCATTTCTGAGAAGATTCCCATAGACTATCCAGAAAAAATTTGAGGAAAACTGTCAGGAACTGGCTAGCCAGAGGTGCAGATTCTGGAAGTTCGGACCTGCTGGGCGATCTTACAGAAGAGGGTGGAGGCTCGAGTGAAGCACACAGGCTCTTCTGGGCTCAAAGGATTGGCCGCTCAAACACACGGTGGGGGGGGGGGGGGGGGGGGGGGGGGGCGCCAGAACGCGGGAGAAGCGTATCGGGTGCAAGGAAGAGATCCGATAATAGCCGACTGACGATCATGGTCCCGTCAATGTGGGCTTATTGGGGTGGGACGGCGAAAAGTAAGGAGACATATCAACTTAGTCGGGGAGGGCGAAAGAGAGGAAGAAGACAAAGCGACTGAATGGTCGACGTAAAAACGATGGTAAGTGTACGAAAGCAGTCATGGCGAAAAAAAAACCCGAGTGTAACCGATAGGTTCGGTTGGGGGTGATCGAGCACGGTAGCGAGGATGGGGGCGCGAGCCTGCTCTTACAGTGCTGAATACGCAAAAAATGTACTGGGGGGTAAAGCGGGGACCAGCAAGGGGAAGGCAATGGGAGGAGATTGCACCCGGCGTGATCCGAGGATGGTTCTGTGAGGGAACGAAAGAAAAAGGAGGGAGGAACGGGATCCTCCTGACAGGACTTTGAAAAGGAATAGAGATAACAACAACGATATAGAAAAAAAACGGCCTTGAAACTGGGAGAACTGGATATTCCGGAGCTATGAGGGGAATCATCACAGCTAATCGGAAAACCATTGGGATAGCGGAAAAATTTCAAATCCATCGTCGAGAAAAAAAAAGCGGTTGATTTCAGCCCGGCGAGAATGGCTCGACCAATCCAAGAGCCGAAAATCGATCACCCCGGAAAAAACAAAAGAGGTGACAATCAGAATGGGATCTTGCGAAATAACTCGCGGCCTACAGAAAAATCTGCACAAGGACATTCGGTCGCGTGCTGAGAGGAGGGTCGTCCGAAACACGCGAAACAGGGGAAGTGAGAACGGGGGAAGGGGGCTGTCCTTCCACCCACCACGAAGGACCGTCTACTTAAAAACTTGGGGTCTAACATGGTCAGGAGAAGAGATGCTTAGCACACCGGATAAGAAAGTTCCGCATCGGGGAGAAGAAGAAGTGAGGCGATATGAAAGCTTCGGCACAACCTGGAAGGAATGTGGGAAAAAAATGAATAGCTCCGCTCAACAGAAGAAGGTGAATAGGAGAAAGATTCCAAAGAACGGAAAATTTACTCGATATCAGGTAGAGGTTCTCAGACCGCACTTCAATAAAGGGGAGGCCTGCCTAGTAGAAAAAAGCTGTTGGTGTACTAGGAATATGGTTTCGGGGAAAGACGAAGTATGGAAGCGGACAAAGGGGGGGTCAATCTCCCTGGAGAGAATACGTTTCAAATCCCGCCACAACGGGAGACCTTTGGGAAACGGTTGGAGGAGTACGGTGGGCGACGGTTACAAGGGCGCCGTGGGGATGCGGCCAGCCACTGTTAACCTTCGCCCCATAAGGGAAGAAATCAGAACAAATCGCAAAATGGGGGGGAAAACCCTTATCTAGGGGGGCTACAGGAGCAGAGAAAACAAAATCATTTTAGAGTCAGAAATTCTCCAATCCTGTGGTAAAATTAACGGGTCGAAAGTAGAAAAAAAAGGAGACGGGTATATAATGTGAAGGGCGTACGTAATTCGTAGAAATGCAGTATCAGAGGGATAGGGAGAGGAAAACAAGCAGGAACAGTCGCCGGGTAGGACTAATAGACATCAAAATAAACGTGCAATTCCCTCACTTGTCAAAGATACGGGAGAAAGATATTGGAAAATTGGGGGTAAGTGCAAAACGGCTTTGACTACTAACGACAGAAATGCTCTCGGATAGTCCACAAAGGGGGATCAAACCACTCTATCTCGAGTATCAGGGCAACTGTGGCTGTGGACCTCACAGCACGGTGGTACATGCTGCGTAAAGGGGAACTGTAGAAAGGACTGGTCCAATCGCGTGTTTACGGAACGAAACTCAGGCCAACGAAAACGGAAAGTCGAGAGAAGGTTGTGAAAAGGTTTGGTTGAAAAGACCGGAAAAGTGACTATCTGGCAAAATAAAATCTGCGCACTGAGTGAGCAACAGTTAACATGAAGATTATTCCAAGGGCAAGGAGAGGGTTGAAAAAGTCATCGAAAGAGTAGTAGTTCCCATCTCCTCTCGAAACTCGACAAAAGACCGAATAGGACGCCTAGTCAATAGATATGACAATTCAAGATCACGGTGGGAAAAAGCCGGGAGGAAATATAGGGGACGGTCGGAAAGAATATGGTCTAGAAGAGAAACCCAAAAATTCTCTAAAAAGGGTCCGGGCGAGTGAAAAAAGTCAAGAAAGGGGTGAGAGAGGTTGTAAAAACGGGGCTTGAAAGGGAAATGCGACAGGAAGAACGACTGATCTAGGTCGTGGGGGATGTCATGCCAGTCAACTGCATGGGGGGAGCGGAAAAATAAAGCGGAACTTTGCGAAATGGAAATCCATGCATTTATGGCATATGTCGAAACGGGCAGGGACCGGTAAGAGGTAGCCCTAGAAAGCTGGATAACGAAAACAAATAAAGGGGGGGAAACAAACCAAATAAGGAAAGTACCTATCGCTCAAACACCTTATTTAGAGGAACGTATGAAGTGCTTCTGGTTGCTCATAAAAAGGGGGTTGTCAGTTAGCCCTCGTCGGAGTAGAAGAGAGAGACTTCAAGAAGGGGGAAAGACTAAGTGGTGGAGTAGGGAAAAATGAGGGTCATGGGGAACCGCTCCGCAGGGAGATCTACCATTCAGTATCTGTCATTTCCACACTCCAAGGAGGGGGGGGGGGTAAACCTTCGCGGAAGTGAATGAAAAAAAAGGGACGGGAGTACCTCTCCGGCACCAAGGGGGATTGGAACGAGCCGACAGGTTCGGCTTTATCAATCTCTGAAGAAAAGCAGGGGTGTGTGGGCTCGGTCTCGCCATACGTAGAAGGAGATTTCACGATAGAGAGGCGGGCAAAGGGCTCTGGCCTGGAAGAGGCCTCGGGTAGATCTGGGCCGGGGTCAAAATTGAAGCGGTCGAGGTTAAAACGCGCGGCGAGTCATCTAGAGGGCGATGGAAAAGAAAAGCGAATTGGGACGTGTAAGCTCAACGGCCATTTACGGGTTTAACATACTTCGAAGTGGGAGGCGGAGAAGTGGAAAAGGGCAGCGCAGTTTCCAAATGAAAGGGGAGGGGCTCAAGAGATCTGTTTATCGGTTAGTTGAAAAGGGTGTAATGTGGAAACCTAGGTCCGGTCAGACCGACACTTCAGCGAAGAGGAACAACTCGGTGTCATGAGGGGAGGATGAGGACAAGGGCACAAGAAGCCGCAGAAATGAGGGAGCAATGTGTAAAATATCGAGTCAAAGTCGCAAATCTCGACAATAACATTTTTTGGGAAGGGGAACTTTCGCCCTAAAGAGGGATCCCAACGGAAGGGCACAATTTGAGGGAACGGGAAAAGGGGCCAGGGTTGAAGGGACGCATGGAAGTCAAACTTGGTTATCCGGGGGAACGTGCCAAGAGACCGGCCAAGTAAATACTTCAAGACGCCGTGGCGAAGAGGGCAAAATGGACAAAGGAGATTCCCCACACGGGACCAGAGCTCGGGGGAAACTAGCACTTACAAATCTTGGACCCGGACTAAGTACCTGGCGAGAACCTGGAATGGGAGGGCTCGGGCAGCAGAGGAGAAGAAGGGGAAAAAAACGGTGTTCGGTCGGCTGAGGAGAGGGGACAACTGAAACGGTTAGCAACACGGTAAACATTTACCCCACCATCTCGGGACAGGGACAGTCACAAGAGATAAGAGGTCACCTTCTCATGAAAGTAAGATCCACTGTCCGTGTTGGGGGGAAGGGCAAAAGACGTAAGCTGGGGGACACGGGGGGGGCGCGGAAAGAAAGATATACGACCAGATGGAGAAAAAGAGTTCTTAGAAAAGGAAAGAGTTACGTGCAATAATGAACAGGAGGAAAGAGTTGGGCGGTCACGACGTGTCCGCGTCCAAATAAGGGGCAACGACTTGTATGGACGGGTGACGGAGGGGACGGAAGAGTACAGAAAAAACAAAAGCCCTTCTTTAAAGGAGCTGGGGTCCTCTCGAAAGGCACACAGGGGCTGAGGGGGTGTTCAGGAGGCAATCAAAAGCCTCCGGAGGCTGCTGCGTCGTGGGCACAGGCAGGGGAAGGAAGGGGGTTTTGGGTACGGACTATGAGAGATCGATGCCAATGGTTGAGCGTTTATACAATAAACACCGAGACATGAGTACGCTGTGGGAACCAGAGGAAGGGAGGGCGGCTGAAAGAAAAAACTGACGGACGTGAGGGCTTTGAAAAATCTTAAATTTGATGGACGGGAGGTGGGGTGATAGATCCGTTCAGGGGATGGTCCGCGAGCCGTCGCTTCACGGGAGAGCCAACCAGGGAGGAATTTTGTTGGAAGGGACCAATACGTCCTCTAATTTCTGAAAACAAGGGGGAAAAGGGAGGTGAACCCGAGTTGGGTCTGAGGTGTATAAACCGAAATCGCCGTAGGGATAGGAGGGAGGAAGAAAAAGGAACGTGGAAAAGAATGAATCTAGAGGAAAACAAAAAGGGAAAGGAAGAGGACAATCTTAGAGATTACAGAAGTGAAAAGGACTGAACTGCGGCATTCCAGGGGTAATGGGTCCCAAAAGCACAATCGCTCAGGGTGGGCAAGTTCTTTTGCATGGTAACATTGGAAACGCATTGAAAAAAAGTAATCTTTGCGGGGTTGGCACAAGAAATCAAGCTAAAACAGTCAGAAGATAGGACCCAACGAACAAACTGAATCGGGGGGGTAAGAGGGGTCATTCAGAGACATCAAACTTTCCTAAAAGTGGTCGCCGCCAATGCATAAATCAATCGGAACAACAGTGAACGGTCGAGTCTGCAGTAGGGCGTCAGATGGAACCGCTCCAGGGGGGGGAGGTCGATCTCTGAATTGGGGAGGGGAAGTCAAAAAAAACCAACTAAGTAAACCGCGGAAGGGAACACGGGTACCTAGGGAGCCTAAATCTCGAAGATGAATTAGCAACACCGACTCATAGCAACGGGGGTACGATGACGTTGAGGACGGAGCAGCCAAAGGAGGACAGGGGGGAAAAAATGTTGAATAGAGCCTCTTCACATGAACTAATATGCTTCAAAATAAGGCCCACTAATATCACTCCGAGAAGGGCTCCAGACCGGGACCAATCGAAGAAGTAAGGAGGGAAGGGAGGCACTCTTAGAAATTCTGTGGTCCGCCTGTTGCAGACTCTCATGATCCGACAATAGTCAACTCCAACGGTCGAAAGGACCGTTGGGTGGAAGACCTCCAAAGGAAGGAGAGGAGGAGGAGCCTTTTTACCTGATCAGGGATGCTCTTTTGAAAAATGGACTGAACGAGATGGTGTTTGAATCAGTTGTGAAGGAAAGAACCCTGGCCGGCGCCAAGAAAAAGCCGAACCTACATCGAACAAAGTTTTTCAAAAAGGCGAGTGCTAGCGCGCGCCACGCCCTGAAGCATTCTGACGTCCTTAGACAGGTGAAAACGATGGGGGAGCCCGTGGTAGGGAGCCCAACCATAGAGAGCGATAGGGGTCACGGTCCTTTTAAGGCGAAGCTGGAAAGTCTGCGCAGGGGAACTGGTACAACGGAAGCGCAGCAGAAGACGAGAACATAGACGGGAGAAAATATGCGGCCTGTCGAAAATTGAACATGACGCGAAAGGGGGTGCAAAAGAAAAAAGACAGATTAGGAGGAAAAGTGAACATAATAATTTGTATAAGGAAAGAGGAGAGCTCAGGCAATCGGAGAGGCTTCCAATGCGAAGCATGCTCGCGTTGAGCAGAAGAGGTGCGGGTAAGAAATAACCGAAAAAGACAGAACGGAGTTGTTCATGATGCGTGTGTCGGTTCTCAGGGAGAACGAAGTTGTCGGATGATCGTGACTCCGGATTGACAAAACAGAGGCATCGAGATAAAAGTTGGAACAGGGGGTTGATTAAGGCACGCGACTTAAGAAGAAGAATAACGATTGAGCAACCCGGGGAAAAATGAAGGGAAAAAAACGTGAAGGAAAACAGAGTGGGGGGGGGGAAGCCGGTCATCTGAAAAAAAGGAAAAGAGGGCATCGCCATCATCAAACATAACATAAAAGAGAAAAGAACGCAGAAAATCGATGCAGCCAGACAATTTGGGAAAAAATCGGAGGAGAAAGTTCGGCAAGGAGGGGGGATAACTAACCCAAAGTGAGGAAGTCAAATCAGAGATATCACTAAGAATATGAGTTGGGCCCTTCAAAGGTGTTCGGAAGACGGGGGAGCCAGGGGGGGACATGGTCGGAAAAAGTAGAAGAAAGGAAAGGGAGGAAAGAAAGCTCGGAGGTAGAGGGGGACAGAGGATTCATCCATGGTGAAAGGATAATAAAAAAGCAAAAAGGGAGCGGACGGGGGACTTGAATCCAGGATGTAAAAGGGGGGAAAGAAAACTACGAAGAAGAAAACGGCATGACATAGCGCATTTGAAAATGGAAGAGAATAGTCCGCCGCATCAGGTTAGTGCAACAAGAGATCGCAACCAAACAAGACATACTAAACACAAAACGGAGGATGGAAAGACGGGGGGAGAAAAGGGGGCAGGAGGGCGGGGTAGAAGAAAGTCATGGTGTTCATTTATACAATCCCAGGTCGATGACGACAGAAGGAATCCTGCAGGTCGGTATTCCGGCTAAGGGTAGTGCGGGGAATCCCTTTACATGGAACATTATTGACACAACATATTGTGACTGACCAAGGGCCACGGTGACTGTGAACTCCACGCTACTGTACTCTGGTCGTTAAAAGTGAGGGGGAGGACGTTCAAGGTTGAACAGACAAGTGCAGACACGAGCAACATGGGAGTGGGCTCTCTTCAAGGAGGGAAACGGGAAAGCTCGGGATCGCATAGTGGGGTGGGGGATGTAGGAGAAAAAAAAGGAAGAGAGAACGAGGGTACCCAATAGATTCTTCAACTTTCTCAGGGACATCAAGGTTCTACATACGAGTTCCTGGGCTTAAAGGGGGGGAGAAGAGTCCGCAGCTAACGGGAAAGATGAGGATGTCGAGGAAAAAAACGAGGCATTGGACGGTAAAGGAAAAGAGACCTCCATGCCTGTTTGTGCTAGAAGCGGTCGGGGAAACGCTCAATTTGACCGGCTCGAAATTTCCATCAAAAGGGGGGGGAAAGTGTTAGAAGAATCGCTCGGGTGGAATCGGGCGAATAGAAGTTTCCGGTTTGTAAACTCGGGGGTTACTAAAGACAAAAGGTACCAGAACTCGTGGTATGAGGTTTCCGTCGCACACCGTTTCGGAAACGGAAGCATGCTGGAGCAGGGGGTGGGGGAGAAAAAAGATGGAGAGAAATTTCGATTAAGAGGGTTCGCAAAAAGACTTGCTTTCTTGGGAGTGATCTAGGGTCTCTTAACTGGGGGAGGCAAGTTGCATGAGGGCCGAGAGGAGGAGAAGAGGGGGGGGAAGCAAAGGGGGGGGGGCTATTCCACAACCCACACGCCATGGACAGAAACCGGCCAAGAGAACCAGAAATTAACAACGACCTACCTGGATAAATAGCAGTCTGGGGTTGATAAAAGGGGAACAAGGGGAAGGGGAAAAACTTTAAACCCGCTCAAAAAGTTCTGGAAACTGGAAAAAAAAAAAAAAAATAAAAAAATTCTTGGGAAACCTTAACGATCGGGGCAACCAAGTTGCGATGTCGGTAGGAAAGTTTGGATAAGGGCCGCATTGGCTTTGACAGAGACATCACCGCAGGTAAGTAAAGAAAGACACCATCTAGCCAAGGAAGGGCAAACGGCTCATCCGGGAAGTCAACCGCTTCAAACCTTCCAGACCTAGGGGGGGAAAGGGTAAAAAAAAAGAGGCGAGACCGGGGGAGAAATGGAATATGTCGCGATGCGAGAGCTCCGACCAGGGTAAAAAAGCATGTAGGAGAATATTTATAGACTCTCCGTAGGATAAGGGGGTTTCTTTTCTTTCTCTTCTCCCGGGGACAGTCCCTGAATGGGAGGCAACGAGGAGGGGGAGAGTAGGAAAATGGGAATCTCTCGATGGTCCATGAACCATTCTCGCGTTGGCAGTTTGGAGAAGACTCAGCGACACGAGAGTAGAGGGGGGCGTATCGGTGAATCTCTCAAAGGGGAGCAAAGAAGGGGGAAGAGCAATTCGTGCCGGGGTTCCTGCAGCAGGGGGGATTGGGTTGATCCGAAAAATTCAATACTGGGAGGCGGGAGGGAAAAACTTATCCCAGAAAAGAGGAACCGGGGAAGGGGGAAGAATCTTCAACGATGAAGTCTGGCGGAGGAACACTCGGCCAGTTCGTTACATTGCAAATTGTACAGATTATTGGGGATCGATCCGGGAAAAGCGGGCTTGGGAGCGGGGAAGGAATGGCACGGAAAGGGCGGGAAACGCCACCGTACTTGGGGCAGGATCCATACTGAATTGTCAAGAGGGGAGCGGGGTGAAGGAGCGGCTGAGGGCCCCGACAGAGAAGTCCGGAATAGGAAGGGAAACCGGAAAAGACAGTTTAAGGGGATGC
>Ga0179591_1260823_pt1 | contig 16582 bp, 24 predicted proteins | sample CZOMad2_1_08_16f_FD_182891 | JGI IMG/M metagenome (GOLD analysis project Ga0179591, IMG submission 182891) | Vadose zone soil fungal communities from Angelo Coast Range Reserve, California, USA - CZOMad2_1_08_16fungal (PacBio error correction) | ecosystem: Environmental > Terrestrial > Soil >...
GGACCCCTATTATAAGAACAAAGAAAAAGTTCGGGGAAAGGAGTATGGGGCGGAATTAAAAAACGGAAATGCAAGAGATGTGGACACAAAGAAAAGGAAGGGAAAGAAATGTTTCGCAGGCGATATGAATACTGACGAAGAAGCAGGGAAACGGGCATGGAAAGAAGCCGTGAACTCGAATAAAAATGCCTCTAGAGGACAAGACTCAGTGTAAGCTTTGGAGAGCGTGATAGGAATTACAGAGGGAATAGGAAAGAAAAACAGGAGAGGTTACAGAAGGGGGTGACAAGTCTTTTAAGTTAGGCGTTGGGGGGGATCACAGGAAGACATGGAAGGTGCGGCTTAGCTATATCATTAACGTGGCGTTAGAGAAATCCGTCGAACACAAGAGCGGAAGAAGGGAGGAAATGGGAAAAGGGTTTTGTCCGGCCAATTTCGAATTTTTCTGGAAGCTCGGGAAGGGAAAAGTAATTTACCCGACGGTCCCCCCGGGAAAGAGAAAAACCGGCACGAGAGGCATGATGCTTTAAAGAAAGAATAGAGAAAGAGATACAAGAAAAAAAAAATAAGGACGATCAAGCTCGAGGTGACTAAAAATTTCCTTTGATAGGACCTAAACTTTCAAACCAACACTGCAGGAGGAAACCGATTTTGAAGAAGTCCAGAGAGGAGGAGGGGGCGCAGAGGGCGATACAGAACGCCCCAGAACCCAAACAAAAACACTCAGTAAAATCGAGCTGGGGGGGGGGAAGCAACAGGGGGGGGAAAAAAGAGAAATTGAGAATGAGCCCAATCTCCTGGGAAGATTGCTAGAACAAATAAGTCAACTTTTGGGTTTGAAACAAAAAAGGATCCATAAAAAAGAACAAAAAAAACGAGTAGAGGAAATGAGATGCTGAGTTTTTGGAATTCGAAGGAAGTTCTATTTTGAAAAGCTGAAGGGGAAAGCGGGGCTGGGAGCAGGTGCGTTGACAGAGAAGGAATACGAAAGTTCTCTAGTTTGGGGGAAGGAGGGACACCTGGAGGAAAAAGAAAACGCCTTCTGTTTTGGGTTGGTTGGACGGTGCGTCAATATTTAGGAGAGGGGAAACGGCTTTCATAAAGCAGCTAGCTGGGAAATCGGGCCTGGACAGGCATCAGGGGAGGGAGCGTGGGACAGAGATGAAAGGTGGTGTATAAAAACGGCACCTACCGGAAAAACACCAGGGGGGGAATTCCGAGCATTCCGGGGGGTCTGCCTATTTGGTTTTGGGGAGCGCAGGGTGACGCTCAGGGGGGCTCGCGAAGAGTAGAGGTGGTTAAGGGCTAGGATTCCAGAGGGACGGCTGGACTTCTCGCGGAAAATTACTGTGGCGGCCGCTTAAGGGGGACGTATCGACAAAAAATTGGAAGGAAAGGAAAAAAACCAAGGAGGAGCCAAAGAAGTGGTTTTTTTGTATTCGAACTTAGGGGAGAGGAATAGGGTAAGGGACATTCCTAGAGTATCTACGCCTAAAAGAAGGGGAAGTGAAAGCCAGAAAAGGGAAAGAAGGGAATGAAAAAGGACTGCGATCGGGGGAAGATGGTTTCATCAGTGAAAGAAGTTGCCAGGGACTAGGAGTTGTTTACCTGAACCGTGGGTACGAGCTTCAAAGCGTTTATAGCACAAGGGATCGGAGGAAAAGGCGGAGACTTCAGTTGGGAATGCTTCTGGGGGGGATATGGGGGGATCGGGGGGGGACAGAAGAGGGGGCTTGGGAAGGGATTGGATCTGTGAAAAATAGGGAAAAGTCTGAGTTTTCATCGAGCGCCGGAAGAGGGAAGCAGGACACAAGAAAATAGTCCCTGGCATGGGCTCATATCATCGGAAAGGGAGGGCGGGAGAGTGGCTATGAGGGGCCTCTTATGAATGGGTTGCAAGGGAACCGGGGTGAAGAGGATATCCTCTCGGACGTAACGCAGGCCCGCCGGAAGACATGCCGTCGGAAAAGGAGACTTCTCCGTCTAAGAGGATTGGGGGGGGTCCTGCCAAAGGGGAAATAGAGAGAAAATGAATGATTTAGTCGCAGACCTTTAGGAAAAAGGTGGGAAGTTGGGGGGCTTCAGATTGAGAAAATCGTTAAACAAGAAAAATTCGGACTAGGGATCCTGGAGAGGAAGCATATAGATAAATAAAAAAGGGAAGGGGGGTTTTTGTTCGCTATCGGGGAGGGAAGGTTGGGGGCGTCCTTTATTTCCGAAAAAGAAAATTCCCCACGCGCAGTACGCGACCGGGCATACGAGTTAAGGGTAAGGAAAGGAAAGGTCATCAGTCCGTTCTGAGTCTCATCCGGCTATAAGAAGGTTTGTCAATGGACCAAAGGCTATGACAAGGGAAGGAACCGAAAAGGGTGGATCAATTTAAAATTAGTGGGAAATAGGGAGTAGGGGGAAAGGAAGAACAAAGACTGAGAAAATGAAATCCCCGTCCCACTAAAAACTGAAGAGGAAAGGAGGAAAAAAGGAAGGAGTTCATGCCGGCACGGCCGTAAGAAGCTGAAAATTTATCATAAGTCGCTCGCTGAATTTACGACCGAAAAAAAGAGTAGGCTAAAGCTTGGGGGGGCGGACACAGTAATTACTCGGCTTACAGTTGGCGAGGGGATTTAGGGGGAGGAAATCAATAAAGATGGAAAGTGGATGTGACTAGCGTTAAACTTTGTGGAGGCGAGGGGGAAAACTGGGTAATCTCGCCAATCTGGAGAACGGGTAGGAAAGAGTGGTACCAAAAATTTAAGTGAAGGAACGTCATTTTGGCGTTAAAAAAGAGGGAAAAAGGACGTTAAGAGTCGCCCAGCGTTGAGAGTTGGGAGTATGAAGTCTGGAGGACCCTAAGAAATCAAGAGAAAAGCTAATGTAAAGTAATTGGCGGATGGCCTAAGCCATGAATTTGGGGAAAAAAACGAAAAGGGGGTGGAATTAGAGAGAGAAGGTGGCCTGGCAAACTCCCAATTTAGAGGGGGGAAATTCGAGGATGGTCTCCCACTTCTGGTCCAAAGAGCCTTTCCCGGCATCGAGGGGTAGGAGAGAGGGAAAAGGGACTAGACGAGCAAGTATAAAGCAGACCTTAGGTCAAAAAAAGAAGGGGTGAGGGTAAATAGCTAAATACCTCAGGAATGTAAGAATCCGACTCACTCTTGGAGTGAGAAAAAGAAGTCCTGAGAGATAGGGTCTAGGGGACTTACTTAACATTATCGGGACTCTTGGAGAGGCTAAGGAACTCCAAAATCTCAGAAATTAAAACTGTTCAAAAGCGCAGAAGATTGGGGGAGTTGGGGGTTCGAAGCTATGTAAAAAAGTTGGAAGGGGAAAACTAGAGAGTTTTTCAGGGGTTTTGAACGTAAAGAGGTAAGACTGGTGAGATTCAAGAAGAGGGGAAGGAAAGTAAAAATTCTTGCCAACGTCCTCGAATGAAAGAGGAGAAGAAGGGAGGAAAAAACATCTCATCTACCATGGGTTTTGGAAATTTGGTTGGGAAAAGAAAGAATGTATTTGAAGAGAATTTCTACTGTGGACAAGTTGCAGCGGGGGGAGAAGAAAATTCAGGAGGGGAAAAAATGTATGTCAAAACGTGGGGAGGGGGGGGTCAGTTGGAGGATCCGCACCCAGGGCGTTGTACGGGGAGTGAAAGAGAATTTCAGACGGGCCGACGGGGGGGTTGAGGAGAAATAGAGAATCACTTGACAAACCAAGAGGCTGGGGCTGCTCCGATTCGGGCCGAAAGAGGAGTTAGAGTGGGAGGGTTGTTTGGCGTAAATAACGTGCAATGAAAGAGAGAAGAGAAGTCCATATCAAAGAGGTGATAATATAGAAACAATACGGGGACTGTTTGGGGGAGGGAACGGAGAGAGAAGGAAGAACGAGTGAGTCTAACGGATTTCTGGGTTATGGCGGCAAAGTGACTCGCTATTTTTTTAATAACAGATGAGCAATCACGGGTTCGCAAAAAGGAAAAAACAAGAAGGGAAAAAAATAGGCGAAGAAGTGGAAGTTAAGACTGTCAAGCAGGAAGCGGGGATGAAACAACCCTCCGGAATATCAAAAAACTACGAGTAGGGAGGAGAGAAAGGGGACAGAAGGACAGCTTAATCGTTAATTTAGAGTACCTTAAGGGGAGGGATAGTGTCGGGGGAGAGAAAGGGAGGGGGTCTTTTTGCGAACCGAACATCAATTGCAAATGGAGAGCTGAAGAAGGTCAAATCGAAGCTGACGGGGCGGGGTCCGTCCATAAAGAGGAGAAGGGGGGCTGGAATCAAACTGAGGACAGAACTTCCTCAGGCGAAGTCGAGCCACCCGAAATTGATAGGGGGAGCGGTCTCGATGGAGGAGGATATCACCTTTTGGATAAAGGGAGTAGAGGAATTGAGGGAGGGAAGAAACAACCTTGCTCCAGACCGGTATATGATCTGGAAAAGAGCTTGAGCCAGGGGTATCTTTGTGGAACTTAATAGCTCAGTAAGGGAAGGTTACCACCATAATGAGGGGTGCTGAGCGCCGAAGTATTAAAGACGAACCAGAACAGATAGCAATTAAGCATTTCAGAAGTGCAAGGGTTTCATTTTTGACGGGATGTGAAAGGTCACCTGCCTAAAAAAAAAGGAAATGGGGAAATCGAAGAAAATGAAGAGACAAAAAAAGATTGGGCGATTTAGGTAAAACCGTCAGGGAAGAAAAGGGTAAATAGTTGGGGAAGAGAATTGAGAATGCCCGACTTAATGAAGGTGAATCGATCGGTCAGGGGAGAGGAAACAGGGACAGCATTTTTAGAAGCTAACTTCACCTGGGAAGAAAAGACATTAGTTACGAAGGATTCGAAAGGGGGGGGAACATTACCACGGCGCAAGGCAATCGGAGGGAGGGTGGGCGAAGAATTATTTGAGGTGCGTTTCGGTCACAAACAACGGAAGAAGGAAGGCCAGAAGATAGGAAGGACGGGGGCTTCATCAATGCCATTCAGGATGAGAGGAAAATTCAAAGGTGGAGATTCCAGAATCACTGGTTGTTGATGACCTTAGTTTTTCAATCCGAGGAGTGACAAAGGTTAAAGGGGAACTGAGGGGCGGAAGGAAGTTAAAAAAAGAAATTTACAAGCGGCGAAAGCGAAAATTTCCCGGAGACCGGGGGGGCAGTTTGGCAAAGAGGATCGAAGAGAAAATGTCGTTGGGGTTTTCAAATGGCATGACTACTAGAAACTACGGGGAAAAGAGAGTAGTTTCGAGGGTCGTTTGTCAGGACTATTGTTAGCGTCACACTATAAAGAGGGAGTAACAGGAAATGAGGTTGGCACGAAAATACAGTCATTTTAGTTTCCAAATACAAATTGGTTGAAAAAAAGGAAAGGGAAGAAAGTGGGAAACGCAGGGGGGGGGGGGCGGATTAAAAGACTTTCGATGTCGGACCAAAGGTACGGCGGCCTAAAGAAAGGAGAAGAAAGAAAAACAGCTGGGAAAAAACCGCAGACGAGAAAAATGTTTCGCATACTTCAAGGAAGAAAAAAAATACGAAAGGAAGGAGGGTTTTTTCAGCAACGGCGTGGTACCGTACAGTATCTGAGGAGGCGGCTTAATTAAAGCGGGAAAGGAAAGGGAAGAAAAAGACAGGGAGTTCAGATGACTTTCGGTGGGATCTCATCGTCGTGTTTGAGAGGAGGGGGAGACGAAAAGAAGTACGGTGTAGTTGAAAACAAGCATTTGAAGCGTAAATGCAGGGGGAATCGCCGGGGGAAGGTCCTGAAAAAAAAAAAAAAAAAATACCCAAGTAGAGGAGGAGATTGGGAAGGGGAATATTCCTTAATATAGATTTTCCGGAAGGAAAGCGATGCAGCGGAAGGATGGAGGCTAAGGAGATGGGAAGGTTCATTGTCAGGGGAAAAAAAACGGGAAAAGGCGAAAAAATTCCCTCATCAGAAAAAAAAGCAGTTTGAGAGAAGCTTAGACGAAGGAATGCCCTCTAATGTTTGGGTGAAAAATGAGGTTACTCCTGAAAACAAGATCAAAAGAGGGATGAAAGGGGGTCGAAAAGAGGATGAAAAGGGCGAGCTTTTTGCATTTGGGGGGGCAAGGGGAGCTTGAGCTAAAAGGTCCGGTCGGCCTATTCAAGAACTGAAATCATCCAGGGGAAATACGTGAAACACGAGCTTAATCGCTTAGTACGGCTTCAAGAAACATATAGGAAGACTCCCAGAGACAAAGAAAAAAGGGGATCCCTGTCCAATGCAAAGAAAAGGGCTGAGGGTAAAGAAATGGGGGAGGATATTTAAAATACTCGCCCTTCTAAAAAAGCTAGGAAGGGGAACAGCAAAAGAGACAGCACTTCCAAATGAAAGCAGGCGAGAGACTCAAAAACCGGAGAAAGAAAGGAACTTGCAGAAGACTCCTTTCGATCTTCAAAAAGGCTCTCAAGAAAAGGGAATAAACTCGCAGTTAATCGGTTCTGATCGATGCAAAAAGGGGAAGGAGAAAAAAGACCTCTTAAAAGTATAACGTTTAAAGCCGTCATTCAATGAGGTCATGTGAAAGGGGGAGGGCGGGTTAAGGAAAAAGGCCTGCATTTCGGTGTGCGGGGGGGAGGGCGCGGCATGCGGTCTGAAAGAAAAAGAAAAGGAACACAAAAAGGAGCCGGGAGAGAAGACGTGGTCGAGTTTTCCGAAAATGGTCGATTTCTAGAAAACTGAAGAATCACAAGGAAATATTTACCCGGAGCCGCGGGTCAAAGGAAGATAACGCGGCCGGAAAAGAAAAGGGAATTGCGGGGGAAGGCGAGCTTAATGGAAGAAAAAGGCGAAAAACCTCAAAGATGCCAGATTCAAGAAGAGGAGTCTCGGAGAAAACCTTTTTTGAAGCTAAAAAACTTAACGGGCCGATTTTCCTCCACACCGCAACGACCTGTTCAGTGAAAAATCTAGGGGGGGAAGCTGAAGGAGGCATTTGACTCAGCTGGATGGATGGAGTTCTTTGAAATCAGGGAGAAAAAAAGAGAAGAGAAACTCGTTGCCTGTAATTTTGGGGGACTATGACATACGAATGAAACGTTCGACTCCAGAGAAGGGAAATTGGAAAAAAAAAAAAAAAAACGAGGAAGGAAGAGTTGGAAGGGGGGGAAAAGAAACAGACTTCGACTCCACCGAAGAAAGGCTCCCAAAAAAAAGGATCTTATTAACCAGAAAATAGTATGCCTGAGGGGGCGAGTCGAAGGACACCGACCCAAAGTTTCTATCGGAAATCTAGGGGCGGAGGCGAGGGCGGACGATTTCCTACGTTGGTTAGGAGTTGAGCAGGGTCCTTGAGGAACAGAGCGGTTTTTGTGTGAGGGGGGCTTCCCTGAGGGGTAGAGGAAAGCGTCATACAAGAAACGAGCTTTCCGGAGGAAGAGGATGGGGACGACTGGAATCGGGGTTGGCGTGGAGGAAAATGTAAGAGAGGGGATGCCTGGGGAACATTGAGGGGAAGAAGCATCCGAGCTTTGAGGGCCCTATTTCGTTCAGGTTGCGGGGTGAAAACTAGCGGGGGAGAGAAAAGAAGGTGAAAAGGAGGGGGGAAGGCTGGCTCCTCTTGCCCGAGGGGGAAGCTCCGTAAATTATCTGAGGGAAGTTGAGAAAAAAATCTAAACTTGGCAAAAGAACTCGGGACAACGTCAGGCGCGACATTTTTTTGGTCTGTAGAAAGAGGTGTGAAGAAATAAGAGTACGCTACCCGAAACCGAAATGTTGGGAAGAAGACAAGGAGGAAGAATAATTTGGGAAAGGAAGGGAAATCCTTTCTTACAGAGTAAACGTCGAGGGCCGGTAATTTCAATGGGGGAGGGAAAGGGAATTTGTGAAGGAAAAAGGCTTTCTCCGTCACGGGTTGTAGAGAGGGATAAAAAGAGGATCAGGTCCGGGTCAGCTTCTTCGGTTTGAAGGTTGGATCTCGCATTTTTGGTATAAGGGGGGGAAAGGGGAGGGGACTGGAGGGGGATCAGAAGACATGGTCAAGGGAAATTTGGACAAGTCTGCCATCCTTAGAAGGAGGGGGGAGTCTCCCAGAACGATCGTTCCCTTTCGTTTCTCAGGATCATCGGCGAGGGGCGTCTCATGCGGATGAGAGAGGTGTCATGGGAACTTTGAATCCTTCCGAGATCATCGAGAAATTCTAGCTGTCAGTGCATGGGCGACTCTTCCTCGTAGAAGAAGAAGGAATTATGGGAGACAAATAAATGCCACATATCTTACTCATCAAATTATATTTATAGGGAATGAAGGTCCAGCATATTCTCGAGGGTGACGTCCTTGTAAGTAGAGGGTACAACCGAAAAAAAGGAAAGGAGTAAGGAAAGTAGGAGATATCTATAAGACGAGGGGGGGGGGGGAGTCAGAAGGGGTTCGGCATAAGTTGGGTATTTGGAAAACGAATAATCCTGCCTGACAAAAAAGTCGAAGGCATGACTTATTCAGACCGAGTCCTGGAGTAAGAACGGGACTTAAAGAAAAAGCATGAAGAAAAAGATAAGTGGTCCGCCGTTACAAAGGCTATGCAGATAGAGGAGTGGGCTTCAATGTAAAAGGTTGTAGAGGGTAGATGCTCTATATAAAAGAATCAGAGGCAAAGATTTCAAGCAAAAGAGAGGGGCGCTGAATGCCTGAAATTCCGGAGAGGGGACGGGCCTCAAGCAAAAGAAGGGGAATTTAGGAAGAAAATGAGAGGAGGAAAGACTCATCCGAAGAAAGATAATTGGGACGAGATAGTCTTGAAAAGCATGCGCGAAGATCGTTAGGGGGGGCTGGAAGGAGGGGGGGAGAATCTAACATGATCTACGGGGGGAAAGTTGGGGGAGAAAGAAAGGGGGACTTTTGTCCTTTGCATAGCGGTACCTTTAGTACTCGAGATAGAAATGAGGGTAAGGACTCGTTAACACCACGTGAAGACTTTAAAAAGTAAGAAAAGGTATTCTTTAAAAAGAAGGGGAAAAACTCCGAACCTAGAGAGTGTGATTGAGTACATAGGAGAAGGAAAAAGACCATATCATCAAGTGTGGAACAAAGAAGTCTTAATGAAGGTGGGATTTCCTGGAAAGGCCAATTTTTTTAAAAACAAGGGGGGATTGATAAGGCAAGGGGGCATGGCCAACGCTGCCCAAAATGATAGGACTAAAAAGGGCGAGGAGGACTCAAACGAGTTTCCGCAACCCCCCATGTTTTTTTAGTGAGTACCCCCGATCAGACGGAGAGGAGTCTTCGAGAGGGACGGGGAAGATCTACGTCCTTAGGGGAACGATGCCAAGCAAAACTCCCAAACGTGATAGTAATCAAAAGAAGAAAGAATTATGAATACCTAAGGGAGTTGGGATTCAAAACGATGAAGGAAGATGAAACCGTAAGGAACTTCTCGGTGAAGTGCGGACGTAACGAAAAATAGAAATTACGGAGCTGACAAACTCTGTTAAATCTCGAAATTGTGGGGCAAAGGGTTTGACGTTGCGTCGAGGTAACACTGTATTGGGAGGGGGGAAAAGGAAAAAGCAGGGGAAGGACGTTTCGAACTGAGAATTGGTAGGAGGGCTACGATCCTCGCACAAGAAAATCGGACCGTGCAGAGAAGGGAGTTCAAGGGGGGAAGGAAAATATCTATTAGGAACCCTTTTTTGGAATTAAAGGGGGGGGGGAAAAAAGGGAATGGGTTGTGATCAGGGGGGGGGGGCTAGAATTTCGCGAAAGTTTATCGCACAGGGAGAATTGAGGAGGAAAAAAAGAAAAAAAGGAAAATTGAAACCTTACGAAGGAGGAGGCGAGCTAATGGGTAATTCCGCCAATTTCGGATTTAATGGGGGACGTGCTACAAAAGAAATCGACATTCGGGGCAATCGATCCGTCTGATAAGGTGCCCACAAATAACCATTGCGGGGTGTAGACTTTGCTTCCTAGTTGGACAGGAAGGACTCTTTCGGGAGGGAGTAGGGGGTTGTCTTACGAAACCTGTGTAAAAGAAGACCATATCAAATCGGGGGGAAGAAGGCGAAAAAGGAGGAAAAAGAAGGGGGTAAAACCGTACGTCGTGTGTGCTAGGCTGAGGGGGAGGACTGAGAGGGAGAAGATGTAAGGAAGACTGTTCATTGGTTCGTTACGTAACCCGCATAAAGAAGAAGTGGGACATAAAAGAACAGGTTCGCACATCAAAAAAATGGATAGAACGACTAAAAGAGAAATGTAGGTGCAGGGAGGACAACATCTGTATGAACAAGCCGCCGGTCCTCTCGAACAACAACTGACTACAGGGGTGTGTCCTCCCTCTGGGAGGGAATGTAGGGAGGATGCGGATTGTATGCGTAGGATGAAAAAAGGCAGAGGTTTAGTCTTTACTCAATCAAACTTATAAGAGGAATTTGAGGAAAGGGAAACAATTCGACGACTGAGGGGTACAGAAACAGAGAGCCCAACGGGAAAAGCGAGACATACATTACTAGACTTCGTCCGCCTTGAGAAAACACGCGCAGGAGGGTGAAGTCAGGTTCTCGAGATCTGTGGGTCCTAACACCATTCTTGGGGCTGAACGCTGCTGGAAAGGCCCACAGGCAGACTGGTTACTCAACCACCTGTCGAAAGAAAACGAGTAAGTCTTCTCGGTCCAAGGTCTCGATCAATGCCCCTAAAAGGGGAGCGTTTTTTTAACATTGATTCGTTGCGCCAAAAAGACCACAGGGCGCATCGTGGAAAGAGGGAAGGTGTATGGAACGGAAGACAAACTTCATCCAAAGAGTCTATCAGTACATCATTGAAGTCCAAAAGGGGGGGTACTTTTTCCTTTTCTGTGGGACATTGGGGGTGGACTGGTAAAAGGGGTGTTTCAAGTCATAAATGGAAAGAACCGAAAGGGGGGGGGAGGGCCAAAAAGTGTAATTCAAACCATGGTAAGGAAGGTTTGACAGCTAACATCTCGGGCTGAGTCCAGGACCCGATTTTACGTGCGGGGAAGAGGGGGCGGGATAAAATGAAACGTTTAAGCAGGGGTTGGAACACAATTTCTTTGTAAAAAACACAGAAGAAAGGTAGGTAAAGGGAGCAGAGACAAACCAGTTGCCACCTTACTTGGGCGCGCAGCGGGGAGGGGTTGAGAGGGCGGATAAGAGTCTGTATAGGGGCTGACGTCGGGTCCATCACGAGAAAGATAAGTTACGAAAAACCTTATATCACTGGAAGGGGGCTTCTGAAAAAAAAGGATACCCAATTCGTTTCTCAGTTGAAACAAGGCGTGTTAGATGGGAGAAAAAAAGCACTGGTGCTGGGGCCTGAATGTATTAATTTCTCGGCCACGTCTAGGGGGGGAAGAAGGGACGAGGAGATAACTGTAATTCGAGAAGCGTCCCTGGGGGACTCCGCCTACCAAGTCTAGCTTTGATAGAGCTAGGAGGTTTCCAGTAGTTAGTCGAGAATCATCAAAATTGTAAAATGGTGGCCTATGGAAGGACTGGAAGTTGAGGAATTGTTTATTGTTGGACGGGGTCTACATCCAAGGACGGTAGGGGGGAGAAAGCTGCCAGAGGGGGGGGGGGCAATTAATTGTGGTCGACGTTCATTTGTTGGACAAAAGACCAAAGTGGGGGAAAACAGGGTCAACCTGTGTTCAATAAGGGGGGCAACTATTATAGCCAATTCTGGAGAACGGACCAAAGTCACGCTACGGCACTACAGATCCTTATGGAGACCACCCAACGGAACCTTCTAAGGTAATACGAGTAATGGAACACGGTAAAAGCCTATCATCGGAGAGGGTGGTGAATCAAGGTACATCTTACAGTACTAGTGCAGTTTTTAAAAAAGAGAATTGGAGAAATGTCTAACGGGGGATGGGGTGCGAGAGAAGGAATTGCAGGAGGAAGGTTAAGATGGGAATCGCATCTCGTGTTATAGCTCTCAGTCGGAGAGAGAAAAAAAGTTTCCGAAAAGAAAGCTGTAATTCAATCGAGAAAGGATTGAGGAAGGGGAAAAGGGCCGACTCAACGATAGTCTTTGGAGCGGGAGAAAAATCAGGGATTATCTGTAACGGTAAGCCGGGTCTGGGGGGCGCAAGGGAAAAAGGAAATATGGAAGAGGACAGGTGTGACATGTAGGATAAAAAAGTAAAGCCGAATGAGCGGAAGAAGGTCAGAGGGAAAATGCATCTGCTAGTACCAAAAATGGCTATTGAATACGGAGGGGAAGGAAATAGTTGGAGCGGAACAGCGACGGAAGGTGTAGACTGAGGGCCAGGAAGACAGCCCTCAAAAGGTCCGGGGATATGCTGAATGGGCGATAATCTCAATTTGAAAAGGGGTACTAAGAGAGGGGGGGGGGGGACTGGAAGGAGGAAATTTCTCTACGGAAGGAGTTCTCCTAAGGAAGGACAGGAAGGGCAATCACGTGTGATCCTGAGCGGATCGGGAGAAAGGGTAGGAAAACCAAATCAGGGGTCCTCCGGAAATACAGAAACGCCTAGCTTGTCAGAGTGAAGTTCCCCTGAAAGCTCAATGGGTCGGGGATAGTGTTGGCCTCATAAAAAAAGATCATGGGATTTGAAAATCGCGACATGAGTTCAAAGGTGCAGTTTAAAAGAACAGCGGCAGCAGCAGCAGAAGGGGACAAAAGAGAAGAACAACCTCGCCAAAATAGGGGGGGGAAGAGGAGGTAATCCGTGTATCTCTCGAAAGAAAACGCTGGGGCGAAGACAGGCGGATGGAGGTGTATTTACAAAGATCTAAGGCAACAGGGAAAGACATTTCTAAGAGCGGAGTTAATATAGTACAAGAGTATACCAGCGTGAAATTTCGGACCTTTGCACGGAAGTGGAATGATCGGGGGGGGGGATCTGAGAAGCGGTCACCCAGCCTAGGGGCGATTGGTTCAGGGGATACAACCTGTCAAGTAGAAGAAAGAAGGGAACAAGGGTCTAACTTAGTGTTTCGGTTTGGACCGGAATGGAGTTTGGTATAGAAACGTACTCTGATGGGAAAATAGAAATTATTGATCCTGGCGTCAGCCGTGGAGAAAGAGGCAAGGAAAGGGAATCCCATTCGAGTAGGTTATTAGGGGAAGCAGCTGAAAAAGAAGCTCAGGGTAAGAAGCCCTCACAGGGGGCCAAATCCAAGTTTCAGTCGTGCTTAATTCTACGGAACAGAGTGGGTGTTCCTCGACCAAGGACAAAAGGTCCTCCCCGCTCTCACCAACGACTGCAAGGAAAGCCCCCAAAGAGAACTTTAGGACGGCAGAATCGTCTTCTTCTTCGCGAGGATTTATATAGACAAGGAGTCACGGGGAGGCGACAGGAGACCCCAAACAGGACACTACTTTGATCTTGGGTTTTATAAACTTGGTGAATAGGGAAAAAAACGGGGGAAAATAAATCACTTTCTGTAAGAAAACTGGAGGGAAAACTCACGTAAATAAGCAAGATCAGATAGAAGGGGTGGCGCGGGTGGTGCAAAACGAAAAAAAAGATACTCAAAGAGGCGCAAGACAACAACTGATAGGAGGTATAGATATGAGGGAAAAGGAGGGGTTGAAGGATAAGGAAGGTTGGAACCACAAAATTCAGAGCGGGTATAACTGGTGTCGGGGAGATCCAGGGGGGGAGGGAAGGAAAGGTTGAGAGCCTTTTTTGGGGACGGGGAAAATTTCTTAGAAAAGGAGATCAAGGTCAAACCGTTCTTGTTTGGTTTGTTGGGGGCGGGGGCGACCGGAGAAAGACGAAGTGTTATAGAAAGAGCGTAGAAAATGAATGCAAAATCCGGGTGGAGAGAGGAGCAAGAGGGGTGGAGAGGCATTGTAGTAAAACCAGTTAAAATAGAAAACAGGAATTTGGACGCGAAGGACGAAAAAAGGATGGTTTGCAGGGGGTTGTGCGACCTGTCTCGGGGGAAGGGGAAGAGAGTTCTTTGAGGAAGGTATCAATCATCATGTTTCGGTTTGAAGTGGTCTGAAACGGGGAGACCGGTAAATGACTTGGAAGTGAATTGTAACATCTACGGGAAGAGAGAAATGGTGAAGAACCAAATACCAGGGTATTGCCCCGCGGACCAAGTGGGGGGTCTTAGGGGTGGGGAAGAAAACCGGGAAGTACAGGAATATGATACGAAGGGGACAGACCTGACAGGTCAAAGGGAAACGCTAAAAAAAGGTAGACACGCCTTGAAGATCAGTCGGGGATAACGGAATGGGTAATCTTTAAAGAAATTTAGTGTAGTCATTGCAATTCGATATTTGGGCGAAAAGGAACCTGAGCGGTTATTGCTCGCCAGGGGAAGAGAGTAACTTAAAGAGGGCCGTTCCCAATTCGGTGTCAAGTTTGGGAGAAGATGGGACAGGAATTGTCAGTTCAGGTGGCTGGTCAGGGGAAAATAGAATTACCTACAGCCGCGTCTTTCCAAGTCAGACGCCGGGGTGAATAGGGAGCAAAAACCGGGCCCAGGGGTCCAGACGGGAACATGAGGAAATTGTCGGATGAGGGGGAGACTAAAAAAGGAATTTGGTGGTCCGGAGCGTAAAATCTCTCAGATGAGGGCTATCCGCTAGGGGAGACTCTGGGCCAGCTGGGATGGGTAATGTGGCATATGAGTGCGAGCCGTAGGAAAAATTCTTTATTGGGGGTCAGGCACAAAAAATGAAAAGGGGCATCTTGCAAGATGGGGGGGAGGGTCTCGACTGCATAAGAGATGTCGACGTTTTTGGAGTCTGTTTAACGGCGTGAAAGGGTCAAAAAGAAATTCGGGATCTTGGGAAGACTATCAGAAGAGGGGGAATAAATATCTCTTTTTTGGCTGTCCAAGAGAGATGGCCTCTGAGAGGGGGAAACTGTGAGCAGGGGTGGGGGGACAGACTGACTAGCCATGACAAGGACTCATTAGCCATACCTAGGCTGGCAGAAGTGGGTGAAGTGGTTGGAGGAAGAATTAACCAAGACAGATTCTATCGGAAAAAATAAGAGCGCCACTATAGCGGGTCTCGGATAGGGAGGCCTGCTTTCGCAGCAATGAGAGGGTGAGGGGAAAAATTGGGATTGTAAGTAGAAGGCCAGGGAATAGAGAAAAAAAGCTGGATGAAAGAAGACACGAAAGAACAATAGCATGACTGAGAGGCCGTCAAGCATACAAGGTAAAAAGGCGCTTCAACAAGCTCAGAAAGATAACTATGACAGAGTACTGTCATAAAAAGGCACACTGTCGGGGTGGCTGAGGCTACTTACTACGGATGAAAAAAGGGGCAGGGGAGAGGGTCAGCTTTTTTGGACGGAAAAAGTTTAAAGGGGAGGCAGGGTAGGCCTAGCGTAACTTTGGGAGGCATGATCTAAGACCTGGGGTGGGATCTCCCAAACCAGAACCAGACGTTACCTCTGAAAAGTTCCAAATAGGTTGAATGGAACGGAGCTGAAAAGAGAAGGGCACTGAAGGGGCCGAGTTGGAGTGGTGATTCGAAAAAGGGGCAGGAGAAGACCCTCGCCCAAAGTCTGGCCGCGGATTTGAGGGATCCAGGAAGATGGTTGGAAAAAAAAGGAATTTGTGGGAATTGAAAACAGGGTGAATTTCAAAGATGCAGGGCTCGACGAAAACGGGAGAGATTGGAGAGTAGAAACTTGTCGGGGGGGCTGGAGCAAGAGTAAATTTCTTCGACTTGAGAGTCATAGCCAGAAGGAGGGGAGCCGGTCGTAAAAAAAATCACAGAAAACGATGAAATGGGATGAGGTGGAACCTCAGGAATTTGACTGAGAAATAGCTGGGGGAAAGAGCGTTGGGGTCAAATCCTTCGGGTCGGGCTGATCAGGCCGAGAAGGAGGAGGGAATTCTCTTTGGATTATTGACAAAATAGAAGGAGAATGATTGAGCTCATAAAGCTGGTCAACTAGGGGCCGAGAAAAGGAGGGGGGGGACTTTCTTTGGACTTAATAGTCTGTGTGGAATCAAAAGCGGGAGTGGTCAGTTGGTGAGAGAAAACAGGGTATAGGAGTCCCGCCGATCGGGTAAAAGGTACGGGAAGAAAAAGGAGCCTGAAGAGATTTCTATGAAACTATATGGCAAAAAAGGCAGGCAGAAGGTTGGTTAAGGAATTGGGGGTGGGTTTAGGTTTCTGGTGAGTTTCGACTGAAATGGGGGTTACTGGCCGGACAAGGGGTAAGAAAAATAAGGTCAAAGGGCGTTTGAAAAGGGAGGAGGTCTGGGGGTAATGCTAGAACTGGCTGGGCGAGGGGGGGACTGGGCAGAAGTCAAAAGGTCATCGTTTAACTTGAAATGACGACCTGAGCAGAACCGGGAAAGGGACCAATGTGAGGGAACTTTCTCATAAATCAAGGCGAATATAGTCGAGGGGACTACCGGGGGGTTGGCTTAACGACGTTTGAATACGATAAGCGAGGGCAAGAGAACGGGTACTATGCAGGAAGTCGAGACATCAATGTCGGACTAATAAACTCACGTCGTTTGGAAAAAAGGGGGGAGGTGGACAGATCGATGCATTTTTACTCTTTAGAGGTTAGGGGATTTACTAAAAGCAGGTAGCCGGGGTAAGGACCGAAGAAAAAAGGGGGCATGGGGGGAAGGGGTAGAGACAGCCTTTCACTAGACGAAA
>Ga0179591_1366846_pt1 | contig 16582 bp, 19 predicted proteins | sample CZOMad2_1_08_16f_FD_182891 | JGI IMG/M metagenome (GOLD analysis project Ga0179591, IMG submission 182891) | Vadose zone soil fungal communities from Angelo Coast Range Reserve, California, USA - CZOMad2_1_08_16fungal (PacBio error correction) | ecosystem: Environmental > Terrestrial > Soil >...
TGTCTGGTTGTATTATAAACCATGCCGAACATGCATGTTTCTGATCGGGGATAGACTGGGGGGAAACTTGTATTAAAAAGTGGGAAATCTCTGAAAGGTTGGAAACCACCAAGTTCTGCACCTCGAACTAAAAAGAAAATTGAGTGGCTTTCATAAAGCACTTTGAAGAAACCTGAACATATAGAAAAAGCAGACCGACCCATCTAAAAGAGGGTAGGGATGCAAGGGGCCAAATAAAGACGCGGTTGGGGGGGTCGCCTGAGAGACCTCAGGCAGTTCATTTTTCATTCCTGGTAACGACTCTAACGCCGCACGGGGTAAAAATGGGTTGTACGGTTGACTGGGGAGGAATACCATAGACAAGAGCTGGCGTTCACCCTTTCGTCGAGAGTTCTCGCGCTCCTCGGAAAGAAAACTGCACAATGGTGTAGGGAGAGATTCGGGTATGTCGGAACTAGGTACCTGACTTTTCAGCAATCGAAATGGGCTGGAAAGAACGTTCTACCCATTAAGTGGGGGAAAATGGTAACCAAGAAATTGACAAGTAAAAATGAAAAATGTCAACAACGGACAGCATGCTACCCTTTTTTAAAAAAATCAACTTTTTCCTCATCCGATTACAAAGCGGAAGGGGGGGTTTCGTACCCTCAGGGGGAAAACCTTGGTACGGTTGAAAAAACAGGAAATACGACGAGGGCGGGTTAAAAAGATGAAAGGTAACGTGGTTAATGGCGGGAGTGTGGGGTATGCTGGGATGAAAGTGTAGTGCCGTTTTGGCAGGAAGGGGGTCGCACTGAGCACCGAAATTCCTTAATTCAAGGCTAGAAGTTTCGGCTTCGACCGGGTGGAGAGAAAAAGACGCCTCAAAAGGGGGGGAATACAAACCCGAAATCAATCAAAACCGTGGGAGGGAACAACCTCGGAGTCCTTGAAGATCAGGATGTGAATGCCGAAAGAAAGACCTCAACCGAGCACCTTCGGAGAAAATCGAAGAAAAATCTCCCGAGAGGGACAGGATGGGGTAAGGTCCGACCGTGATTTCGGGCCTAATAGGCAGGGGCATGAAGCAAGGAAGATCCGGTTGCCCTAGAAGAGGAGCCGAACAAGAAAAAGAAACCAGGACGAAGGACAAAAGGGGTCCTCTTATTATCGCGTGTGTAGGGAAAAGGCCCACACAAGGCGAGTGACATTTAGCACAGAGGCCAGAAGGGATATCTCAAATAAACAAGCCTGTTACAGCAGCCCCAAACAATGGACCAAAATGCCACTTGGGAAGGAGGGCCGTGTCTCTTCAGAAGAGTGGGCTAGGAGTGGGTTGAGGGATGGTCGAAAAAGAGGGGGAAATAGCCGAATATCAAGACTACCCCGAACTGATAGACTGGGGAAGCTGTCCGCAAAGGGGACAAATCATAAAAAAAAAACTGGAGGGAAGTTGAGGCAGCCGGAAACCCTCAACTTCAGATGTTTCTGGGAGATGCCGAGATTTCGAACATCGCTAAGCGTATAAAGAAGAAATACGCAAAGCAATACCCACTTAATAGCCACACCCTAGATCCTAGAATCGGAAAAAGGGACAAGGGTTACTGAGAAGGTAACTATGCGGTGAGGCCGGAAAGTTCAGAAAAAGAACGCCGAATGCCGGCCATAACTCTATTGCAGGTGTGGAGGGGGGCAAGGAGGAGAATGAAAGCCTGTTCGTGCAGAAAATCACGGACGGAACCGGATCCCCTTTCAAAGGGGTGACACTCTCGGGAAGAACGGAAAAAAGACGCAATCAAAGGGGACGAGGAAGACGTAGGGGCTGGGATAAGGAAGTCGCTCAGAGTGGCCCCGGAGGTGTTAGCAAGGAACATCCATAATGCCGAGGAAACAGATCCTCGAGGGGAACAAAGCACAAGGGAAAAAAAAGATCGGGTTGGGGTGAATCACCGCTGGAGGAGGCCGCTCGAGAGAAAACCAGTCAGACTCTAGCCAATCCTGCTAGCAGGGGAATAAGGGAATTGTTCATCGATCAAGGTGCTTGGCCGCGGGCGCCTATAGGAAAGAAAAATTCAGTTGAGCATAAATCGGAGATACAAGGGAATTTCCCGCCCGAAAGGCGGGCCCCGCTCTGACTAGGAAGATGTTGGCAGAAATCTCAACCGGAGAAGGGGAAAAAGGTTCAGAAGACTGCTCACCTCCTTTTGAGGTTCAACCCGGTTGATTGCCCCCGTGGAGAACAGTCTGCATCCGGCAGCCAGAAGTTGGGGGAATTGAAGAGAGGGGAGTTGACAAGAAAAGAAATTGAAGGGGAAAGGGAAATCGTCAGCTGGTGGCAAAGCCCATTTGAAGTTGAAAGTCTCATGAACGCGGATCTTAGACGAGAGGCAAAAAAAGGATCGAAAAAATGGGTGGTCTCAGGGAGGGGAGGGGTGTCTAATATCTAGAAAAGAATCCGACGGGGGCCCCTGACTCGGGCCTCCGCGCTGCGTGGGGTTAAATGAAGACATTGAATAAAGTCGGTCAACGGGTAGGCGAAAACCACTGTGCAAGAAGAAGGCGAGGTGGGAGGAACGGAGGGGCGGCGCTGATGAAATCAGCCGGGTCAAATTGTATGGACGATGATTTCGTCAAGAGGGGGCGGAGGCTCGCTCGGGGGATTGGGGAAAGACAAGGAAGAAAAGTTGCGAGGGGGGGAAATAAGATCGGAGGTCCCCCTATTATGGAATAATGGGAAGGGTCAGAAACTCATCTTTGTCAAAGGCAACAGAGGTTCGGAAAAATGGAGGAAATTGTCTTCCCGCCCCATTACCTAGGTCCGCATCCACCCTCGAAAGTCTACATTTGGGTTCAGCAATTAAGTAATACCAAAGTCGACAACACCGAAAAATACCTAAGGTCGGCGAAGAAGGGGTATCGGTGGATACTAGAATGGTTGGGGATCTATGTGGAGAAAGGGGTTACATATTATTGCAAAAGGTGAATTGGACTGTCAAATACTATTGGTCGGTAGGGTACGCGGGAGATTTGCGTTGTATAGAATGGATAGACCACAGCGAGGACGGAGAATGGAGAAACAAGAGGTGCCACAAAAGGAAGGGAAGATCCGCCAAAAGCATCCAGTTCCTTCGCTTGAAGGTCCCGATCCCTAACTACAAAGGAAGATCGTCGTGGCCAGGGTGGTTGCTAAAAAGTCCTTCTTTCTTCAAAGAAGGTGATGACGGACCAAAACTCCACAGGGAAGGGAGCGCACCTTACATGGGCGCAGAAAAAAACTAAAGAAATCGCAACCTTGGAGAACTTCGAAATCAAGAAAATTACCATCTCGCTAACCGATATTTAGGAAAATCGGAAGTCACAGGGGGGGGTGATGTAGTCGACACTGAGATCGCATACGGTCTGGGGCCCATAAAAACACTAACTATGAAAAGCACTGGGGGGACATAAGTCAGGTTCCGCGGCGCTCACCAGGTGGGAAAAAATGTAACCCTCGGGGTGGAGCAGCTCGCGGGGCGGCGTTGAAACTTTCTTGGAATTATGAATCGCGAAGGAGGGAGTTCAAAAAGGGCGGGCAGATGCGCCATGAGAGAGGAGACGGTCCACGGCGAGGGAGCCTGGGAGGGAGACGAACATACCTTCCCGGTATCAGGTCGATAAGGGGACGGCACTAATTCGAAAGGTCATTGAGTCCAAGACATCGGGGGCATGAACTCGCAAACTACAAATCTTTCTCTTGCGAAATGCCGAAGAGCTGTTGGGTGAAGGAAGCGGCTGAGAGGAAATCTGTACACGTTTCGGTGGAAAAAAATCCTTGAGGTCTTGACCGAGGTACCAGATAAGATTGGGGCAAACACTGGAAGTTACCAGGGGACAATTCGGACTCAAAAAAAGGGGGGATAATCGTCTGAAGAAAGTGGGTTTTTAACACAAGGAACAGACTCATAGGTTCAGAAAGCTCCTCAAGCCCGGCATTGGGGTGTGGGTTCGAAAACTCAAAGGGGTTAGCAGCCGTCAGGAAAGTCTTCATAACTCGGAGCATTTAGAAGGAACATAAGATAGTGGCACGAGACCTTCAAAATAGGACAGAGGGGTGTCGGAATAATACTTGCGAGAAAAGGGAACGGGGGAAAGTTCACGACCGAGGGAAGGATAAGGGGTGAATTTATCTCGTCAAATAAGAGATGACAGGTCATAGACCTCACTTTTGGGGGAGGGTCTTCTCATCAACCGCGCCAGGGAGAATGATCTCTCCCAATTCTTGCGAACGGAATGCAGTATATAAGGAATGACAATTTGAAAGCTAGTGCTCCAGATATATAAGTTGGTCTTAGAGAAGAATCTCAGGGGAATCGTCGGATCTCCCTAGAGAGTAGTTCTGGAATCAATTAGGGAGCAGGTATTTCTCCCAACGAAAAGGTGTTGGAATAAGAGGAAAATAGGGGGAAGACAGAGTAGGGGAAGGGGGAGGAGCCATCATCCTTTCTAGGTGGCTGTTCGGGGAGGTGGAAGTTCAGACTGAAATGTTCGCGAAAATTAAGACGGGTGAGGGGGTAGGCAAAAGGAGGAATCGGGGGGGAAAGGGCAATACTCAGGACACCTAAAAAAACAAACCTAGAATGAAGTCTCTAGAGGAAGACGGGAACAGGAAGCCTGAAACGGGGAGAGAGGGGGGGGAAAGTGATTATTTTGCTGGTGGAGACCTGGTGGGCGGAAGACGCAGTTTATAGTGTTAGGACGAACGGTCGGAGCAGCCTAAGCGAACGCAGACCTCAGAAAGAGCATTCTGGGTACGAAAAGAAAGGGGTAAAGGTAAATAACCTTTTGGAATAAATAATTAACCCAAAAAGGGGGACGATATATCTTAAGAGGGTGTTAAACGAAAAGAAGTGTCATGGCCGGGAGTGTCTTTATTGGTGAGGTGGGTCTTAAAAAAGGGACTTGGGTATTCTGCTTCATGGGATAAGAGAGGTGGTGGAAGTCTCAGGGGTTCAAGAAAGATTTGGGCTGGCGGGGGTGGAAACAAAAAGCTAACCAAGATTGGGGGTTGCGGATCTAGAGATGACCCCGATGAGTTGGGCCTAGTGATAGAGAAGGAGGTGAACTAGAGCCAGACCCTGCTAACTCCGGGGGGAGAAAATGCAGGGGGGAAAGAGAGAAGGTACGTCAACGGGGAGCCCAAATCACGGACCATCGAAAAGAAAAGTGCCCTTATGCAAGGGGGGCATCAGGCGCGCGAAGGGGAGGGGGTCAGGCCTAGAAGATAAGGGCTTTTGTGCAACGGTGAGCTATATAACCCGCACTTGGGAGGGGGGGGGTTGGAGGGTGCGTCCTAAAACATCGACAGGAAAATATCTCTTCTCCGGGCGACAAAGGTGGGCTACTAAGGGGGAAGCTATGAGAACGCAAAATGCGACCAAAGTGAGAGAAGGGTATGGAAAAGAGGAGGCGCTAATATCCCTAGGGAAATATACTGGCAATCCAAGGAGGAAAAAACATCAAAAAAGGAATACAGGCAAGTTTCGATGAAACTCCACTATTAGGAAAAAATGTCAGCAATAAGTCAGGAGGCAGAGAGAAGGGGCAAACAACCTGGGGACTAGGACCCTGGCGTGAGCAAGATGGTCGGGAAACTGGGGGAACCAGACGGGGGATCGCTCTAGGACTCGGAAAAATAAGAAAGAGCGGTGTTGACTGAGAGGGGCGGATTGGAAAGGGATAGGAACGTATTGGATCGAGGAGGAAAATTCCTTGGGGGACGTGGGCGCGCTGCGAAGCAAACCGACCGATGGAAATGTGAAGTTCCAAGGAAGGGAAAATCGGCTTCGAGAGGGGGCGATCGAGACAGGGGGGAGAAAAACGTGATCATACAACACAGGTCGGCAAAGGGGGGGGAGGAAGGAAGACCGGAGCAGACATCTCCTGGGAAGAGGAAGTGGGGGGGAGGGGTAGACATCGGAGAAATCCGGAACTGAAAGGGAGCTCAAAAAAGAAAAGCAAACTGAGAGGAGGAAACGCCGGAACTTGATTGGGGTAGATAGAAGACTGTGGGATTTCACAAGAAGAAGCGGGTATGCAGGTATCACGAAATGGGTATCCAGTTAAGCCGAAGAAACGAAAAAACAGGAACGTATTCCTAAGCAGAAAAGGTAGGAAAATCCCCACGGAGGAGGGCAGAGGATGACCTTCGGGGGAGCAGGGCACGCGCGCGTGACAGGGTTACGGGGCGGAACATGGCAGGAGAACAAGAGTCATCTCGCCTGAAGAAAACTGGAAAGCCTTTTCTCCACCGCCCAAAACGGGGGAAGGAAGAGCGAGTTTGAGGGACAGAAGTGTGGATGGGGCTTCCGTCTGTGTGGGTTCGTGACGGAAGGTGGAAGACCAACGGAGGGGAAAAAGAAAATCTCTACTTAACGAGGGAAGGTGATTTTTGCACTGCCGCAAGGAGGAGATCAGAAAAAAAGAAAAAAAATTAGTAGGGGGACAGAGATGATGGACGTTGCGGCAGCTGCTAAACCGGAAACATCAAAGGCATAAAAGAGGGGTAGTAAGAAGGAGGGAGGAGATTCTGAGAGTAAAATATCTCCACCGCGACGAAAAAAAAAAAAAACGCAATGAAAAAAAAGAAAATCGTCGAATAGCCCCCTCGCTATAAGAAGCGGGAGGGGGTGGTGCTAGAGGGAAGGAAATTTTTACGGCTAAGGAAACTGCTTCCTCGGCCGGGGGAGAAAAAAAGGGGAGCACTCTAGGGGGAAAAGAAGAACGCGATGGGAAGAAGACCGCGCGTGTGGAAGAAAATAATCCTGTTCACGGGAAGGAAACGGAGAGGAAAACCTTATCCTTCGGATAAGCCAGGCGGGGAAGGAGAGAAAGGGAAACTGAATCTCAGAAATGGCTAGAATCGCTGCCGAGTGGGGGAGGGAAAAGGAACGTACCTTCGAGACGAAGGAGGTCCTTGGAGGTGATGAAGACTAATCCAGAGAAAAGAGGAGGCTATTCCGCGGGCTGGGTAAGAGAGACCCCGGGGGAGGAGGGAAGGGTGTATGAAACGAAAATCTGGGGAGTCCAAGGAGAGAAAATATTAATACAAAGGCATATATCATTGAATAGGGAAGGGGAGAGGGGGAGTTTGCGGGCGTCAAAGCTAAAAAAAGGGAATCACTATCAGAAAGCGTTTCTACTCAGAAGAAGGTCAGAAAGAAGAGGGAAAACAAGAAACTTCCGCTATTTAGCGGGGGTTGCAAGAAGAGGTCGAAAACAGTGGAAGGGGGCCCAGGTTGAAAGAGAAGGGGAAAGCATTCCGCCATTGGGGGGGGGGGGATTTACCCTCCTGTTTAGCAACTTGAGCTTCTAGCAAAGGGGCCAGGGAAGAGGGGAATAGTTAAGATGTAAAAGACATAAAAGTTTTTAAAAAGAGAAAAGGGTTGGGGCGGGGGGGGGGGGAAAACCGGGCTTTTGTTTCAGGGTATGGCTACTCGGGGATCGAGGGGGGCCGGGAAGAAAGAGAAAAAAAAAACAGAAGCTCAACTGTGGAAGGTCTGCACGTTCAGAAAGAAGAGTGGGGAAGCGAGAACGCAAAGGGGGGACATCCCCTAGAAGTCCGAGCATCTGGGAAAACGATTTTTGAGGAAAAAAGCTAAAAATGAAAAAGGAAAAGGGTTTCTTCTTTAATGAAGCGAACACCGGAGGGGCAAATACCCTTAAATCGTTGATGCAACTGGAGGGGAGCAGGGAATATTGCCCGGTAGTGGGGATGTTTCTCATTCGCTGATGGAGGGGGGAGAGCGAAAGGAGGAACGCAGTATTAAGCCCGGGCGGAGGGGGAAAGAAGCGGATGGGGTCCCCAATTAATAGGAGAGGAAAGGACTCAGGGGGGGGAAAAGAAGGAGACCGAAAGCAGGGGTAGGAATTTCTCAGGTCTTCCTACCCCCATGACACAAAAAAAAAAAAAAAAAAAAAATAGTCGCAAACCCTTAAGACGGAATGGAAGTAATGGGGGATCCAAGATGAAGGATAAAAAGAACCAAAGGGGGAATCGACCCAATACCTCACAATGGGGGAAGTCTCAAACAAATTTGGGGAAAAGACGGAAAGGGGATCTAGAGGGGGAGCTGTGGGAAGGACATATTTTATTTTAAAAGGGGAGAAAAAGGAAAAAGTATGGGGCAGGGCGGGTAGGCAGCGGTTTCTTTTGGGGGGGACTAGAAAATCCCTAATAGAAGGGTACGTCCAAACCGAGGGTTCCCAAGGAAGACGGCAAATAGCAAAAAAATCAGGGGACGTAGTATTCAAGTACGATCAAGAAGAGTTTCAAAGGTAGGGTACATGGGGTTTGGCTCGCCTGATCTGAGGCCCGAAGTTAAAAAAGGTGAGTGAACCACCTCACAGGAGAGCAGAAAATACGACTCAACCGTCCAATGAGACACCGGTGGGAGACCTTCTTGGAGGGGATCACATCAAGTACCATAGACAGCTGGAGAGGTTCAGTCTATAAGAACCAGATATGGGGGTTTTTCTTGAGGTCGAAGAAGGGATCTCATGAAAGAGGTTAATGGCCCGAACCCTCACGAAGGAAAGCAGATGGGGGTTAAAGATGTCGACGAGGCCTCCGAGAGAGAGGAGATATATCTGGGGAACTTTCGCAACCCGAAGGGGGAGGGATCAGGGAGGATGTACGGCTTTCAGACCATATATTTCGAAGGAACGGCGAAGGGGGGCCACTACAGAGGAAGGGGGGGGACTTTCAAGCGGGGAATGGGAGAGATCAAAACAGACATCAACCGTGCTAAATAGGGGGGACGATTCCACCGGAAGGGACGCGATTCAAGACAACATCGCTCAAGTTCAGAGGGAGGGGGCTCGAATGAAATATTATTGGGGGGGAGGGCAAAGTCGACGAAGAGCTGTTGGGAGAAGGACTCTGGGACTAGACTGATAACCTTTTTACGTTGGGGGTCAAACAACCAGGGCAAGGAAATCAGTTACAGGAAAAAGATGCGTTCTTGGGGGGGGGGGAAAAAACACCAGGGCAATCTGCTGACAACAAAAAAGTCGGAAAGAGAGAAGAAAGGAAAAACCCTTTCTTCCTTTGGTTGAACAAAAAATTCAGGGGGGGGAGGAGGGATAGAAAACAGGCATTGGTGGGGTCACGCAAGGTTTAAGGTCGTATAGAACGGAAAAAGCCGGACGAAACCGCCGGAAGAGCCAGTCCATAAATGGGCAGACCGTAAAGTGGCCTAGAAAGGGGGCGGTAGCCTGTTGGGGGGAGAGAGGTTTAAGAGGGGCCATAAGGTAAATCTCTAAGGGTGAAATTGGAATTTGAGTTGGTAAGCCCGGTAGCTCGGTGAAGGGAGCGGAGCTAGAGGTGTATACGGTAGGGTATACCTTAAGAGGAGAGTAAGAGACCTCGTGAGATCTCGAGGAGAGTAATGGCCGAAAAGAATCTATTTCTAAATCTTGACCAGATATCCAGGGGGGGGTATGAAAGATAGTACTCTGGCTTGGAATCGCGGGGGAAAACAGTAGACGGGTCTTCTTCTGGGCGGGCAATAAATGATGCTGGAGATTAGAAAACTTCTCCAAAGAATCAAAAAGAAAAGGGTTATCTAGGAGGAGAAAATTAGAAGAAATCTATTCCTGAATGTCAGAAAACAAAAAGAAGAATCCACCCGGGGGCATCGTTTATCCGGTTGGGGGAGGAGGGGGAATTCTTAGAGGAGGGGGGGGGGGGGAAGTTTTTTTTTTGGCACACGTTATAAATGAGGGGGATTCCTAGAGACTCGAGCAAAAGACCAGCCCCCCCTAGGGAAGTCGCGGGGGGGGTCATGGTATCTTGCATGGAGAAGGCCCGGATGAGGGGGACGATTGGGGGGCAAGGGCCGCTTTCTGGGAAAAAAGGTTTTGCCGGGCAAGGGGAGGGGTATCAGGGGAGATCGGACTGTAAAACACCAAATCTCAACAAGAAAGATAAACTAGAGCAGGCCGAGGGGAATAACGGAGTCGGTAAATTTATACCTGGGGGAATAAAATAATGTTACCAGGTGAAAATAGAGGAGATAAGAACTAGGGGAAGGAAGAGCCACAAATTTTCTTTGCACGTGAGAGGTCGTAATTGTTGAGGGGCGGGAGTTTTAGGCTCTAATTGACGATAAAAAAGGACTACGGAGTCTTCAAGGGGAGGAGGGAACGACTTGGGGGATGTCAGGGTCGTTTGACAAAGAACAATAGGGACTGCATGGGTTGCATGGCGAGAAGAAAAGTAAATTTTCTGGATCCGAAGGGGGACTAGTCGGGTAAACATCTCCTCTAAGGTGAACTCTACGAAGGGGGGAGGGGAGAAAGAATCTCACTTTTAGGGGATCCCTTCCTCCGAGGGAAGGGGAATCATCTGGAAGAGAAAAAGCTGTGGAACTGTCGTTCAGAAGCGACTCAGGGGGAGAATACCCTACGGGCCCGGTCCGAGGAGAGAAGGGGTGGAAGAGGGGAACGGGCTTCTACACAAGGGGGGATAATGCGCAGCTCGGTTCGTCAAACCCGGGGAGAGGATTGTCACTCGTGACCGGGGGGTCTAGCGAGAAAACGCTCGGGCCAGATGTTGCGACTCCGATCATCATTCACAATAGAACCTCAGACGAGGGATGTCAAGCTTTAAAAAAAGAGGGAAAAGGGGGGAACCCTCAAAAAAAAAGACGCTTTCAGAAGCCTACCCAAACTTAACATAGTTGATGGGGGGGTCCCAGCTCAAAGGTAGAAAAATCGGGAGAATTTAAAATGCCGTCAGAATAGGATTCTAAAAAAGGGGCTCACCGGGTGAAATATGGAAACCGGGGGCTGAGGGGTTCACCACCCTCTGCACCCGGCTTACGGTGGAACGATCAAAACGGGAAAATAACGAGAGAGTCCCTTATGAGGGGGGGCGGAAATTTTCGAAAAGGCTCCGGGGGACGATGAGTGGAAAACTGCCTTTTTGCTCTGGGACTAGGACTGAGACCGACTAAAGGGGAAATGAATGTTAATTCTGCAGGAATTTCGGCTAATAGAGGGGCGCTCTAGAAGTTAAAGATCAAGCAGGGATGAAACGCGATAAGGACCTGGGGAGGGTAACAAGGGAAAGCGGGGGAGGACATATCGTGAGAGGATAGATTTGGGCCTACATTCGCATAAATAAAAGTGAAAAGGGCGGATCTACGGCCGGATTCGCATCAACTCACCCGAGAAAAGGGCCTTCTTGGAATTGGGAAGGACTTTATGGGAGCCCTACACGCTTTTTCAAGGATCGACGGTAATAAGTGCCCTCCTGGGATCTTCACTACAGTCGGGGACTACTACAAACATCAAAAATCTGTCCTATGAAAACAAAAAAAAAATCGGCTTGGGACCGGGTCATCTCAGGAAAAAGGGAAATGGGACTATTTTTAACGAGAAGTAACGGAAGAGGGAGAAGTAGTGACAATACTCGGCCTTCAACATGACTGTCATTGGAGAGGCCAAAAGAAACCTGCAGGGAAGGGAGTTGTCTCTTGAAAGAGGGGAGAAGTTTCGGTGGTGGGGGGGGGGGGGGGGTTTAGGCTGGACCGAGATCTGTTTATCAACGAAAGAAAAAGTAAGAGAAGAAAAAGAACGGATCCCGTGGGGGTTCATAAGGCAGAAGGAAACGCATCTCTCTCAACAACAGGGGGGGGGAGAAATGAAGGGAAACGTTCACAAGAGGCTCGAAAGTGGGTTAGGTAAGGGTGCGGAACTGCTTATCATCAGGGGGAGTATAAAATCCTCTTAAGCATCACGAAAAAAAAAAGCAAGCAACTGATCGAAATAACACCTCTCGATAACGGCAAAACCTTTGTCAGGGTAAATCGGCATAGGCGGGGGGATTCACAGACTGGAGTCAGGGGATGAATTTCTAAAGGAAAGCTGAAAAGGCGAGGGGGAAGGGACTCAAGAGGGTCAGAAAGAGGACCGATCGGTTGGATAAAAGGAGTTCAGAATAAGGTTCATTAAGAAACTCTTCTTCAAACGAATCAAAAAGGATTGAGAGCACGCGCTTTACTGTTAAAAAACAAGCGGGAATTCGGAAGGGGGGCGGGGAAGAGCGGTATTTCAGAAAGAAAAAAGGCGGAAGAGATCTGGTCACGGGCTTTGCACGGGTGGGGTGAAAGGATGTCACATAAAGGATGCAATTACCGTTAAAAGGGGGATCGTTTGGTGGAACTCTCCCCTGGCAAACCAGAGTGATCGTTGACGCGGGCGGGCCCAGACGAGACTAACAATCCTAGAAGCCGAGTCCCTGACTAGCAAGGGAGGGCAGGGGGGGGGGGATGGACATGGACACAGCTAGGTCTGGGGTCGCAGCGCGAGGGGGGAAAGCGAAAAAGTCATTGATAGGGAGGCGGCGATCAGGAAAACAAAGATCATTTAACCACGAGCTAGGACCGATGAGTAAAGGGGGCGAGACGAGAAAAAAAAGGGGCCTAGGTCCTAAAAGCCGTCCTCCGCCATGTTTGTGTAATCGGGGGGAGGTGCCCTTGATGCAACGGATTAATGATGGGAGGACACGAATTCAGTTTGAATGGTGAGATGAAAAAAATCTCCTAACTTGAATGGGGAGAAAGAGGGGTGCACTTGTGGGAAAAAACCAGTGACTTGTGGTTTGCAATCGGGACCGAAGTGTATCAGCGATAGGTAAAGGAGAGGGCTGTGCGGGGAAGGAGCGTTAGAACTGCCGGGGAGTGCAAGAAAAAACCGCACGGGGGAAGCAACCGAGACTCAGCGGAATACTGCTCGGGTCGGTGTTAGGGCCGCGTAACAAATGACGGCAAACCTGTGGCGGAGGGGAAGTAGAGAAACCAGGGGAAAAAAGACCCGGAGGAGGGTTTATAGACCCCTGTCAAAAGGGAAGCAAGCTTTGGAGGGACTCAGAACGCTGATTTCAGGCAGACGGAAGGCTCATGCAACGGGAGAGAGCCTACCGGAGGTGCGAGGGGAAGAAGATCGCTGTTGAAAAGAGTTAGAGAGAAGGAATATTATCCCGAAAGAGATGGGTCGAGGGAAGAACCCAGAAATTTGGAGCCATGGGCTGATTGTCTTTCTATAGGCCATTCGCACAAAGAGAGAGACCCGACTAATAAGGATCCATTTGACTTAAAAAAAAAATATAATAGAAAAAAACCTAAACGAAAAAACCAATACACCGAGGAAAAGGGAAAAGAAATTGTTTGGGGGGCGGGACACTGAAGACGGGGTGAGCCCTCTGTTCGATGGGTGCATGGTGAGTTGTAAAAAAGTTATGACAATGTCACAATAATTGTTTATAAGAGCTCTGGGGGGGCGGAGTCCTTAGGAGATTTGGGGGGGAGGGGGGGGAGTAAACCAGTTCGAAGTGATACCATCCCCAAATGGGCCACACACAGATACGGAAGAAGAGCCAATCCGTCGGGGAGGGACTTGTGAACGATCCATGGGAAGTCGATCCAGGGAAGATAAGTGCCAATGGTGGTAAAGGGGCTCGCCTTCAGAAGGGGAATACTAAGTTCCGACGACGGGAATACCACCTCACAAGGACAGGGTCGCTCCAACGGAATGATCAACGAAAACCGCTAAAAAAAACGGAAGCAGAAGAAAGAAAATTCTGGCCGAAGAAGGGAGGGACCCGGACTAGAATCTTTTTTTTGAATAGATATAGGTTTAGGTGCGGAAATCACCAAATATCAAAGGGAGGGAGTGCAACAAAAGACGAAAGAGATATTGGTCCATTAGAGGGCCAGCTCGCAAAAAGGAGATACTTTCTCCTCTCGTCAATCGGCTTTTCGGCAGAGAGCAGAGAAAGGTTGGAGGGAGTGAAAAGGTCGAATGCACTGCGACGTTAAACTCCAAAAGAAGATACCACGTTGCGGAGTCGGGACGAGCGGAGAGCACTGGGCCGAATATAAACAGGTCCGAGGAGGTGGGAGATTGAAGGGAAATTCAAACGATTTGTACTACGAGGCTTGCCGACAGACCTCGCAGTTAAAGGGTTAGGAAAGCTGTCAACAACTCTTTAGTGGACTGGGGAGCCAGAGCTGTTGGCTGCAGAAGCGAGGGAAGGTGACGAATGATAACACCGGCTTTGGGGGAAAAAGGAAAACAGGATTTTGAGAGGCTTTTAAAGGGCCGCAAGGAGGAGCTTGGTGGCACAACTTCCGGAGAGGGACAGACAGAAAAAACAACTGCGGAGGAAATAGGGATTTCCCCTGTCTGCAGTTTTAACAAAATGGGGGAAGGTAGCTGCAGGGGGACGATCCGCAGGGGGGGGGTTCAGGAACAAAAGGTTTAATCTCTTCGTAGAGCCTCGGCCTTCCAACAAGAAGTCTCAGGGCGGGGATGTAGTTCAAGCAGAGACTTCAAATGAATGCCCTTTTGAAGAAGAAAATGGAGGGGAAAGGCGGGATTCGTCACAGGGGAATAGTCCCAAGGCACATCGTAAGGTGGGGTGAGGGCTCTAAACTCACTGACCGGCGATACTACGTTGGGGGGGGGGGGCGTACTTTGAACCGTAGGGGAAACAGAAAGGCTCACCTGCAATTACGGAAAGACAATCTACGAGCGAATAGGAGTTTGAGCGACAGAAGAGAACAGTGGTTGGATGATGCTCAGGGGACTCTGGGGAATCGCAAAATTGTAACAAAGAGGGCCGTTTTAGGGGGAATTCAAAGTGATGCGCCAGGAACGGTGGCCCACACTCAACCCTGGGAAGAGAGGTAGGTAAAATCTGTCAGGGAAGGGGAGTTTAATGGAAAAGAGTAATCCTTTCTCCAGGTACATGAAATGGGAACGTTGGTCGAGACATAAGTGGGAGAGACCTGCTTTATGGTCTATGCAAGAGGGAATCTTTTATGAATACAGAGAATTCTGAGCAAAACATTTGCGCCGGAAAAATTCTCTGAGGAGAAGAATGGCAGACTCCGTCCCGGTTCTTGTGTTGCGATTACCTGTATCGGCTTGAGGGGGGCCTAGGTTGTAGGGGCCTTCTTGTACTTTTAATCGCAAGGACCAAAACCGGAGTCGCAAGGAAAACCGACCCTATCCCTTTTAGGAAAGAAGCGGGAGTTTACATTGCAAGTTAATAAAATCCTGGTTAACACAAAAAAAACCAGTGAATGATTCAAAAAAGTCCGTCATTTTCCGAGGAAAAACTGTGGTCCTTGCCGTCAGGAGGTGTGTCGTGCGAGTGGGATTCTGAGAAAAGAAGGAAAGTCTGCGGGGAAGACTAGGTGGTGCGGGGGTGTCGGGCAAAATAGGGGAAAGGAAAAAAAGCTGGGGGAGAAGCGAGAGCAACCCGATGAGTGGGCAGTGGAGCGACCATTGTTACATAGTGGGACAGAAGAGCCCTTCCACTCGACTCAAGGGAGTTCTTAAGAACCGAACAGGGTGAAGCTACTCCTTCCCTCTGACATGAAATCATCGCCAAAAGCTTTGACACGGCTTCAAAGGGGAAAGAATAGGGGAAGCTTTTCCGAAAAGAAGCCGGTGTGTGAAAGGCCGTCGGGGGAGCAGAAGCACGGGGTTTGACAGCTAATTTTTATGATTCCTAACACAAAAAAAACGAGCAGAAATGACGCGCCTCGGTGTCACCCTGAAAATGGGGAGTGATGCTTCTCATTAACGACCTAAACAATTGGGTGCAGAGGAAGCTATGTCGGAGAGGGAAAAGAAGTTCCGATTGGGGGGGGGGAAAACAATCATAACGTTTACTTTCAAAGCACTCACTCGAAGAAACATTCAGTTTTGTATTTGTACCGAGAGGCAATTAAAATATGAATGGAAGTGCGGAAAGGTCATGAAAAAAGGAGGGAGACGGGGTAATCACCTGGGGGACATCAGGCTATTACAAAACCCTGGCTAGGAAACGTGGAGGGGACAGATATTGAATACGCTCGCAAAAAACGGGGAAAAATATCGGACGAGAAGGGGGGGAAAGGATAGGGAATTGTTCCCGGAAGAGAATTCAGAGGGGAGGAATTTGTCTGCTCAGGGTAGGCCGCTGCGCAAAAAAAGAAGGAACTGTCATTGACCGGGGAGGGGAATGGCAAGGACTTCGGGTTCACTCGAGAGACAGGGGAAGAAAGAGGGGAGAAATACAAACCCGATCACGTCAATTAATTGGGGTGTAAAAAGCAAGAGGCTCAAGGATGTGTATGCGAGAATAGAATAAAATAAACCGGGATACCGACCGTGCAGACTCAAAGAGCAAAGACAGAGAATGAGAAGTCTAGCGATCAAAAAAGGAGGGGGGCAGAAGAGAAAATTATCACGAAAGTTACTGTTTCAGGAGGGGTACGTCACATATGGAAGGTCAAAACGAAAAAAAGAGTCTAGACAGAATGGGGAACCTTCATCTCATGCCTAGACTATTCTCAACTGACAGTAGGTAACAGTCGAGATCTCAGAACAAGAAGGGACCTGCGTCTTCGCCAAACCTTACAGATTTGCCGTCGAGCGAGGGTCCGAGCCTAGGGGGCGTCTCTTGGTGTGGGGGGGAAGTGAGTGTCGAATCTTAGCCAAGCCGCGAAAAAAAAGACTCTCCCTCATAAAACTACCACCTGATCGAGCCTGGAGGGAGAAAAAAAAACTC
>Ga0179591_1280956_pt1 | contig 16580 bp, 27 predicted proteins | sample CZOMad2_1_08_16f_FD_182891 | JGI IMG/M metagenome (GOLD analysis project Ga0179591, IMG submission 182891) | Vadose zone soil fungal communities from Angelo Coast Range Reserve, California, USA - CZOMad2_1_08_16fungal (PacBio error correction) | ecosystem: Environmental > Terrestrial > Soil >...
ACCGCCGTCGTCCACCTTCCCTGGCCCGAACGAGAAGGCAAACCGCTCCCTCCTCTGGCGCCAAGGCATAGGAAGGAGAGGGAATATTCTCGTCTTACCGAGGCAAAAGAGGAAAAAAAAAAAAAAAGATCCCGGCCCCCCACCCGGGTTAGAGGCGAAAAAGGGGAGCCCCTCTATTTTTCTACCCTCAAAATCTCTTTCTTTTTCCCTTCTAGCAGTTCTAGGGGATAAGAAAACTCTCCCTTTTTTCCTCCTGATGGAAGATAAGAAATAAAAAATGGGGCGGGAGTCGGTTTTGTGGCAGGGTGAGAGAAAGGAATAAAGACTCGTACGAGGACAGAGCACCGGGGCGGGGAAAAGGGAAAAAGAAAAAAGGAAAAGACAGCCGACGGTCTCTGACCAGGAAACAAAACTCGAATCGGCGAGTTTTGGAATGAGCCAAAAGAAAAAAAGGGGGGAGATCGAAAAATAGCCGCCCAGCCACTGGAGGCAAGCTCGTAAACTATCTCTTAAGGAGGGAGAAAAAAACAAGTTCCTCCTGGACCCGAGAGGGAGAAGGTACCCTCCTTCTCTTCTTTTCCTAGCGGAGGGAAAGGGGGTGGGAGATGGGAGAAAACATCTCCCACTTCCAAAAAAGAAAGAAGCGAAGCTCTTCTGGGACACTAAAAAGGGGGAAAAAAAAAAGATCTCCCCCTCCTTCACTCGGTTCAAGTAAGGCAAGAAGAGCCGCTCCTATGTAAATCGGAAAGAAAGTCCGGCTCCTCCACAAAAAAAGGCAAAAAAAAGGAAAGTAAAGGAAAGAACTATATATTTCCTATTACGGCGGAAGAGAAGGAGAAAAAAGAATATTTTCTTTTTTAAAAGGGGCCTTTCAGATCATGGGGACAGGAAAAAAAGGAGGGGGGGAATTTGTCCGATCGGGGGTGACCTTGGGAAAGAGGCTGATACCTTTCCCATCCTTAAAGGGGAAAAAGGATCCTCCCCGGGGGGGAAAAAAAGAGGAAAGGGAAGTAATCTTTTTGTGTGAGGGGGAAAAAAAAATCTTCTGAACAAGCTTTGCTCGGGAAAAAGGGGTGGAGTGGTAGTCCCTTCTATCCCCCCCCAGCAGGGGAAGAAGAGAAAAGGGAGAAAAACCCTTCCCTTCTTATGATATCCAAAAAAAGAGGGAAATTTTGACAGAAAAAGAAGAAAAAGAAAAAAAAGAAAAGGAAAAGGGGGCGGTTTTTTGGCGTCAAAAAAAAAAAGGCGAGCCCTGGCGGTATGGCAGGGTTCAGAAAGGGGAAAAAAAAAAAAGGGGGGGGTCCCTCTCCTTAGCGCCGGGAGGAGCCGCCGAAAAAAAGGGGGGTGGAGGGGTAAAAAAAGGGGGGGGGGGGTTGTTTGTATCTCCGGCGTGGGTCCGGAAAAGGGGGGGAAGGAGGTCTATCACCTCATTGGAAAGGGAAGGAAAGGGGTGCCGAAGCTTCCTCTTCCCAGCACCTCGCCCTAAGAAAAGGAAAAAAAAAAAGGGAAAGGGAGAGATCCTTCATGGGATTTCGGATCTCCAGAGGGGGGGGGGGGAAAGAAGAAAAAAATAATGTAAAGGAAAAGGAAAAAAAAAAAAAAAAGAAAGGGTCCCCTTTCAGCTCTTGTCTGGATTGGGGAAAGAAAGAAGGAGGGACCCCCTTGCTTTATCTTCCCCTTCCGGGAAAAAGAGGGGAAAAAAAGAGGAAAAAGAGAAACGGCCCGGCGCTCCCACACCTTTCCCACGGCGGGGAAAAAAAAAAAAAAAACGGCAGCTGCTGGGTGGCGACTCAAAAAAGGGGAGGAGAAAAGGGGGGAGGACCCTCCCCTCGTCTTCCTTTGAAAGCGCTCCTGAAAGAAAAGAGGGAAACCTCTTCTGTGGACAAAAAGGAAGAGAAGGGCTGTCGGCCTTCCATTAAAAGGGGGGGGGAAAAAAGAAGAGGAAAAGGGACCGGCCGTTGGTTTTCGCCGCGTAAAAAGTTTGGCCCGGGGTGGACAAAAAAGAAAAGGAAGAAGCCACCCGTCTCCTTCCGTTTCGAGAAGAGGGGGAAAAAGGGGACGAGCTCCCACCGTGAAAAACGCTAGGAAAAGAAGGAGGAGGAAAAAGGGCGTATCGTCCTTCATCTTCGCCGGAGCTGCCGCCGGGGGGTGGAGAAAAAGGTCTAGAACCCAGAAAGAGGCAAAAAAAGGAGGGAAAAAAAAAAGAGCCCATAGCGTACCTTCCTAATTGAAACCTCAAAACGACCTCTCTTCTGGAAAGGGACGAAAAGGAAGGAAAAAAGAAAGAAGACTGACTGGAATGTGGCGGGAGCCGGAGCGGAAAAAAAATGAAGAAACGAGCGGCCGAGTTGCACAACAAGCGGGAGGAAAGGGGGAAAAAAAAAAGACGGCCTGCACTATCCTTCCTTCGCGGGAAAGGGAAGTGGCCGCTGGTCGCCGCGGGAGGGGAGGAAAAGAGGGAAAAAAAAAAAAGAGCCCCGCGATTACCTCGCCGATCGCAGAAAAAAAAAAAAAAAAAAACGAAGGAACGGGGTGGGGGGATCGGAAGGAAGGACGAGGAGGGGGGGAAAAAAAGGACTCGGCGTCCTCAATTCTGGGGTCGGCCCTATGTGTCCAGAAGAAAAAAAAAATGGGGGTGCTCTTGCCAAAAAAAAGGAAGGGAGAAAGGGGTGGGGGAAAAAGGAAAAAAAAAGAAGAGACCCCCCTTCTTGGAATCCCTCGCTGAAAAAAAGAGAAAAGAGGCTGTACGACCGCGGTGGCAAAAAGCAAGAGAAGAAAAAAAAAAAAAAGAAGGAACCGCCCCCATTTTTTTAGGGAAACCAAAAAAAAAAAAAAAGAAAAACGTGCGGTAGAGCTACGGAAGAGAAAAAAAGACGGGTCCAACCCCTAACTGCTTTCTAGTGGGAAAAAAAGAATCGTGTTGCGGCCATTCAAAAAAAGAAAGACTAAAGAGGAGGAAGATTCGCCTCTCCCGGCTCGATTGCCTCGGTCCAGAGGAGGAAGAAGGGAAGGGGGGGGGAAGGGCGCCCGAAGAGGGCGTGAGAATGCAGAAAAAGGAAAGAGAGGAAAAAAAGAAAGGGGGGACGGACTGCTTTCTCACCCCAGAGGGGAAGAGAAGAAACGAGCCCGCGCCTAGAAGGAGGTGTTGGGAAAGGGGAAAAAAAGGAAAGGGGGGGAGCCTCTCTTGCCTCCTTAAAAAGAAAAAAAACGGTCCTCCTCAACTGCTTAGAAAAAAAATTACGCCACGTCTCTGTCTCGGACGGCACTTCGAGAGGAGGGGGGGAAAAAAAGAAGGGCCCGGTGCTCGGTATAAGAATAAAAAGGAGAAAAGGGGGAAGAAAAAAAAGGAGGACCGGTCCCTCCTCTTTGTGGCTGGGGAGTCGCGGATGAAGGGAAAAGGAAAAAAGTCCCCTCGAAAAAGACGAAAAGTAAGAGTCCTGCCCGTGAGAAAAAAAAAGAAGGCCTCTACCCACCCCCACCCCCCCCCCCCCCAAAACACCCCACACCCAAGAAACAGGAGAAGGGGAGGAAAGGGGGGAAAAAAGGGAAAGAAAAGGAATGACTATCAAAGTTCCAATGTTTTGCTCCTGTCTTCCTTGTCGAAGGGGGGGAGGAAAAAACCGGCGGTCCCGCCCGCGGCCGAAGGGGGGGGAAACGGCAGGGAAGGAAGGGTCGTTTCCTAATTTTGCCTATCGATCCAAAAAAGATACGCCACAGTGAAGGAAAAAAAGGGGGAAAAAAGGAAAGAACCAGATCCATCGTCCTCGAACGCTCCTAACCCGTTAACGAAAAAAAAAAGAAGAAAAGGAACGCTTCGGCAGCCTCCCACGTGAAAGGGAGTGGCGGGCAAAAAAACAAAAAAAAGAAAAGGGGGGTCGGCGGCAAGCCCGATCTGGCCGCCTGACGAATGACTTCAGGAAAAGAAAAAAGAAAAAAAAAAAACGAATCCCCAGCACGGCCTTCGAGTGGGAGGGGGAGAAAAGGAGAAGAAAAAAAAAGGAAAAAGAGAGAGATGCGCCACCACGTCTACGTTACTCTCCGATCCGTTTAAGGAAGGAGAAGGAAGCCCGAAGGGCGAGTCATCAAGACGATCGAGTGGAAGGGAAAAGAAAAAAAAAAAAAGAAAAAAAAAGAGGCGTTCCCTGTGGGCCCCGCCACGCCCAGGGAATAAAGAAGGGGGAAAGGCTGTCCGATCATGGAAAACCGTGTCTTTACCTTTAGATCGTCGAGAAGGGGAGGAAAAAAAGGGCAAGGCCAGGCGCTCCTTGGAAAGGAAGGGGGAAGGAGGAAAAAAAAAAAAGAGCGGGATCTCAATCCTGAAAGAAAAAAAGAAAAAAAAAAAGAACAACCCCGCTCAAGAACCAGGGAAGGGAAAAGACGCCGCGCTTACCGCTCCTTTTGGGGGAGGAAAAAGACCCTCGATCAACCCACGAAAAGGAAAGAGAAAAAGAGGAAGAGGAGACCTTCCTACTGACTTCGATTTTGGGGGAAGAGAAGCGCCCCAGTCAACCGGGAGTGGAAGCAGGAGGGAAAAAAAAAAAAAAAAAAAAAAAATAACCAGGGATCTGGCAGGAATCTCCTTCCAGGGAAAAAAGAAGGGAGAAAAAAAAAGATAGCCGCGGGCGAGGCCCAACAGGAAGGAGAGGAAAAAAGAAAACCCCCCTATATTTCTTCAGATGGTGCGGGGGGAGAGAGGGGGGGGGAGAGGAAAGGAATCGTGCTCCGCTCCCGGCCCGAAAAGAGGAAAAAAAGGAAAAAAATCGACGTCTCCCTCGTTTCTTTCCGTAGAAGGGGGGTTAAAAGGAAAAACCGCCCAGGCGGACCCGGGGTAAAAAGGAAAGGGGGACGCACAGAAACTTCTATCCTAAGAAAAGAAGCGCCTCGCAATAAAAAGGAAAGGGGGGTGAGCAACCGCCGATTGGGAAAGCTTCCTGGCGAAAAGAAAAAGAGGGGAAAAACGCTCCTCCTCTTTCTAAAAAAGGGAAGAGAAAGGAGGAAGAGGGGCCGAGGGAGATCAATAAGTACCCAGGGAGGAAAGAAGGCGATCTGCTCATCACGCCCTTCTCGGAGGGAAAAAGGGGGGAAGCAAGGCCACGATTTTGAACACAAAAAGCTATTTTCTAACCTTCGGGGAAGGGGGGGGGGGCCCGTCGAGTCGAAGAAGTATAGATGTAACGTAGGCTGGGCGAAAACAAAAAAACAATCCGCACGTGTTCTCTCTGCCCTGGAAGAGGGGAGGGGGGGGGGGGGAGGGAACGGGAGGCGGGGGGGGGGGCCTGTTTGGACGGCTAGGGGGGAGGGGGGGGTCGTACAGCCTCCTCCTTCTTCTTCGAAGAAAAAAGGGGAGGAAAAAAAAAGAAAAGGGGACTGACAAAAAAAGCCTCGCCAGACAAAGAGAAGAAGAACTTTCAAACCCTCACTAAATCGGGGGCAGAGGGGGGGAATCCCGCCGGTTTTGGAGGGGAGAGGAGAAAAAAAAAAAGCCTGGGGGGAAGGGGGGAAAAAAGTCCGAAGATCCAGGAGGGAAAAAAGAAGCTCTAAACGATCGGGAGGAGCAAACTTTCCTCGTGACCGGTGCGGTCCAGTCTATCCTTCTATTGTCACTAAGAGGGAGAAGAAGGGGGAAAGAAAAGAATGAAAAGTGGCAAAGCGGCAACGGGAAAAAAAAAAAAAAAGACCAGGCCAGCGGAAAAGAGGAAGTATTCACCGAGAGACTCAAACCTGTTAGGTGAAAGGAGGTGCAACTCTTCCTGACGTGACAGGGGGGGGGAGAGAAGGAGAGAAGGCAGACACGCCACCAAGCACAGTGTAGAACGATTAGATGTAAACACGAGGAGAAGGGCGGAAAAAAGGAAAGGGGTCTGTTTTTTTAATCCAGAGAGGGAAAAGGGGAAAGAGGAAGGGGGGGAACAGAAAATTGTGAGAATTTTGGCCGAGGGAGGTTGAACGCTCCTCCATGGGGGAAAGGGGGAAAAGGAAAAAAAGGAAGAAGCCTCCTGAAGCTTTGAAGCAAAAAAAAAAAGGAAACCTGGAAGAGCGGGTTGTTGTTCTCCCGGTGGCAGAGAAGGAAAAAGGAGACAAGCACGTCCGAGGGCAGCTTCCTGGGGGGACGGGGAGGGAACTTCTCCGAGGGAGAAAGGGGAAGAAAAATACACCTGAGGCCGGAGAGATCGGTTGGAGGAAGAGAAAAAGGAAAAGCCGAATCCTCCCTTCGATTAGAAGGGGTGGCGAGAGGTTCAAAATGTCGAGCTGGGACCAGGGGAGGAGAGGAGCTCTTTTCCAGGGAAAGAGGGGAGGGGGAAAAAAAAAAAAAGAGACAGTCGCCGGAACACCCGTTCCGGGCGGTTGGCAAGGGGTACGATTCCGTTGGGGGACAAGAAAAAGGGGGAAGGTGTGGAGTCTCCTTCCTGGGAGAGAGGGGGAAATAGGGGGAAGGTGTATATTCCCGTCCTACTCCCGAAAAAGGGGAAGAGACGCGGGTGGCTTTCCATCACCAGAACATCCCATCCCGCGAACATGGGAAGGAGGAGGCCGTATTTAGGGGGAGATATCCCTTCCTGTGAGATTTCAGAAAAAGAAAAAAACAACAACTTTTGATTATTACCACTATCTCTATTCCGAAAGAACAAAAAGACAGTACGCCGACCTAAGGTTCTTGCAGCGAGGGAGGGGGAGGGGGTGCTGGCCGCGAATCTTCTTCACTTTCGGGTGAGGAGAATAAAGAGAAAATACCACACTCGAGAGAAAAGGCCCGCGGTCTACCAAAAAAGGAAAAAAAAAACTGCCACCCTCCCCACTGGGGGCAACCATCGGGTTTTCGCTCGCTGACACCTGATCCCTTCCTCTCCGGAGAGGAAAAGAAAAGAAAGCGGCAACTAGCTTTCCTCGCAACGACAGAGAGGGAGGCGTTGGGAACCCGATCTCCAACCGCAAAAAGGAAAGGGGAAAAGAAGGGAGGAAGTAAACTGGGTTCCTCCGCACAGATAGAGGAACAGCGTCTTCTTTTCCCGGCAAGGAGGAAAGAATTACAGAACACAAAACTGCGTTTCGAGAAGGAAGGGGAGAAAAAAGGGGGGGGAAAAGGACACCCCGACTCCTTCCCGGTCCATGTCGTCCAGAGGAAGAAAAAGGGGGAGAGGAGGGGAGGACACAACCGGGCAAGATGAAAAAAGCGTTGTCGAGACAAAGGAAAAAAGGAATCGAAAAAAAACAGGAGACGGCCCAGAGCCGACCTCTTTCCAGGGAAAGTGGGGAAAAAAGAAAAAAAAAGGGAATAGTACGAAGATAAGGGTCGACCGCCTCAAATGAGAAAGAGAGACGGGACCCGGAGCCTGCCTTTCGCCCTATCTGCCGAAAATAAGAGGAAGAGGAAAGTACGGATGGTTGAAGATAGCGTCCGGGGATAGCATAGGGGTAAAAAGAGAAAGCTGCTCTGTCTCTTCCTTTTGTCCGGAAAGAGGGGATGAAACATACGGCTAGCTAGAAAGGGAAGCCGCAGAGGGGGGGAAGAACTCAAGAAAAGAAGTCGCCTGTTTCCCTAAAGGAAGGGGGGGGGAAGGTATGAAGATATTCATCGCGATGCATAGGGACCAAGGGGGGGGTCTTCACTATGTGGGGAAGGAGGGAAAGGGGGTGAATCTTATCGCCTGATTACGAGGGGAAAAAAGGGGGACGGAGGAGGCGGAGCTCTTTATCCCTCTCTTAGCAGGGATCAAAGGGGGGAAAAACGGTGAAGAAAAGGAGAAAGTAAGAAACCCGTCCTATCCCTTCACCACACACAGAAAAAGGAAACACGGGGAGGGACCCTCCCCTCCCTCTGTACATCATTAGAAAAGTGAGGAAGGGGGGGAAAGATATAACACTAGCCAAGACTTTCACCAAAAGAAAAGGGAAAAAAGACGGGGCGTTCACAAAGAAAGGGGAGAGAAGAAAGACCGGGTTTGGGCACAGGGGGAAAAAAAAAAAAAAAAAGAGAACCCCGGTCCTTCTATTCCCTCAGGGTAAAGAGAAGCAAAAAAAAAAAAAAAAGAGCACAGAGGCCAAAAGGTGCCCTTGATTCTCTGCCTGGGGAGAAAGGGGAAGAAATCCCCCCTTTCTTGCACTGAGGAGGGAAGGGGGGGAAGCAACATAGAAAATCTCGGTCCTCAAAGAGAAAGGAAAAGGCCGAAAAAGAAATAGAGGGAGGCGATTCCTTCTCTTTTTATCTCGAAGGGGAAAAAAGGGAAAAAAGGAGTAAGGAAAGTACCGGCTTCCGTATCTCGCCAACCGTCTAGTGTAGAAAGAAAGACCCGATCGGCCTTCTTTTTCGGAAGAGGAGAAGAAAAAAAGAAAAGGAGAGAGGGGGGGGGAGGGGGGGGAGGTCAGGGGCGGTTTGGGCCCGTCGCAAACGAAGGAAAACGGCTGGATCTCTTCCCTTCCCTATAACTGGGGGAAAAAAAGGAGATACAGCACCTGCGACAGGGAAGAAGGGGAAAAAACCCTCGAATTCCTCTCCATTAATCACTATAAGGTAAAGGGGGGGAGAAAAAAAAGGGGGGTGTGGTGGGGAAATGTCGAAACTAAAGAAAGAAAAAAGAAAGAGAGGAAAAAAAAAAAAAAAGGAAGGAAAAAAGAGAGGGGAAGGGGGCCCTCTCCCCTTCTTACTATCTTGGGGAAAAAGGAGGAAAAAAGGGGAGAGAGATTCAAAAGTCAAAGGGAACGCTCCTATTCTAGGAAAGAGAAAATGCCCCTTCCCTACATTTTGCCGGAAAAAGAGAAAGAGGAAGGGCAAGGGGAACTATCTACTCGCCCTGGGAAGAAGAAAAAAGAAAAGAAGGGGAGGCCCCTGCTTTTCTTTCCCCCCATACTCCCGGAAAGAGGAGGGGGAAGGGGGAAGAAGAAAGGGTCAGGAGCATGAAAAGATTGAAGTCCGCCCTCGCGGACAAAAATAAAGAGGAAAAGAAAGGGGAGTCCGGAGATACGTCTCCTTTTTTTTCTCCAATCTAAGAGAAAAAAAAAAAAAACAAGGGGAAGGAGGAGGAAAATAGAGAGATGCGCCAAAACGTAGAAAAAGGGGTGGGGGGGTGAGGGAATCGCCCCTGGAATTCTATGTTTGCCTCTAGTCCTAAGAAGTAACGAAAGAAAGTGAGGAAAGAGAGGAAAAGGAAATTTCGGAACCACGCTTCGTCCCCTGGGGGGGGAAAAAAAGAAAGAGGGAGGGGCCTTCCGTAATCTTCTCCTAATCTTACCCAAGGGAGGAAAGAGGGAGAAAAGGGAACCGGGGTATATCTTCCGAGAAGAATGGATCTGGGGGGGAAAGTAGGGAATATTCCAGTAAGTTTCTTTAAAAAAGAGGGGAGGGGGGGGGGGAAATGCAAAAAAAGAGGGGAAAAACGAACCCGCCGTTCCCGAAAGAAGAAAGACGGGGCGCGGACCGTCCCGGGGTTGACAAGGGAAGGAGATCACGCCAACTCTACCCTTAAAAGAAAGGGAAAGGAAAAAGAGGGAGACAATGACTAAGGGAGAGGTTTTGCCGGGTTCGGGGACTGAAAGCGCCAGGTTCGCCCTTTTTCGGTGTAAGGGAAAAAAGAAAGAGAAAAAAGGGGGGGGAATCAAAAAAAAGGAAGCGCTCCAAGACCAGTAAGGAAACGGCCGAGATATCCTTCTTTCCTACGAACCAAAAAAAAGAGAAAAAAATACCCCAGAACACAGAAGGGGGAAAGGGGGAAAAAGATCAGCTTCCGAGCACCTTTCCTTCCTATCTGAGGAGAGAAAAGGGAAGTAAAGAAAGTATGTTGTCGAATATTCGACGAGTCCGTAAGCAGTTTTAATTAGACTGCGAACGGAATAATAACACGATCATTCCTAGCCGCCAGAAAGAAAAAGCCGAACGCTACCGTCGAGCACAGGCCGATGGGAGACCGAGAGGAAGCACGACGGGGTGAAAAAGAAGGAGTCACTCTCCCCTTGGAAAGAGAAAAGGGGGGGAGGAAAGATAATATGCGGGAGGAAAAGGAGAAGAATGAAAGGAAGGGGAAGAAGATTCGTATTACCTCTTCATCTAAAGCCGGGCGAAAGGGAGAGGAGGGAAAAAAAAAAGGGGGAATATAAGGACCAAAACGGTAGAGTCCCGCGGCATAAGGGTTTGAACGCCCCTTCTATTGGCACGGAAAGAGGGAAAGGGTAGAGAAAAGTAAATGAACGTAGGCGGAGGCCAGCGGAACAAAAAGGGAAAAGAAAAACCCCCCCCCCCTTTCTTTCTTTTCCCTACCAAAGGGGAAAAAGGGGGGGAAGGAAATGAGTTGTACTACGAGGGGTAAAAAGAGGGAAGGGAAAAGGAACCTTTTCTCCCTCCTTAAGGAGAAAGGGGAGAAAAAAAAGGGAAAGAAAGAAAACGGTCGGACCAGTACCTTTTAAAAAGAAGGGGGAAAGAAAGAAACCCGCTCACCGCCTTTTTTATTATTTATCGATCGGAAAGAAAACCACTTGAGGTAACGACCGAAAGGAGCAGAAAAAAAAAGGGACAGAGCGCGGAATTAACTTATCCCCACAAGTGGGAAGAACAAAAGAGAAAAGAGACTGGCACCTCCCGCGCGGCGGTCGAGCAGAGAGCTGGCGAAAAATCTCCAAGGAAAGAAAAATTAAAACCTTCCAAAAAAAAGGCCCAAATCGAAAAAGAAGACAAAAAGAGCTTAGACCATTCCGTCCTTAACGAAAAGACGATCCCCCTCCTTAGAGTGTGTAAAACTGGGAGATGGTTGAGTAAGCTCTTCCCTCTAAAGAAAGGCTCTTCTCACCGGCAAGAAAAAAAAAAAAAGACATGAGGGAAATGTCCGAGTATGCCTTTTTCTACCAGGAGGGGAAGGGGGGGGGGGAGGTGGTTGTAGTGTAAGGAAGAAAAAAAAAAAGGGCCTTTCCTCCTCCTGGGCAGAGAGGGGGAAGAGGTCCGTGTTCTCGAAACCTGCCTCAAAGGAGGAAAAAGAGGGAGAAAAATTTACGTCCGCCTAAGAAGGGGGGGAAGGGGGGTGGCTCCAGTTTTTTCTCTCCCTTTGCGAAAGGAGAGGGAAAGAGAAAGGACAGATGAAAGGGGGTGGTGCTGTTAGGCGGCCGAGCCGAAAGGTGTCCAATATATCTTCTCACCCAAGGAAAGGGGTGGACTAGGACCACAGGGGAGCCCCTTTTCGATCCGAAGGGAAGGGGAGAATAGGGGGTGTCCCAAACGATGTCGAGAAGGGGGGACAGGGGGGGGACCCCGCTTTCCATGCCGCCGGAAAAAGGAAAAGGGGGGGAAGGGAAGATCAGGAGCGCGCACCAAGAGAGCTTGTCCAGCCGTGGGAGGGGGGGGGGAGGTCCTATCTGGTGAAGGGGAAGGTGGTTGAAACCGTTCCCCCGTGGTCAGAGGTCGTAAATCACCTCCGGGGGGCGGGACGGAGAAGAAGAAGCCAGTGCACGAGATCAAAGAGGCCCCTCAAATCCATCCTCAGGATGGAAAAAGAAACGAAGAAAGGGAGAAAGAAAAAACGTCCAAGTTGTTAATTTTGGATGAGAACTCAGCACCAACAACTTATGATGAAAGGAAAAGAAGAAGAGGAGGATAGGCAATAAAGTAAGTCGAGAAAGGGGGAGGGTCTTTGCATCGCTGTCTTTTCTTTAGGGACGGAAAAGGGGAGGGGAGAAGGGGGAAGGAATATAACTGGAAGAAGGAGGTTGCTGAACAATCCCACTCCCAGAAGAGAAAAAAAAGGGCGACTCACACACCCTGACCAAAAGGAAAAAAGGGAACCCCTGAAAAAAAAAAAAAAAGGCAAGGTTGCGCTGGTGAAGACTCAACAGGCAGTCTAGAAGAAAGTTAAAAGAAGGAAAAAACCATCCTCCTCTTCCTGAAAAGAAGAAAGAAAGGAAAGAACGGGGCGTCGTTTGAAGCCCCAAGAAGCAGGAAGAAAAGGAAGGGGAAAGGGGACATGAATCGCTTCCTTCGTAAAAAAAAAGGGGGGGGAGAAGGAAGTAGTCTCCGCTCCTCGTTGGGGGGAAAGGGGGGAAAGTAGAGCCGCCGACAGCCCCACCCATTATCTTCCGTTCGAGAAAAGATTGGGGAGAGGAGCAAAAAAGGGAAGGAACCAAAGTCCATGTCATTTTCGTCACCACGAGGAAGGAAAAGGGAAAAAAGAAAGGGGCTGCCCTGTCTCCGCCGGGGAGAAAAAGGGGGAAAAGATCAACCAAATTCGAGTCAGAAAGAGCGTACCTTCGTGAATGGAAAACCAATAAAAGGAAAAGAAAGAGTCTTCCGCAGAGAGGGAAAAAGACGGACCATCTCCTCGTTCCTCCTTGACTGGGAGGGTGGAGGGGAAAGGAAGGGAGAACCAGGCCGCTTCAAAAAGAAAAGAACAAAAAAGAAAAAATTCACAAAGGGCAGGAGGGGAGGATAGGAAGAAGGACCCTGGGGGAAAGACCTCTTATCGGCGAAAAAAAAAATCCGGTTGCCTTTTCCCACAAGAAAGGAAATCGGTGATTATCCGTCGAGCAGAAAGAGGGAGTACCCTCTCTCAGGAGGAAGAAGGAGGAACGGTCAAAGGAACTGTTTGTGTGGAGAGGTAATTAAAAAAAGGAAGAGCCTGCTTCGTCGCGGATTCGCTCTGCGGAAGAAAAAAAAAGAATTCAAAAGATCGATAAAAAGAGGGGGAAGCACGGGTTCCCCCTTCAACAAAAGGAGGGGGGGAAAGTTCCTGAGGAAAGGAAAAAAAAGGGCCCGAAGCTTGCTGAGTCCCCTTCGCGAGAAGGGGGGGGGAGAAAAAAAAAAAAGAAGGGAGAGCTGTACGACCGAAAGGAAAAAAAAAACCTATCCCTCCCCCAGCCCAAGAGGGGGGGGAAGGTGACCCGCCCTCCCGCACCCGGAAAAAGGGAGGATGCCTCGTGCCTTACTTCATCTAGAAAAAAAGGAAGGGGAAACAAAGAAAAGATGGTCGCCCAATCGCGGGGGCGGGAAACCAAAAAGGGGAAGGAACCTCTACCTTTTTTTTCCGTATAGCCGTGTGTGGGGAAGGGAAAAGGAGGAGGGACAGAGGGACTCAGGACCCTCGCCCTCGGCCAGGGAGGAATGTCCCATAATGGAGGAGGGGTGGGGAAAAAAGGGGCCTTCCCTCCCTTTCCTGCCCACTCCTAGGGGGGAGAAAGGGAAAAAGGGAGATAAGAAGTGGACCCCCCGAAAGCGGCGAGGAAGGGGGGAGGATCAAGCGTCCCTTTCTTCTAGGAATGAGGAGGGGGGGGGAAAGAGGAGGAAGAAGGATAAGAAAAGGGAAAAAACTACCCGAGGCCGTCACGGAATCTTCCAGGAAAAAGGAAGGAGGAAAAGGGGGAGTATCTCCTCCTTATCTGACGGAAGGGGGGAGAGGAAGAGGGGGAAGGAAAAGAGAGGGGGGTTCTGGACTCGAAAAAATAGGCGGGGGAGGGAAAGATAGGGGCCTTCCCCTCTAATACGCGGTAGAGATTAAAGGACGAAAGGGGGAAGGTCGGGATAACCTCACCTGCGACACATGCAGAGGCAGGAAAAAAAAGGAAAGAGGCAGGATAGACTATCATTTCAATTTTTTCTCTTCTTTCCAGGTAGGGTGGTGGAAAAAGAAAAAGGGGAGGGAACTTCCAGGCGGGCGGTCTCGCCCAGGGAGGGGGAAGAAAAAGGGGAGGGGGGCCTAATTTTTTCTTCTATTCCAAGGAGAAGGGGGGAAAAAGAAAGAAAAAAATGGTTCCTGGAAGGAAGCGCACAATGGACAAAAGAAAAAGAGGATCGGACGCTCTACGCTGTACTACCTGGCCGGAAAAAGGGAAGGTATGAAAGAGGGAGGAAGGAGGAAGGAGAAAGTCAAGAGAAGTTATTCCCCTTCTTTGCGGGCACAAGGAAGAAGAAGGGAAAAAAAGGTGCATAGGAGTCATCCCCTTCTTCTCTGACTATGAAATGTATGAAAAGAGGGGGAGATAAGAAACCTAAAAAGAAGGAAAAAGGATAGGCGAGTAAAGAAAGAAGAGAAAAAAAAAACAATAAAAATAGCGCCCCACCCCTTATAATACGGTACTCTCCGGAAGAAAGGGGGATCGCCGGCCTGTATCGAGGTTCCTTCCTCTTGCTCCTCATTCCCATAGAAAAAAGACAAGGGGGGGGAAGAAAGAGCAACTTCAAACAGAGCCCCCGGCCCCACGCAAGAGGGGACCAAAAAAAGAAACGCAGGGCTCCCCTCTGTTCTTCTTGCCAGAAGAGGAGAAGGAGGAAAGTGACCAAGGTCGTTCCCGGGGGGGGAAAGAAGGGGGAAAGATGGGCCGGCACCAAATGTCTTCACGGCAAAGGGAAAGAAAAAAATAGGCGGTACCGCGTTAAAATCCGACCTGAGAAAACGTTTCCCCCCTCTCGTTCACAGAAAGGGGGGGAAACCGCCGCCGCGAGGAAAAGAAGACGCCTCCTCCTATGCGAAAAGAAGTCTGCAAAAATTGAACCGTTATCGTCGAATACACTGCAGGGGGGGGGGTTTTCTTTAGAGTCATGGGGAAGATAAGGGAGAGAAGGGAGAAAAGGAACCTTGACGCTCCCATTTAATCGGGAAAGAAGGAAAAAAAGAAAAAAAGAGGAGAGGACGTCCCTAATCTAAGCCGAGGGGAGAAGGAAAAAACAAAACCCCTAATCTCGACCATGGATAAAAAAAGGGGGACCCTCCATAATTTTTTTCTTTGGTCGAGCAGGGGGGGGGGAGACAAAAGGGGATCACTACTCCCCCCGCCAAAGAAAGAGAAAGGGAAAAAGAAGTGCGAGACGAAGTAGGTCGGGCGGTCCCGTGCATTTTATGGAGAAAGGAGGGAAAAAACAGAAAAGTGCCACCCCAAAAAAAAGGCCTCCGTCCGCCGACGCTGAAAGCAGACGAAAGAGCCTCTCGGGGAAGAAGAAGAGGAAAAAAGAAGGAGGTTCGGGCCCTGGCCGAAAAAACGGAAGAAAAGAAAAGGAAAAGGGAAGTCCCAAACCTCTCCTCCCTAGGGGAGAAAAAAGGGGAAAAAAAAGGAAGAAGGGGTCCGGAAAGAGTCTCTGAGGACCGAGCAATGTAAGAAAAAGGAGGCAAACCTGCCTCTCCTTCCTTGCCACCCCACCAGGGGGAAGAAAAGGGGGGGAGAACAGAGTGTTGACCAAGGACACCCGGGCTATCGTGCTACCCCCAAGATGCAAAGTTGGAAAAGAACGAAGGGGGGGAATAGATGAACTTATGCTATTAGGGAACTTGGGGTCTCCTGCGTGGGAGGGGGGGGGGAGGGGGCGGTCCCTCCCCTAACTGGGGGAGGGAAAAGGGAGGGGGGGGGTAGGCAGAAGGTGTGTGCGAAATACAGGAGTCTTACAATCCTCCTGAAAGGGAGTAGGGAAGGACCAGACCTTTTGCTCCCCTTTTTTGGAGAAGAACCCAGCTCGCCCATCCATCCCTACTTTCCGAATGGAAAAAAAAGGAAAAAGGAAGGAGAGGGAAGGTTAAAAAACCCTGCCCTCCAACAAAAGAGGGGAAAACAGAGAATCCCCCCTAAAAGGGATAGCAGAAAAGAGTCAGAAAAAAACGGATCGCATGTGAAGGAACGATAAAAAGAAAGAAGGAAAAACGTTCTCCCCTTTCTTCCAAGGAGAAATAGGAAAAAAAAGAGGAGTCAAAAGAGCTCGAAAAGGGGAAAGTCGCCTGGTCTACCATCTCACGGAAAAAAAAAGCAGAAATCTACTTTCAAGCCTGTCCTTACCTCCAACAAGAAGGATATTGAAGAAAGTGGGAAAGCAGGTTTGCAAACTCGGGCCGGATACGAAGGAAAAAAGGAAAAAAGGGCCGCTCCGTCCCTTCCGCACAACATAAAGGGGGGAAAAGTCGAACCATCAAAAAAGCGGAATAATAGGTCCGGGTTTGGAAAGTCCCCGGCCTTTCCCCTCTTCTGGGGGAAGAGAAAAGGGGAGGGGAAGGGGAGAAAACGAAAAAGGGGGAGAAAAAAGTCATCTCCCATTCTACCCTGCCTTAAGGGAAGGAAGGGAATTCAGAAGGGAGAAATGACATTGAAAAAAAGAGGGGGGGGGGGGTGGCTCTCCCCTGCGCCAGAAAGAAAGGAATAGAAAAAAACGAAAGCTTCCCTTTTTTCTGGAGGGAGGAGGGGGGTATCCGCGGAGGGGAAAAGAAGAAGCTTCCTAAACCCAGGAAAGGAGGGAGGAAAAAAATTGGGGTACTAATAAGCCGATAAGAAAGGAAGAAGGTCCCCGGGTTCTTTGGAGAGCGGGGGAGGGGAGCTGGGGAGAATTGGGAAGGGAAAGGGAACGCTTTCCCAGTCCTCTCTTATTGGTAATGGAAAAAAAAAAAAAAAGAGCACGGAACTTCCACCAAAGCCATGCCCGGGGGAGGGGGAAACCGAAAGACTCAAATCTTTTTCCCCCCAGGAAAGGGGGGGAGATCGAGTGGTAATTTCCCTAATCACCTAAGGGGGCAGAAAGGGGGAAAAGGGAAAAGAGAAAGAATCCCTCCGCGCCCCAGCAAATCGCCTCAATCCAATGCCGCAGCGGAAAAGAAAAAAAAAAAGAGGGGTCGAAAGGGATTTCTATACCGGGAAGG
>Ga0179591_1374816_pt1 | contig 16579 bp, 9 predicted proteins | sample CZOMad2_1_08_16f_FD_182891 | JGI IMG/M metagenome (GOLD analysis project Ga0179591, IMG submission 182891) | Vadose zone soil fungal communities from Angelo Coast Range Reserve, California, USA - CZOMad2_1_08_16fungal (PacBio error correction) | ecosystem: Environmental > Terrestrial > Soil >...
AATAACCACCCGGATTTCTGGGGGGCGCGAGGAGGGTTTCCGTCGTCGGGCCATCATGGATACTGAAGACCTGTCAAAATGGAGAAAAGGGCACGCCCCAAGCGGTGACAAAAGAGCACAGCAGCACCACGATAAACAATCACCGGTGTGATGCCAAACGGGAATGCCGTGACGCCAGGCTAACCTGCCCTGGCTTAGTGGCTCTTAATCTCGTTGAAAGGGGAGGTCCCTCATTGACGGAGGGAAAATGAGGTTTTCAGAACCGAAAAAAAAAAAAAAAAAAAAAACGGGTTGCTAGGAAAGGTTCCGCGTGCACCCGCCAGAGGGGCGGGATGACAATGCGCCCCACAATACCCCGGACGATCGCTCAGTCGTTGGGAAGAAAGAGCTTCGGCCCCAGAAAACGGACCCTTGATTTCCAAACAGGAACTCATGGAGACTTGGTGGCGGGATAAATGAAGGTGAAGCCTTGGAGCCCACTTGTGCAGGGGTTCTGGACTGGGCGCGGGCTCAAGGAAAAAAATGGGGGCTCAGATCATCCTGTTAATGCCCTTCGCAACTGGCCAGCTGGAACGAAGGGTAATCGGTGGGGGGGTCGTCGGCCGTGGTTTCTCCCCAAAGCCAATAAGGGACGGTTGCAATCGCCAATCGGGGCCCGGCACGTCCGCACCCGTATGCAAATCAAACAGGCTCATCAATGGGGTGTGCGCACGGTAAAAATGCTAACGTTCCGGTGGCGAAGGTTTCTACAACAGAACATCCAGGGGTAGTGTGCTCTCCCAAAGAAGCACTAACCAGGGGGGGGATATGTTTTAAGTGGGGATCTTTCAGACCGCAGCGGAGGCAAGGGGCTACTTAAAAAGGACCCATTACCCGGACGGAAACAGTGCAGGAACCGGGCAGATGCTCAACGGGGGTCAGGGAACCGCTGTCAGAACTTGGAAAACAACGTGGAACCGAGAGCAGAGACTAAGGCTAAAAATCAGGGGGGCCTCCACACCCCAGGACACACGCGTTTGGGCACCAAAAAATCTCATCACCACCCTCACAAGGGTTTAAAGATTTTCGGAGGGTTTGAGTCTCTCGCGTAACCCCCAGTGGGTTATCCAAAAAGCCCCGGAAAAGCGGAAATCGACCCAAAAACAGGGGGAACGGAAAAATGTGGTAATTTTAACATGGAAAAGAATCCCCAAAAAGGGCAAAAAAACACGACTGGAGGCAGGTTGCCTTCAACGAACTGAAAGAAATAACATCAGATTAGTACCCTGACCGGAATACCTATCGATTGGTGGGAACAAGTGGGGGTCAAATCTGAGAATAAAACGGTCCCCTACCTCCAACCTATCCAAAAATCTAAGGAAAAAAGACGACAGTAACACAACCCCCGTGAAGGGCTTTTGGTGGGTAGGGGAAAACTCTTGGTATCTATGACGGGAGGGAAGGTACTGAAGGGCAGGGAGGTAAAGGGTCTGGGACAGATCGATATGACATTTTCAAAAGGTATTTAATCAAAAAACACAGCCCTACCCATGAAAACAAGGACAAAAAAAACACTCCAGAAAGGTCTTTGCCCGTTCCTCGCCATTGGGCCACTTGAGCAAAACCCCTACGGTAGCCCAAGTGAGTTAAAAAACCCAGACTAGGCAGGGTCAAAAGAAAACGCCGGTTGGAATGGGGAGGAGTACTGGTTCAAAAGCTAACTCGAAATGGAGGAGCGACCACTAAAGCTCAAACCAGGTAGACGAAGCGAAATATCACTCCGGAGGTCGCTTCAAAAAGTCTCACGGCCGGTTGAACGGGTGCCTTATTGAAGGAGAGAGGGAGGGGGATCGTTAATCGGGGGCAGCCCTCCTCCCTTCCACTACAACCGTACCAGGAGAAAACTGGGGGTGTATTTTTTTGCTCACCTAGTTGTTCAATGGGGGGGGAAAAAAAAGGTGTGGGTTAAAAGGCGGGAAAAAGCCAGGAGGGAAAAACGAAAGCTCACTGCCCCAAGAAAAGGCAACGCATCGAAGAAAAAACAGGAAAGCCGTGACCCTCCTCGGGTTCAGGACGGAGTTTTGAAAAAAAGAGAAATAAAAACCAAGCCCGTCAGAATTGAACTTTCTCCACGGGGAAGGGAAGGCCGGGACACAGTTAAGACCAGGGAATGGGCATCGCCCAGCCCACCACTGGCCGCCGGAGAAGGGGGTGTAGCAAAAAACAAGGCGCGGGTCCATTTAATGTAAGAGTCAGAGAAAGACAACGTCCCTTCAAGGCTAGCTGTGAACCGGGACGAAGGGGGAAGAACCATATAGACTTCTACGTTTTTCCTCGGCTTTTGAGGGGGGTTGCCCAGGACGTTACGTTAAGAGTTCCGTGTGGTTCGGAGGGGTGTTCCGTGCTACTCTATCGGGGGGGGTCAATTGAAATACTGGGAACCCCTCGGTCAAACCAAAGTGGCCCGGCGGTTCGACTGAGTAAACCAATGGGTCACCTTTTTCGAGGCCGCACGACGATAAAAAAAAATTGGCGTCGAAAACCCTTTTCCGAGTTTAGAATCACTCCTCTGGAATTGGGTCGGCAATCTTTCCGTGCCATTTCAAAACGGAACCAACAAGCCCACAAAGCGAAGGTTTCTTCCGCCTGTGGCGAAGAACGTAAACGCTTTGACAGGGGGAGGGGGTTATCACGGCACTGAACTCGAAAGCTTGCTACGATCACCGTCCGTGCGGGATCTTAAAGAAAAACCGAAGAGCCAACCCCCCGATCGCCGCTTGTGGACCGCGGGGGAAAAAAAGAAAAAAAAAAGCTCAGTCGCAGGTTGAAAGAAGGTAGGGATTTCTTGGATGGGGTACCCGGAATCACACACGGGAAAAGGCAACATGCCATTTCCACACATAAGTCCACTATGGGGAGACAAAGCCACCCTGATTAAATAAACAGGGAGAAAGCCGAAAAAGTTGACAGAACTATTCGGGTGAACAATAAGACATGTGACCTCTTTATCCATCCTGGAAAGGCGAACGATGCCAGCAAAAGGCAATGGGAGGGGGGGTGAAACAATCTCTTAGAGAATTCAGGACACAGCTGCTGTTTTTCTTTCAGTCGACAGCAAGTCCAAGCAAAGCGCCTACGCTCCGATTCCCGAAAGGGAAACCAGACCAGGAAACGACAACAAAAAAAGATCGGTTCGGCAGCGGAGGGCAAAGCTATTCGAAGAAGTGGTCCACATCCGGTCAACAAACTTGGTAAAAGCAGGGAAAAGGGAAACAATGCAGCTCTTACGAACTCCAATCATCCTTTCCACCCCCGGAAAAGAGGACTTGTCGGCAAAAACAGGCGCGTCGGGGCAAGGTATCAGCCCAGAAAACGACGAACACAAAAGAAACCCTTCTGCTCCCAAAAAGCACCCACATTGAAAAAACTTGAACCCACACAGGGGAGGGAAACGGGAAAAACCAAAATCCACGGTTGGGAGAAGACTCAAAGGCGGCAAGCTTTCAAATAAACAAACACTCCCGGGAAGAGAAAGAAAACAACCCAGAAAAAGAAAAGAGGAGCCGCATTTTAATTGCCACCTGGGCCAGGGTGGATTGATCAATACTCGGGGATCTCAAGAAGGGGGAGACGTTCTGGCAGGGGGCTTCCCGCAAGCCAACCACGTATCGCCTGCCTACAGAGGGAAAAAACACTGGGGTGGGGGGGGAGTGGGAAAACAAGACTTCCGCGGAGACCTTCACGTACAAAATCAAACTAAACATGGCCATTTCAAAAAAAGGGGAAAGTCGGGGGCGAAGAGGAAAAAAAAAAGTTAAAGCCAAAAGTCGGGGTCAGATATGGGTGTGTCCTACTCGAATGAAACTTCAAAAACGGGGGGGGGGGGAAAGATGGGACAATCAAGGAAAAATAGTTTTCTCCACTTATGTCCCATACCGGGCCTGGCAATGCCCCGCTCCTTACTAGGGAAGAGGAAAAATCCACTCGCCCAACGGGAAAGATCGGGGCACGCTCCATGATGAGGGCTAAGGACCGATGCAAAGGGGGAAGGGGGGGAAAGACAGTAATTGGGGGGAGGCCAGAAAGGACTGGACCCTTTACAAGAGCAACCCACCACGCCCAAATGAAGGTACTGACTTAGGACAAAGCAAAAAGGACTTCCCGTTCCCATCCATCTACAAGACTATTTCGACCATGCTCTTCCATATTCCCAAGGGGGGGGAACAAAAGAATAGAAGACCGCAAATACAGAAAAAAAAGAATAGCTCCTGCTGCAAAAAAACTATCCTGATGATTGACTAACAGCACGAAAAAGGGGGGAGAAGGGAACCAGGACAGAAAAAAAAATATTTGAATAAAGACGACTGCCTCGATAGAGCAAGCAGACACCCCGCGGGGGAGAACTCTGTGAGGAGAGGAAAGGGAACGGGGTCACTGAGGAAAAAAACGCAGAGTGCATCAGGCGGCAGCGGCCATTTGGAGGGAAGCCTAAGGTCGTGGCTAGGTCAGCGGTGAAAGAAGCAGATTTGAAGATGGGGTCAGAGACACAAAAGGTGGGATCACCTTTGGGGGCCTAGGGCCCCTGCATCAAAAACAAGCATGATTTGGAAAAGAAAACCACTGTTTACCTTGACCCGCAACATTCTCACCCATTCTGTAGGGCGGAAGAAGGCAGAAAACTGAGCAATTGGGTGAACACTCTTCCGTCCCCGGCCGCAAAAAACCTCCTATTGAAAAAAAAGTCCAAGAGTGCACAGGGTTTACTTTTAACTCTCAAGAAAAAAAAAAACGGAGGAAGAGGAAAAGGTACTTCAAACAACCGAAATGGCGGGAATTGGGGAAATGGAGTGGGAACTGCTTTGAATACCCAGCGCGAGGCACCGGCGCCGCATCATCTGCTCAAGAAAGAAGGGATTATCAAAAAAAAGGGAGAAGGAACAATGGGGGAAAACGACACCCCGTAGTTGACTCATCCAGGGGGTGATAGGCCTCCAGTAGACCTGGAGGGAAGAAAAGGGGGTTGGTGAAGACACGGAATTCACTCAGGGGCAAGGGAACGAGAATAAAAGTCGCTCCCGTGCAGCCGCCCGGTGGCGGCGCCTCCATCAATTTGAAGACGGAGAGGGACTGGTTGGAAATACCCTAGACTTCGGTGGCTAGATAGAAGGGGCCCGCTGAAGCAAGAAAAACTTTCCCTTGTCCGGGTATAACCGGCTTGACGTAACAGCAAGAAAAGGGTGGTAGGAGGATCGGTTTAAAATCAGAGGGCCCACATGGGTTTCCAAGACCTCGAGACTAGGGGTCGGGTACAGAGGAGGGGAAAGAAAGCCGGGGGGGGTTAATCAAACGGGGGGATTCGAAGGCTGTCTGGTTTGAGTTTCCAGCCTCCGCGCCATCCAAGCAAACATCACCCAGACATTCAAAGGGGGAGCGGAAAAAGTCAGAAAAAAAAGAGTCTGAACAGTATGGGGGGAGGGGAAATTACCTCCCTTGATGGTGGTTGCCGTCGAGGAAGCCGGCCCCGGCGATGGGGGTGGACAAAGGGTGAAAGGAAAAAAGGAAATAACGGATGGCCCCTAAAAAGAAAAAACCTTACTGGTGATTTCTTCGGAGCCCCAATCGCGGGATCGCTACCCTTACAAAAAAGGGTGGAGGGGGGGGAAAGTTAGACCAGGGGGGGAGGGGGGTGCCGGATCCCCTTCAGTGATCACTCGAGAAACCATTTTAGCCCGAGAAGGAGAATCACTGAAGTGGGTGATCAACGTGAGGGGACCGACATAAACCCAATCAAAAAACCTCCCCCAGGCGGCTTACTCGTGGGTATCAAAGAAAAAAGGAAGACAGAACCGGCCATGAGGTCCCATTAAGGCGGCCCCCATTGTGCTGAGCTGGACAAAGCGGGGGGCGGGGTGGTATTGGGGCGTTTAGTATAATAGAAAAGGGGGGCGAAAACCAGTTGGGGATTAGTTTCCTCGGCCATCAGGTCAGTGGAGGGTACCTGGCCCCTGAAAGGATTTGCGGGGACATTCTGGGGGGACTTTGAGCAAGGGGTTATTAGAGGACGAAGTGAGACTAAAGTCCCCTGTCATGATTTCCTGGGTGCCAGCGCTGAGGGTGGGTGCAGAGATGGTTTACTAACTCAGGAGATGGAAAAAAGCAGGTTGGTTCAAAAGGAGGATGAAACGGTAAAGAGAAGATTAATCCCCCGGCCAATCTGACTCTTGGGTGGAGGGGTCGGAGGCGGTACAGCCCCATATCCAAGGGGGAAGGTTGGGAGGGGTGTGTAACTTAGGGTGGAAAAAGGACCAAAAAGACGCTGTTGGTGCAGGGTCGAAAGAGCTTTCAAGTACAGGGGGGAGGGGGGAGGGTTCAGGACGAAAACCACGCCGGAGGGGGGGGGTAGGCATCGGGGGTCAAAAGGGGGGAGGTGATCAAAACAATAACTGATTTGGAGCCAGAGGGGCGACCATGGGGGGTGCGTAGCAGGGGAAACTCACGTGATTTGACCGGGATGACTTGAGTCAAGGGAAAGGGATCGCCCAGGCCTCGGGACGGAAATTACATTCTGACCAGAAGGTCTAAAGAGCCTGCGAGTCCGCTGCCTTTCGAGAAGGGCTCACGAGAACCTGGAAACGTGCGGGGTGATCTGGGCCGCAAACCCGGTCACTGGGGGGGCGGTCAACTTCTGGGAAGGGGTAAAAGGGAACAGACTACCGTGGGGCTACCCAGGGGCCTGCTTCACAGATTGTAAGAAAGTCAAAAGGTAGCGGTCGGACGGTACAAAGGCGGGAGGCTCTTTTTTTGCTTCTTAAGGTGCAACAGGTGGCAACACGACCCTCGAGAAGACCAACGGACCGTAGCCAATTGAGGGAAAAAACTCAAATCTAACAAAGGGGGAGACTTCCTCAACCGAACGGGTCCTATCCGGGTACCAAAAGGACATCACCAATCAGTTGAGAATCTGGGTAAATCCCCCCACTCAACCCAAAAGAAGCAAGAGGTCGGTATCAATAACAAAGCCAACCTATCCCGGCAAGGGGGAAAGACCGGGCGAAACGAAAGCAACAATCGCTTTGCAAAAAGGGAGGGAACTTATGATGGATTGGCCTCAAGGTCCATGAAGAGACTACACAAAAGGGAAATAACTGGAAGGCTCTCGCCTTAAAGATGAAAATCAAAAAGGAAACTATGGGTAAAACAAAACCGGATCACTGAGAAGGGTACCGAAAGGGAAGGTCAACGGCCAAGTGGGGTAGCATTAATCCGCGTTTTGCAATGGAGGCAGGGAAAAGGTTAAGGGACCAGAGTGTCCGTCCGATTTTTTGGTTGGTTCCATCCTCCGGAGATTGCTGCCGGAATTTTTCAATAAAGAGGAAGGACACCAAACTTTCCTTAACTTAAAGGGGGGGCCGGAAAGAATCGAATGCGAGATAAGAAGAAAAAGGAGCTGGGGCGAAAACAAAAGGGCGAAAGCGAAAAAGATTCGAAAAAGGACGCCTGGTGTGTAGCGCGTGGGGGGGGCGGGGGGTCAGCGCCAGGGGGGAAGGGAGGCCACCCAAACAATCAACTTCACAGGAAGACCATAAACAGGAGATCACCTTCTCTCCGTTAATGCTGGGGACGCTTGTTAATCAAGGACCTTCTTGCTAGAAAGCGCTTTTATACCCACCTAAACGGGGAGGGTTTCGGACTTGAGTAAGGGGGAGGACTCTGAGGGGTACGTTTTTGGGGACCACATGGGCGCATGGGTGTTTATACTTTGATCGACTTGACTCCACGCAACGACAGGGGGGGCCCCGCTATAAACGTCGACGCTCAATCAGCGGGGCTCTATAACCCCCTTCTCAAATTCAAAACCACAATGTACCCCAGGGGCGTTGGATGCATCTGTTTACGCTTTCATTAACGTGGGAACATCCTGACGGGTGGGGTGATTGGGTCAGTTGAAAAGAAGGGGGGGGCGACGGGCCATCAAGTCTTCCTGGTTCGCATCATACGGGAAGACAAGGGAGCCGAATGCTTACGAAGGGCCCGTGGAAAAAAGAAAACGGATGAATGAAAGTCACAGGGTCCTGGCACGGACAAAAAGAAGGTCGGATCCCCTGTTTCTGGAGATCTCCCATGAATTCAATCCATTGGCAGGAAACCCCGCAGTGTGTGATTTGTTGAACGTCCGAGGGAACGATTTACTTGAGAGGATCGGGTACAGCAACACAGGGACTCTAAACCCGCAGAAAAATATGGGGTACGAACCAACAGTTTTTGGGAATCATCGAGAAAAAGGCGAAAAAAGGGACGCGAAGTGCGAGACCCTAAGAAGGGAGGCGGCTTCACATTCGCCGGCGGGAACTGAAATGGTGGGCTCAGTAATAGATTAAGGGACCTCACCGACGGGTCACACATCATTTCCTAAACAGATAACGCAGAGGGGGCGACTAAGGGGCACCTAGGACCGACCAATAAACTAGACCGAAAGAGCTAGGGGGATCGGACAAACTTCATCAATAACAAAAAAGAATGGCTGGCAGGGGAACTGCCGCACAACCGCGCCCGAGAAGGGGCACCAGAAAACAAACCATGAGCAAAAGAAACTGTGGTCGCGACGTGGGCCCAGGGAAAATGGGAAACGGCCGAGGCGTCAAAAGAATAAGAAACAGTCCGGGAGGTAACCACCACCCAGAGAAACCCAATTCGGGTCGACCCCAGATCTCCCAGCAAATGTGCAAGGGATCCAACCCAAGTGAATCGAGTGCAAGGCTGTGACATAATGAAAAACAAACGGAAAGAACATTCATAATACGTATGTAAAACCTTAAAAACATAACTCGACAGGGAGTACTCACCAACCTCGGTTCCTTGAACGGTCCCCGGCCGTATCACCATACGGGTGGTAAAAAACCACTGACGGAGAAAGGCTGGGGAGATTAAGGGGGTTAGTCGTTTGCCGCAGAAACACCGAATGGTTCCTCTAACAAAGGAGGAAAGGGCGCAAAAGTCCCAAAAAGGAACTTCAGTAAAAATGAGGGCAAACGAGGACAGAGAAAAACACTAAGCAGTCGTGGTATCCAAGCTAGAAATATGCGCCCCTGGGTTCAAAAAGTGCACGAATGTTTGGCTGCTGCCAAATAAAAAGCTGGAACATTGCAAATGTCTCAAAAAACCAGAAGGATACGGTAGCGTCTGTAACCGGAATTGCCCGAACACTAGAAGAACAGTGGGAAATCCAAGGGGATATAATCCCGTCTCAAAAAGTATCTCCTCAATAACCACAATAAAAAAAGAAGAACACAAGCCCAAAAAAAGGGGGGGGGGGGGGGAGGGGGGGGGGGGGGGTGGGGGGTGTGGGTTGGGGGTGGGAAGGGGGTAGGGGGGAGGGGGGGAGGGGTTGGGGGTGGGGGGGGGGGAGTAAAGAGGGGAAGGGGAAGAACGGCCAGTCGGGTTTACCCCTCTTCTCTCGCGGACTAATAACCAAGGAAGGCAGCGGGGGGGGGGAATTGACCGGAAGGGGGTGTTACTTCCCGTCTTCACGGGTGTCAAGCGTAAAACCTCGAAAAAGAAAAGGGAAACCAAGAAGGGACGGAACACTTCGGGAAAAAAAAAGGAACCCACTGAACATCACGGGTGACCCCCGGATTCTTCTTCTACCGACGGGGACTGGAGGGCTCACGGTAAGCGTTTAATTGAAGGGAGGGCCCCTGTGCGGCCGGACATGAAGTGGAGCCAGAAGGGGAAAGAAAAAGGCGCATTTTCAGCGGGGTGAAAGCATGAACGGGGGAGAGAAGAAAGGTCCAAGGTACAACAATAAGAAGCCGGAGAGAGCGGCTGGTGGATCAAGGGAAAAACCAAGGGCACTCCCCTGAACTGGGACTCCAAGGACGCATTGGGGGCGGGGGGCTTATCTGCTAAGTGGGGGGGAAAGAACTGTTAACATGGGGGGGGGGGTTGCGAACACTTCACCGGGGTAGCATGAAAGAAGACGGTTGGAACGCGATCCCGACGTGTGTAATAAACGTAACCAAAAAAAACGCCTGGTAAAGAAGTCGGGTCTGGGGGGTCAGCTTTTACGTGAGCGACACCTGGTTGGTTTCGGTTGGGGGAGAATCTCGGAACTCGCCAGCCCTCCCATGTGGCCACTCATCTGGGGGAGGATTCTATAAAGGGCAACAAACTAGCACCGGAAAGGGTCGCATCCTGGGCGCAGTAACGCCAAACCTGCACTATTAGATCAAGGGGGAGAAAAAAGCCACAAGGAGCAAACAGTCCCTAAAACAAGTTGGAACAGGGGGGGTTTGGGCGCGCACCAAACTCCATGCTGAGTGTGCCGAGCTGTGTCATATATCGTGGGAGAGGAGTGGAGCCAAACTGACCAAGAGGGACCCTAATGTGCTGGGACCACCTATGAAAAAGAAAAAGACACACCAGGAAGTACCCGCTGGACAGCTGTGAGGGGGAGAGTCCCAGAAAGAGAATTTGTAGGCGGGGACGCGCACCAGCCATCAACTCTGGGAAAAAAAAAAAGAATATAATGAGCTATCCCCACACATACGTTGAACGATCGAAAGGTGGGTGAAGACTCGGATCCCGTCGAATGATGTGTGCCCGAGGGACAAAGGAACCTCTGCGGCCTCCGAGTTTGGACCAAAAAAGATGGGGGGGAGCACAACGGTATAAGGACAGGGTAACACGAGAAAGAAACACTCACCTTCTAAGGGTAAGAGAAAATAAAAAATGAATCCCACTGGTCCCCAAATTTCCTTGAATGATTCGGCAAGAAGGAGCATTAGGGTTTGAAGGCAGGGCGAAGACGGGGCGGTGCCAGGGTCAGCACGGGCCCGGACGCCAAAGTCCTCCCACACAAGTCTTTACAAAAGTGGAACCTCCAAAACACTTCCCACAATGCAATCCCGACGACGGGTTGGGGGGGGGAAAAAATGTCAGCCATGTGAGGCAGCGCCGTTGGAAGGTCGCTGGAAAACCGAAAAAAAAAGAAAAGCCCCGTGTCGTCGGAGCAGAAAAAAAGAGTAGTTTTCTCGGAATCACACAAAATAACCCGGCAACCAAAGTTGGGGGCCACCCAAAAAAGAACAAAACAGCTCCTCCAACTCCTCCTCCTTAGTCAACGCGGAATGAGATAAACGATTCATTTGACGCTACTCGTATAAAGGCCAAAAAAAAAGTAACATAATCATCATTGTAAAAGCAGTAGAGGGGAAATGCCGCGCGGGGGGGCGCCCTGGGGAAAAAGGGGGGGGGCCCGGGAAAAAACTCCGTCCCTCGGTCCGAAAACAAACCCCACATCCCCTAGTAAAGGAGAACACCGCTGGAATGGTGGAAATCTAGGGGAGGAACACTCGCACGAAAAAAAAAATAGATTCTATCTTGCACGGGCAGTTGAGAAACAAGGGGGGCAGGGGTCGAATTAATCTGTCTGCAAACAAAGAAAAAGATCTTCTAAAACGCAGCAGATATGTTTCTAAGACCCATCCCGGGGGCCGGGACTCAAGGGGCGAACGGGCATTCAAAGCTGATGAACGCCGCCAAACTGAAAATCCTTTCCGGCAGAGCCAGATTGGGGGGATTCTCAACCAGAGGGGGGGGTTACATAAAGACGGAAGAGGGGGTAAGGCAAAGCCGCCGGAACAAACCGTCCTCTTGGCCTGGGCAAAAAGAGGAACGGGAACGGAACCCCATCCACTAAGTCAATCAAAGGCCAAAAAAACCAGAGGAGTTGCCTGGGGATCGTGGTTGTACGCAAGAGATCTTTAGATTTGAGCAAAGGGAACCTTTCGGCGATTGGGCCTATTTGTGCCGGGGAGGCGGGACTATACGCCGGCAACGGGAAAAAAAGGAAAAAATTGGGTATATAGGTCTCAGGGTGGCGAAAGTCACCGGTCGGGTGGGGGGATCAAAAAATGGGGGGCTTAATCAGAAAGGGACTGCAGTCGTCATGGAATCTCAAACGGGAAACCGCCATCACACACCACAACATCTCCAGGAAAACCTACAGTTTCTTAGGCAACAAGAACTCTGGTCCTTCTACTGTAAGCGGACTTAACCCGTAGGGGGGGCTGTGGGGCCCGATGCAGGAAAAAGTGACATATCAAACAAAACAAAAAAAATCATCAAAACCGGCATAAAAGAGGGAAAATCAAGAGGACGCGGTTCCTTGACAAGCCAGCAGGGCCGCAAACGGAGATTGGCGGTCGAAGCCATGGGCGAAAACTCCCGGTTCTTGGACAAAAAAAGGGAAAGTTGGTGGGGGGAGGGGTCAAGAGACAGTCAAAAATTTATTAACCATCAGCCGAAAAAGGGGAAAAAGGCAGAAAAAGGTTGCGTACTGGGCCCGAGAGTCCCGTTGGAAAATAACTGTCAGAGGGATTCTGTCAACAGAAGGGCGAGAAAAAAGAAAAAGAAAAGACCGATCTGGAAACCCCCCCCACCCCACCCCCCCCCCCCCCCCCCCCACACCCTTTTTTTTTGGTTGTTTTTTGTTGGTTTTTGTTGTTGTTGTTTGCAAGGAAGGAGTGAGAAAAATCAAAAAAATCTGGCCTGTGGCTGCGTAAAGACCAGAAAGCCACACCCAAATCCTACCAGGGGCGGGGAACCCTGAGTGGGGGGTAACCGACAGAAAAGAACAAAACCCAGAAGGGGGAAAAAAGGAGAGTTTGCGCACTCCTCCGAGCTGGTACCAACAATCATTCCTGACAACATGGATGAAGCGCACGAACGGATCCTCAACTGTCAAAAAAAACTCAATGCGATGCCACAAAAAGCCTGGACGCCGGGTCGCCACGCGAAGCGGTAAACTGTGGGCAAAGGAAGCGACGGGGGAAAAAAAGGACCCACGCACAGCCGGGCATGTTTGCGGAAAAAGAGGGACCCCGGCAAAAAAAAGGGCGGCCCTCCACTCACTCGACTGGTGCCAGCAACCCGACTGCCAAAACAAAAAGAACCTATTTGCACGTAAAAAGACCGAGTGCTGGCTCCCCAATAATAGAAAAAACTCTTTCGTACTCAAATCTCAGCCAATTTCAAAAAGTTTATGAAAAAAGTAAAAATGGGGAAAGGTTTTTGAATTAGCAGACGCCGACAGCGCCCACGACTGGGGAGGGTCGGCAGAAAGTCACGTCAAACCCCGCACTGGGGAAGAAGGAAGGAAGAGGGCACGGTCCACATGAGCCTACATGAGGGGAGCCTTCACTGGGAGAAAAAAAGAAATAAATACCATTGCTCAGGGACGACGTATGGGGGGAGAAAGCTGGGATACATAGTTCCGCGAAGGTTGGTTGGGAGATCCGAAGGAACTTAAGCATCACCTTCGGGAGGGAAATATAAAGGGGGGCCAATCATTTCATTAGTTGCTGCAAACCAAATTTTTCAGACAACCCATCTGCGGCCTCAAGTCCGCCTACGATGCCGCATAAAGGAAAAAGCAAATAAACTTAGCGCCCCCAAGGCCCTTGAAAATGAATGTTAAGAAACTCCATTTGGGGAAGAGGAACCTCAGGAAACTTATCAGACGGGTGGGTGCTTGCAATGATTGAGACATCAGGGAAAAGGCAAACAGGACAATGAAGCCCTCGTTGTAGGAGGACAGTAAGAAGAAAGGTAGGAAACCCTGCTCCTCCACGCTGAACCTAACGATTTCTACAAAGCTTGGCGTATAAAGTAACAAAGGGTGAATGTTCCAACATCCCGATAAAGGGAAAGAAAAAATCGACGGCGGCTGTGGGTCGAATACACTAATGGCTCATTGTGGATAAAAGGAGGACTCTTGGGTGGGTGGGCAGACAAAGGCATCAATGCAGCGAATCTTTGATAGAATCAGACGACCTCGGGGGGTCAAATCCGAGCCTAACTGCTCCGGGAAAGCAGTTGAAAACCCTGGAAAATTACGAGAAAGGAGGAATGGGGTCAAAATAAGGACGTCCTGCATGGCAACAAGCAGGTCCATTTTCAAAAATAAATCACGGTCAATACTAAACGGAACTTAAAAATCAACCGCCAACATCAAAAAAATGGAATGGAGGCCAAAATATGACCAACAAAAAACCTTATTACCAGAAAAAAGGAAAAGGGTAAAGCAGAAACACCAAAAAAATGGAAGGTTCCCAGACATACAAAACGCTGGGGTGTCTTCCAGCGGACTACGAACGATCAATACCAAGTCCTAAGAGGGGTGGGGGGGGGGGGGGACACCGTTGATTCGCTTCTCCAAAACACAAAACCCTTCTGGAAGGGTAAAGAGAAAGATAAAAGGTGTAACACAGAGTCACCATTTCTGGATATGCTGTAGTCCCCCTGAAGGGAAAACCACTTTGTGTTGTGTACAGAAATGGCAATCTCCAGGGTATTCAGGTCTGGCTGCCAAGGAAGTCTTGAGGTGGGAATCGTTTGGTAGGGCCCAAGCGGTTCACTCCAGTCCAATCGTTTTGGGTGGGGATGCAAGCACCTACGTCCGTATTGAGGATACCGAAACCCAGGCGGGAAGTTCGTCATTAAAAAAAAAAAAAAAAATACAACACGACAAACACGAAAGAAAAAGATGGCGCTAACCGGAGTACTGCCCGAGAGTAAGTGTCGCGGGGGGCCGAACCTTTTAAGGTTGACCAGAAAGAAATAGACTTTGAAAAAAAAAATCTCCCAGGTCGTGGGGAGGGCAGGATAACCGAATAGAGCAGGCCGACAAAAGTAATGGCTGGGGAATCCGTCATAATCGTCCTTGTCTTGAAAAAGGGGGAGGCAAGTGCCAATCTTCCTTCTAGAAAGAACAAAGTTTTTTAGGGGGAGGGAAAAAAACGCGGTGTCGAGTTTTGGACCCTCCAAAGTGGGTAAAAAAGGACGACCTAGGCCCTCATGCAGCTCTGGGTCAGAACTTCCTGGTCTGAGAAGCAGCCAGGGGTATTCACCCCGGGAAAGGGTCGAATAGGGAGGGGGAAACTCAATTGAGGGGGAAAAAAAGCCAAGAAACAGCCCAACAGAACAACGTCCGGGCTCAATAAACAGTTTAAAAGCATAGGTCCCCAAGCCTCCATTACGTAACCGTATACTCTCAATACCCGGGGTATTGGGGTGCACCGTCCAGATCCGGGGAGTGAGGGGGAACTGTGAAAAAAGGTCCTTCGAAGTGTTTACTCCCTGATGGGCAAATAATATTCCATCCAAAGCTGGTTTCGTGAAGAATGAATCACACATACACTTGACAGACGCCTCTAATCCGAAAATTCGCCAAATCCTCACCCAACCTTGAATGGTGGACGTGAGGAAAAACTGCAACAAAAAAAGGAAGAAAGTTAGTAAAACTACGGAAATGAACACAGTGGGGAAAAATGACGTGGAGTTCATTCACGCAAGGGAAGGGGGGGGGGCGGGGAGAATGCCCTAACAAAAAAAAAAACCGCCCAGGAGGCGCGGGGTGTACCTTTGGGGTACCTAGCCAAGGACAACCCTTGGGCCATGCGGGCCCATGCAAAACGCCACTTGGGGGAAAAGGTCGTGACGGGGGTGCAGGTTAAAAAAAAAAGAAAGGAATGGACGTGAGACGCTCATTTTCAGACAACGGATTCAGGGTTCAAAACGGGGGGGTAGCGTGAAGCAGGCGTTGGGGTCAGAAGAAGTTCTGGAAGGAGGGTGGCTTTGGGGAGCACCGGGCGCTGGTGGTTCGAGGTATACGTTTGGGAGAAAAAAAACCCGCCTGGAATGAGCTACGCGGAAAACCGACGCTCCAGATGGGTGGCCACTTAGGTGTGGGAGTCCGGAGAGGGGTAGCTGCATGAGCCGATCATAGGGGGTGTTGTGCGATTGAACAGAAAAAGATAATGACTCCCTCCATCTGTGGAAATGGGTTGTTTGTTTCGGGGCACTGAGGGGGAAGGGCAATCCGAAGCAGATTCTGGTCGGAATTTGGACCAGGCTTACTTGGGATCCAAAGACGACGCAGCAACACCCAACCTTGCCAATGAAAAAAAAAGGAAAAAAAAAGGAGGACAGTGGGCCATCACTTTGCGTTGAGGCAACCCCGGCCGAGCCTGTGTTGTGGGGAACAGGAATAGACCACTTACTACTGGAGCCCAGGGAGACTGGCGTGAAAGCGGTAGACCTTCCTGAGGCGGACCCCCCGATGAACCTGGCTGGTCAACTAAATCCGGAATGTTATGTGGGGAATGCGTGATCTAACTCACAAAAATCGCCGAGTCGGCGCCATCAATTGTCAAAACCGCCAGCAGGCCACCGCAGGTCACCTCATCTGAAGGGGATAGTTGGTGGCCTGAAAACCTAAGTTCACCGGTCAGACGTAATAAAAGCTCCAAGGAGGAAAAAGTTGAGGAAGCGACAGGCAGGAGACCAGGCTTCTACTTGCCAACGCCCACAACGAACCGGTCACCTACCCTGACTTGCGGCAGTTGGTGATGCACAAAAAAAAAAACACCCCCACACTACCTTTCCAAACCATAGGGAAAAAAAGTGTGAAAATCCGCAAATGTTTGAAAGACACCGATCAGCCACCAAAGGCGATCGCGCACGAGAAAAAAAAGGCATTCCTTGATCAACAAAAAAAAAAACAGCCCGATCGCCGGGCAGGTGACAATCTCCCAGGTCA
>Ga0179591_1220760_pt1 | contig 16578 bp, 14 predicted proteins | sample CZOMad2_1_08_16f_FD_182891 | JGI IMG/M metagenome (GOLD analysis project Ga0179591, IMG submission 182891) | Vadose zone soil fungal communities from Angelo Coast Range Reserve, California, USA - CZOMad2_1_08_16fungal (PacBio error correction) | ecosystem: Environmental > Terrestrial > Soil >...
AACTAAAAAAGGGTGACGGGAGAGGGGAGACCGGGCAGCGTCTGAGGGCGCCCCTCCATGGGAACTAGTCTTATCTGGGCCATCAGCGGCGAGGCGAACGCAAGCAGAGGAGTGAGAGTCGGGTGGGGGGAAACCGAAGGAGAAAACAAGGGGCCACCTAACAAAAAGCACCACCTATCCCCGAGCACCTTGAGCGCGCCCAATACGGCGGGGGCTCAGGATCAAGAGTCTGCCATTTCCATGCTCCCCGAGCCCCACCGCGTGGTGCTATTCTAAAAAGGGGGGGGAAAGGGAGTTCAGTCGAAACTTGGAAGCAAGTAAACCAGGCAGACAGGAAGTGGCGGAAGAAAGACGGGACAAGGGAACCGGCTATCCACATTATGCGTTTTCCTCCTGAAAAATTGGGATTGAGGACTTCCAAACCAGGCTTCTTCATCGTATGGGGGGCAGAATCTGAGCCGATTCAGGAACGGTAAATCGTGAGCAGCAGTGAGTCAGCATCCTCCCTGGGAGAAGGGCAACGTGCTAGCGCGGGATTACGGAAAAGGAGCCGATGGAGCTCCTTAGCATATAAATTAGCAAGAGCAATAGCCATGAAAAAAAGGTCATATATGCAGGGGAAGACGGCGATTACAAGCACACGCTTGTGATGTGAAGACACCAGCCTGGGGACGGGCGCGGAAAAAAAAAACTATACAGAAAGGAAGAAACCCACAAGACGAGTGAAGCGTGAGCGTGCTGACTAGACATTCTTTTGAAAAATCCTTTTACCAACCTAATGAGCCGACAAGGGTAACGAGTCGCAAACAGGTGAATAGCAGAATGCGCCTTGGCCCGTCCCCAGGGGAAGGAACTTAGCAGGGGTCAATGTGTGAACACCAAGATAATGAGAATGTCGCACGAATGGGAAAAATCATGGTCCATGAAGCACACAAACACCATCAGGCGGGAAGGGTAGTGCCGAAATGCAATTGAAATGAAGTTCTTGCCCCCGTACGACCACGAGGAGTGTAATAGTAAGCCGACGATCAGAAAAAAAAAGAAAACAGACGACATCACCGGGGAAGGGTCGAGCCGAGGACAAGCACAGAGAATATGCAAAATAGGCGTAGTAACGAAGAGAGCGGAAAGCTAGTGCATGTATTGCACAGTATAGGGGAGGGACTGTCAGAGACAGGTAAGGGAGAACTCAGCGCCGACATAAGGATCGACCGGAAAATGCAAGGAGTGGAACTCGCCCGAGAGATCCCTGTGGTTTTCCTAAGCGCACGCTAGGCATGGGGGCCGACGTAGACGATGCAGGAAAGCGAAAAAGGCAGGGAGGACCCGCACGACACGGAACGGCGGGGGACCAAGGAAGAGAAAGGAGGTGAAGGAGGAAGAAGAAGGGGACGAATCAGCAGCGCAAAGGAGACCTACGTCTGGGAACAAAGGCCACTAAGATCACGAATACCACAAAGAAGGGTGAGTCTTTGGGGGGAATGGGGGGAAGCTGAGGGAAGGGCAGAACGTCCGGGAACCGCTCATATTTCAGCATGGGGGCCGCAAAAAAGACTCAAAAGGAAAGAGCCATTCCCTACGTTCAAGCTTCGTCGGAGAAAGGAGAAAAAAGATGATATGAAAAGAGAGATCAAAAAAAAAACTGAATGAGGAGAAAAGATAGAAGGGGGCAGAGCATGAGGGGGGGGAGGACGGAATTAACTGTAGCCGCCTCCGGAGGACCGGCCTTGGCCTGGCTGGTTCATCAGAACTTTCCTTCCTCTTTGAGACAAGGATACCCAGGAGGCCTTCACAATGCTGATGGTAGTGGAAAACGGGAGAAAAAAAAGGGGACAAAGGGGAAGGGCAGGCCGGGCACGAACGAAAAAGTTCAAGAATCCAATAGAGGGGGTGTTAACTACGGTCTTCCTTGTGGGGAACTACAGAACTTCTGGCCAAGTCCTTAAAAGCCTTATGTTGACTGCTGCGGGGGGAAGGAAGTGAAGGGAAAGAGTGGGGCTTCAATAGAACCCCTGAATAGGGAATGCTGGGAGAAAAGTCCGTGTGAGAAGCGCCGGAAGGTGATGTGCCCTCGTTTGCAACCGAAGAAATTCTTTTTTACAACTTCGTTCAAACGGGCGACGAACGTGGAGAAGAAACAGAGAAAAGGGGGAGTGGGGATCTCGTCGGGCGAATGTCCATAGAAAACTAAGGGACTTCTCTAGCATCTGGCTGCCTGAGGTCCGCGTCATCAACGGTAGAGCTCGCGAATTAACGCATATTCGAACACCCTACATGCCCTATTATAGCGACAGCGTACTAAGCGCAATACTTCTCCTACCCTTAACCTCAGGTCAGACGTGAATGCGGTGCTGGCAAGAGGGCTTCTCCTTCCGGGGGGCATTTGCGTAGGGCTGGGAAGGGAGGGGGGGTGCTCGTAGATGCTGAAGACTGAGATGAAGAGAATTCTCGGGCAACGCGGGCAGACAGGGCCTTGCATCGTCAAATAGGGGGAAATCAGGGGGGGAACTTCGGGCTGCATCCCGGCAAAATGATGTGTGGGGGCTCTTCTTCAACCGGGACTTCAAGGAGAGGGAGACTACAAGGTGTCTACCAGGGAGGGTAGAGCATTCTATTGGGAATGTTCAAAATCGGGGGACCACGCGCTTAAGGTCCATAAGAGCCGGCACCGTTCGTCAGCAGGTAACTAGGCACCTGTGGGGGGTCAAACAACTAAGGGAAGTCCCTACAGCCGTGTCGAAGAAAAAAGAGGGAGGGAAAGGGAAAAGGGTTGAAGGTGGAGGTTGGATACATATCGGGAGGGGAAACGCCGTGCGCAGCAGCACGCGCCTAGACACGCGGGGAGGGGTTACCTCATCGGGGTCTAAGAAAGGAACCTAGAAAACATAAAGGACAACATCTTAAACTGGTGCTAAAGACATAAAGAGAGGCGGCCTAAAGTCTCGAGACTAGGGCTAAAAGGGGAATGGAGAGGTGGCGGAGGTCCTCCTACGCTTGCCGGAGTCTTCAATCTCTAAAACCCAACGATGTACTTCCAGGCGGCTCTCTGATCGGGCGAAGGTGACCGTTAAGAAGCAAAGCTACATCACACATGCGAAAATGGGGCGTCCTTAAGGACTGTCCGGGATCAAGTAAGGACTGTCTTAGCGAAGCGAAAAAGAAGCCATCGGCCTCGTGACTCCTGCGCGCTCATGAGAAAAGACGGAAATCTGAAAACAGGGTTAGAAGGAATTCTTCCAAGACCTCATTGGGAAAAAATAGGGGCCGGCCGGGGGTCACGTGAGGGACGGACCGTCACTTAGAAATGGTAAGTGCCGGGTTTTGGAAAATGGCTGGCACAAGGAAGCGCAAGGAGACAAATCCATTTACCTGGGGAGAACACTTCGCCAAGGAAGAGGTGCACGGGCTGCCAGGAATGAGGCCATGGCGAGCTCAACGGGAAAAAGGAGCCCGACAATGAAATCATCGGGAAGGCTGTCGAGAAAGGGGGAAAAGCGGGGGGGGGGGTTCCGGTTGGTCGTCTTGGGCCCGGGAAGGTGGGGACTTGTGGAGAGGGTAACACTAACAAGCGAGACACGGTCAAGAGCAGGACTTTAATCAAGTCATAAAACGAAAAAGGGTAATTAAACATGGACGAAGGGGATGCCCTGGAGGAAGATAACTTGGGGGAGAAAAGGAGAAGCGCCACGAATCCGTCCATCAGGAGTAAAGGACGGGGGATTGACTAACTATGGGACTCAGACCTGGAAGAGCGGGTCGGGACTGCAGAGATCTGGGACTAGGAAGGGAACTCGCTCTGTCTAACAAGACAAGAAGAAAATTATACGAGATTGACAAACGCTGCTCAGGGGAAAAGTACTAATCGACGAGGGTGGGAAGGGAAAACCTTCCAATAGGCCGGGCGGATTCCAGAAGAAAGTATAAAGGAACCGTTTAAGGGGGCAGAAGGCCCTGATCGAGAGGAAAGGGGGAAAAGGGGGGGGGTCGTCGGACAAGGCCGTCCAGGGAAGATCTAAGTCAGGGAGAAGGAAGCATGGTCGGCTCATCAAGCGACTACATCCGCAAGACTCTAAACCTCTGGAAGGGGGTTGGGTTAAACTGGCTGAGAAATGAGGGATCAGACGACGATGGTCCGGAGACGAGTTCTGCGCCCTGGATGGGGATGATCAGAAGGGAGGAAGCGGGGGGAGAGTAAAGGCGCCTTATTTACGGTAGAAAGGTTTGTCGACCGCTTCTGTCACAGGAGCGGCGAAGGGATGCAGCAAGGGGGGGTGTGAGATTCAACCCGTCCGACTTAGGGAGGGATTCGTGAGAGGAACCAACCCCTGAACCGATTGCGAAAGATCAGAAAAAAAAATTCGATGGGCAGCAACCTGTTCATGGTCGTGAGGACAAGGGGGAAGGACCCGAGAGCGCTGCTGTGTCTACTACCATTCAGTGGAAAACAGGCGTTTAAAGCTCTTCTCCTGCTTCCTCCTAACGAGATAGGAGAAAAAACGGGGGGTATTTTTTGTCTCGAGAAAAGCTTCACTGGAGAAAACAATCTGACTTCAAACGGGTAAGTAGGGGGTACTCCTACCTATTAGGTGCAAGGAAAAGCGGGGGGGATGGGGCTAAGGAGCGCCAGGCAGATACGAGGCGGCAGTTAAGAAGAGACAAATGGGCCGGCAGACATCATTAGAGAGGGAGGCAATAAAAAGAGGGGGCCTGACTAACGCATGCATCTTTTAGGAACTTAAAGGAATAGGGAGGGACCTGAAGACGACAGAAAAGGGGGGACGCCGCTCTACGGGAAAATGGAAAAGTGGGTCTTCCTCGACTTCACGAGGGGGAAGGCAGGGATCAAGGTGCCGGGCTCTTTGTCAAAGGGTTCCCACGGGCGGACCGACCGAAATTCGATGCGCCGGGGACCGCCGGCTCTTTCAGAATCAAGGTGTACGAGATGGGGAACCTACTGATAACATCTGTCGTTCCCGAACGCTCGTATACTGCAACGCACACAGGAGGAGCCTCACGCGCCTGAAAATCTTCGTGCAGAAAGGCCTCCATCAGGCTAACGGAAGAGGGGGGGTGCAGCCTTATCGAATAAACCTTTTGAGAATAGTCGAGTGAGGGTCCTCTCTCTTCGTCCTCGGGGATAGGAAACGAGAGGTAACTGCGGCCGGGGCGAAAAACGGGGGGGAGCAGAGTGAATAACCACGGAGGACAGCAAAGGTGGGAGTTTAATTAAGAAGTCGGCATGCTCAGAGACTGCTTCACAGCCCTTGCGAAAATTCGGCGAACTAAACTCGGTATGCCGCGGCTGGTCGCCGGAGGAAAGATACACTCACCGTCTTAGATTACGCCGCAAAGCAAGTGCGCTGATCCTGCGAGGAAAAAGAACGAGCATTCCAGCCGGCTCAAATCTGGGTGAAGAGGAACCGAGACCTCTCACTCGGGATACCTGCTCGAGTTTCCGCAACATAAGGGACGGGGAAGGGAGAAAAATGAAAACTGCAGGGTATTGAAACCCTAAAGGGCCCGACTGATCACAAGAAGAATCGAAAGGGACCCAAAGGAGAATGGGGGTGGCGCCGAAGTTAGGACTCAACCGATGGAGTCGTCGGGGTTCGCACGGTGGTATATCTAATAAACCGGCACACTCCCGGCCTGCCGAAAGCGTACACGGGTGTAGGGGTATACGATGGGAAGGCTAAACTACCACCATCCCCTAGAAGAAGGTGCTGTCGGGGGGCGGCAGGGGAGATGCGGGAAGAAGGAAGGCAAAGGGACCGGCGCAAGGATGGGAAATCAAACGTCTCCTCAACACACACCATTATTAGTAAATATGATCCGTCCTACATCCGATAGCACGGGGGAAAGGGGGAAGAAAAAGAGCAAGGGGGGCCGACAGCAAAAACAAAAATATATATTTGGTCAAGGGGCGAACGCTTCATCGGTCCCAAAGACCCTGGGCTCGAAAAGGAACTCGGATGGGGGTGGGTGGCAGGGTAGGTAGGAACTCACTCCGCAAACGAGCTCAACATCTTCTTGGAAACATTCGTCACAGGAGGAATGGCAGGGGAGACGGGATCTCAGGGCCAACTAGTCTCGGGGAAGAATCAAAGCAGGGGCTTTTTCGGGTAAAATGAAAGAACGCCATCGTACAACCAAAGGGGAAGACAAAAGGGGAGACTCGCGGAAAAGAAGACGCCGGAGAGGACAAAGAATTTTGATCGTGGGACGGAAGCGAAAGACAGGAATCGAACGGTTAACGGGAAAGGCATGAGGAAGGAAGGACTGAGCAAAGAAGCAGGCAGGAACCAAGACGCGAGGAACTAACGGGGGAGCCGGAAACGGACAAAAAAGGTGCCGCAGTCGACAGGCAGAGCGGGGAAAAAAGCCCGCCGGGCAAGGAAGGTTGAGCGAGGGTAGACGCGTAACAAAAAAAAGCCGTGACTTTCATCTCGCAAAAACTAAAACAATGGCTGAAACGGAGAGGAATAAGATTCATTGGGAGAGACGAAAAAAGCAACATCAAACAGAAACTATACTATTAACATAAAAAAGGAGGCGGTCCGAGCCAGGGCGAAACGTGAGAGGCAGGAGGAAGGGGGAAATAATCGGGAAGTCGAAGCAGGAGAGGAAGTAAGGGGCCCATAGGGAACCCGCGATGATGAAACTATACTGCGGTTAAAAAGGATAAGCAGACGTTATAAGGGAAAAAGCCAGGTGGGAAAAGGAAGAAAGAGGAAAGGGAAAGGACACGAAGTCAACTTTACACACTTCGCCAGCCCAAGCGTCGGCCAGGGGTCGAGCGAATCTGTTTCCGCGCAGGGGAAGGGGAGGACGCGGGAGCGAAGCAGGGACGAAAATCATGAAAAGGGGAGGAAGAAATAGGTTGAATGGAATTAACAAAGGTAACACGCCTCGTATATGCGCCCATTCCTGCCCCATATCCACTTCAGGAAATACATCGTGAAATGACGGTCCCCAGAAGAGTAGAAATGAAGGAAGGGAGAGAGAAGAAATCAGAGGTCTCAAGAGAGGGGGAAAGGGGAAAAGGAAAAAGGGGGAATATCTTCACAGGTGGACTGACCAAGAGCCAGCTGTGAAAAAAGAAGGAAACAAGCAGAAAAAGAGGATGCAGTAAAGAAAATGGTATGAGATGAAGGAACTGCGGACAGAAGGGTGTTGTCGACAAGTTAACCGTCATTGACATAGCCAGCCAACCGCGAAAAGGAGGAAAAAAAGAGAAGGCGATAGAACGGCGCGACACCTGTAACCAAGAGAGGGGCAGAAGCCGTCCGCCGATATCAGAAAAAAAAGTTCTAGAAAAAAGAGCAAAGATCGAGAGAACATCAGAAGAAATGGTTTGGGTTGTTGGTTTTTGTTGATTTTGGGTGTTTTGTTTTGATTTTATTGGGGGTTGTGTTTTTTTAATATGTTATTTTTTTTTTTAGTTGGGTTGGTTGATATTTGATGGTTTGGTATTGGTTTGTACTTTGGTTTGGATGTGTTTTTGGTGTTTTCGTTTAGGTTTTTAGTTTTTTGATGGTTGCCCACACCACAAATAAACTCTCCAATCATCTATTCTTGCGGAGGTTAAGAGTATTTCTCGTTATTGCATTCTGCTAAACAACTATCATTTAAAAAATAGACTGCAGAAGAAATTAAAGAGCAGGGCCGCGTCAGAACCAGCCACATCGGAGCGATGGAAAAAACAGAGAGAAAAAAAACGTCGGAAACTCTGTCGTAGTTACATTTTTAAACAAACACGTTAATCGAGCTTGTCGACGAAGGTTAGAGCTTAGGGGTAAAGAAAGATACAAGGCTGTCCTATGCACTGGCCGGGGAGAAACAGTCAACAGAGGGAAAGCAGCACGTACTAGCGGGCCAAAAAAGGGCTGAGCCTGGTGGTGCAGGTCGTTACAGGCGCGCGGAAAGCAAAAGAGGGGGGAACCAGGGAAGGAGGGGAGCGGAGGGCCATCTCTTCTTTAGTACCGGCTCGAGTGGCTACGATTAGTTTTTGTGCCGGGGCCGCTCGGCCAGCGAACAACCGGCAAAGAGAGAGAAGCAAGATGAGAGGGGAGGTACCGGACAACGACTATGCAAGGTGCATTCACATTGGCCATCTCAAAGAGCCCGTGTCGTAGGAAACATGGAAAAGGGCTGGGTACGAAGCGCCCGGGGGAAAACCAGTAAAAAAAACTGGAATGTGGCTGCCAGAACTACGACCAAAAAGGCCTGCGCTCCACATGAGGGCTGCCGCCGAGAAAGGCGGTTAGATCACTGGGGGAGGGGAAGCAAGCTGATTCTTCAAATCCGCGAGCGAAATAAATTAACTTCCGAGAGTCATTCGAACATGTTACTCCGGGAAGAGGGGGGGAAAGTCACCGGGAAGAGGAAGGGACGCCTTGAAGGAAAGGGGGGAAGAGAAGCTCAAGGAAATATTCACCCCATTCCAACCGGAAAAATAGCTGGAACATATTGGAAAGCAACGGGGTTCCGTGATCCCAAGGAGATTTTGGCCGTCAAGCGATCTCGATACCTGAACAGCGGGGGAGGCGAGGGGAGGAACAAGCGCAAGCATTTGAAAAACCAGCAGAACTCGGCCTGTGGATTAGGTGCAACAAAGGAGAGGAACTTCATCACTCCGGCAAAAAGGTTGACTCTGTCAATCTACGAAGGAAAGTGTCCACTCTAACATATCAGCTGTTTCGATGTGTTACCTCCCCTCAGACTGTAAAACGGGGTCAGGGCGGTAGCGGAAACCTCCGGGGGGGGGAAAGAATGGCAGAACGAAGCTGCCGAAGGAATGAAGCCACGATGATCCAGAGACGATTAAGTTTTTGCACCTCTTCTACAAAGACATTCTTGGGAGAAAAAACGAAAAGATGCAGAAAAAAAACCCATTCCAAAGACTACGGGAAAACTCCTGGATGGTCCGAGCCCGACCAGCCCTAGAACTGTCGAATGAGTAGGACGTATTATCTGTCGGGATCCTTCAGGTACGTCGAATAATGTGGGGTGGAGCGATCACTTTATTAAGAGAAAGCCGGACGGGGGGGGGTCAGGATGGAGAAGACCTTCTTCTGGATCTTTAATCTCAATAAAACTGGTAATGGCAATCCCACGGCGCTCGGGGCGACGAGCGTAACAAAGGAAAAGAGGCGGGAAAACTATCCATAAATCACCAGTCATTATCCGACGGGGACTGTTGAATCCTCTTTCATCGAAGGTCGAGGAGCCCACGCAAAGACGGAACAAAACAGGGATCTGTTCTAGCGTGGACTTCAAAGGAAAAGGGCCACTAATAAAACAAAGTAATAACATGAGGTCTGGGGGGGGCAATTTGTGCTGAACGTTCAAATGCATCCTTCGTCCTTTAAGCCGCAAAGAAGGTACAGCAGGAAGTCAAAGACGTCAAGGCCGGAAACGGGCGTGACCAGCGGGGCCGACGGCGGCCTCGCCGCGACAAGGGGGGATTAAAAAAAAAAATCAGGAACTCACACAACGTATGAGTATGAAAGAATGGAATAGGAAGAGGGTTCTTGATTACAGCCGCCGAGGGGGAAAAAAGTCTGCGGGGCGCTGGCATCGCTCTTCGGCTCGTGAGAAGGAGAAGTCCCTATGCTTAACAAATGCTAGGGTGGGTGATCGGAGAGGGGCTGAAGGCAAGAAGCGAAAAAGGCCAAATCACAAGAGAGGGGATTGCGGGAGACGCTGGGGTGGGGAAGGAGATGAGGGAGAATTGAAGTAAAACGGATGATCTTTTTGGGGCTGGAATTCGTGTGGCCCTTACGTGGGAATTCCCCTCGTCAACACAAGGCCATCGGAAGCGGCTGCCGAGGAACGTGGCGGGCGGCACGGGGGCAGGGGGGACCGAGGGGTTGCAGTCTGAAGGGTGGACGCCGCGGCCACGGCAACAACGCCGGTGGATCGAGCAACCCTAAGTGATCGTCGGAAGGGGGGCAATCAAAGCTGGCAGTCAACGTAACGAAAATCAAAAGAGGAGGCTGAGGGAACTAAATCGGCCAAATCTCTCATTCAAGTGCGACCGGGAAAGAAGACGAAAAAAAGAGCCGATATCGTCTCAGAAAATGAACCACGTAGCTTCTGGTCCCGCTCGATTCCGGTGGATGTTACTGGGAAGGGGCGGTGGAAAAACTTCGATGCTGAGACGAGGCTAGGAGAAGAAGGTAGGCGTGTCGAAGCAGGGCAAAATGACTTTCGTCAAGAAAAATCGTTCCATCGGCGACTTACCGAAACAAAAAATGAATGGGTTTTGGATCAGCACCCTGGACGTCCAGGGGTCGAAGAAAAAAGGGGAACAAGCAGGGGGTCTCCTCATTCAGAGGGGAAAAAGAGCCACTGCTCATGGACCTGTCCGACAACCCTAATCTTCTCAGATGTCGAAATGGGGGGAACCGGAAGACGTAGAGAAAAAAACAGGGTAGGCAATAATCCCGCCGACTATTTTAGGTTTCCATGAGGAGGGGGGAAAAGCCATTGCTCTGAAACGCAGAGGGAATCTTAGTGGGTCCGCACAATCTTACACGCGAAAGAGATCGGCCTGCAAAGACAAAAGGAAAGCAGCAACTGTCTGTCCAAGCGAACTGAGAGAAGCATGGGGGCGATGGGCGGACGCGCGGGCCGGGCGTCTTCCTCGAGAAAACATTGGCGGAAATCGACCTCCCTCCTTTTCCGTCAAAGACCGTGCTGAAATAGGGAAGGCCGATGGGGAGCTGCGGAGGACTTAGGATGGTTTCAGGAGGCAGGGGTCGCCGCGTCCCCGTCTCGCAGTCTTGGGGGCAGCAATGACGAGTCCGCGTCGAAAAAAACCGCATAAATGGGGGGATAGCCCGGGTCGGAGGGGGAGAAACACAGTTCCGAAGGGTAATGCTTTCCGCTGGGCGGAGCGCAGAAAAAAAACAGGGGACGGGGAAAACGGACCTAAAAGGGGGCTCGTCTTATCATGGCCATGATAAGCGCACAGGGGCACGCCCGCCCGAGGGCGGTCGCGCTCGGGGCTGCAGGGGAGAGGGGGGGGGGGCTGGGGGTCTGCTTCAGTGTTGCTCTGCGGTTCACACACTACCAGGGGGGAACTCCAGCGGGGGAAAAGCGCAACGCTGGCTCACCCGAAACGGACAAAAAGTTCGATGGGCGCACGACGACATTTGACCAAGCTCAGGAGCCAAGCACCGGCGAATAGAAGCTGCAGACGGATGGGACGTCGACGGCAAGCGTAACTGCATCTGCCGCCGGGTACTTCTGGCTAACCGCAGGCGTCGCAGCAAGAAGGGAAGATTTACCTGCAGACTGAACAAGGAATACAACTACCATCTACTATTTTGACGACGCAGTAATATTCCGGAAAAAAGAGACTGTAACGCGTGTGAGTGGGGGGGGGGCCTACGCGGACAGTATCTGGAGGGGTCAGTTCCAACTTCGGTTGATTCCGGCATTTATAGCAGGTGGCTGCGGAATCCCCATAAATTCCTCAACTCGCACTCCGTCCGAATCGTTCCGGGTCAGGTCATTGGGTTAAATAATCAACAAACTTGAGTGCGGAGTGATGCCTTGTAGGGACTTCCTCCTAGTGGGGGGGGAGGTTGGCAACAGGCTTCCTCTTACTCTTCTATCTAGCTCAGGGGTTAAAAGAACTTTCTCCTCATTGTCAAACGCTCCCTTCGTATCGAAAAAAACACACTTCACTCTCTTGTTCTCTCAAACCCTTCAGAAGCGTCTCAGTTCGAGAGGGAAAACAAAAGGCTGACAGGTTGGGGGGGCGCTCAGGTCCAACCAAACTGGCGTGGGAAAAAGAAAACTTATCTTGCAGACCTCTTAATGACCCCGGAAGCGGAAGGAAAAACCGATGGATGCACTCGGGGGGTGAAGCATTCAGAGGATTCAAGCCTCTGAAAGGAGACCTAGATGCAAGGTCCCTTGTCCCGCAGATCGAAGATCTTTTCTATCTATCGGGACGACGGGGGGGAAAGAACCAGTGTATGTCCTGACGGGATCTGTGTCTACGACGCCGCATCAAAGCTGCGGAACACGTTTCAAATCGCGGCAGAATCCCGGAAGACCATCAGCGGGCCTGCGCATGCGGGCGGCGACCGGAAAGAAGAGCGAAGCGTCACGAACCTTCACTACGTTCAACGCACAGGCCGGTGGGGGTCTCTCGCCGTCACGCGGGGGCAAAGGTCGGAGGGTGGCCCGCGATCCCGGGGAAAAAGGTAGAAAGCACTTATAACTCCCACCCCAGCACCTCTGGAAAAACCAAGCAAAAGACGGACTAAGACTACAGGGGCCCTCATCCACCTTCGTCCTCCAGCTCCGTAGTGTAAAAAAGAAGGGACTCCGAGACCGACCAGGGATCGGAGGCGCCGTTAGGCAAAGTAGGCGGCACGCTCGGAAGGGGGGTTCAAACGACTCAAGAACAAGTTGACGAACGGGCAATGTCCCACTCTTCTAGGCGTGAACGGAACTGCGCGGGACGAAGGAGATTCGTCTACAAAAAATGCTCCACACTCAAGGTCCAGACACCTGGGTTCTGGATTAATGAGAGTATACTCTTCCTTCAGGGACACCGGACTGCATAGCACGAATGGAGGGCGCGCCTCAGCGGTCAGAGTGTCAAACTGAAGAACAATCACTCGGTAGGGGAAAAACTGCCCTGCACTAAGTGTAGTACCTGATAATGAACGCGCTGAAGCCGCCTTGGTTCAGAACACAGGCCCACCAACACAAAAATCAGGGCTTCATGACTCGCCAGACATGCCATGGGGGAAAAAACGCTACTGGGGACGGGGACGACTAACAGAACCTTAATCTGGGGACACTCTCTATTGGGCCAAGGATCACTAACTCTCCAAGTTCCAATTCATTGCGTGGGAGCCGAAGGGAGGTCCAGAAAGGGGGAAAAAGTTCGGTGCCGTTATTAGACTGATCAAAAACAAACAAAAATCCGTCGACCGGCCTTTCCACTTTTTAGGAGGGGGGCGATTTCAGGGCAGTGCCAAAATCCCGTCCTGATCAAAGTCGTGGGTTGCCCTAGCGGTCCACCATTCTTCACACCTTCTAGCATGATGTACAAAAAGAAGAAAGATCTACTAAAACAAAAAAAAACGGGAAAAGAGAAAAAATCGGCGGTACATCAACTCTCGCCGTGAGTCGGAGAGGCAGACAAAAGCCAGAAACGAGAGGAGTATGTGAAACGAAAAAAAATCTTACTCCTCCACCCGTGGCCGCTGGCAGGGCACCGCGTGGGGTCAAGGGGTCACACAAAAAGGGAGACCCAGACGAGAACTCGGACGGGGAGTAACAGTAGTCGCAACTCCATGAATAGGGCCAGGAGATGATTACGGGATAAAAGAGGCAAAACTGCGCGGGCTAAAAGTCCTTCAGGGTCATTGGAGTTCTCTCGTCGTAAACCGGGGAAGGGCGAAGCAGAGCAGTGAAAAAAAAAGGGAAGAGAATGACTCCTGGTAGATTGGGTATGGCTCATGAGAAGCGGAGGATCAGGGACGCGACCCCGTGAGGGGGAAGTTGCAGTACGCGAGCTGATGAAATCAAATAACAAAAAGCCCTAGGCATGACCAGGGCCGGGTTAAGAAGAAGGGGAAAACGAGGATAATGACAACAAATAAAACAGCCAAGGAAGGGGAGTCTCAATTGGAGAATGTACGCATTGCGCCGTAGTTAAGCGAAGGCCGAGACGACGAACAAACGAGAGGAGGAAAAGTACGAAATGTTTTCTTAAAGAAACAGCACCATCGACGTCTCTCCTGCCGTTACCTATCAAGGGCGGAGACATTTCGCGAGGGAGGAGCAACCGTGGAATAGGACTTTAAAAGGGAATTAAAGGGTCTTGCCCCTACGTCAGCATCCAAGAAGATATGAGCCTATCTCAGGGGGGGAGAAACGACCGAGGGAAGGGAATCTTCGGGCAAATAACATGGGGAACGGGAAATCTAAAGGGGGAAACTTCATAATAGATAACCACTTCTCCATCCGTAAGGTATATCTCGGGTCAAAGGTCGAGCAGGGAGAAGCTCGGGGGGAGGGGAAAGTCGCCATACTCATGCGCTTAGATCCAAACGAGGCGACGATCTCATGAATGAACGACGCATATTTATGTAGACTTACTCTCCGGAGAGGAGGCTCCCATATCCCTATCGAAGAATGGTATGAAAGAGCCAGAAATGGGGGATTAGAACGAGAGCCTAGGCGGTAGATCTCTGAGGGATTAAGGGTAGGAGAACAGAGAGTTAATACGTATAACTCATCGGGGAGATAGGGGGGGGGTCAGAAGATCGAAGGGGATGCAGTCCACCGTCCCAAGGGGAGGTAAACTTCTCATAAGGGGGGGGGAATACGAACTTGTATTAGGTTAATCTCCACCATAGCATCAATTCTCCCGGTCTAAGCGAAGACAATAGGAAACGAGAGGAAAAGGACCCTCAGATTATCTGGAGAAAAGAGCGTCCGCAAGAGAGATACAAATCAAAGGAACCTACAAGAGGCAGTAATACTTCTCGAAGGGAAAAACCCAAAAGGAACACAAGGGGGATATATATGGTTCGGGGAAGATGGAGCCTAGGGCATGCTTCACCAAACGACTTACGTCCATGCCTACTATTGGAATGATGAGAGCAGGGGGGGAGGCGTGAACCAAACACTGTAGTGAACTCCGAACTATTACTGATTGGACAACTTCATGTATAGGAGGAAGGGGGAGGCACTTCTAATGCGACGATATGGCTGTCGTTCGAAAGCAACGAGGGAAACGCTCTAAATGCTACTCTCTAGGTTGATAACATTCCCATCGTAGCAGCTCAGCTCCTAACAGGAAAGGGAGTCGGGGCGAAAAAAAAGTCAAAAAAAAAAAAAAAAAAAAACCAAAAAAAAAAAAAAAAAAAAGCCCACCACAAAAACCCCCCACCCAAAAACCACACACCCACATTGTCTTCACAGCCGTTCCCCTTGGGGAAAGAATATAAGTTCGGGAGGGGTTTTGTCCAGTCTCTTGAAGTAAAGAGGCGATATAGTGATAGGGGGGGTTTTATTGGGAAGAAAAAAAAACCTCGACCGAACCCCCCGGCCCAACACCAGCTAGAAAGGATCATGCACATTAAAATACTCAGGAACTGGCGGAGACGTCCGTGCAGGAGAGGCTCCATGGCAATAGAAAAAGAAGACGTCACCCGGGGTTCTAATTCAATTACAAAGGCGGTACGGAGCGCAGCGCATAACGGGTAAACGAAAGAACAAAGATAGGGGTCGGTAAGGAAACGTGAAAACATAAAATTATGCAAGGGCACGCGAAGCAGATGAGAAAAATTCTGACTGAGAAAACCCGTCGTATCTTCAACGACCGGAAATGTAGCTAAACGAATGAAAAGGACAGGTGATCGAAATTTAAGCTCAGGAAAAAAAAAACAGGGGGGTGCGAAAGGTCACTGCTCAGCACTCTTGGAACGGGTAAAAAAGGGAAAGCCGTGATATGACTCCTGGGAAGAACTCTGTTGGGGAGGGAGGGTTAAACACCTTCCTCGGAGTTGACGAACCAGAAAGGGAACATTGGTAAAAAAGGCAGACTTTCGAGTAGGAAAACCAAAAAACTGATGTCGACTGTCAACAGGGGGGCCGGGGGAGGCAAATGAGAGGAGGGGACTGCGAAAAGACCTATGCAACGGCACACCGAACAGAGTGGCACGGGGCGCTGATCACCGTTGCAGATTCAATGGTAGACAAAACGCCGATCGCACCGCGTGAAGGGGAAAAGGATGAGGGGTTAAAAATTCTCTTCGGAACATGAGAGGAAGGTCTCAAAACGCCCGACGGTAAAAAAAAAAGAAAACTAGATGATCATAGGGGGTGTCATCCCATAGTATCTGGTTCGACACTGGGTAGGAGCCGGAAGTGGAAAGAAGAAAAAAACAACTGCGTTCCGATGATGAAGCGTGAGCGATTTGGGGAAACGATGACTGGAATGATTGTCCCGGAGCGAAGACTTCATGCTGGGCTAGAAGCCGAGAAGGGAGAGGAAAAACAAGAAAAAGGAACCGGAAAAATAACCTGAGGTCGCACCAAGTAACCGAAGGGGGGAGGATTAAAGTAGCGCTCTTTTCTTTCTACTAAGGTTAGGGAGTAGAAAAGAGGGGGAGAGCAAAACTCTCGATCCGATACGATCATCAGTCAAGCCGAAGCGGAACAGCGGCTTTAAATCGCAGACTATATAGCCATGGTTAAGAGTCAATCGCTCCGTTGCGGCGTCCACAAACACCGAGGAAAACAGAAAAAAAAGCCGCGGGGACCCAGATTCATCATCGAACTATGGGATAGAAGACCAAAAGGACAACTGACAGCAAAGTCCATAGGGAGACTGTGCCAAAGGGATCTCAAAATGGCATCCCTAAGACAATCTTGGGTAAATCTGGTTGAATTTTTGAAGTAGGGGGAAAAAGTCGGCCGGGTGCTTAGAGAAAATTAAAAGCAGCGGGACTAAACAGATCCACGAATTCAAGATGACCAGCCGGGGGGACGGAGGAAGGCTTCGTCGACCGTCATGGAAGACACGATTATCTGCCC
>Ga0179591_1239300_pt1 | contig 16576 bp, 10 predicted proteins | sample CZOMad2_1_08_16f_FD_182891 | JGI IMG/M metagenome (GOLD analysis project Ga0179591, IMG submission 182891) | Vadose zone soil fungal communities from Angelo Coast Range Reserve, California, USA - CZOMad2_1_08_16fungal (PacBio error correction) | ecosystem: Environmental > Terrestrial > Soil >...
CGCCCTGGTTTCTCACCGTCCACCCTGTAGAAAAGACAGGTGGGGAGGCTCTGGCGACTAAGATGCGGAATTGGGGTGGAGTGGTCTGAAAGACTACTACCCTGAAGCACAACCCGATAAAACTGGAAAGAGAATTCAGCTCAAGCCTCTGGATTCGTCGCGGAGAGAACGTTAGGAAAGGAAGGGGGGAGCGCTTCACAGGTTTCTGGGATCTTTTGCTAGGGTGCGCGGGGCCGCCTTAATTTTTCGCCATCGTGAACGCGAAATGGAAGCGGAGGGGGGCGATATAAGACGCACTTTAGAGAGACTTCTTGAGGTTAGGGGAAGAATACCGGGACCTGAATGAGGTCGAAAAACTGAGTGTTTGTCAGGGAGATAGAAGGGGAGACTTTCATTTAGGTCTGGGGGTCTTTTTGCTGAGAATTTGACCGAACCGAAGCAAAATTCGATCTTCAAAGACGCGAAGGGAGAAAAAGAAAGAAGAAAGAAAGAGGGAAAAAAGGAAAAAAGAAAGAGAAATTAGGAACCTGTGATAAAAAGAGTGAAAAAAGGAAGGCGAGGGGCGTACTTCCTCTCAGCCCCAGATCGACCGACTTACTGGGAACGGAGGAAACCGGCTTCGCGAAAAACCCGAACCGGGGCGTCCCGGACAACGCGACGAGAGCTGAAGGGCCTGCTCGCGCCCAGCGGTCGGGGGTTTGTAACGGGGAAAGAGTTGGGAAAGCGACGCCACAGGGGGCCAGGCAACTAAAATCTGAACCACAAAATGACGCAGGAAAAAAGACGTGGAAGCCTATTCTAGGAGGGTCGGCATCACCGGAATGTACCTGTGAAAAAGAGACATGGAGAACGAGATGCGGCGGACGTAACTGACGATTGTCTCGGAAAAGGGGGGGGACCCTGCTAGGAAGGAGAGGAAGAGCCCGAGTACTCTCTTATTGTGGTCTACTTTAATGGAGAGAGAACGGCCTACACCACCCCCCCCCTCCCCCGCAGAGGAAGGAAACCTGAACTACCTTGGACATTCTATGGAGACTGAAAGCCAGAAAACCCTGAAGGAGCACTCAGAATGTCTTAAAACATAAACACTAGACGCGATAAGACGATCGGTATTCTATCGCCAAGAGCGGCAAAGATAAACGAGAAGGACCCATCTACGAACAATTACGGAAGCGAGAAGTAGCAAGAGAGTAGAACTCTCTATGTTCTCGGACATAATATGGTAGTAGGAGTTAGAGTCTTGGTAATAAAGGGTTAGACGAGGAGAAAGCTAATGAGAATTTCTACTAGAATCGGACATGGTGGGAAACTCTATACAGTGAAGCAGCCTTGTCTTAATCACGGGAGTTGTTGAGAAGTAAAAACTCGGAAAGGCTAGCCCCCCACTGTTGATCATGTGAGGAACTACGAAGCCGGTCATCGGATTAGGGGGGAAATCTCAGCGCTGCGTGACTTCGGATCAAACACGATCTGGGGCAACACGTAAGAGCATGCTTCTAAAGGACCGATTCGCCGCGAAGTTTGTCGCCTTCCGAGGAGTTACGAAACATCATGCCGAACGGGGGGAATCACACATCAACCGCTCGTACCCCTATCTGTTTGAATCGTGGTCAACCGGACCGGAAGTTGTGGAGAATATCTAAACGATAGAGAAGGCAGCACTACATCCTGCTCGATTCCCGGAAAAGCCTTATCTATAAGCTGGTAGAGCCCGACGGGAATTGCCAAACGTCAAGAACCAGGACCGAGGATTATCTAAAAGCCGACCCTAACAAAGCACCGTTCCTGCCTGGAACCTGCGCGCTGGAGCGATCGGGTCACAGCAGAGGCGTCAAGATATACCGTTCTACAGACTCATAGTGTTGGGGGCTCTGTCGGGGTTCCTTAAGCAGCCGGCATAAAAAGCCGTCGCGGGAGGGCCGTAATTAACGCTAGGGGCTCAATTGGACAAAGGGGAGACCGCTCCCTTTTGAGACGCCCGCCTCACGGTATGGAGGGAGGGCGGGCGACAAAAGTGCTTGGGAATGAACGCCTGTGCCGGACTCGGGAGCCTCGCTGGTTAAAATCTGCTGTGGGGTACGGTGAAGAGGGCCTAGCGTTCAAAGGACTGGAATTGCCAAGAGGAGGATCGGGAGTCCTGGGGGGTTAGCAGCCAAGAGATCATAAAGGCGGGGGTCATGAGGAACTGAAAACTACGGTCGAAGGCCAACAGTAAAATCCTGAAAGGGGAAGAATACACTTCGATACCTGATGCTGGGATATGCTCTCGGGATAATGATAACACAAATCTTAAAACTGGCGCGAAATCAGTAAGATTACAAAAAAAAGGACACTGTCGCGGGACGTGGTGCACACAGACATTAGTTGTGGTCGGGGGGTGCCAATACAGAAACTTGGTAACTGGTCACGAAAGGAGTATCGTACAGAGTAAAAGGTTCCCCGGCTCACGGGGAAACGTCCTCCTGAAAGGGAACTGCATCCCTTCCTCTCTACAATCTTCGTTCAGTGCGAACCAAGCCACGTTAGGTGAAGGGGGTTCAAAGCGATACTCCTCTACCTCAAAAGGAGAAAAAGGGCAAGGGAAAGAAAAGGAGGCAAGACAAGACGCCGATAACCGCCGTCGAAAAGCGGCTCAAAAAGTCTGCTTTCGAACTTGGGGGGAACCGAAACCCACATCTCTCACTCACAAAAACAGGGGTGAAAGGGCGGTGGGACAAGGTATTCTAAAAGACTTAAAAAAAACGTCCCTAGCAGATAGAAGGCTGGATCCGAGTTTCAACTTTATCCCACAAAGCCCTTTTACGGAAAGCTGGGTAGCTTTCGTCTGCGCTGAGGTATCGGAAACGGGTAAATCCGATAATTCACAGCCGGCGTTGTTTCGCCTGGTCGGTTTGAGTCCTCGACTTGCGGAGCAGTTGTCGAGGAGCAGGGAGTCAGAAGGACTAGTGTCTAAGGGAGTAACGCGGAACGGGCAACTAAAAAGCCATGGCCGTCTTCAACCATCCCCCAAAGAAGGGGGGGGGACACCTTCCAGGAGACATAGAAGAACATATGTCCGCGTCGAGGAGGGGTCGGCTTCTTTTCCAATGTTTGTAACCAGAGACACCAGTCCGCTGCAGGGGGAGGGAAGAAATCCTCCATTAACTATCTGGGGAAATTATCTTCTGTGGGGTATTAGAGTTTTGGTTGAAGAGGAGTCTATGGGGGGGCATACCGGCGGCTACAAAAAGAAACCTACGGTGGCCGTCACCTAGCGGGACCGGCTGGTCCTCCCTGTCCTTAATGGAAGAGGGCAAGTCTATCTGCCCCTGTACCCACAGTCTCTGAACCAACGGAGGCTACGCTGGGCGGGCCAAAAAACATCTGGCAAAACCAAACGGCTGCTCCCTAAAAGAAAAACGAAGCAACCCTAGAATATCTAAACAGGGGTCGCTTATAAAATGTCTGGACAATTCTCCGTCGGTGGAAGGAAAAGAGAGAGTAGTACTGCCTGCCGCGGTGAATCTCTCTGCGGGTCGACAAGGATTATCAGATCATCTCATTAGAATATAAACTAAGAATCTTATGAAATCCGTAACTGGAGTCGAACAGTTAAGGGGAATTCCTATACGAATCGGCCATATGAAGGGGCTCAGCTGGGGGGCATAGAAGAGGTATCTAATGCTGACTGAAAGTCAAGGGCCGGAGATCATGGTAGGGTAGAACGACTAACGCAGTAAGCTATTAGAAAGGCACTCCAATCATTTAAGGAACTCAGGGACCGCTCTTGTTCTAAAATTGGTCACCAACGAACAGCCGCTTGTGAGGAAAAAGAAACTAACAACAATCTGTTAGGGATCTTCCTTGCGACTGCTGCTTTTATTTTCATATTTGTGGGGGCTAATTCCACGAATCTCTCTATGTGTCACCATCGTGGAAGCTCCGGAACTCCCATCTCAAAAGTTTAGTGTGCTCCGGTTTTGCGAGGTACGTCGGCCAACTAAAAAGGAGGACAAGAACACTCGCGCGGTACCACCAATAGATCCGTCAGGGGCCAACGCGACTTTCTCACCTTAAGCATATGACCTCCAAAGAAGCAGAAAAATCCACTATGGGGACCGAGGTGGCTAGGAGTAAACGCGTCGGAATACCATTTGGGAGGAAGGTCACCCTGGTCTGGAGGGGAAGAAGGGGGGAGCGAAGGCTCGTCTTGTCATTTATCGACATTTGTTGCAAAATAGGAGTGCTAAAAGCGTTCGTGTGGGGGGTAGGGAAGGTCAGTCCCCAATCGAGGCAGGTCGTGATCTGAGCCGTCCGGCAAAGGACACACAATAGGAGTCTCGGATTTCAGGCAACGATAACTGTCCGCTAGAAAGCTTCCTCCATTCGTGAACAGCATCGGAGTCTCAACATATCCTGTTCAATGCAAATTTTGACTGACTCGAGCCCCGTCTTCGGAAAATTTCGGTTTAAAGGGGAGGGTTCCCTGATCCCTCGGCAGACGGGGGGAGGCAGGATGGGGGGGGGCCAGCCAAGGTGGTGAGATATTCAGACCAGATATAGCCCCTGGTGCAAAAACACCCGACCGGGGTTCTTATCTCTTGTGGCGTCATGGAGAAACATGGGTGTGCGACCAGGGAGGGGATGTCGCAAAACGGTCACGGAACGTCGTCATATCGGGGGTGAAGAAATATAGGGATCCAGACCCTGACGCCGGCAGGTTTAAAATCAATAAACGTTTCAGAATTCCGAATAAAAGAGTCTTGGAACTATAGAGGCCTCGGGAAGACCGAGGTGGCTACGTACAAGGAAAAACGCCGACGGACATAAGAAACTAGCCTACACAATAGAGAGTTGACCCCTCGGTCGGCGGACGGTCCCACTTTACAGCCGCGCAACAGATTCTGTAGAGAGAAGGGAGACTCTGAATTTTGAGGAATAAAGGGGACCGACTTATGGATCAAACCATCCGTCTTCCTAAATTCACCCTGGACTCTCAAAGAGTCTCCGGAAATACCAAACCTCTCTGCTTAAAAACTCCGAACACCCCCGCGGATCCATTCCTCTTCCCTCCTCGGCCCATCTCTGGTGAGCAATGAGAACGGGGTGCTACTGTTAGGGGCCTTGTATGGCGTAGTGGGGGGTAGGAGGGGCAACAAGAGGACTCAATCCACTGCATCCTCGAGTGCCAGGGCCACAGAGGAGGAAACGGCAGTGTCAATGGGGTAGACGAAGGTAGGCGCCTTCTACTCCATAATCAACTGAAAAAGGGAAAACCTTGGATCTCCCGACAAGCAAGCCGCACCGCACGGCATTCACTAAGAAAACAGTGGAATGAAATGCAGAAGAGCGTGCCGAAAAGATCAGGATCCTCTCTGGCGTCCTAGAGAATACAAGACAAATCTGTTTCCGAGGGGCAAGTTCCCTAATCTTCGCAGGCTGGTCTCACGATGAGCAGAGAAGCCGGCGAAAAAGACATCTCGTGCTCGGGGTCCGGCAAAGAAGGTCAGAAAAGGGAAGGTGAAACGACGAGGGGCGCAAGGGCTAGGAGAATGAAAGCGACTCCAGGAATGGTAAAAGAAGGATATAAGGAAGTGTCAGGGCAGAAACTCTATCTATTCAGGTCCTCACTGAATGACTTTGAAAGTGCGATGTATCAACAGAAGGCGGGTACAATTTTAGTCTACGTGGGTGGTGTTAAGGTACGCCTCGTCAATCTCGTTGGGGAAACAGAGTAACGCTCCGTGTTCGAGAATCGGCGTCGGCCCTTGTCTGATCCAGGCTCGCGTAGGCGGGGTCTAAAAGTCACATCGCCTTCTCCAGTGTTAGGGCGGATGGTGCACGGGAGGAACTGATAAACCACACAGAGTACGCCGAGAGGGGCTCACAAGAGAGACGAGGGGAGGTGAGGAAAAACCACGGGGGGCAGGGGCACGGAACGAAGGAGAAAGCGGCGACAATGAAGCTCGCGGCAAAAAAGGAAGACGGGTTGCGTTTGTCAAGAAACGGGACATCAGTAGGGTGTGCGGGTGGCTGGCGCTGTCTATTGAAACGAAGCAAGCGGAAAAGATAAAAGCACAAGCAAGGGTCTGAAGTAAAAGGGGATTTGCCTTCCTGGTGATCCTTGCAGAGATGGGAGAACAAACCTCCATGAAGGGGGAACTCCCTTGGACTTTATCTCAATCAACATCTCCTTCTACAGCTGAGAGGGAAGGGATTTTCCTGAATGGTTGTCCTCGACTCTCAAGGGGTGGTAGCGTCAGAAAAGGGTGGTTCCTCAGGTACGTCAAAGAGAGCGGTTTTTTAGGTGATTAACGGCAACAGCGAGTTCCAGTCCTTGTCGTCTAACCAGGATTCGGGGGGGGGGTGGAAGAAAAGGTTGAGCTCGTCGGGGCCGAAATCCCCGGACGGTACTTCGAGGGGTCGAACCACTCAAATACGCGTAAACGGACAACCCTGCCGCAAGAGAGTGCCACCGAAGGGGGTACAGTAAGGGAAGGCACGAATCGTGTCTGAGCCTTAACGCCTGTCCATCCAGGCAAGAGGATGGAAAGGGGACACGTTGAGTAAAGAATCTCACGCTCGAAAGTGATAGTCGAACTAAAGTAAAAGAAGGGGGTATCAATACTAACAGCCGCCCCTGGTCAAATGTCTTGAAGGGGGGCTCGGGTCCTCCGGTTACAGGGGCCGACGCCGAAGGTCTACTCAGGGCCCAGATCTTAATGAGACTCCAACGGGGCAAAAGCTATTCAGACCGAGGGAATGCAACTAAAATCAAAAACACGAACGTCTTGAACCCAGGGGAGTCGTAGGGAAAGGATATCAGTAAGATTCGAATCGCGCGGAAAAGTGTTGGGATCTCAAAACGACGTACGTGGTGGAAGAATACAAACGCAGTCCAACGGAAAAATCAGACCCATCCATGTTGGTAATACATGCTAGTTTCGTCCAAGGATGGTGGTGGACTGGCTCTAAACGTCCGCCGAAAAGGTTACGCCACGTAATGGAAAAAACCTCGCGCATACCTATATTAAAAGAGTCTGGGCTGGGGAATCCTTCATGATTATGCGAGGGTGACGGTCATGTGCGCCCGTGAACGAGGTCAGCACCTTTGTGCTTATTGGTTACTAGTCGGTGGACGGCTATGGAAACTCATTGAGGGTGGCTCAAACTCTTGGAACGTGCACGCGCCAAAAAGATCTTCCAGTCTATCTGCACACGACGTGTCGGAGCGGTCTTTCCCTTGGCAGCTACGAAACTCCAATGTGAGAACGGTTGTGTCCAGAGAGGGAGGAGATGCAGGGCATGGGGGTCTCATTTCGGGGCAGACGTGTCAGGAATCACGCCCGAGTAAGAATTCCAACGCAGTATATAACGGTTTGCGCAAGTTCTCTTTCTTGGGGACAAGAGCTTTAATGGCGAGCCATCGCCCCAGATCGACAGCTGACTGACTGGGACAGGGGGGGAAGTCTCTACCGAAGACTCACGGTGCCTGAAACCACGCGCCGCGCTGAATGTCATGATGGCAACCATAACTACGGTTAAGGCCACTAAACTTGTTGGGCAACTACAACGACAAAAAGGGCCATGAAAATAGGAGGCCTCCAAAAGGTCCTGCTTAGTAGTCAGTAAACCAGTATCGTTCCCCGGTCGATGGGAGAAAATGGGGTAAATGAACTGGTGGAAACCTCTAAGATGATAAAGGGGGAGAGTGCTTTTCTGATTACGGAAGATTCTCAGAAGAAAGTTCACTGAGATTTCTGAAAGATCCCGATAACATCTCTGGTCGCGAATGCCTTACGAGCCAGAAGTGAACGGACACTGAACTTGATTCAGATGGCGGAAATGAACGCAGGCACCAAAGATGGGAGAACTCGATGGGGCAGAAAAAGTATACGCAGGATTGAAGATCTGAGGTTTTAAGATTTCAAAAAAACGCGGGCCCCTATAGGCCTACCATGGGAGAAAGCACGCAGTACTAGAAACGAGGGGGGAATTCGGACGCTCTAGACAATCTTAGAGGGAGATCAGGTATTGTGTATAGGGAGGGGGGGTTACTAAGGGGTTTTACATGGAAGACTAAGTAATTTAGAGGAGGAGGTGTCACTCCGTCGAGGAAGAAGTCCCGGTCAGGAGCCCTTGATTTTGAGTCCTTAAATATTCATGGATGGAAATGCCAACGGGCTTAGCTGAGGAAGGAATTCACAGGGGGAAGGTATGGAATCAGGGCAACAGAAAACTTAGGCTGATCCAAAACTAGACTTATAAAGGAGAACAGCAGAGGGGAGGGGGCACGTACTCCATCCCATCTTCGTGGTGTGAGCCTAAGGGGGAGGGCAAACCGAAAAGAACATGAATGACGGGGGAAGGGCAAAACTCCTGGACCCCGATCTAGGGTGGAAGGCTGTTCGTTTACGTCGTAGAGATGAGACGATCGGGTAGCATCACTAAAGCAACTGCGCGAGTAACCGGAAAATCCTGTCTCGCCGATTCATAAAAAACTTTAATTATTGCCAACCCGCCCCGCCGCTAGGGGGGCATGCGCTCGGCCTTAAGACACCGGACCACAGAAAGGTGGAGGACCCTGCTCCTCAAGGCTAGGGAAGACTAGAGTCACTCAGAGCGATGATCCGAAAAAGGGGTTTCAGACGCCGGGGCTTCTGCTTTACCAGTAGGCACCGATTTCGGAAAGGACCTCTCGTTAGAGTCAGGAAACGTATTTGAGCTTGGACCATACCATGCTAGGCTCACGAGAACCTCGACGACTGAACGTGATGTTGAGTGGGCGCCGGGGGTGTACTGGATGGAGTCCGGGGGAGTTTTGACTATGTACCCGTCGTTCACTCTGGAGATATTGACTGGGTGTACGTGGGCCCAGGGCGCGAAGCTACGCACATCACAAGCTACTAACAATGAGGACTTCCGTAGGGTCCCTAGGGGAAATTCTGAAGGGGAAGACTGCGGAAGAGCCTGAGGACCTGATCTAATTTAAGAGACCAAGGCAAATCCACGCTCAGAAACAATCATAAGGAAGGGGTGAGATCTCCTCGTGATATAAATTTCCCAAAAGATGTAAGAAGACTCTACCAATCCGAGAGCGAAAAAAAGATGCTCAGGGTGGACTAGTGCGGAGGTTGGAGTTCACACCAAGGATTGCGTTTGTTCTTCGTTGTTTGCCACTAACCTGGCTGTGAGTGGGGAACTGTCTCTATGGGATAGCGACCATGGAGACTACTCCGGCGAAGACTCAGATCTAAAAGTGACCGGCAAGTAAAGCCTAGTGCGATCTCCAAACGTAGGTCGGGAAGGCCAGAAGGGGTGGACTGTGAATACGGTATAAGGGAACTCCGATACTCCGACGCCTCAATGGGAGACCCCCTTAATCCCGAAAACGCCGAGTGAGGAATCCACATCCGCTTGAAGAAGGAGAAAAAAGATCGGAGGAGGGAAAAGGGGGGGGTTCGGCCGTTCTCCACCCAATAAACAATGCGCATCAAAAAAAAGAGGATGAAGAGGATTTCTTATGGGTCGCAGGAGGCCCAATTCTCCAGGATGAGAGTGAAAATGGAGAGCTCAGGCGCCCTCAACGTCTGAACTTGCCGGAGGTTTCAAGCCTTTCTTCTTCGTCCTAGTAAAGGGGGGGTACAACGAGTGCACATCACGTATGGTGTCCATGACGATAAGAACATTGGATGGAATGTCGACATTACGAAGAAGGGAACGGTATGATCAGCGTACGGCGTTCCGGGGCCTGGTCAAAGAAAGACACACTCTTCTCCATAAGACCAAGGGGGGCGGGAAAAAAGAAGTCCCCCCACTCAATCAGGGGAAAACTTGCACTGCTCCATCGGAAAAGCACCTAGGAATGTTTCCTTCGAGGTGCAGATAAGGTGCAGCTTTGTGAACCTCCGAGAGGCGCAGGAACACATCCTCGTTCTCAGAAGGGTAATTTGAGAAGTGGTTCTTTGTATTTTAAGAGGAGAGAGGTACGACAGTCGAGGCGTCACAGCATCCTAGTAGGGAGCGGGGCGCAAAAGCGATTGTTCCGAAGAAGACGCCCGTGGTACAGGGGCTTATTTTTAACAGACTTCGGTTGAGGAGTGCGAAACTCAGTTCACCCGACCCCCTCAGCTCGCCCAGCTTCGTTCGAGAGAGCAAAGCGGGAAGCGGCCCCCTCGTGAGGTACCGAAAGCCACCGTCAACTTAACGAAAAAGAACAGCACAGAAAAGCACCGTCCGGCTGTAGTCACGGTGCTCTGGCAGGTTCCTTTTAACCATGCGACCCCTTTTTGAGGACCGAACGAGCGACTCTTGGACCCTCGTTGACTACTTAAAAAGAGACCGAGCGTCGAAGGAAAGAGGGCGAGGAAGAGGGGGCCGATAACGTCCTCCTACTTGAGCAGGAAGAAGGGGTCTGTTGAAATACGGCCATTCAGTAAGGAGCCTCTGCGGACGAGAATCTGAGGGGGGTCCCTTTAAAGCGTTCATAAGAGGACTCAGAAAAGCGGAGAAAAGATACGGCATGGGACGTTCTTCAGAATGTTGGAGTTGATGGCTCTCTAAGAGTCGAAGGCCGCAAAATTCAGGATAAAAGAAAAAGACGGCAGTCCACTCGCTCCTGTGCGACGGTTGGAATGCCCCCAAGCCGTCCGACGGGTTGTTCCTATACACTAGAAACACCGAATCCGCTTTGAGATCTTGGTAAGGAGGTGGGTTGATGGTTGACGGATTATTACTTGTTCTGCCGTGGAGGGTTGGGTTTGGTTAGGGGCGATTCCCACGAATGAAGAGAATTCCTCCTCGATTTTTCCGTTCCGCCCGGACCGGAACCCATATCGAGAACATTGGTCTGGAAACAATTGGAATATCGGGGTTACCTCCACGCCTTATCGGACACTTCATTATCAAGGACGCTCGTAGAAAAAAGAAAGGGAGATAGATGTTCTCCAAAATTGTCCTGAGCATACAGGTCCAAAAACATTATTACACTCACTAAAGACATCAACTCAGACAAGAGCTGTCGCTACCCCCCGCGACTGGGAGAGAGAGTCGAAGAAAAAGTCTAGCGGAGATTTGTCGTCGGGGAGGGGCACGTTCGGTATCGGGGCCCTGAATTAGAATCTCAGCTACAGGTCGGCTCTACTCGCCTGTGGTGCTGCCCGAATCTAGTTGCTCCTCCTATGTGTGTGGGTCTTCTCCGCAAACATCAAAGGGAAGGGGACGTGACGGTTCACTTCGCTTGCGAAGTACCGTCAAGGCCTCGAACAGCGCGATTTCACGAGGCGTTCCTATCAATCTAGTGGACGGAGTAGATAACCTTCCGTTCCTCAAGCCCAGAAAATCGAGGTTCGAGAAATACCGGGGCTGAAATTAAGGGATGAGCCGCACCAACATCGGCGGAAAAGGTCTTTTGAAATAGCCTATCAACCTTCTGGGCCATCGTATTGCCGGAATTTGCGGAGTTCCCACAACTTATTCCCGTCAACCAACCGAATTAGGCAGTACATCATGCACGTCATCTGTCGGGCGCGTTTAGAAAAACGTGAAGGCATGAGAAGGTTCAGTGGAGGACAGCTGTCCATTCATATAGGGGGTCTATCTTGTGCGAGAAACTTAAGACCGCACGCCGCTTTTTGTTCACAGCAACGAGAACTGGGAGAACGGGAGACGAGAGAGTCTTTAATATGCGCCTCGGGAACGGAGGGGGAGTAACAAGGCAAAACGAACCGATAAACGAAATCCGACTCTTGTAACCAGAAGAAGACTGACCCAAGCACAGTTGCTTTTGGAAGCCTCGGCAGGAAGTTAGTTGAAACTCCCAAGAAGAAGGACCGCCTCCCAGCTTCGGGCAGGCAGACCGCCTATAGGCTCCGGGGTCAGGACTAAGAACAATACCTTAGTCGAGTAGTACCCATTCTGAGACGACCTGAAAAAAAGGGTGAAAAGTCCTAATCCTCCTCATTCACTATCTAAGAAGTAAGGGGAAGAGGGTTCCCCTCCTCTGCATATAGAGAGAGATAGTTAGTATTTTCGGGACTAGGTTGGGGAGGGTTATAGTGTCATTCACCACGCGCTCGAAGGAGTGCAATCACGAGCAGGTAGACCACTCTTCAAGAGGGCTTTGTCATTGGTGTTTAGAGAAGGCAGTTAGAAAGTCTCTTCTCCACGCCCTAACTCTGAGCGGTCTCAATCCTTGGGGTCTCCGAAGCGGAAGAGAACGGGTGAAAGAAAGGGGTTCGTTTCCAAATGCATCGAGGATTGAATTCCCTGCAGCAGATTATCATCGAGCTTGAGTTAAGAGGAGCGTCAAGAACACTATCTTTCCAAGGTCGGCAGAGTCGGAGCGGTGTCATACTATCTCAAGAACGAAAGTCCGCCTAACATCAAATCTGAGGGCGGAGTAGTTAAGAGAATAGGGGGTAAAAAGTGTGAGTCCTTCACGGATAGGTCTTCCTCTATTGCAGTTACGCAAGTGAGAAGCCTCGGACCTGAAAGGGGCGGTTTATGGAAAGGAGGGGCAAGTCTCGAACACTTCTTCGATTAAAAGTGATAATTTACTAGCCAAGTCGAAACAAAGGGTGTAAACTATCGGAATACGGTTGGAGTCTACGACTTCTTGTCGCAGTGTTTCTACACCAGCATGGTCCCAGATCCGGGTAGAATGATCTGTCTGTCAGGCCATGGAGAGACTGGCAGATCGACGATATGTTAGAGAATGACTGGCCTACTTCACGAAGGTAGGTGTTACGGGATCTTAGGTTCCCCAGGTGCATCGAAAAAATCCCTCTTAAACAAGAAGAGGATCCGTAGCGTACGGAGGTTCGGGGCAAAATCGTTGGGAGGAAGAAAGAGAGGACAAGAGCCATGACCCAGCGAAGCTATCGGGCAAGAAGAAGGCGGGAGAGGTTTGAGGGTGACGATAAAACGTCACGGGAGGCAGATTAGGGGAGAGGGGGGGGACGAGCTAGGTGTCGATTAATCGTAACCATTAAGTACATAGATCCTACCCGAAAAACTGATGATTTTAGAGAGGAAGATTTTTGCGCGGCATGCGCAGTTATCGTAACAGATCCGGGGACGCAAAAATAAACCTCAACTTAGGAGGGGCCGCCAGTGAGGAGATCTCACCACAAAAGAGACGAGCTGGGGCCAAGCGATCTCTCAGGGGGTGTGCGCTCCAGGGGCTAGTCCGTATGACTGGAAAAGTTGAAGTCCCACAGTGGTTTGACGAACTCAGTACGATCGTCTTGGAGACGAGGAGGGGGAAGAGGATTTTCTAGGGGAGAAAATGGTAATCGAGGAATCGAAGTCACTCCCTGGAGTAGAAAGGAGCGAATTAGATACAATCAGATTTAAGAGTCTTTTCGAATATATGGCACTCCTACGCGAATGAGTTAAGGTGACTTGATGTCTGGGAGGGTCACACCACTATCAAAAGTAAGAGGAAACTCCCCAGAGCACTGAGAAGCGAGTTGCCAAAGAGGTTTGAGACTGTAAAGGAAAGACGACTATCTAACTTTGGACTGCCTGCGCCGCCTGAATCTCCTCTTAAAAGAAGGGCGAGGCTTCTCACGTGGATTGGTTGGGCTTAAGGAAGAGATGAGCACTCTTCTCGTGATAGGTGCGCCGTAAGTAGGAAAATTTTAGGTAGAACGAACAATAAAACGCTCAGAATGGCGCTGTTCTGCTAAGTCGAAATGAGCTATAGTGGGAACGCCGGGTCCGACGATGGCCGCATCTGCCATCTGGGGGATCAAGAATAGATTACGCCCCGCAGGAATTGATCATTATTGAAGGAGGGAAGGAAAGCTCTCGTTTCATTGCCACGACAAACCGGTCGGGTAAAGACCGGGGAGGATGGCCGGGGGTAACTCTATCCGCTGCTCTCTGCCGCTGGTAACAGGTCGCTACGGAGAAATGTTCTTCTAACACCAGGACAAACTCCGCAGAAGACTCAGGAGTGGGAGACCTTATCTGGATGCCTACGAGAATTTTGGACTTCAATAGAAAAATCTGGAAACACCTCTTAGACACGATACCTTCGCTCGGGGACCGGATGAAGCGAGATGGCCCGCGGGAAATGGCTCGATCGGATTTTGCCTGAGACTTATTCTCGGGCTTTACACTGGGGGCGGCGGGGGTAGGGGGGGGGGCGAAAAGGATGGGGAATCGAATTACTAATGATGTTGGTCTCAACTCGTGACGTCTCACAAGCTTAATGAGTAGGCGTAGGTAGGAAAGAAGGCCTTGAGGCGGAAGGTGGCACTGGGGAGTGAGAAAATACCGGAAGGAAAGATGAGAAACTCTCTTGGGGGTTCCGAGAATCGAGGGAAAGGGAGTCTGGCGGTCATCGTTTCGTCTCGAAGTGGAAAAAAGAGAAAACCGAATATCAAGATTAAAGCTTAATACTATCTAGGAGCATTCGCCAAGGATAAAGGATGGTGTAAAACTCCCTTCTTGCGGTGCGGAACGTCCTCTCACAACATTAGGTAATACCAAGCCCTGGAAGGAAATCTTTCGATAAACGAACTCTCGGCAGGAAGGAAAAAAGACCGCTCCTGAAGGGAATGAACTGCAGGAGAACCGCTAAGGGAGGGGGTGAAAAGTGTGCCTAACAAGGTTGGGGGCCCGCACAACAAGCCGGGAAAGGAACGAGAGTCCTCCATTCGGGATGGAATAGGGCATAACATACAGGGGAAGAAGAGGTTTCTCGGAAGTAGCACCTCATGGAAGTTGACCACCGGATATGGGTAGACCTATATGAGGCGGACTCTTAAGCTTGGGGGGGGCTAGAAACAGGGTGTCCGATCTGATGCTCGGAACGCCCTCGGGAGAAAGTGAATTGGGGGAGCTTAATTGCCTCTTACTGCACTTACGTGAGACGGAAAAGAAATTGACAGGTCTGATTGGGGAGGAAGCACCCGAAGAAAAAAGGACGAGAGGGAGGCAAGCAGAATGTCTGCAACTCAACACAAAGGAAGAAGAAATAGGCAGATTTCTATCGGGACCTCTAGGAACGTACCTACCTCATTGAAAAGCAGAAGGAAAACTTCGAGGGGGAATCATCGGACTTCTAAGAAAAGGTAAGAAACTCGGACGAGAAAGAATCTTTATATGAGGATGTCGCTTGTAAAGGGTGTGGGAATGGGAAAGCTCCGTACAGTTGTAGAAGAGGGATAGGGTCCCATGGGGGTCAGCCAGAGGACATTAGCAAATTTTCGTCATCACGGAGTTGAAGGACCCCCTCTCAGCAACGGAGCACAGTCGACAAAGTTTACGAGTATGGGAGTTTCCGGCGGAGTCCGGCAAGAGAGGGCCCGGAGCTATGCTTTGAACTTTGCGATTCAAAAAGATCGACACACTTAAGCATCAAGTCAGAACGGACTTTAGCCCCTGCTGGTTTGCTAAGGAATGAGAGGAAGCACGCAGGCCGGAGGGTGGTGAAAGAACGGAAAACCTCTGACCACGAAGACTGCGGGGGCTTTTTTTCGGGTACCGCATTGGGGGGGGGGGGGAGGGAATTCGAAGATCTATGAGGCAGAACGAATCCGAGGCTATTCCTTAACAGGAAGTGACTATAATGCGGTCCTAGTCCAACTGAATGATTACAAACTGGCACCGCCTTCTCACTGTTCAGGAGAGGAAGTAGATGAGTGGGCCCTTCTCAAGAAACGTTTGGATGACTTGACATAGCTAGTGGAACTCGGAGTCGGCACCTCTCTGCGAAGGGATCCGTTTATGGCGACGATCAGTGAGCTTGCGTTCACCTGCTTGAAACATATGCCAGGCATCAATCCGATCTCGTGAAGAGGGAATTCACGATGGGAGCCTTGTGACAAGAGAATCACGCTCAGTTACGAAGGAAAGCAGCGAAAGGTTAGTTAGGGGGGAATGCCGCAAGACGGGTCTGTTGTCTGGGCAGCCGAGGTGGCAGAGACATCGTGCTCTCATCAATTGGAGACATGCTTTTTTACGGGGGGACAAGCTCCGACGCGGGTCCCAAAGAAAAAAAGGCAAGGGACCAACGGGCGGCGCTGAGGACACATCGCGTTGAATCTCGCACAGCGAATGATGCGGGGGAGGTCGAAGCCGTGCTTGACCTCAGCGTGAAAGCCAATTGAACCTCAAAATTCCGCTCAACGAACGCTAGGGGAAGAGGATGGAAATAAGCGCTAGGAATATATGTTCCCAGAGATTCACGAGGCTAGAAAAGGAAGCAGAGAAACACTTCATCTGCCGTGCTTGCGCGTGAAGCGGGGTCCAACTGGATGGGAGTTTGAGACTGGGTGTTCCCCGAGAACAGCTTGGCTGTATGATGAGAAGGGTATAGACCTAGAGAATACTTTCCCTTAGCCGCGCGTCCGATAGAGAAAGGTGAAATGTCCATCTAAAGACGAATATCCAAGATTTAGGATACGCGGCCACACGCCGGGGGAGGTGAATAGAGGATGAAGTTCACTCCTAAACCGAAGCAAGAAAAGTATGCAAAAGGGACAACTGTGAAAATCCTACGAGGGAAAGCTACCCTCCTCTGAAATGCCGTGCGAAAGGCGCGATCTGTCTTTTAAAGGGGGCATAAAAAAGGAGAAAATCACGC
>Ga0179591_1255356_pt1 | contig 16576 bp, 24 predicted proteins | sample CZOMad2_1_08_16f_FD_182891 | JGI IMG/M metagenome (GOLD analysis project Ga0179591, IMG submission 182891) | Vadose zone soil fungal communities from Angelo Coast Range Reserve, California, USA - CZOMad2_1_08_16fungal (PacBio error correction) | ecosystem: Environmental > Terrestrial > Soil >...
GAGAGAGGTTAAAAAGGGGATGGGGCATGTGTCAGATGAAAACTTCTTACCCCCGATTTTCGCTCGGACAAACACGGGCGAAAAGAACACGGCAATCAAAAAAGCCAACCTGACGGAAAAGGTTCAGAAAAATTAATGATCGAGAGCGACCTCTCGTACCTCGGAGAAAAACCCGCCTGCAGAATTTCAAGCCCAAACAAAAGTTCATAAACAACCATCCGCAGTAAGACGGCCCTCGCTCCCAAAGGCCCTCAGCTGAAACACACTGAATTGAAAAAAAGACACCATCGCAAGCCAGAACGATCAAACCCAAGTTTCTTGGGGAGTAGACGTAATGTAGATAGATAGCGGGGAATTAATTTTCTCCGAGGAGGACAGCCATGCCTAGAGCAGGGAAGAAACCGAACAAAAAGGGGGAACCCCGAGTCCTCAACCTACTCTTTAAAATCTGCAAAAAGTAACGGAAAGAGGAAAGAAACAACGCACATAATTATTCAAAGTCAGGGGAAGAAAAAACAACTTCCCCACCACTGCGCAGACAGGTTAAGTCAAAAAAAACGGCTTTGATTACCTTAATATAAGAGTAGCAAGCCCGCTTGCACCAGTCAAAAGTCTAGTCGCAGCAAAGGGCAAAAAAAGATTCCATCCCGAGAAGGGACAGGAGACCTGCGTGGAGTCATAGGAAAGGCTTTAAGAAGGAAGCAAAAAAAATGGAAGCATGCCCTTTATTCAAAGACATAAAGATTAGTTGGAGAACGATTGATTCCAGTAGAAAGCGGATAGAGAGAGACGCGCACGTACCACAGTTTGTTATAGAAAATTTATCAAAAGTGAAACGGACAGAATGGCCAAGTGGTTTAAAAAGAAGGGAAGTGGGTCCTCGGTGGAAGAATTGGGTGAGGCCCGAGGTGAAGACGGGGGCGCAAAAAAAAAAAAACGAAGTCTGGAAAGAGGGGGAGGGGAAAAATAATGAGAAACCCTCGGAACACAATGGTCAAAACACATAACGACTAAAGGCCGACCGACGGGGCTTAAAACAATCGTCTCTGTTATCTCAACAAGAGGAGGAAAAAAAAGGCAAACTGCAGAAGGTGTAGAGGGGGAATACGAAAAGCCTGGAAAAAGAACATTCGGGTTGGTGGGTGATTGATAACAACATTGTGAGAGTGGTTTCTTGTTTACGTTCAGGAAAGATCAATCTGAGAAAGTAAAAAAAGAAAACCTGGCCCCGACCAAGCAAAAGGGAGAATTCCGAAATCAAAGGAACGATGCTGATGGATTCGAACAGCGAGGGGAACGGAAATCACTCGCCAAGCCAACAACCGCTGGGAAGGTGCCATGATATGAAAGAAAACAGAGAAGGACAGGGAGGGGCTATTCATTGTCAGACATCAAGGGGGTTGGAAGGCCGAAGTGCATCGTGGTATCAGAAGCAGTAGGACCAATGAGGCCGTACGGCCGGGGGAAAGGGACAATTTAAAAGGAGCAGGGGTCGGTCTAGAACAGCTTAGCCGAAATGTTGAGGGATCCGTCAACAACTTCACGCCGTCAGGGAGGGGGGTGAACGTCGAAGGGACTGCAAAGAAAAAAACGTCAAATTCCGTGCGGGTATGGCCAAGTCCGAGAGGAAAGGGGCAGAGGGGAGTAGAGGAGGGGGCACACATCTCCAAAGTGACGGGGGGTTAAAAAAAGAATATTGGGCACGATATCCACATAAAACTTGTAAACAAGGATTTGGTGTTCTAGAGGTCTATAGAAAAAGTGGGAGGGCGCAAATAAATCAAGCGCTGGGAAAGCTGTTCACGGGATGAAAGGAAAGGGAGGGCAGAAGAAACACAAAGTTTAGTATGGGGGAAAAGAGAGATGCCCCCTTGATTTTACCATGTTAAGTAAAAAATCGGGTGCAGGGAGGGCGCCAGTAACTTTTCCAATTCTTCACGACATCGGAGGAGGGTTGTGACGTTAGAACCAAAAAGAAAGTACGCAAGGAAAAATGAGTCTTTACCTCCATCTCACAAGGCATTGGGCGGGGGAATAGGAAGAAGGACTGCGGATAAGAGATGTCCTCGAAATTTAAGGGGGCACGTGAAACCTCGCAGAGAAACGACCCTTGGCAGTCCCGAGCGAATGGACTGTGAAAACACGCAATCCGGTCGAGATAGGGGAAAACCATGACTAAAACTTAACTCCGCACAAGGAATGTCTCATTTCTGAGCAGGCCTGAGACAAAAAAAGACACGTCGGCAAGAAAAGGTGGGAATTGGAGTTTCTACTCGGAATGGAATTGAACGCATTTCGTAGCAGGGTTGAGGGGTAATTAGGAAAAAGTGTAGTTTGGAAAAGTGAGAAGCAGTCAAAGAAGGTTGGTTGGCAATAGGGAAGGGTTTCAGCTAAACCTCTTCGACAAAGGAAAGAAAGGGACTCGTTGAAAAGTTTTTCGAAGGGGAGAGAGAGAGGGGGTTCATGTGAGTGTGTGGTCAAAGGGGAAAAGGAGTGCGCGGGGGGAAGGGGGAGGGAAAAATTCTTTAAGGAAGAAAACTCCATCCCAACTATCAATGTGGGAGGAAGAAATAAGACCAAATGATGTCTTGTAGAGAGCTTAGAAATATTACACGAGGAGTGTCCAAGCAAAAAGGGGGGAAAGATACATAGCGACGGTTGACAGGAACATGGGAGATTAAGGGCTTGTCCTGGGTTGGAGGGGGATGGAACTGTCTATTTGTGTGGGAAGGCTCAGCGCTAAACTGGGGGGGGAAAGGGGGAAAAAAACCCAGATAAAACCGGGAATCCATCCTTAACAGATGACGACACTCTGAAACTGTAGGGAGTGGAGGTACGATTGACCGGAGAGTGTGATGAGGTTTGAAAGAAAAGGGGGAAGCGCCGAAGAAGACTCTATCAGCCGGGCTATCAATGTGAAGGTCGCGTCCGCGGCCGGCGAAATGGGTTAAAAAAGGGTTGGTTGCTATCCACAAACTTCAACGGGGGGGAAAAAAACCATCTTTGTGGGGGGGTGGGCAGGCATGAGAGCGAAGGTTCCCGGGGTGAAAAACGGAAGGACATCTGCCTGAGAGGGGGAAACACAATGGAAAGGAGAAGCTGGTGGGCATCGGGGGGGGGGGGGCAGAGTACTTCCAAGATTAATGGGAAAAAGAAGTAGGAAGGGCGAAAAGATGGTAATCTGCATGTATTAGGAATTTTCAAGCGGGAGGGCCTGTGAGGGAAGGGGTGGGGGGGGGGGAAAGGTTGTCAACTAAAGAGGGACGGAAGGGCTTGTGGTGGAAGACGGCGGGCGCGGAGGGGTGGATATGAGATTTGAACGGATGGTTGACGAGGACTGATACTGAGGGTGGGGGGTTAGCTAACGAGCATGGCTGGAGGGAAGTGGGGAGGGGGCTGACATAAACTGAAAAGAGCTTATAGTCGCTTACAAGTCAGGAGAAAGGCGGAAAACGCTCAAAGAAGAATTGTGTACGGATGACGTTCAGGGAGTGGTGGGGGAAATTAAAAGACGCCAGGTTGGGGGGGGGGACGGAGCAGGACGGAACTGGGTGGGGGGGGAAGGCGAGGCAAACCTTGTGGGGTGAGAAAGGGAGGAGGGGGGGTTAGCATCTGAAAATTGTTTGTCCGATTGGAGGGGCAACATTACTGCCGATAGGGTCGGGAGGAGAAGGGGTCGCGAGAAAAGAGGTAAGAGATCTCGCGACCGGGGGGGGTTGGGGGGGGAAGGACCAGGGGGCAAAGTGCCAAACATTTTAATTGGAAGGGGGAGGTCCGACTCGACTTGGTGGGCTTTTCTGGAAATAGAGACGACAATCGGGTTTCTGAGAGAGAATTTTCAATACTGAACATCAACCCACCAAGATAATCAGTAAAGAAAAAAGAAAAGACAAAACGGAGAAGGAGAGAAGAAAAGGGAGAAAAGATTGGGGGTCATTGCGGTGGGGCTATGTAAGATAAGATATTATCAACAAAAGAGGTCTCCGAAAGAACAAATCATCGAGAGGAGAGCACGGCAATCAAGGCAAACCGTGGTCGGAACCAGCGTGGCATGCCAAAGGGTAAAAAAAGGAGCGGAATCCGGAGAGGAACTCATGGCGCCACTCGAAAAGACTTCCAATTTAAAGGACGGAAAAAGGGAAGAAGCTCAAGACAAAGAAGGGCATTGGAACACCGGGAGAGCTCCCAAAGATGAAAAGCGCGGAAAGAAGAGCGTAATAAAGACCTAGAACTAAGAATTCAAGCAAACCATTTTCTTGAGGAGTGGGGTCTGAGGGGAAAAGCGAGGAGGAAGAAAATGGGCGACGGTTTTGGAAAGCCAAAAAGGAAACCAGTATAAGGACGATCAAGAGAAAGAAAGACCCGACAAAAAGACCGTCTGACCACTTAAGGAAGAAGCAAAGAAAATAAAGCAAAGGATATAAGGAAAGAGGGGACATCTTATCGGACACTAATTTTCTCACATCAAAAAGAAAACGGCGTCCGGTGCGTCAGGAAAGACGTCCGAAAAAAAGGGACGCAGAAAGGCTTGAAAGAAGGGGTAAAGGACTTATAAGGCCGACATAACTCTGGAAAGGGCACTGGTCAGTAATCGGCAAAAAATGGGTGCAAAAGCAAGGGGGTTCACAACACGGGGGCGGTCATGAAGAAAGGAAAACGTCACGAATTCAGAAAAGAAGGCTTTGCAAGGCTAACATGGAATGAAGAGAAAGAAGATGAATGCAGCTGATGGAAAAAAGACCAACACATAAGTTAGGTGGAGAGTCAAGGGATGAGGGGGAGATCAGAGGGGGGGAGAGAGGTGAAGAGAGATGATGGCGGAATCTTGGCACACAAAAGTTGATCCAAAAAACAGGTGGGACTCCCCTGAAGCGTCACCGTCGCCTGAATTGTTGAACTCGACCAGTTTCCCAGGGTGAGTTCCGTCTTTGGGGTCCCTGTTGAGTAGGGGGGGGACCGAAAAGGAAGGGGGACGAAAGCGTATACTTCGAACACAAAAAAGGGACCACGGTCCCACCCGCACAAAAGAAGAGACGGGTAAGGGAAAGGACAGGGGCGTTGTGACCAGCGAAGCACGGGGAGGGGGCCAGCAAACCAGATTATTTCCTTCACCTGCGCGTGTAAGATTGTGGGGAAAACGACACCGATGAAAAAGAATGCTTGGTTAGGTAGGTGAAGCAACATTGTGCTTAGTGGGAGGCTTGCCAAGGACTAAGTAGAAGATTTAACAGGAGACAGACCCTTAAAACTAAAAACATGAAAGCAGAGAGGGGGGCTACGCCCTAAAGAGACTCGCTGATTGGGGAGGCAAAGGAGCTTGAAACCTCACTCTGCACAAGCCAAGGAAATGTGTCATTTGCAAAGGGAGGGAAGACTAGAGAAAATGTACAGCTAACGGAAAAAACTCTTACATTGGCGCCAGAGACCATCGGCCAAAAGATAGTTGGTGGCTGGCTAAGGAAAACAGGAAGGGGGGGAGAAGTCAAAGGTACGAAAGAGAAAAAAGGGACGCAGTTATCATTTCCAGTCCTGGGAAAGACGATAAGACCGAAATTGCGGGGAGAAGAACGGAAGAATTAGAAAACGGGGGAGGAAATGCTGGGGGGCACGGTGCTTTTAGATGCACGGGAATACGGGGCCATTTTCTGCGGCGACCTCGAGATAATCAAGGTAGAAGGAAACACGGAAGGGGGGACTACAAATCCTTGCGAGCGGTTATGGGCAAGACGAAGTTTGAAGATGCTTTTGCAGTGACCAAAGAAGGTCGAAGACTGTTCGAATATTGGAACAGGGGGAGAGATTCCATCTCGGTCCGTTCTTGTAACGGGGAAATTAAGGGGGGGCATCATCTCAGGGAAAAAATCACACACAGTAGGATTAGGTGGGGCCACTTTACATGGGAAAGTGGAAAGACCGACAACGGGGAAAAAATGCCTTCAAAAACCGGGGGAGACAAGCTGAAAGAGGCTCTAAGCCAAAGGAAGACTTTGAGGGGAGGGGAGCTGCAGATGAAGGAAAGGAAACAGAGGCGTCTTTAAAAAAAAAAATCGGGGCAGTCGGATAATTCCTCCTCAATTGCTGAGCTCTCTATGGACGCAATACAGGAAAGGCAACGTTGAATTCGCAAGCAAAAGGAAATAAAAAAGAAAGAGAAAGAACAGAGAGAACTGCGGAATACTGGTGGCGGCAGTCGGCAGGGGACACTTGAGGGGCTTCAGAGGACATCCAGACATAAAAATGGAAAAAAGAACGTCGGTTCAAAACATGGTCGTCCAAGGGGACTGAAGACCAACGATAAGGAGTAAGATGAGTTGATGCTAGATAATTCGGAGAAAAAAGGGCTGAAGATGGTTCGGGTCAGGGGGAAAATAGACGGGTCAAATGATGCAAAAGGGGAAGGGGGGTGGGTGTTAAAAATCTCAACGCGGCAGGGGGGGAGTCCGAAGGGCAGAGCACAGAGGGGCCTTTCTGGGTCGAGTGAAAAGGAGAGGAACTTTCTGGATTTTGACTTGTAAGGAGTGGAGGGGGGGGAAATCTAGTGGAAGAGACAAAAAAAAAAGCCCACGAAATGTGTGTCGACACCTATACCAAAAAGAAAAGGGGGCGTGGAAGACTTAGTCGTAACAAAAGAGGAAAGAACGAGCAGTGGCACCCGTCAATACTCGGTTGGGGGAAAGGGAAAAAAATCGACTGCGGAAAAAAGAGCAACTGTCTGTCTTGAATGTAGGTAACTTTTCTTTTTGGGCGTGGTATAACTGGGTCAAGTTTTGGAAGGCTAAGCGCTCCCATTACAAGGGAAGCAACACACACAGGGCGAAAGAAAGAAAAATTACGAAAAAGCCAGGCGGGACAAAGGAATGAGGGAGAAGTGGCCCTTCGATTGGCCGGGGGTGGTGGGGGTAAATTCAATTTGGTGTACGGGCCTTTGTAACCTCAGGAGCATCATCTCAAGTAGAATTAAGGCCTTTACCTCGAGAGACTAAACTAAGGAGGGGGGACAGGTTTTTTGGGCCTAATAACACGGAGGGCCATCCTAGTGGGGGGGTGAAAGAGTGACCGTAATGAGAAAAATGCTTAAGTGCAGGATAAATACAAATTAAATTCATGGAGAGAGGCTTAAGAAAGGGGCAGGGGGTTGTTGGCCAATTGAGAAGGGAAGGGGGTAGGGGTTAAAATCGTGGGGGAGGGGGGGGAGAAAGAGGATCATTGGCGGGGAAGGAAACATGGGCGGGTGCATTCTCAGTCGCGGGTCAAGTGGTTAACTAGGGTATCATGTTCCTTAGGGGGGGGGTGGTGGGGGTGAGTTTTTAGGACCATCCTAGGGCAGGCGAAGATGAACTGTGCTTTTGGGAAAAACGTGGGGGCTTGGAGCGGCGGGGGGGTCTTGGGGTGAAATTGGTGGCGGGGTACGGGGTGGGGTGTTGCGAAGTCGGGGCGAAAGCGGAGGTGGGGGGGTGGTGGGATTGGACAACTTGGAGGGAGATGAGGGGATTGTTCTGGGGGGGGCACAGCACCGTCGCCCAGGTCGGGAGAGACGCGTTACATTGGGGGAACCGGTCAAAGGCGGGTAAGATAAGAGTCAGCTGTGGGGGGTGTTCTGGGGGGGGGCGGGAAGGGAGGTCGTGCGGTGTGGGGGCTTTTGTCGTCTTCGTTTGAGTTTAAGGTCTTTCACTCCTTGGGGGGCGACGCGGGGTCATAGGGGGGGGTTCAGCCCTGGTGGGAAGAGACGGGTGGTGGTTAGACGGAAACATTGGGGGGGCGAATGGCTTTCAGGGTCCATGAAAGGAGTGGGCGGCCATTGGTCAGAGAATGTCAGCTTCTCTACAACAGTCGGGGGGTCACCAGTGGCGGACGGAAGGAGGGGGCACCCAGCAGTTTTGCCGGTTTGGTAGTGACTTCCTCTGACATTTTGGTAAGGGGTGGAAATGCTGATAGAAAAATCGGTGGGGAGAGGAAAGGAAACAGAAGGAAGCTACAACATCAGTACAGAAACGATCAGCAACAGCAAAAGAGGAGGATGGAGAAAAGGGTAGGAAAGTTCATTTAAAAAGGGGGGGGGAGATGGGGTCAAGGCAAAGAAGGGGTATCCAAAACCACGAGGAACCTAGGATTATGAAAACAAGGTCGATAAAACGGCATCGGGAAAACAAGGGGGGAAGGTCCCCCTGGGAGAAAGGGAAACAAGTCGAGACTCACTCAGGGAGCTTCAGGAACAAACTCTCAGGAAAAGAATGGCCGGGAAGGCCATTACAAAGAAGCTCGTGAAAAAAAGAACCGGGCAGCCAGGGGAACCGTTCCTAGAGGGGAAAAGCAGGATTGAAGAGCACGCGCAAAAAGCAGGAACCCGAAGACAATCAGGGCACACCAGAGAAAAAAATTTTCTTTTATCGTAAGGGAGTAAGTCCAAGCGAGGGTTTAAAGAGAAAGGGGATATCGCCAAGAAAGAAACCGAGTAGAAATCAGAACACAGAAAGACAGACTGGAAAAGATGGAGATCCATAGCTAAAAGAAGGAGAGGCGCCGCGAAAGCCTTGCTAGGAAGAGCGGGGATATGCAAGAGCTGTACGAGAAGGTGGCCTCATAACCACAGGGAGGCATGGAATGAGGCCAAAGTCTGGGGGGGGAGCTTATCTGTAGGAAGGAAGATGATCAGCAGTCGTTGCGCCCAGTTCCGGAGGGGGAAGACTAATCTTAAAAGTCCGGAAAAAGATCCAGGCCAGAGAGAAGAACCAGAAGTGAGAAACTTAAGTCAGTTTCATTAATGGAGCAAGAACGAGGCTGGACAAAGAGACTGAGGATCAAACAAAAGCAACAAGTAGGTGGGAGGACATGAGTGAAAAGTCATCTATAGGGGGGGGAAGATTAAAAAAAATGCTGACGAAAGAAAAAAAAAAATGTTTAGGGAAAAACATGTAAGATAACTTCAAAGACAGGGGAACATAGGTCATGAAGGTTCTGACGGCCATGTTGAGAGAGAGGGTAACCCTTGGGAATTGGGGGGGGGAGTCAACGGTTTTAGCGGGGGGTTGAAACCACAAGGGGGGGGGAGCGCTTAGAACTGCTGAAGAAGCGAAAACGTTAGCAAACACAAAAGCCACCTAACCTACCGACCGCATTCAGTGGGACCGGGGGCGCTCGCTTAAGCTAAAAGAGAGTCCCGGGTCAACTGGCGCTTGGTAAAGGGGGGGTTGGACAAGAAAAGAGACAAAGGGGAAAAAAAAAAAAAAAAAAAACGCCCAGTTTTGGGGGGGGTTCATTAGTTGCAAAAAAAAGTGGGTGGGCGAGGGGGGTGAGAAAAGCGTCAATCGACAGCTGAAGAAGAACGGAGGCACCTCGGTGAACAAAAAAAAACCAATAGAACTAAGGACAGACCGCGCAGAAAGGGGGAAGACGGGGGACTGATGGAAGTGTCACAATCTTCTTTGAGCTTGAAACAAAGCAATCAGGAACCTCTGAGTGCATGGACAAAAAGTCCTATGAAGAAGGCAGCAGAAAAAAGAAAGGGGGCAAGAAAGCTGTAAGGGGTCTAGTCGAAAAAGGAAAAAGCAAGAATTTAACGGGACCGTCCAGGTGGTTTATCGGAGACTAGTATTACGACCCTGGGAGACAAGGAGGAAGCGGAGATTGGTAGCTTTCGAGTAGGAGAAAAAAAGGAAAAAACTCACCGAAAGGGCTGAGCAAGGTCAACCAGAGGACTTAGGCTTCGAAGAGGGAGGCATGCTGGGGGGACATGCGGTTGAGCTGATTCAAAAAAAAGCCAAAAAGGGGGGGGGAGATGACCGAGACTAGAGCAGAAGGTTGGAAAAAAGGGGAGAAAAAGTGGGAAAATCGACACGACCTTTTCAGATGAGGGAAAGACGCAAGAGGGAAACGTCCCTTAATGAGAACTAACAAAGAAAAGATGTTTGAAGATCCGAGGCTAAGAAGTAAAAGGATCTCAAACAGGAAAAAGCGCGGGACGGTAGGTTCCCCATTAGGATCGAAAAGAGAACAAAAAAAAAGAAGGGAGGAAAAGAGATAAAAGATGCCCCTTGAGTTGCCCTTACAGACAAAAACCCACGCGGGTACTTTAGTTGCGCCTTCACTGTTCCAATTCAAAAGCGAAAGAGGTCGCAACCAAAAAAGGGACTTGGAGGCGTCACAAAAAGGAATGGACCCGCCATAGCGTAGGGGGAAAATACCCCAAAGTAGTTGGGGCGGGGGGGGAACCAGAGGGCAGCAAAATGCACTCGAAGTTCAGCAATGGGAAGGAACGTTGACAGGGAAGGACACTCAAGACCCAGGAAAGAAAGGGAAAAGATGCCTCCGAGCGACGGTGAAGCTTGGTAACGACAGAAGGGATTCACAGCTGTCAGTCTCAATGACAATGGGGAAAATCAAAAAAAAAAAACGGCGGGGGTGAGGAGGGGGGGTCTGCAAAAGGGGGGAAGGATAACAGCCGAGTGAATTCAAAAACCTGTCAAAAAAAAAAAAAAGGATCGGTTTGATTTTCTAAGCGGGAAAGAATGGGACCGCCCTGTAAAGCTAGTTGGGTGGGGGTCGGGGCGGGGGAGTAAAGGTGACAATTGGGCAGAAAGAAAAATTTGGGAGAGGGAATGTGTTTCAAGCGCAACCGCGGATTCCAAAAAAATCCTGAGGGGGGGAAAATCTAAGAGCCGCGGTTAAGTTCGAGGTTCGGGGTGGGGGGTTCGAATATATTGGGGCGCCGAAAAAAAGCACAAGAGCATCCATGTTGGAAAAACTAAGAAAAACAGAATTTGCATTTGGAAGGGAGAGTAAAAGTATTCCAAAGGCAGGGGAAAGTAAAATAAGGGTTAAAAAAAGGTGACGGGGGGGGACCCAGAAATGGGTCCGGTGATGGGAGTCAGAAGGGGAGTGGGGGGGAGAAACGTGGGGCCGTGGGTTGTCTCAATCTCCCAGAGGGGTCTTGCGCGAGAGAAAGTCACAAAAAACCGACTCCAAAGCCGAACTAAAGGTTTTGCCATAAACTGTAAATAAAGTTAGGGGGCCATATATGTCAACTGCGAGTTTGGGGGCGGGGGCCTAAAGGGCACAAAAGAAAGAGCTCTAAGATCGGACGGGGAGCAAGTTACAATAATTCCTAGGCAAAGGAGCGTTGCAGGGGTGGGGGCGTTCATAAGTGCAGGGCAAGAAAGATACGTTGGGAGCGTGGAACTTTCTGAGAATCAGTTCCTGGGTCATGTATAGGAGGAAGGAGGTGGAAACTTCATGACAGTCTGAGTTTGCATCTTGTGAAAACTTGACTGCCTGTGGAATAGGGGAATCGGGGTCCGGACGGGCTGAGAATCTGGGTTCAAAGGTAGGTACGGTTTAGAAAAGTCCTGGTGCAGAAAGGGTGGGGAACAGGGTTTGGTCGAAAATAAGGGAAGGAAGGGGGCTGGGGGGGGGAAATCGTTATCAGCCGTTTTTACACGAGAGAGGTCTCAGATGGTGCGGACTGGCGGGGGAAGGAGTTTTGGGTGGGGGTGGGGAGAGGCGGGAAGTAGGGAAAGGGGCAGGGGGGCGAACAAAAAGTCGCACAAAAGTCTTATGCGCGAATTCGCAAAAAGTAAATACCAACAAAAGAAAAGGGGGGGGGTCAGGGGCTAATAGTGGGAAGTCGCCTCCTTGGCACGCATGGGGTGCATCTTGGTTGGTGCGTATGGCCGAGGGTACTGTGTGACGCCGTTGGGTTCTAATCTGGGGGGAATGTTAGGGACAACTTTTTTCTTCTTGCAGGTTGGATACGGGGGTTTGGTGGCTTCCGTTTCACGGGAGCATTGTCCTCTGCTCGCCCTCCGGTGTCGATCATTTAAGGGTTTCTTCACAACGACTTGTTGAAACATACTTGTTGGGTACTTGGTATTGGCCGGGAGCACAGAGCTACAAAAGGGGGCTTTAGGACATTCTGATACGGCCCTCAGGGTTGGGGGGGGGGAGTACTGGAGTTTCATCTGAAACGCCACCAAAAACGCTACAAAAAAAGAAAGGGGAGTAGGAGGGGAAAAAAAAAAAAAAAAAGAAGATATTTCAGGAACTTTATTGGTGAGTGGTCAGATGAAAATGAACTTGGGAAAAAAAAAAAACGAAGGGGTCGGTCTCTAATGAAATAAAGAATCGAGGGGAACGACTGCAAAGCAAACTGCGCAACCTGTGATGGCCAGAGTTTGAGTCAAAGGGGGAGGGAAAATGCGGGAGGAGACAAAAAATTCGGGAAACTAGGGACTCACCAACTACGCTAAACATAAGGACCGATGACTGGGTAAGCAGTTCCTCTCCCCACCCTTCTCCAGGAGCAAGGTCCTCTTCACCAAAACGTGAACTCCCGGCTGCGGATTTCGGGCGCACTGAGGACTGCGAAAGGGATTAACACATCCTCGGCACGATATACCCTTAACAGCTTAGTGCCGGGGGCCCGCCATTGGATTTGTCTCGGTGGTCGAATAGAGTTCGGGCGTCCGGTCGCTCTAGCTCAATGGGGAGAGGTGATTTTTCTCCGAGGGGGCAAGCGCTATCCGAGGGGCAAGGACCAAAAAACGAATTCTACCGAGAGGAGCAACCAAGTACGAGAAAGGGGATGGAAAACCGGAGGGTCGCTAAGGGAGACAACCAACATGCAGGGTGGCTTCCGGAGGAAAGTGTTCGAAGTCCCAAGAGACGGAGAGAACAGGACTAAAACAGCTGCTTAGAATGGGGTGAATTAGAAGGAAAACCTTACTCAAGAAGAGGCGCCCATGGTTCCCCTATGGGAGGAAGAAGCACCAGCGACGAGGGGCCCAAATCCGTCATCCATGAGAAGAAAGGAAGGAGGACAACTAAGGACTTTCTACATGAAGGGAAGAGCACAACGAGGCCTGGGGGACTCTGAGAGATAGAAAAAAAGAGGAGAAAATCTTTAGTTTTGATGGGAGGGGAAAAGGGGCAGGTCGGGGCATTAAGAGTAGCTCGCGGGAACAAGGGGTTAGAGCCACCGTGAATATAAAAAACCGGACTGACATCGGGAGGCAGACGGCAATCAGAGATTTGCAGATGGGGAAGCATTAAGGCTTGGGGCGTTTGGCGGGTTTTGAGAAAGGAATGTAGTACTGGATAAGGCCAAAACCCTGCTGACACACTGGCACAAACCGGGGGACAAAGGCCAAAAAGTACAGTTAATAAGGGGGGAGATGGGGTTTGGGCCTGGGACCTGGCGGTCCGAGGTCTCAAAAAAGGAGGCTGAGGGGAAACTGTGACTCTGTAGAAGGGTGGTGTTTCCTACGTAGACCGTTGAAGTGGGCAGGGGTGGGGTTGAGTAGGGTTCGGCAGAAAATTGGGGTGGGTCTTTGGAAGGGAGATGATCGCACTCTTCATTCGAACCGGGGGGCAAGACCTGACTGGAAAGGGAATTGTTCGATTCGGGGGGAAACGAAAATGAAGAAGGGGGAAGGGGATATTGTTAAATCGAATGCATCGGGGGGGGGGGGCGGTGAACAAGAAGACTGACCAAGAAAAGGAACAGACTTACTGGCAGGTTGAAAGAGGGGGGGTTCAATCCTAAAAACTAACAAAAAGGTCAGCAGAGTGAAAAGTTCAATTGTCCAAGACAGCCAGATAGGGGGACGGACTGGTTCTCAGTTGTTTGAAAGTCCAAAAGGAGGCGACACGAAACGTTCTACGGAACCAGGAATAAAGGTGACATTTCTCATGGGACGGCTATAACTCAGGAAGACGGAAAGGGGCTTGGGAAAGAGAAACAAAAAAGAAGGGACGGACGCCTGAGGGATATTGGATATCTGCTTGGTTTTAAAAGGGGGGGACGTTGAGTCAGGAGAAAGTGGAGAGTCAAAAAGTGAAAGTTGGGCGCTTAAAGATATCTCAGCAAGTGGAGAGGAGATGAAAGAGGACCAAAGGACGGTTCTATTCTGGAGTTCAAGGACTCGCATTACAAGGCTTTGTCAGGAGGAGGAAAAAGGGGGGGGGTGTGACTAGAGCCTAGGTAGAAGGGGGGAAGGTTTGAAAGCACGAAGAGAGGGCTGGGACCGTGCTGTTCACTGGACAACGTGGAAAGAAGAGTCTAAGGAAAACAGAAAAGGTACAATATAGAAATAAATGTCAGGACAGGGGGGAAAAGAAACAACTCGGGAAGAAAAGGGGGAAAGGTTTCTCCAAACGGAAGCTTCGAAATCGCTAGCAAACCAAATCCGGTTACTGTCTTCAAAGTGGCAAATTAAGCCGTCAAAAATGAGGAGTGAACGAGAAAAAGGCGACACGGAGTTGGGGCTATGTGGACACTAAAGAAGAGTTCTGGAACGAGAGGTCTTCTCATGGAAATGGAAAAGTGAAGGCCATGGGAAGACCAGGAGCAGCAGATGTCCAGAGAAAAAAAAGAGGAGGATGGCGTGCTTTTTGAAAAGAAAGGCATTTGGGCTCCTCTTTGGTGCTCAGTACCATTCAAATGAAGTATCCGAGGAGGAGTTATTCTTCATAACGGTGACCTGGATACCAAAGATGAAAAAATTCTGGACTGGTAGAGTTGGGGGGTAAGGGGAATCAGGAGAAAAACAAGCAAGAGTGATCTGCGAAGGGGCAAGGGTCTTTAAGGAAGGGCCTGTGGATGAATTCAACTGGAGAAAAGGGGGGATGGGAGCTTTGTGGTTGCAAAAGCGCGCTGAGTGGACAGGAAGCGGGGCAGCGAGGTTCCTGGTCTGAAAATCAGGGAAGACGCTTTTCAGGTGTCTGGGAAGGGTGGCGCGGTGTCGGAAAGATGAGATGGCAGTAAGGGAAAACAACAGCCAATAGAACCTTTTGAGAAGAAGAACAAAGCGGACGGGTTGTGTAATCGGCGTTAGGCACACCCACTATCAAAGCGCTTGCACAAAACCTTGAAAGCGGTGGTATGGACGGGAGATCAGTGGACGTTTAACAATCCCGTCGGTCTTGGGCATGTGGGTCCGTGTGATTGTGGCGGGGTTGCACGGTTCAAGGTTGGGGGGGATTCTCAGAAGCTCAAATTATTTCTCGCCCAAAACGGGAAAAGGAAACGATCCTTAACGATGACACAGTAGGAATTTATAGGTATTTCCATGAGGGACTCTAATTTGGTTAATAGGGAAGAATGGGTCAGGAACTGTGGGCCGCGACATGAGCATCTATGGGGCGATACTGGACAAAGAGGGGGGACGCGACAAATAACTGTGCCCCTTGGTTGGGAGGAAAAGCAGTCCATCGAGGGGGGCTAGTGAAACAGGAAAAAAAATACGTCCTTACTGGTAGAAAAGTTCCATGGGCAGAAGGAACCTGGCTCGCTTTGGGAATCGGTTTGGGGGGGGGGGGGAAAGGGCAGGGACAATGATAAGGACCATTTTTGACGCAAAAGGGGGGGCGGAGTCTAGAATGAAGGAAAGAACCTTGGCAGGGATCAGTTTACGTTAACGAAGGGGGGGGGGGGGGGGGGGGGGAATGGACCGTATCTTAACACGGCCTGAGGGGGGGTGAGCAACTCTGGACTAGACTGGGGGTTCATTAGCAATGGGGACAAGAGGGGAATTACGGGGCAGATCTTGTTGTTTGGGCTCAGGGGTAAAGAGATGGGATAGGGGAGGTATTTTCGGGGAAAACAGAAAAAACGGGGTCAGCACAGGCACCCCAAAGGTCTTGGAATCGCTGACTAGAAAAAAATTCAGGAAATCTACAAATAGAAAAAGTTTTGAGCGGAGGAATTATGAGAGGATCTTGTGAGGGGGCAACGCCGTTGGGCTCGAGGGATTCGGCTTGGGTGGGACTTCTCGGCCGGTTGGAACCATTGAACTGGGGGTGCTCCAGAGTTTGTAAATTGAGGGAGAAGGCGGAGCAAGAGAAATTTGGCGGGGTCCGGTTGACAGTCAAAGGATTAGGAGCCCCCGGGGGTTCCCAGGGGTCTTAATGGACAAAAGGGGACGTTGGGATTGCAAAAAGGGCTGGACTCAGAAAGTTTGCTTTTTCTTCCTGCGAAGAACGAAACTGAGAGAGGGGGTTGAGACAGGAAGTGTAAACAAAAAATAGCAAACGGACATGAAACTGGAAAGACTATCAAACAGAAAACAAAAACTGGGGAAGATGAGGGGAAGAGATATATTGGACATGTAGGAAAAGGTGGTTTCGGAGGGCGAGGGGGAAAATGAGTAGAAACTATAAAAACAGCAAGTTGCCGGAAAAAAGCAAAGGAAAGGGTCTCGATAAGAACACGGGAAAAGCAAGGGGGCTGCAAGAGGGGCAGGCCAAGGGTGAGTGAAAAAAGCGGGGGAGTCTAATGTGGGGGGGGGGACTAACGGGACGCCAATATCCTGCAGAATGGAAGACAAAGATTCATATCAGAACAAGGGAGAGTGCCTCAAAAAAGAGGGGGGAATCTAATCCACGAAAGAAACAATCGAGCCCACGTCGGACAGAATACGACTTAAGAGAATAAAATAAGAGAAATCAAATGCTTTGATTTCACAGGAAAAAAGTAGGGAACGCGATGAGAAGGAGAAGGGGGACTCTTTATGGTTGAGGACAAAGAGAAGACCCCTCAAGGGGAGAAGACAAGAGCAACCCAAAACGGACGTTCGGCACGAAG
>Ga0179591_1332119_pt1 | contig 16576 bp, 15 predicted proteins | sample CZOMad2_1_08_16f_FD_182891 | JGI IMG/M metagenome (GOLD analysis project Ga0179591, IMG submission 182891) | Vadose zone soil fungal communities from Angelo Coast Range Reserve, California, USA - CZOMad2_1_08_16fungal (PacBio error correction) | ecosystem: Environmental > Terrestrial > Soil >...
CGAGGAAAAGGCGTACACAAGGGAAGGCGAGAGGAAAAAAAAGCACGGCTCGTCAAGGAAGCGTTCAGCTGTCTCAAAAAAAGAGGAAAGAGAAAATCGCACCCTCCCTCATGGGGGGGTACTCGTTTCGGACGCGGGTGAAGATCGAGACCAAAAATCTTTTATCCTTCTTGTCAAGAGATAAAGGGCCGGGGAGGGGTACGATAGCGTCCCCTGAGGGAAGGGAGGAAGCTTCGAGAACCTCCTCAGGGAAATCGCCGTGCTCGAAGAAGGGGGAACGCTGGCCGGGGCGCACGCCCGGAAGAGGGGAGGAGGGTCGGGAGAGCTCGACGGGGGGGTCCGTCGCGCCAAAAATTCGAGAATATTCCGGTCCTCAGAGCAAGTAAAGGGGAAACAAAGGGAGCCATCATCAAGCAAGGAGGGGGGGGGGGGGGGTTGAATACTTTTCTGGAAATCAAATGAAAGTCTCGTACTCTAAAATGGTGAAGGTCTGTTGTGACCTAACCCCTAGTGGGGGGGATAGAGGGGTAGAGTGAGTTGAAAGGGATCGGGGGGTGGTGTAGGTGGCTTTCCTTCTATATATGGTTTTGTGAGGGGGAAGGTGGAGGAGGGGAGGGAGAATAGAGGGTGGGGGATAGGAAATGGGAGGGGATGGGAAGATCGGGAGGAGGGGGCTGGATCAATAGAGCGAAATCGGGGGGATGATGCAGAGGATGAATGTGGAGGACGGAAGGGCAAGGGAGGAGGCAGTGAAGGATTACAGGGGACGAGGGGAAGGAGTCATGAGGAGGGTCGGAGGATGGGTGAGGACAGGGGGCGGGAGGGTGATGTGGAAGGGTGCGCCGGAGGGACCTCTCTTGGGGGGGAATCCCATTTATGGGGGGAAAGGAAGAGGTGGACCGGAAGTCTATACGTATCTCGTAACGAGGAGAGAGCACGGGGGGGAAAGATCTTCTCTAAGGGAGCATCCTATCTGCGGATAGTATCCTAAAAATCACTACTTCTCCAATTCTAAGGGAGAAAAAGGGACCTGAGGCCCACTCCAAGAGATTTTACTCTCCGCGGGGGAGGGGAGTTTGGGGGTACTTTCTCTTGAAACATAGGAGATGGAGAAAAAGTTCCTGAGGCTCTCTTAGAAAGGGCCCTCTATCCAGAAAAGGACTAGATTGGAGTGTTTGGCCGAAGACCGGCTAGTAAAAAGAGAAAAAGATCTCAAAGTCCTCATTGTCAGAGCTGGTTTCTCCCTGGGAAGCAGAAAGGCCGTGGAATCGCGAAAAGGAGAAAAATGAGGACTTTCCGAAGAAGGGGACTCATGGGAAAAAAAAAGCCTTAATGAGAGACGAATCTGGTGGCCCAATGAGAAAAAGAGGAAAATGATGACGCTAAGATCTGAAGGAGGGAAAAGGAGACAAGAGAAGAGCCCCTAGTGGCTCTTGCCAAGTCGCCTACTGGGGGAAGAAACTGGACTTGAGGGGGCCGCGACGACTGCAGGTCAGGTATTCAGTCGAGCCCTGGCTAAAGAGGGGGGTTTACAAGTGTTCCCTCAACCTCTTTTGTGGAAAGTTGGAAAGTGGCCGGGCACCAGTAAGCAACAGAGAAAGTCGAAGGGGTTCTAGAAAAAAAAACGAATAGTCTCCTAGGGTGCGTCCCAAAGAAGAAAAAAAGGGCAAAAGGGAAGAATACAGGCGGGAGGTGAAGATCAGGGCTAAGGGAAAAGCTCTCTCGGCAGAGAATCCATCGGGAGAGGGAGACTCTTAGAGTCCCCACGACCGGGTGGGAATAAGAGGGTCTAGGGAAACTTAACCGAAGGAGTACCCCTCAAAGAGGAGGAAATGTAGGTGAAGCTCACAGGCCGTCTGTGGGAGGAGAGAAAGGGAGAGCTGAAAAGACCCTCGTATTCGTCTTACTCTTGGGAACGGGGGGACAAGAAAGAGTCTTCTTGTAGGAATTGTGGGGATTCCAAAGGGGTAGAAAAAGGATGAGGAGTTTTTTCGGATATAGGAGAGATGATTTATCTAACGCGGTAAAGGTGGGGTTCCACGGAGAATCCCGATGACAGGGAGGAAACGAGGGGGGGTCTGGAGCTCCTTGTCGCCTGCGGCGGCTTTCCTAAAAAAAGGGTTCGAGTTGAAGGGAGTCCGCTCCTGGTCTCTAGGGAGAAGGTCGAGTGAATTTCCCTTCAAGAAAGGGAATTCTTTACCCGGAAGAGCAGGAATTTGCAGATATCAGGCGGGGTCAAGGGAAGTGGAAACGGCGGGAAAAGTGATTGGGGAGAAAGGGACTCCTCGTCCGGAGGGTGAAAAGGCGTCCATCATCTGGTGAGGAAGGGGGAAGGTCGGGCACTAGGGTCATCTTTCCGTGAGGGGCGCGGTGGGAAGAGGTTACCAGAAATGAAAGAAGCCCTGAAAACTGGGGTCCAAAAGCGACCACTACTTGGAAGGGGGGAATGAGGGGGAGAGTTTTGTCTCTTTTTGCATGGGCGGGGTTGAAGGGGAGAGCCACAAGAAAGGAACCGAGGAAAAAAAGCTTTTCTAAAAAAGGAAGACCTGAGCACCGGCGGCGGGTCCCTGAGGCGCTCAACAAGACATGGTACCCGGGGGGGAAATAGAGAGGGGCGGATCGCGCAGGAAAGAATAGGGATCGGGAAAGATCTCTACAAACGATGCTAAAAAAAGAAAGGTATCACCAGTCAAAAAAAGAACCCTAAGGGGTGGGCCCCCCCCAGAACCTATCCTCCGTTCTCGCGTAGAGAGGCTGTTTAGAGACGCCCTTTATCGGAGGAGCTCCAAGAGCTTCCCTCGCCGGCTCTTCTTCTTAGGAGAGAGAACTTATCTTTGGAGGGGTTGAGAATTGGGAAAGCATAAGAGGGGACAGCTTTCATCAGAAACGTATCCTTCGAAAGGAAGTCTCGGTCTTCTCCTCATTCTGCCAGGGAAAAAGGGGGGTGGACAAATTCAGCTCTAAAAAACCTTCTCTTCTCCTCATCTCGGGAGCCATTGTCTAGATCGTGCCACCAGCGAGTGAAAAATTAGGAGAAAAATGGTCTGCGGAGAGGATCTGCTTCTCATGGGACCAATAACTTACAAGAACCCATATACAAGGGTAATCGGGTGGTCAACTCTTCTCATCAAACTCCAGTCTAGTCCCGTTGTTACTCCCTCTGGTCGGCAACGAAGAAAAGGTCGGTTTTCCATTTCTCCGGAGCTAGTTGGGGATACAGCATTCTAACTTTAAGCTTAGAGCGATATCTCCGGGGACTCAGAGGCATCTGAGGAAGGGATGCCATAAAAAAAAAAAACCTTCCTATAGTTGGAGAAAGAATCATTTTAAAGGGAGTTGGTGTGGGACTCCTCAAAGGAATGGAAGTAAAAAACTCACGTGCCCTGTGAAAAACCCGAAGAAAAAACACCCCCGTGGAGGGGGGGGAACAGATAGAGGGGGGGGGAGCTGGGGTGTCCCACAGATCGTACGTAGGGAGGTAAACTGGGCTGCCCAGGGAGAGAGGGCCAAAAGGAGATTGTTCTAACTAAAGAAACGAGGAACTCGGGCGTGCTCCAGAAGAAGGACAGGACAAAAAAAAGGAAAGCGCTCCTCCCTTGTGAGAACGTCTTCGCCCTTGGGATTCTGAGGGATAGAGGAGTCACCCCGACCGACCCAAAGGAAAAAATGTTTTGAGACAACTGCCTCAAAAGCGAGCGGTAAGTGCTCCTGATTTTCTGGGGCGGAAACGGGGGGAGAATCTCGAAGAGGGCCGTTTCCGGGGGGAGTGGGAGGGAGTTTCTTCTAACCACGAAGAAAAACGGGGGTTATAGTTCCGCAGCTACGATTTTGGAGGGAGATTCCAGGGAGAGGGATAGACGGGCCTATAATTGCTCAAAAGGACTAGAGGAAAGTCCTTTAAAGGAGACGCTGACCTCTAACTCTTCAAAAAGAAACGCAAAGAAAAAACCGATCCGGAAGCAGCCCAAAAGGGAAGGAGGGACTCGAATCAATCAACACCCGAGGGAAATTCTGAAAGCACGCTCGAGCATTACGTGGGGACACCCAGTCGAAGGGTTCGCTCGGTTGGCGCCTCATGATCGAGGTTGTCGGAGGGAAAAAAGACCAGCGAAAAAAAAGGCAGCGGGCTCTCGGACGCGCCCGGGAAAAAAGGGCACCTTTTTCAAGGGTTTCCCTCTAAAGAAGGAAAACAATTTGAGGAGGAACTGTCCCTACTGGAAGAAAAAGAAAATCTCTTTAAGTTTTCCTAGGAGTGACGCTATTCGCCAAGAAAAAAAACTCAAAAAGAAAAGACAACTAACCGAAGCCGTAACTCAGAAAGGGAGTGGTCTTGGAGAATTCTGAAACGCTCCTCGAGGGACATCGCCGAAAGGTACGCCCACCGAGAGTCAGGTCCGAGTAACTGGGAAAAAGTTCTCGAAAAAAGACGCTCTCAATCGCTCCACGCCAGGACTATTCTAAAAGGCGGAAAGCGAATCTCAAGCGGTGCCGCAAAAAGAAGGATGAAAAAGGGGGGGCCGATATATAAAAACTTCGGGGCCTTAGGCTCCTGGCGGTCCAAGACTGAAGCTTGGAGAAGAGATCCTCAGATCTCGCTAAAAGAAAGGCGGCCTCCCGAAAAGGAAGAGCTTGTCGCAAAAAAGAAAAATATGCGACCGAGTCTCGAGCCGGGACTCGCTCAAGGCCCTGCTTTAGTGAGGGGAGAATAACGTCTGGAGCGGATTCAACTCAGTTGAGAAAGAGATCAAAAAAGAGTCAGAAGGGGAAGACTCCTGCGGGGAAAGTCCTCAAAAGGGAGAGGAAGAAGGGTCGATTTCCTAAGGCGCCTGAAGGGAAAAGACCTCTCTGCTAAAACAAAAGAGAAACCGAAAAGTTCTCTCTATCTAACAGGGCGTCGAAAGGGAGAGGGGATTCGAAAAGAGTTTCATGGGTTACATCAGAACGACCTTCTCTCTACAGAGAGAAACCGGGGAGCCATGACGAGGAGCAACGCGACTGCGAAACTTGCGGCAAAGGGTTAAGCACGGGGATCAGGGAAAGAAGGGTAATTACGAGAAAGGGAAATTCTCGGAAGAGGGAGGTTATCTAGCACCCCTAGTAGAACTTGGCCCCGTCAAAAAAGGAAAAAAAATTATGAAGGGCCGCCAAGCGTGCGAGCTAAAAGAGTTACTAAAGAAACCAGGAACGTTCGACCGTACCAAGTGGGGAAAATCTAAGGAATAAATTAATAGGAAAGGCGGGAGTCCGTCAAGCTCTTAAAGTATCAGGAAACATTGAGAAGGCCCATATGACAATGGCGCTTATTGAAAGGGAAAAGGGGGTCCTATGGGGACATCACTTATTGATTGCGTCCGGGTTGGAATACTCCGAGGGGATACTTCTTGGGCTTGGGGAGGGTAGGATTAATTCGTGCCTTATGCGGGGGAAGCCTTGGGGCCTTCCCCGAAGGGAAATTGCAGAAAGGGGCTTACCTTCGATCAAGTATTGGAGGGAGCCGACGTCTCGGAGAGGGACCGTTCTACCCGGAGGAGGCGGAGGAAGAGATGTATCGAGGGTAGCCGAGTATACTCTGGGAAAATTATGAACAGGACTCTCCATACAGGATAGTGACAACCTTCTCAAGAAGGGAGCGAGGAAAGGAAGCCCTCTCCTCATCGTCGAGGGGAGGACAGGATCCAACACCAACCTCGTACACTAACAGGAAAGCTACACTAAAAACCCAAAAAAAAAAAAAAAGAAAAAGAAAAAAGCGACCTTAGTCGGGCTATCTGGGGAGGGGGGATTAAGAAAAAAAAGCCTGTCCGATCTTCAAGATCTAAGCGGGAACTTCGCCTTTCGAGCTCACTCTCGAGGAGAAATAAGGTGCGATTACCGAAGGGTTGCAACAGGACAGATGAGAGGAAAACGGGAAAAATCCTCCTTCGGGATGAAAAATCTACTGAGGAAGGAGGCTAAGATGTTATCTTCTTCAAACTGGGAGGCCAGAATAAGGATTTGCGTACTTCGATCATAGAAAGGATCAGCTTGAAAGCATTCGAAGCAAACGTCAAGGGAATTCTTATTGTAGGAAGGGGAATGACTCCCGGGGAAAGGGAAGATCTCGAAGACCGTGCGCGGAATACGTCGGAAGACAAAGGGAACTCTCTCGCGTAAGGGCTCCCCCTTCCATAATGAAAGGGGAGCATATAAAAGGAAGAGCGTTCTCGCTATAAGCTTGAATCATTGAGACTCTTCCAAGGAGGGGAAGATAACTATTTCTGTATCTTCAACGGGCAAGAAGGTGACCAAATCTCTTAAGAGGAGGGGAAGGTGAGCGGGGAAGCTTCACTCTTATTGTTGAATACTTAATACCAGAAGGATTGAAAAAAAAAACACTTTTACGAAAGGAGGAGAAAAAAAAAGGAGAGCTCAACAACAAAAAAAAGGAGGGGGAAGTGGGTGGGGGGGGAAAAAGATAGAGGGAAGAGGTAAAAAGAAAAAAATCTGCGTTCTTCCCTCCTGCAGTTCAAACTTCTAAAATCAAAGAACACCAACCTCGGAAACCTCCTCCTTCAATCTTTGGTCTTCGTGAAAAGGGAGAGACCGAAAGTGTCGAAGCCGAGGACACTCTACGTTAAGGGAAAAAAATCCCTGGAAAGCTCGTTCCTCACCGAGACCGACCCCGAAAAGAGAGAAAGCGAAGACCGAGGGGCGCCGCCCGGCCAGAGAGGGCGGAAGAGGTTGTTGGAAATCTCTCTCGACGGTGGAAGGCATCTCCAGAAGGGGAGTCTTAAAGAGAAAAAAAACCTCGCTACCGGGGTAAAGACTCCATCGAAGTTGTCTGGGGAGACTGTGAAGAAGGAGCAATCTGGAAGAGAGACGTCAGAAAAAGGCCGTTCATGATCCAATCGAAACGGGGGAAAAAAAATCACAGTGGGAACCGCTGAGAGCGAAAAAAAAAAAAGAGTGCGAAGAAAAAACGTAGAAAAGCTTTTGCCCACAAGGGGAGTCTAATCAAACCCCGGCTGTAACATACTGGGAAAGTCGAGGAGATCTAAAGGAGAACTCTCGCGGCACTCGCATTCGGGGAAAACATCAAAAAAAGCCGGCCGGGCAAAGAAGAAAAAACAGGGGGAAAAAAGAAAACACGCCCGGCTGGACGGGGATCCCCGTATGGAGTGCGGGGAAAGGGGCAGTTGTTGCTACTTGCTCAAGACCGTCTAAGAGCGAGGGGGGAAACGGTTCGTTCTTTCGGGCTTTCGGAGGGAGGGGTCAGCGATAAAAAGAGGACTTGTTTCCTGTCGTGTGTGGCAAGGGGACTGGAGAGGGGGGCCTGATCTCCAGGTTGCTAGATGAGGGTTAGAAAGAGGAGGGGGGGGGCGCCAGGAAGGCCGCGAGACCTGGTCATCACCTAAGAAAGGAGACTCCGGACTCACAGTTGGCATGATAAGTGTATTCTAGAGAGAAAAAGACCGAGGGAGGAAGGGCTATCCTAACAAACCACAAGACCGCCTTAAAAGGGACTTTGACAGCGTCCCTTCCCCTAAGGATTAAGAAGATCGTTAAAACTTCGGAGAGGACCGGGGGGGCCTCTTTCCTCTTACTAATAGTAAGAAGGGAATGAGAAGGTTCCGCGTCGACAAGATCTAATGGGGAAAGCACTAGCCCTTCTCCCCGCGGTAGAGAAAACTTTAAAGAAAGGTGTTATTACTATGTTAAAGTCGGGCTCTCGAGGAGAACCAGGGGAGCACTGCATAATAATGATAAATTCTAAAAGAAGTGTACAAAAGGGCTTTATCAACGAAAAATAGGGGTGAAAAGGAAAGAGACGGGCAAGGGTCGGTCACAGATCTCAAAAACCCCAAAAAAAAAGGGGGGGGGTGTGGAAGGGGGGAGGACCCTCCGATGAGGAAAATAAGAATAAAGGAAAAAGGGGCGGGGCGATGAAATCCTCTTCCCACCGAGAGGAGTCAAGAGTTCGGAGGGAGCACTTCACCGCCGAAAAAAATACTTTCGCTCTCCCATCTTAGCAGATCAAAAGTTCTTGGGAGGGGTCTATATAAGAGAAGAGGTCGCTTATCTTGGAAAAGAGTAGGTCTGCGGAAATGTGGCATGAGTTCCTAAAATGCGCGGGTGGGGGGGAACCACTCAGGGAAAAAAATCTCCCCCTTACTATGATGAAGAGGGGCAGGATATCTAGAAAGAAGGGGAGAATGAGGAAAAAAGCAATTGTCTCTTATTATTCAATTGCCAAGGGCCCTGGGGGACCATTCGCGGCGTCTCTAGCTGGACTGGAGCCGAAAAAAGACCAGCTCGTTTTGCGAATTGGAGAGGGAGAGGGATTGTGAGTGAGGGAGATATCCTGAAAAAGGCTATGGGGCTTCCGAAGGTACCACGACAGTAGGAAGGTTCCAGGAGGGTGAGGGGAAGGACGATCCATGCATCTGGATCAGGAAGGTGATATCGGGGATCCTGGAGTCTCTCATCTAGGTTTGCGAAAAGGTAAGAGGATCTAACGTTCGTGGGGAAAACCCGGGGAAGTTTGGCGACTTCGCTTTTGGCGACTGGGTTAACAGAAAGGAAGAGCTAGGTCCTACTTGGGAATTTTTCGGGAAAAGGGGTCCGCTAGGGGAAAGGGAGGACTTGACTTTCCCTGGGTTGAGAAGGTGGGAAGACTTTTTTGGCGGGGAGCTTTTCGCCTAGAGCAAGAAAGAGGAAAAAAACTCCCTCTCTGAAGAGGGAAGCTCGGGAAAAAACGGGTTTAAAGGGGGGTCCCCTTCAAGACGGTTCCCCCAAAACCAAGCGTGGCTACCAGGAAAGGAAGTCCTTCTTACTTCGGAGTGGGGGAGAAGTGCAGGAGGGCTCAAGTTCGTATAAATCCCCTCCTAGGGAGTGTAACCGAGGAGGGAACTGTATAATAAAGAGATATAAGACACTCACCTCATTCCCCGAAAAAAGGGTTTAAAAAAGGAAACTTCCTTTTCCAAGGGTTGGTGGCGTCTGGGGAGGCCCTTTAGGGTGTGTATTATCTACAAAAGACTCTCCTTGATTACGGGGGATAAGCCATCTTGGGGGGAGGGTCTGGGGGGGATCAGCGTCTTCTTTTGAATTCGCAGGAGAAACCTTATCGAGGCCCATTATCTGCTTTCCTAAAGGGAGGAGAAAAGTTACATCTCGATAGAAACCGGAACGGCCACAAAAAGCGCTCACCAGGCGACGGAGATCGTCGTGGTCGACAAAAAACGCACAGCGGAAAAATCGGCGATCTGTGGAAGCAAAAAACCTCCACTTGGGGCAGGAACAGCTAGGGGGAAAAAGCATTCTCCGGTCCTGGGTACCCCGGAGCGGCTAAGTTATTCGTGGAGAAGGGGAACTAAAAAGGTTAATTCGTTTGGGGAATCTCTTCTCCAAAAGATCGAGATTTGCTTCGTTGTCCGATCGAGGGGAAGGTTATTGGGGATGGGACTCATATGGGTACTAAGGGTGTGAAAGGTCCCTTGCCGGGTTTGCCGCAAACACCGGAAGGGAAGCTCCTAGATAGTCCCGCCTTGGACCGAGAATCTATACTCCACAAAAGAACCCCCTAGGGGGGGGTATACTATAGGGGTTTGAAGATAACATGAGGGGAGGAAAGTGTACACTCCCGTTTAGGGCACCCAAATGGGGGTATGGGGACTTGCTAACCTGAAGAGAGAAAAGGCTTAAACTTCCCGTGTCTCAAGAAGGAACCTACTACAGAAAGAAGAGGCTCTCCTCCCAGGAGGAAGGGGAAAAGACCATTACCTTGAGGTCTTAAGTCTAATACGAAACCTCGAAGCTCGGAAGGACCCGGCATTCCTTGAGAAACGAAGGACCGCCTAGCAACTCATCGGCAGTCCCAAGGATTTGTTGGGGAGGACCTTCCCAAGCTCGCAGGGCCTTGGGAAGGATGTGAGGGAGGAATTTCGGAAAAAAAGGCGACATGTGATCGATGGGACCGAACCGCGACGAATTGACTTCTACGTGCCAAGGCGATAACCGGAGAATGGAGGGCATACACCAAGGGACTTCTCCTGTAAGATAAGGGAGAAAGAGGGGGGGGGGAATGTATCTCAGAACCACGTCCACCTATGGGAAAAGCTCCAAGGAGAGACGCCGGCGCGAGCTGTGGAAGAAAACAAACATGGCCTCCTAACTCAACGAAAGGAAGGGGGTAATCGGGGTTAACGGGGTCTATCTTTGGGAGCTCTATCATTGAGAGAGGTTTCAAGATCACAGATCCAAAACATAGGGCTGAAAATTACGCGGAAATTTACTCAGAGAGGGGAAGGTCTCTTTTTTGAAAGGGAGGCCGGAACAGCCGCCGGTGCCGACGTATGAGGGAGTTCTCAAGGTTTTCTCGATGAAAAGAGAGAGGCGCAAGGGAAAAAACCCCTGCAAAGAGAAAAACGCCGAAGGCCAGTGACAAGATCAAACTAGCTGGAAGAAAAGGCCAAGAGGAATCGTTCATTTTAAAAAAGACGCCGCCCATGGGAGAAAAAAATGCAAAAAAAAAAAAAAAAAAAAAGAGCCTCAGGGGTGCCCGACGTGCGCAAGAGAAAGCGGGGGAGAAAGAAACGACGAGGACAAAAGCTCAATCGGGGAAAGGGCCGCAACAAGAAAAATTGGCTCCGATGCCGCAAAAAAAGACTAGGGGCGAAGAGACTTCTCCTGGCGGTAAGAAAAGGACGGCCGCAAAGGGGTTCAAGGGAAAAAAAAAAGGCCGGTCTCGCGCAAAAGGAGGAGGAAGAAGCGCCCAAACCTGGTCTGTACTAAGGAGAGTCGACCAGGAAAAGCCCAGAGGGAACGTCATCAGAGACGCGGGAGTGGGGAAACCTCTCAGCGATTCCCCAGTGGGGCTATCCGGAAAAAAAAGAACCACGCGTGAAAAGAGACGCGGGCGTGGAACTACCACTGCCGCAGAGGCAAAAAAAAGGGAGAGTACTCGGAATAGCGTGCAAGATACTTGAAAAAAAAAAAAGGAGCGCGGGAAGGAAAAGGACGCTCGTGCTCGTCCGTCGGGAAAAGCGCGAAAGCATTTGTCATCAAGAGCCGTCTCGAGAAGGGGAGAACACCAGGGGCCGAGGACGAGTATTCAGATAGAGCCCTCCGGAAAGAAAGATCTAGCGGGGAAGGGAAACGTTATCTGTCAAGAAAGAAGCCTGTATGGGGGGGAGACTCTGCAAAAGGAAAGAATACCTGTGGGACAGCAACCTAGGACGGGGGAAGGAAAAGTTCGGAGGAGACTCTCTTATGGGATGGACTTTTGGCAGGGAAAACAGATAAGGGACCGACAACCGCCGGTGAAAGGCGACGAAATTACCAAAGGGGGGACGGGCTGAGGGGGGGAAGAAATTCGCTCGAATGCTGCCAGACTTATCGGACCTGAAGAAATGTAGCAAAAAAAAGAAAGGCAGCTTTCACGGACAAGGTCGAAGGAGGTTGGGGTTCTCAATGGGTCACACAGCGGTGAGGGTTGCCTATAAGAGGGGGGGGTAGGGGACGTAATTAAGGCGCACCTTGGAAAAAAAGGGTTGGAAACCCGCTACACTCAGGATTAAAGGAGTTTAGGAAAGAGATCCGTGTAAGGATCTACTATTCGGAAAAAAAGAAGGCGCCTTCACAGGAAAAGGACCATGTCGGCCTATCAGATTCTTGAAGAGTGAAAAGGGGAGGATTACGAAAACTTTCGGCCCCCCCGATCGGAGAGCCTACTTGAAAACTGAAAGCCGCGCTCCGAACATAAAAGGGCCCGCTTAGACCGGTGGGAAGGAAACCAAAGGACTCTCCAGTGCCGCGGCGCACAGTCGTTGGGAAGGGATGGAGGGGTTGCCGATTCACGGCGGTATTGTGATTCTATAGAAAGGGGGATCGGAAGGATACGCGCCGCGATACTCACGGAAAAAGCTCGTACCTCCTGGGAGAAGATCCGGGGGAGTGAGCCGTCAAAAAGAAGGTCAAGGACTAAGCCTGTCTCGAAAAAAGGACCTAGGAAAGCTCTTCCGGGGGCCTGACGGGAGAGTTCAAAAAGGGGATTCCTCTCAAAAACGTCTTGGATAGAAAGAAAAAGACTTCCGCTCATCTAAGGGGCTTGAAGAAGTGCTTCTTATTTAGGCAGCGTAGGAAAAAAACAAAAAAACAAAAAGAAAAAAAAGAAAGGGCCGCAAGGGGGGGAAATATCTCTGAAGGAAAAAAAGGCGCAGGAAGCACCGAGAACCACTGGGAGAGTCTCTCGAGGGAGGACTGACCTTCATACTAGAGGGGAGGAAAGGGGGAGGACATATCACTTCGGGTAAAAAAATCGGTCGCTCTTAAAGTGAAAAGCAAATAAAAAGGAAAGTATTTTAAGAGGGAAATGTACTTTTTCGCGGAGAACTGGACTGCTACACTCCTAGAGGGAAAAAAGGAAAGAACTCTCGAAAAGCGCTTAATTCTTAGGTTTTCGATTAATAGGGGAGCAGGAAACTTATTTACAAGGAGGGGCTCCCTCATATTCTTGCATATCAACGTGTAACGAAGGACCAGAGATCTCTCTCAACAAAAGAAGAGATATAGATGGATAGTACAAGTGCTCTCCTCCGAAGGAAAGTCCGGAGGCTCCTCTGAAGAGGAGATTATCACAATCAAGAGAACGGATATCTTTTTTTAAAGGAAGAAAAAAAGGAGGGGTTACGATCTAGACGAGGGGAGAGGTTGTGGACCTCTACATACGAGGAGGGGGAACTATCTCTTCCAACGAAAAGAAAAAAATTCTCGCGAGAAGGAGGCCCCTCTCCGGACCTGGAGAAGGAGGGTCTCCTGCAGGAGGTCAATCAGTATGGGCTCTCTGTATCGGAAGAACTCCGGGAAGCGGAGAGTCGGTCCTCCTTCTCTAACGGGAGAAGTCAGAAGGAGACAAGAAGCACTTCTTGGGGAAAGGACGGGGCAAAAGGGAGAGGAGTCCTTCTCTACGTGGAACTCTTGAAAGGTCTCTTTCATAGGGGGGGGGAAGAGATCAGGAGCCGCGGCGAGCGGCAATCCGAAACCAGTAAGAAAGGTTTCCACAAGAAAAAAGCGGAAGATCGCGCTAGAGCCGGAGGGTACAGAAACCAGGCGAGCTCGAGGCAAAAGAGAATTCCTGTTCGCCGGGAGGGAGTCCGAAAGGCTCTGACCAGAATGGTCCAGAAGGAAAATTTAAGCAAAAGAGAAAAAAAAGCGTTAACGATTTGCGCCAGACCTGTCTCGATGTGGGGGGAAGATCCTGTCTTTCATCGAGCGTTAGAAGTGGAGAGGCGCTCGTGAGGTTGTCAAAGGAAGCTTTTAGGGGTCCTAATCCGTCACTGGGAAAACTTAACGCCTGCGGAAGGAGATGCGAGATATCATAATTCCAAAGTCTCAAAGCCTCGAGCCGGGGCTCTCACAAGAGACCGGTAGAGAATCCCCTCAAAGGGGTTACGGGTGCCGTGAGGGAAAGCATTGGGTGAACACCCCGAGTTGACAGGAGATCCTAACAATCCTCCATCCACAGCATATAGACCTCCTGGTGACAATTACTCACCCAAAGCCTAGGAAGAATCGAGAAAAGGATAGTCAAGGACAATAAGGGTCAGGGGGCCTAGGGAAAAATTTATCGTACGAGGAATACTTTATCTTAGGGAAGCGATCCGTCTCTGAGTGGAAAAGAACTTCGAGGCCTTCCTCCAAAAAGTTTCTTGGAAGAGAAAGAGAAAGACCGCTTTTTTGGGGTACTGGAAAGGTGGGGAAGGAATCGTTTTTCCGACGCAAGGGGAGGAACGTCCACCAACAGAGAAGGTCAGACGGTTGCTTTATCCTCATAGGCTCCTAATTGTAAAGGGTGAAGAAGGGACGTGGCAAGGTTCCAGAAAAGGCGTTCCTCCATTCTGGGAGAGCTTCCAATAAAGGGAAAAAGCTCCTCCTCGTCCAGGGGTCATACGGGACCTCTTCTCCGCCGGAAAACGGGGGCGAAGGATCTTCTATCAGAAGGGGAGGGGAACTTACCGAAGGAATGGGCGCTCTCCCTTGCTGATAGAACAGCGAGGCCGTCGGAGGGGAGGACTATCAGGGGAGAAGGCGGTTTCCCGCGTATTCTTCGGAGGGAAAAGAGTCAAAAAGAAAGACATAAGGACAAAGGGAGTCCACTGAAACTACCGCCCGACGGAATCTGGGGTCTATCTCCAAACCGGATTGAATAGAGACTAAGGGGAAGGAAGGACGTGACCTTTTCCAATCCCAAGAGGGCTGAGAGGGGTCTCCTATCTTACTGAGGTACGAGAAAGGAGTTGAGTCTTAAAGAAAAAGGGAGAGAACGCACAGGGGGGGGCTCTATAGGCACTAGGGGACTATTGAAAAGCGTGCAGGACTCGTTACTCAGGGGAAATTCTGAAGGGGGGGGGGACCTGTTATCCTAAAAAGGGGGGGGGAAAAGTGCTTATCCTTTAATCCGGGAGTTTATGCCTTTCTGCCTCGGGGATGAGAAAAATCCTCTTTGTTAAAAGAGCTGGGGGGGAAAAAAACCTAAACCTATTTTCGGGAGGGGGGGAGGAACAGCAAGAAGGGTTCGGGGGGCATAGGGGACCATTTTTTCCCGAAGAAAGAGCGGACCTCTAAAGGGGAAAGAAGCCTTGCGGTGAAGGGCGTTTGGTCGCGGGTTGGAAGTGTTGTAAAGAGCCTAGCAAAAAAAAGGAAAACTTCCCGCGCTGCTTATGGGGGGGGGGAAAGGTCAAGACTATGGCCAATAACGGGCACCGGGAAAAACTCTCAGAGCGACACAAAAAAAGCGCTTTATTCCATCGTTCGCGGTAAAAAGGAAGGACGGAAAAAAGGCCCGTCGAGGGATGGTACGCTCTAACCGGAGAAAAAAGACGGTCTCTGGCGGAGAAGTCTGAGATCCAAAACGGATCCCACATGGGGTGGGTACCAAAACGAAGGGAGAGGGAGCGTTCGCTTAGAAGAATTGGTCTCACACCGCTTCCTCTCCTGAAGAAGGGAAGCCCTGAGAGGGCCTTATCCTGGTCTGTGGCTGAAAAGAGAAGCTTCTGAGGGGGGGGACTTTCTCATCAAAAAGTACTACAGCCGTAGAGGGGTCTTCTCCCATGGCGAGGGTTAGTTCATCTCGAAGAAAAGCAGGAAAATCTTCTCTTGTCGCGAAGCTCACCAGATGAGCATGGAGGGGGTCGAAAAGCGAACCTCACAGCGCAAGGCAAGGGATAGAGGGAGAGCTACTAAAAAAAAATCCCTAAGGGGGGTAAAGAGGGTGATAGTACTCAAAAAAAAGTCTAGGGAAAGGTTTGACCAGGTCGCTTATAGGGTCGGCAACCTCCTCATTCTGACGGGTCGAGGAGCCAATGAAAAGCGTATTGACGTTAGGGTGCCAGAGGTGGAGAAGTGCCCGATTGGGGAAGACAGGGAGTTTTGCAGAAGCATTTTGTGTACAAGACTTCAAAGGGAAGGGCGTAGCCTCTCGTGTGGTGAACCTAGATCTAGAAAAAAAAAAGGGGAGGATAGGAAACGGGTGATCTAGAGTCAGGTCGGGGAAAGAAAAAAAAAGCTTCGAAGACCTGTTCTGGGGGGAGGCCACCGGAAGGCTTCCCCCTTCTTTTCAACCCTGAAAAAAACCGCCCGGTAACGTCTAAAGGCCCCTAACATCTGCGGCGCCTCCCCTTTGTGAGTAAGAGCGGGGACTACCTTTACGGGGGGAAAAGAGGGAGAGACGGAAAAAATCTCTCTGCCAGGCGAAGGAGATCCTTTGGGTGAGAGAAAAATCACTCGTCTCTGTAACCAAAGGACTCTATAGAGAACAGGAGGGAAGCTCGCCGAGTGGCCGGGGGACGGTGCTAAGAGGGCCAGGAGACGTATCTCAGCGACGGAGACGAGGTGTCCTGAAGAGGGCGCTGATAGGGGACTTCTCGTGCCCCCAACGCCACCTGACCGGGAAATAAAAGGGACGTTCCCGCGCAGTATACTCTCTGGAAAAATGACCCTAATCCTAGTCAAAAAACTAAAAAAGGGAGCCTTCTCCCAGGCGACGCTGAAAGAAGTTGTAGAGAGAGATCATGGACATGTCAAACAGAACGGAAGGGTCTAAGGGACACCTTCGGGGTAAAGGACTTCTGAGAAGGGGCCGTCGAGAGTTCTCCTGAAAAACGAGAGAAACTCGAGGGGGCATCGCCACGGACGCGACGAAGGGAGGAGGTACCTCATCTGGGGGGAGGGAGAGAAAAAGGTGGTGCAAGGAAGAAGGGGGGAAACCCTCTCCCCATACGCGGCCTAGAGAGGAAGAGGTTCTTTAGGGGGATTTGTGTCTCTATTCTCACAGAAAAAAAAAGACAAGTCAAAAATATAAAAAGAAAAAGAACCCGAAGGGAAAGAAAGTATATGGTCGCGATCTGGGAGAGAAAATGAAAAACTCTTTCAGGGAGGGATCTCCGTCCCATGTCTCAGCGCATTCTCCAAAAAAAGAGTTGTGGCAAACAGATACACGCCATAGGAGGATCTCAGAAGCGCGGAAGCTAAGGCTCAATCTCGATAAGGCAGGTCCTCACTCAAAGAAAAGTTGGAAGGGGGGCAAGTATATTTCAAC
>Ga0179591_1168473_pt1 | contig 16571 bp, 17 predicted proteins | sample CZOMad2_1_08_16f_FD_182891 | JGI IMG/M metagenome (GOLD analysis project Ga0179591, IMG submission 182891) | Vadose zone soil fungal communities from Angelo Coast Range Reserve, California, USA - CZOMad2_1_08_16fungal (PacBio error correction) | ecosystem: Environmental > Terrestrial > Soil >...
ACAAACCAATGACGGCATACAGCGGTGTGTCGGAGAGAAGAGAGGGAAAAAAGGGAACGTGGCGTGGGAGACGAGCAGGCTCGTCGATCAAGGCAGCAACCGGGAAATTCTCCTCTGAGAAGGGGGAGGAACGAGCTCGCCGCAAAAAAAGGATGGGAGGGTCGATGCCAAAGGCTGAGAGGAAAGGGCCGGCCCAAGATTCCTGTCACTCTTCGACAGGGAAAAAGGACCAAAAACATGCTCAAAGTCTGCTACGCATGTTGAAAAGAAGGCGGAGTGGACCTATAATAAGCGAAAAAAGGGCTCAACGCCGATCGAAGAAGAAAGAAAGAAGAAAACTCCGAGTGCGTCAAAGGTCCTCCCCACGCAGGGGGGAGAAAGGAGAGGGTTTCGTCACTGTAGGTCGTGGGAAGTCGTAGTTAGATGCCTATTGCGGAAACTTGTCAGCGCCGCTAGCATGCGGAAAAAAGGGAGGAAAGGAACGACGCGAGTCGCCAACTCCTTTGGGTACATGCACATGAGGGGCAAGGGGGGGGGGAAAGAGCGCCCCTAAAGTGAACTTGAACATAAAATCCGAAACCTATGTTCGTCGGCGGGTGAATGGTAGGGTAAACCTGCGGGACGAAATCAAATTACCAAAAAGATGATCCTCAGACAAGGTCTGGAAGGGGGAAACAAACAAGCAGCTGCTCAAGGCTGCCGAAAACGCCACCATTGTGAGGAAAAAAAGAAGGAGAACGTTGTCAGGGGAAAAAAGAGATGGCATCGTCATACGGATCTCCCAAGAAGTCGAGATCTCCTGGCATTGGGTCAGGTCTTTCTTTCGTATACAAAGGGGAAAAGGAAAAGGGCCGCAAAGCGGTGCATGGAAGAAAGGAGGGAAAAAAGAGAGGTGAAAGAAAAAGGGAAAGGAGACGGAACCAAGATCCTTCATTCATTGGGGGGGAAGGTTTGGGCGGACTGTAAAAATGGGGAGAGGCCTTTGAAGCGGGGGAGGGGTTTCTCAAAAAAGAAGCCTGCGGGCAAAGGCTGGCGGGGTTCGCGAAACTGGCGATATCCCGCAGGGAAAAGAGAAGCCTTCAGCCTGACGGGGGGGACGAAAAAAAGGGGGAAGGTACTTTGACACAAAAGCCAACCATTGAATCTGATTCAGCCCTTCCTGCAAAGAGAAAGCGGCCGGGTGAGACCAATTGCTATACGGAGGAAGAATCTGGACCTCCCCAACTTAACCGGGACTAGTGAAAAAACGCCACTTTGAAGAAACAGCAGATGAAACCAGAATCTCCTGCCCAGTTTAAAGGGAGCCAACTTCTCGAACGAAAGCGGGGGGAAAAGGTTACGTCAGCCCTTTAACGAAGACACAGCCAGCTCGTCTTCGAGTGAAAAGGACAAGGAAAGATATAGATGCCAACTTAGAGAGGGGACGAATCGCGAGTGGGGAGAGTGCAGGAAGGGAATCTTTTGAGAAATAAGAGGAGGGTGGAAGGTACCGACTAAGAAGTTAATAATTGAGAGAAGGGGAGGAGGGATCGACAGACAAAAAGCGCACCTTACTGCAGGAAGGGTGCTCTTCGACGATTGGAAAAGAGGAAACGCGTCCTTGGACAGGGGGGAAAAAAAATAGGTGAGGGGGGCTATAGAGTATACGCATAAAACATGAGGGGAAACATCGTATATCGCGGGGGGGGGGGGAGAAATAAAGTCCTATTAGCCGATAAATAAGGGGGCATGGTGTCTCAAAAGAAGAAAAAGAATATACGAGCAGCCGTTGACTGGAAAAAAAGGAGGTTTGTCATCAATTTCGCCAAGAGAGAGTGATGGCGTGCGTGGAGATTCGGACCGAGACTATGAGACGAAAGGAAAAAAATCTTGAAAGAAGGACCAGAAGCGAAAAAAAAAACGAAAGGTGTGCATCCGAAACGCCAGCAATCTTGGGGACGTCACGGGAGCCGAGGAATAAATAGCAGCCGCCCCTCCGGAGAGAAGAAGGCTTCTCTTTGGAAAAGACCGTGGCGGCCCAGAAGCCTTCGTCTGGTCATGCACGAAAAGCAAAGGTCGAAAAAAAAGTGGGGGTCCTAGTCGCGATAAAGAGGAGGTAGACTTTCGGAGTAGCAACGGAAAGGCTGTAGGAGGGGCGTTAAACGTGGGGAGCAAAAAACCTATCAAAAACGAAGAGAGGCCGAAGCAAAACTCAACATCCCACGCGAAAAAAGGCGAGGAGGAACCGGAGCGCTGGTGCGAAATGACCGGAAAAAGGTTCCTCGGCGGGAGGGGCAAATGGACCTGCGCGATTACGAGGGAGAGTCTTCTCGGTCGGGAGACACGGGGAGCTTTCAGGTGGCGTCTTCCAGGTAACGGGGTCACGTGGAGGCGGCGACTGGGTGACTAAGTTGCCTGAAGGATTGGGCTCTTGTGCCTGGATATGGGGGGGGGAATAAAAGTAGACTAATTAAAAGGAGAGACGAAAAGTCCTGTGCCGCCCGCTGGCTTGGCTATAACTAGGAAAAGGGGGTAGGTCGACGGGCCGCATTCAGAAGAAAGGAAAACTCATTTGGCTCCCGGATGGGGACTTCAAGGTAGAGAGACGTTGCGAACAGACGATGTAGAGATCGAGAGGGGAGCTGCAGTATCTGGGGTCTGTTCTAGGGGAAAGACTAAGGGACGAATGGGGATGTGTGAAAGCAGCAATGACCGTTTGCTCTGTAAATTTTAGGGACGCGGGGGTCAAAGGACTGCACTGAGGAGGGGGTGGTAATCCTTGATAGGGGAAGCGAGTTTATGAAGTTAGGAACACCGGCGAAGGGGAAGACAAAGGTGTGGGCAAAGATTAATTGCTCTTTGAGAAATTGGGGCTGATGACGTTCTGCGGGATAACACAGTCAGCCCAGTTGCAAAAGGGGGATCTTTACTGCTGGTGTCGTCAGTATATTCTTTTGGGGGCAAATGGCCAAGGACAAGTCCAAATGTTGCCGGCAAGGGACCTTTGGAGTGGGAAGTACTCACTCCATAGGGGAGAGAGCGTCTGCGTGTTCTTTTCTCAGATGAGATAAAGAAAAGCAGGATAGACACTGGGCACACGGGCAAGTAGAGTGGGCGGAGGGTCCAGGGATCTTGGACAAGGAGCTCAGTCGAAGGGGTGCGGACTGAGGATGAGGGGGAACTGAAAGCACAGGGCGAGAGATCTCATCAAAAAAAGAAGGGGGGAAATAAAAGTAGCTAAGTGCGTTGGCGCCTGAGTCTATCGTCCAATACTATTGTGACAAAGAAAGGTCTGGCCTATCATGTCAAAATACTGTCAACTCCTACTATTCAAAGAGAAGCAGTTCGAGCAGGTGGAAGAGAATATAGCAATGGGGCACGGCAGAGGAAGTTCGGCGTTGTCAGTAATAGCTGTCACCAAAAACGGAAGAAAGTTTCGAACGGCTCGCTTCCAAATCAACGGGAATGGACTGGGCCATAAAGCCAGGATAAGAGGAAGCGATGAGAAAAATCGTATTGTCAAGGGGGGGGGGGAAACGTTTATCTCAGAAATAGCAACATAAGCAATGGCAAGAACACAGGGTGCAACAAAATTCGGCAATCGTAGGGATGAGTATGACAGCATCGAATCTCTTTAAACGATCACGGCTAGAAATAAGAAAGGAGGAAAGAAAAAGAGCTCCTTTTAACATGCCGCAGAGAAAGCCTGAAGAAAGAGGAAAGCCTTGTGACGGTCAAATGAAGACTGCAAAGAATTGAACGAAGAAAAAATCAAGGCATCAATTCATAAAAAGTTAAAAGAAACACGGAAGAAAATCTCTACTCCGCGAAAGCAGTCGAAATGAGTTGGATGAGGGGAATGAAAGGGACGGGGACATCGCGGTTCCCACTCATCAAGACAAGGAAGGGGTATGGTGTCCAGACGCGTCCGGGAAGAAAAGCTCGGATAGGTACTTTTCCGTGAACGTAGTAGGTACCCTAACAAAGATCGGCAGGAAAAGGCATGGGGACTCAACGGTAGGTCGGCATTCGAAATGCGCAACTTGTGACATTCAAGAAGAACTGCCCCAGGAAAGCCTCTTACCACTGTTTCTCATACCGTAGAAGAATATAACCGATCAGCTCTCGGGACAACAGATAATTCAAAACTCTTCAAGTGTCCCCTGTACAGACGGCTAAGCTCAATAAAGGAGTCCTCCCTATACTAGGGCGAGCTCGGATGAGATTTTGAAAGGGGAGGAGTCTCCATCATTAGAAGGGGGCTACCACCCTTTAGCACGGGATGACGAATAGGCAGTTCAGGAAGTAAGAAGGGAGATACTAGGTGAAGAAAATCGTCAATGCCATGTGGAGAAGTCACAAAAAAAACAACCACCAAACACGCCCAAAAAAAGGAGCCGACACGGGCAGGGGGAAAAGTAAGACATTCGCTGAAGAGAAAAAACGCGCGCCGGAGAGAGGGTAGAGAGGGAAGGGCCCGGAAAAAGATGGGAGTTCTTATCTTGCTGGCAACACATAATTACTGTGAAGGTCACGCGAGATTGTCTTTCGGCACGGGGGAGTCAGGATTTGTTCAAGGGGGACGACTATTTCTGAACTCCTCTACAAAGAAAGCACATCAGGGGACGCTGGACAACCGGCGAGAAAAAAAGCCCTCAATCATTGTTAAGGAAACCCGGGTCAAAGGAGAGGAGCTATTCTTAAGACCTCGTACGGGTATAAGCACCAGGGTGGAAACCTCTATCGGTTATAGCGAAGGGAAGTTCTTTCCCTAAGTACAGCTGGGGATTGCCTTGATCAGGCAGGATAGCCGGGGGAAGCTGCGCATACGCATTCTCGAAGTTACTAAGCTGGGGGATCCGAAGGGCGAAAAAGAACGGTTTTGGCAAGGAGAAGAAGGCAAATCATAAGGGGAGTAGGTGGATGAAACTGTGGCGGATGCGTTTGTCGGAAACGAGAGCTCAGGGAAAAAAGAAGTGTCTTGAACTGTGGCGTAAAGGCAAAATACAGAAGGGGGGTAGGACCACTGAGTTTAAGGGAACTTCCCAGACATGAAGGAACAAGAAGAGGATTTTCTGAAAAAGGAGAGAGAGGAAGACATTGTCATCATCGATTCTTCGTGGGCGGAGGGTGAACGGGCAAAACGAGGTCTTGTCCGGTGGTGAGAGGGAGGGACTTACCACGCAAACAAAGGCGTTCCGATGGTTCGTTAGTCTATAAGGTTGTGTCGCTACAAAAGTGTGCAGGAGATCGGGTTTCGGCATGATGGCTGTTTGGGCAAGGTCCAAAGCGCATGGAAATACTGACGTAAGTTTTTTTCTGAACTCTGGATGAAGAACGGTAAATAAAAAAAAGAACGAAAATTGTTCTACAAAAAACGGCAGAATGGCTTTTTAAGAAAGGCGGGAAAGAACAAAGGTTTTAAGGGGGGAATTTCCTGCAGGGGCAGGCCGTCACAAGACTTGCGGAGGGGACGGAGGGGGGAATGAGGTTGACGGAAGGAGGTTACGGAAAAAAAAAATTCCACGGCCGCCTTGGGGTACCAGTAATATGAGTCCGCACTTCGGAAACTTCCACGGGCGAAAGAAGGCGAAAGATGAGAAAGAGAAGTTTCCGTCCGGAAACAACAAAAGGAAGCAGGAGAAAGCCGGGCGGGGAGCTTTCCGGATAAAGAAGAAAGATAGGTGTTGGCAAACAAACCAGTCGAGGATGGACCGAAGCTGGACTGCCGGAACGTTTCTGTGGAAGGGAATCCGGTAAATACATGCAACAAGTGCTTGACCAGGCCTGAGTAGATAGAGAAGTGCGTTGGAGGTTCGGAGGAACAGATGCCAGCTGGTCAGAAGAAAGGACCGGAGGAGGGGGATGAAGGGGTGGAGGGGAGCAGGAAGGGGACATGGAAGTGTTCAGGGGAAGGGAATTCCCTTGTGTGGTCAATCGGGTGTACTGGAGGGAGTAAACGGAAAGTCCGGCCGCAGCCATCTTGAATTCAAGGAATTCTGGGACAAGGGAGAAAGGGGGGAATATGGACAAGAAGTGCACACGAATGGGGGAATTCCTCCGGAGGTGTCGAAAAAGTGACGTAGGAAATTTGAATCCTTTGGTTTAGGTAAATCGAGGGTCCTGGCCTTAAAAGTCTAAACAGAATTTGTTATAGAAGAAATAGGAAGAACGGCTGGAAGTAGTACTTTACTGATTGGGAATGAAGAACGTGAAGGAATGAAACTCTTCTTTTTGGAAGGACCCAAGTGGTGCCCTTATACCAGAAAAATCTGAGTTCTGGCAAATTTCGACAAAGAGATTCATCCAGATTGGGAGGGATGGGAAAGCTTCGGGAAAAGGGGGAGAGGAGAGAGGTCCAAATTAGACGGTAACATGTCTTATCATGAGCAAGGGCAGTTTTGTTCGAAAAAGGGCTCGCTGAATCGAATCAAGTTTAAAAAGACAGAGGAGTTCGAAATTGCAGATACCAGAAATAACGTTTCGGCGCTTCTATATAGGGGGGAAGAAAAAGCAGCTGGCAGTCTTCGGAAGAAGGGGGACGAAGAGTGAAAAGTGACGAAAAAAAACGACGAGCACTGCCTCTCAGAAAGAGCCGTGACGGGGGGGAAAGTTTCTCGAGGCAGATCCGGAAGAAAGGGGGTTTCCGTAAGGTTGTTCTGGATTCTCTATGAAAAGATCAACAACAAAAAAATAGGAGGAGGAGGAATGAGCACAGGGAAAAAACATTAAGAGGAAAAAAAATCGTGTTCTGGTAGAGCCTCGACCAATGATGGTAAATACGACGGGCTGCGTGGAAGAAGTCGCGCAGGAAGAACGCGCCATTGATTCTAAAAGAGGACATAGATCGCTCTCGCCGCCCTCACCCATTGGGTGTAAGGGTGAGGAAAAAGACACCGAATCAGGGGAGACTCCAAGAAGGGACCCGATCCCTCACCTTGAGGAAAACACACGAGGAGGGGGCTTCTAGAGGAGGTTAACTTAAGGGGTTGAAATAGAAAAAACGGGCCTCCCGCAGTAGGAACCTAAGGGGGTACATTCGGAAGAGCTTAAGGGATCCTATTGCTTCAGGGATCCTGTAAAAGAGGTAAAAAACCATATAGGGGAGATTATGGAGGGGTCAGGAAAGGGGAAATGTTATCCGGCCTATTTTAAAAACCACCTGTTGAGAACCGATCGGCAGGGACAAAAGGCTTACATTTGAAACGGGAACGTATTCGAAAAGAAGACTTTCAGAAAGGGAAAGGAGTGGGAACAGGGAAGCGAACAATCCCTTGCTAACGGGGAAGTCAAGATTCCATATGGCGTGCAGGGGGGCGTCCTTGACGGTCGGCGAAGAGGATGAATTGCCAACCAGAGGAGAAATAAGAAAAAAAAGGGGCGTGACTTAGAAGGCAGATCTTCCATTCTTGGGGGAAAGTTAGAAAAAAAGGGGGGTAAGAACTCAGTCTTCAAAGGACCTGGGAGTGAACCAAGAGGTAGGGAGATAAAACTATCTAACCGAGAACGGTCGGTATCTGATAAATGGTCGAGTTGGGGGATGGAGCTTTATGATCAAAGCAGACAAAGTAAGGTCCTCATCAGTTTCATCCTCGCCTTTAGGGGGGCTGGAAAAAAGCTAAGGGTATAGAAAAAAAAGAGACGAGTAAGAAGAAGCGGGATCCTTATTAGGTGGTGGCGTTGGCTACGTAAAAGGTCTTTAGTCATGGAGGATGTTATCTTTAGGGAAATGACGGAATCTAGGTCCAGGGCAAGGAAGGAGGAGAATTGTTCGAAGGAAGCTCAGGGTAAACTCAATTAAGAAGAGGAAGAAAAAAAAGTCAAGAACTTCCTGGGTGTGATGAGGGGATTAATTTTAAGCCTGAGAAGTGAATGGGAGGAAAAGTTTAAGAAAGAGACCGCGGCCTTTAGGAAGAAGTTGGAGTTATGGAGGCGAAATCAGCTATCCCTCCCCACGGGAACGCATTCAGGCTTGGCAACAAAGAAGAGGGAAAGAAAACATGGAGGGCAGGGCCTCAAAGCGGAAGGAAAGGGAGAAAACCTTCTCTCTACGACGCGTTGCAACCGCGGTGACGTCAAAATGAAAAAATAACACAGACCCTGCGAAAAGTGTAACAAGGGATTCCAGGCCGATATCTCAAGGGAGCAACTGCTTACATCTCAGGGGAAAAAATGACCAGGGGTGGGGTGAAGAGGGAAGGTCGAAAGTGGGGAGTAGGAAAGAAGGTGCGCGTTACTCCTAGTGCAAGAAATTCGGACGCGATAGCGAGGCGACAAAGGAATACGACAAGTTCAGGCGAACATTACGTAAAGGGAAGTTGTGAGAGCGTCGCAGAGGTCACAAAGATGCAGGCTAATTTTGTGGTGAATCCCAATATAGCTGCGATGAAGGATGATGCAATGGTCAAAACGTGAGAAGTATCGGAATACTATATGGCTGGCATCAATGCTGCGCGCAAAGATAGTAGGGGCATGTGGGGGGGAAGAAAACGGCTAAAAGAAAAAAAATAGAGGGAGCAGTTGCCGACAAGATTTCTGTCTGGGAAGCATAATGCAAAAGGAAATTGGTGTGGTTCTGAGTCACCGAAAAGAGGGGGGGCGTCCGCAAATTAAAGGAGATAATCTGAATGATCAAAGAGGGCAAAAAAAGAACTGATGGTGTTGAAATACCTCACCACGCTTGGTCTAAGGTGAAACAGTTGTCCGAGAAATCTCATAAGAGAGGACCCTGGATGGGCATCACGCAGGCTTAATTTGTCCAAGGGAAGGGGGGGAAGGCCCAGAAAGACTACGGCGGTCGTCAACGCAAAACAAAAGTCTAAAGTTTTAATTGCCGGTCCATCAACATAGTTAGTTGACAATAGTTCAATTTATAAAACGAAGGAAAGAGGGGGGGCTGTTAACTTTTCTGGGGGTATAAAGATACTTCGACTCAGATAAAAAGAAGAAAAGCAAATACCTGAGGCTATATATGGAAACCAGTCGCTCTTTTTAGTCGACGAACGGGTTAGACACTTGACACGGGGGGCCCGCCTGCTCGGGAGTGGTGTGCCAGACAAAGGCGAGTTAACGAGAAGGCGAGGTAAAAACTCCTTTTTGCCTATGAAGCCCGTGGTCGGGTCAAGAGGTTTCACGTGTGAGAGGAGGAAAACTTTGGGAAAAAGTGGGGGATCAAACGTGAAGGGGGAAGATAGTTTTGATGGGCAAGGGACGAAATTCACGGCTCTGAACGAAGAATTGTGACCTGCGACGGGGAGGGGGGGAACGAGAAAAAACTGAGATGATCGGGGGGGAGACCGAGAAAGTTGCCAATTCTCAATGCACAGGGGGAGAAAGGCAGGGTGTCCCAAGGAGGGGGCCAAGGCGGGAGACTTGTGGAGAGGACTAAGTGCTCTAATTATTAATCCGGGAGATGGCTGGTTAAAGTGTGTTCCGCATCCAAAAACAGGGAAAGATGGGCTGTTGAACTAAAAATTGTCGCTGCTGACGCTGTCTGCGCCGAGGGGGGTTCACTGCGGAGCGGGAGAGGAGTGCCGTTGTGAGAGAATGGAACGGCAAGAAATGTTATGGGGGAGGAACTCCGCCTCTTAAAAATGGAAGCCACCTTTTGCATCGAAAGAGGTGCGTGGGACTGAGGAGTGATCTCGACAACTCGGCAAGAAAAAAATTTGCCACGCCTGTGGAAGCGACAGTTCGAAGTCCGAATGCGAGGACTGCTTCCAAGGAAAGGAAAAAAGGGGGCCGGCGCAATTGAATCACGACTTAAGGGGGAAGATTTTCCATCTGGAACGCTCAAAAGAAGAATGACCGTTTCGTTGAGACTATTGGGGAGCTACCCTCCGGGGAGAGAACTTCCGCACGGCATAGGGGGGTCATAAACGTCGTCGAAGGGGCAGGGGGAAAGAACTTTCTCGCGCGGTGGATCAGGAGTCTGAAAGAATGCGACTGAAAAAAAAGCAAAGTCAGGAATAGAAGAGAAAAAAAAACGGATTGAGTAGGAAAAAGGTATTCTCGGTGCTCCTGCGGGAGGGAAAGTCCGAATCTCGGTAGAAACCCGGAAAAAAAGGCAAAATGTTCAGGGGAAGAGCAAGGAGAAGAAAGAAAAAGCCCATATTCCAAGAAGGAAGGGGGAGAGAAAAAAGCCGTTAGGAAAAAGAAAATCAAGACCGAAGAAGCTCGAGAAAGGGGCACAGTCCACGTCAATACAATGTAAAAAAAAAAGGAGGGAAAAAAAAAGTCCGTAATTAATTGGCCCAAAAACTCCGATGAAAGAAGAAGGGGGAAAAAAGAGAAACTGAGTCAAGGGGAGTGGTCGGAAGGGAGTTATCGGGCAAAAGAGCCAAGCACATTGCAAACCAAAGGGAGAAACCAACGGGTGCGCAAGCGTAAATTGTCGTCGGGGGAGAATCAAGAAAAACCGAGTTGATATCATTCGCTCAGAAAGGGGAGGAGCAAGAGCCTTTTCCCATAAGGGCCGAAGGAAAAGATAGTCAGAAACGGCCGGGGGACTTGAACAGAGGAATAGCCACGATGGACTCGTGGGTCCCTGACGAAGTAGAACGAACGGAATCATCAAGAAGGGGAAAGAAAACTGGGTCCTTCTGGGAAGAAACTTCTGATACCAGGGAAAGGCAGATGCGGTGATACCAGGCATAGAATGCCTTCAAAGCGCGGGAACGATCAGGGGAAGGGGGGGAGCGTTACAGAAAGGGGCAGTAAAAAGATGCAGCCTTGCCTTTCACTGTCTACGGACGAAGGAACCAATACGCACAAGGAGACACAGGTTCATAAGACTTCGTTACAAACATTCTGGCCAGGCAAAGTTGTGAAGCTGAACTAACACCAAGGAAGAGCCTGAAGCGGGACTCTCGTGCGATGGGCTGAAAGAATCTTAGGGCGTTTCCCCTTTGAACTCATGGCAGTCGCATGCCAGGGCGAAAATCTCAAAGTAAAATCCGCTCCTGTAGGAGATGGCAAAAGGTCCCTGTCGAAAAACCGTGAAACGAACGAAGAGGGAGTCCCCCAGAGAAAATTGAAAAGACGGGGGGTTTTTTGGGGCGTCTGGCGACCGATAGTATAGTCTGGGCTACCACCAGTGAAAAGGCAGAAAAGATCCTCCGTCTCTACATGAACCTGAGGGGGCAATCTAGGTAAAAAAGACGGCTGTGGCTAAAGCGCCAATAAATTTTCCGACGGTGCTGTTTCAGCAAGAGAATGCGGGGACTGGGGGACTCAAGCAGGAAAAAAAGCAGTTAGACTTATAAAGGAAGAGGGGCGAGCGGGCTGCTATTTATCTAGATTAAAATCGAACAAGCGGGCGTCTCGGCTGAGGAAAAAAAAGAAGACGTGTCGCAATCCTCTGGATGTACCTCGTATGGCTTAATTTGCTTTAGGAGATGGAGTCCGAATGAAACAAAAGACGAAAAGCCTTGACCTCGGCTCAAGACTTCGGACCAGGAAATCTCCAGTCAGTGGTGACCAGGAAACAAGGCATAGGAGGTTGCGTAAGTACTTCGATCTCAATTAACACTTATCTCGCAGGGATGAGGGAGTGGGGATGACAGCATATATACGTGTTCAGATCTGGGATCTGGGGGACGAGGGAGAGCTCTATCCTAGATATCTGGGGGTGACCACAAAAGCTCCAAGGAAGCGTTTGTTAAATCTACTAAAGAGGGGCAAAGAAAGCCAGGTAAACTCAATGTGGGGCAGTACCGTGTGTCGGAGGGCTGGTTGGGGGAAGGCGCTATCAAGCGAATTTCAGGAACTTGATTCGTAACTCAAACAAAGGAGATCTGTCTTCACAAAGGAGGCGAACTAAAAAAAACCAAAGGGACAACATCGGATGGAAAAAGCGTCTGAAGCAATTTTGGGCTAAAGGGAGGAGAAAGGGCAGCGGGAATCTCTAAAGCGAGGGGCTTGGTCTGGGTTTTTAAAGGGAGAACAAAAGAGGGGGGGGGAAATTTTCGTGCGAAAGGTGTCGATAAAAGAAACCGGGCAACGATGGGTTGAAGGCATTCAACTTCAGGGGGTTCTGAAAAAAGATAACTGCGTTAAAAAAAGAAGGAAGTTGGGCTTTCTCACTCGGCCTGAAGTCATCCAGAAATTTAGAAAAGGCAAGCCAGGGAAGGGGTAACTGGGAAAGCAGACGGGGGTGGGGGAACTTGTAGAAAGTAGGCCCGCAGGAACTCACACTGCCGGGCAGGACTTGGGGTGGACTTCGAGAAAAGTCCAGTTTCGCAAAATAACGGGAACGTGTCCGCCGGGTTGTCCTTTCACGGGGGGGGGGGGGAGGAAGGAATGACAGCAACAACTCACAGGAACTTCCTCAGAAGGGCCGGGAAATGGGAAAAAAGGAAGGAAACCTGCACATTATCACTCCGTGTTACGTCGTCTTTCCGAGAGGGGGGGGGGGTCCATTATTAGGGGGAGACCCGAAAAAGGATCGGAGGAAAGCACTGGGGGCTAATTAGGGGAGGGGGGCCTGTTGATCAATCAAAAGTGAAAAAGGGGTCTTGAGACATGCAACGTAGGATCTGACTTCCCGTGGGGGGGTGATTCGTTAATTGGCAAGATTGACATCGTGTTCAAAAAGTCAAAAGGGGATGGGAACCCTGGTTTCTACTTCGACAGACTGCAGCTGATGTCCTGGTTTTAATGAAGAACGAAATTGTGAAGTTCTAATCAGGGTTGACTGGGGATGAGGGGAAGAGGTCCAGGAGACGGGGGAAAAAAAAAAGCCCGCCCCAGTGGAATTCCTTATTAAGTGGGCAAGTTCGAACGGGATTGGGCGAACCATCCGGCAAAGACATGTGCAGACTACACAGGGCTTGGGGAAAAGACTGTATAGGTGACATTTTGAAGAATGGGGGTCTGTATAAAAGAGACGCGAACGGTGGGCGTCGGGGACAAAGCTCTAACTCGGTCAGCTTACATTACGGAAGGGCCAAAGCATAAAGACAGAAAGAGATAGGGGCATTACTCAAAGTGAACAGGGGAAGACGCCATCGGATGATTCAGCGCGGCAGGCAGATGGTAGCGGCGGGGGAAAGTTGGGGGGATCGGAGAGAGTCCCCATAAATCGCCTTTAAAAAAAAAAACCGTTGGGGGTCATCAACTGGCAACGTGATCGGAAAAGAAGTGGACGGAAAGAAAATTCAGGGGGTTGCGCCTTTGGGTAGATCACTCGAAGAAACTTGAGAGGGAAAAAAGATCGGGCGCATCGGGCCGATCGTAAAAGCACAATGGAAGCGGCAAGGAGACGACTATCTTCATCGATAAAAACTGAAGCAGGGGGGGTGACAATGTCTCGTGAGAGGGCCAAACACCTGGAGAGGCAAGTTGTCGGGTATCTCTCGAAACAAACGAGAATAGAGAAAAAAGACAGATACAACTGACGAAAGGGTGGCTGGATCGCCTCTAGTAAAAGCGGGAAAGACCGTAGGGACAGGACGACAAGTCACTCTCTCCCGGGGGAAAGGGCGGCAAGACTGCTGCCGCTAGACTACGCGAAAGTATTGGTGGGGTTCTATGGCCAAAGGAGGGGGGGTAAAAATTTCCCGGGAAGAGAATATCACGCGAACAAAAAGGGTGAGGACCAAAATGTGCCTTCTTAAAAGAAGAAAGGGGGGGGAATGCGATAGGTGGGACGCTATCGGGAAGGACCACCGACCTATAAAATACACTTAATTAATCTAAGGGGTAGATTCGCTGGGCAGTCGGAGCTGGGAGTCCTAAAAGGGATATTTAGGAGGATTTAGGCCTTAAGAAATAGTTATCCTAGTTGGCACATAACTACCACCTGTGTGTCAGAAAGGGGAGGGATTAACATACCCGCGTAAAAAGTTGGGGGGGAAGGGACGCGTGGGAGAAAAAAAGAAGTGGACTCATTCCACATTTTTGAAAGGGATGGAAACCTCTCGACCAAATCCCTTAAAAAACTTAATAATCAGGTGCAAGAGGGGGGGGAGTCGGAGCACGTAAGGGAGGAAGAGTACTACCGACAATTCAACCCGAGAAGGAAGAAAATGGCTTCGGCAACGGAAATGACACTTGCGCACATGCTTCAGAAAAAGTCTCAAAACAGGGGCAGACCTACGCGGAATGGTCGTTACTATAATCGGTCAAAGAAAAGTCGAAAAAAAAAAACGTCGATGCTCTATCCGGAGGTCAGAATGGGAAATTTCTTTCAAGATAAAAACACGGCAAAGAACCGGAAAAAGAGGGGGGGAGCCAAAATGGGGAGTGGTCTGGTCACAAAAACTAAACTACTGTAAAAAACGAGAGTCACCGGCTGATCCTGATGGCGGTTGAAAAAAAAGACGTTTGGAGGTACAGGGGAAATGGTCTGGGCAGAGTTCCTTCTTTGAGAAGGGACGAGGAAATGAAAATCAAGGCAAAAACGCGGAGATTTGTAGGGGGTTTGAGGGGGAACTTCTCATACAAAACGCAGGATCTCCTTCAAGAAATCAGGGGGTGCAGGCATACGGATAAAGGTGGACACCGTCAAACAGTGCGGTATACTCACAGTTCCTTGGAGAAGAAAACGGAGGAAGTCGCCAATGTGCTGAGGATCGGCCGCATAGAGCCCGCCCAACTTCCGGAGGATCTTTTCCAAAAAGCGTGAAAGACACAAAGAGAAGGCCTCAAAAAAGATTCGAAGAAAAGGAGGAACCTATAGAGACTCGGGAAGGAGGGGAAAGTCAGGCCCTTAAACCAAAAAGAACAGCCCTTCTCGCGGAGATTTATACCGCTAAAGGGCCGCTATAGCTGCGACACAGGGAGTCGATGGAGGAAATAGGTGAAGAATTTTTCATATAAGGAAGAGGGGGCAGAAGACAGAGGGCGACGGTGGACTTGGACTCATCAGGTCCAATATGATTGGGAGCGATATCGATAGGGAAAAAAGAAGAATAGAAAAGTAAGGATAAACTCGAAGAAGGAGGATGAAGATCTGAGAAGGCTTTCACAACAGTCCTTTTCGCTTTGTGAAAAAAGGGGAATTACTATTAAAAGGGGGGAGAGAGCGACCTGATCGGCATCCGGGACGGCTGGAAGCAACGTTCCGGGGACCTCAGCAGCTACTTGTTCAGGGGGGGCGCGACCGTCATTGCTTAAAGAATAGACTGTACAGCCTGTGGCTAAGAAAGGGAGGGGCGGGCTTTGGTCTCGGGGAAGGGTACCGCTCACGGATTTCATGGTCGTGTGGGAGGGCCGGGGACATCAAAGGGGGGAAACCAAATGTGAAGGAAGAGAACGGCACATAACTACGAGGATTTCTAAAAGAAATGGGGGAAGAAGGGGAAACCTCCCTGACATCTGGGGCGCCGGCACCGGGAGATAGACAAATCGTCGAAGACTCTCAAAGAGTCGAACAGCGAAGACGGAAGTGGAGGCGGGTCAAGGAGAGACCATCGTAAGTCTTTCTCAAAAAAAAAAGTAGGGGGAAAGGGGGGACGAGATTCCGGATCACTCTTATGTCTCATGTATCTGGAGTAAGAGCGGGAGTGGGGGGGGTTAACTGGACCGCATAATAAAAAAGGGGGAAGGGGGGCGGAAGTCAATCAAAAAAAAAAATCCTAACGCCTCTGATATAGGGAAGGGATAGAGAGTGGATACACGGTTTCGTACCGGTGGTGAAACTGGAAAGCGGGAAAGGAGCGTAGTGTCAAAAGGGTCTAGACTATTGAGAAGGGCTGCTCTGAAAAACGTGGCCTATTCTGGGAAGGTGTGGCGTGAAAAGGAGTTTGAAAACTTGTCTCGGAAAAAGACTGGGGGAAAAGGAGGTGCGAGGCCTTGGGGGAGCTGGTACTCAAAAAGCTGTGTTCTCAGGGAGGAAGGAAGAGGAAAAAAGCGCTGGGGGCGGGAAAAAGTTGCAAAAAGGAAGAGTTTATTGGAAAGATAGGAAGGGCTCTTAGGCTTTCGACCGATTTCAGGGAAGGAGATTGCAACGGTGAATACACCAATTGGCGCCAAGAGGGGGTCCGGCGGTAGAGACTGGGGTGACCTTGCCGTGAACGATGCTCAAGGGCCTGAGTAGGGGACCTTATAAGGGGCTGGATCAGGGAAAGCGAAACCGGGAACGATGGGGGATTGGACTCTCACAGGAAAGGGAGACGGAACGGCTTTCTCCGACAGGCAATGTTCAACGGAGCTCTGATCGGGGGGTGAATATCCTTGAAAAGGAGATAGGGAGTCAGCAAGACAATTCAAAAGGATCGTTGAGCCAAGGGGGGAGAGAATTTCTCTGAAGTGCTGTTAGCCGTTAAGGTCATAAAGCGTAGACAATGGGGGGGGGGGGAAACGAACGGGGGGGAAGTACAAGTTCCGCGATATTCTGGGCGGGGATGCCAAGGAGGGCAACGTAAGTTTTTCAGAGAAAGGAAGAATTGCAGTATCTTGGGCCGTGCGACAAGATCGCATCGAGATCAATCAATCGAGGGTACGGAAAGGGCTCTATTTTCTGCTAACCGGGATCGACTTCAAGCTCGGCATCGTCGAGGGTTTCAAGGTCTCGGAAGGGGGAAGAGGGGGCCAAAAGTTGAAATGACTCTCGGTGAGAGGGGAGTCGGACGGAGAGAAGAAAGCATCTA
>Ga0179591_1299508_pt1 | contig 16570 bp, 22 predicted proteins | sample CZOMad2_1_08_16f_FD_182891 | JGI IMG/M metagenome (GOLD analysis project Ga0179591, IMG submission 182891) | Vadose zone soil fungal communities from Angelo Coast Range Reserve, California, USA - CZOMad2_1_08_16fungal (PacBio error correction) | ecosystem: Environmental > Terrestrial > Soil >...
GGGACTTATAGACCTATTTGGATCAGGATTGCGGGAGAACCAGCCAACAAGACCACCACATGGGAATGTTAACGAAAAATCTGGAAGCTTGATTGAGATACATTCTTGAGAATGAGCAAAGAATTCTCGAAAAAAAAAGTGGGAGAATTAAAAACTCAAGTCTCCGATGAAGAACCTTGTTAGAAAGAGAAATGACGTCCGAAAGAGCATGTCAAGGAGACGGGGAACATCGTTGCAAAAATCAAAAGAGTCTCTGCATTGTGCGCCCGGCCTTTGGGGGAGAATCTTATTGGGAAAATAGAGGGCGACCTCCGAGGAAGGTAACAGTCCGTAAGAAAAAAGGAAAAACGTCAACAAAAAGCTGATCTCTGAGGTAAGGAAAAGATGGAGGGAAGGGAAAGACTGAATAAATAATAATGTCCGCATCTAAGTAAAAAAAACTTACACACTATCATGTAGGGAGAGAGGCAAAGAGGTAGCTCGGGGGGGGAAACCGAAAAAACGGACTAAAAAATAAAGGGGGAACTAATGCATAAGGGTGAAAATAAGTCTAGGCAATAGGTAAGTAAAGAGATTAGAAATCATGGAGGAAAGAAGGCCCAAACAAAGTCCAAAAAAGGGAATATAGTCACAATAATAGGGAAGAGTCAGCAACAGGGGGGGTGATGACTGGGTCATTTCATACCAATAGAGGGATCAGAAAAGCTGGGGTGGGGGATGCCCAAAAACGTAGAAAAAGAGGGAATGGGGGGTTCTTTTTGTAGGCATGAAAGGTTCGAGACTTTCAAGAATTCTATAGAGTTTAGTAAACCATCAAGCATCTAGGGCACCTTTTCAACCCTTGGAATCATAGGCGAGGGAGATATCTCTGCCAGGAAGAAAAGAAATTGTCTGCTCAATGTTTTTAGAACTCCCTGTAAACAATTTCCCTCAAGGCGAGGGCAAAAAGGAAGGAACAGCGGCAAAAACCGTCATCCAAATACCAAAAAACCGGCCCACGCTAGGGCCGAAGGTGCAAAAGCAACAAAGAGTTGGGAAAAAAAGCCAGTTTGATTAAACTCCGGGGGGGGGACAGGGGGGAAGCCTTAAAAGCCACATGGTTGAATAATATTGTCAAGATAGAATAAAAAGGGGGGGGAGCTGCTGCACTCGCATAACACAAAAAGTGGGGGGGGGGTGGGTGAGAAAAGATTTCTTAGGGCGCACCTTGGACAAGCAGGAAGTTTTTTGCAGAAGGGTTCCGAGCGATTTGCAGTCTGAGAGACGAGGGAAACCTTAGAGTGATGGACAAAAAGAGGCGGAACAAAATACCAGGGAGAAGGGTTCCCAGGGAAGGAATCAAACCAAACTGCGATGTCAGTCAGAAGGGACGAGAGAAAAAAAGAAAACACTGAGCTACCTTAAATCAGTGCGAAGGCAAAAGCCAAAATAGATAAACGACCTCAAGTCAAAACCAGAGTTCAGACATAAGTTTCAGAGGGACTCAGGGGAAGGTCTCAGAAAAAAAAGAACTCTAAATAGTGACAGAAGAGGGGGGACACTCGCATCAGAGGGAAGAAACAAAACAGTGGTGATGTTTCCGGGGGGAATCTGGGGGCGTTAAGAAGGAGAGTCTTACGTCTGGTTTGAAACCTTCTCCAAGAAAACACGTAGGGAGGGGTGACACGACAGACCAGGGAAACGTTGACCGAAACACGAAAAGCGTTTCGAAAAAGGCTAGAACAGAAAGGGCATGTTACCGGCAATAGAGAACAAAATTCTGGAAGGAACTGAGCACGGAATGTATAACTGGCCTGCCTGGAAATCTGCTCGCTCTGGGAATAAAAAGACCAGGAGGGTAGGGGCTCTTCGAGTTGAGTATCGGGGGGGTTTGCCCACGCATTCGTGAGGAGGGGGTACGGAAATAGGGTGGAATACGACACTGCGATATACCAAGGAGAAGGCCCCTAAAAGTGAAGATCCGTGTCGAAGCAACTCATCATTCAGCAAACGTCCAGGTGCCAACAAAGGGTCGCAGGGGAGAGGATAATATGTGGGGTGAAAACAAAGGATTCAAGGGGGAGCATTCTGGGCCTTCACCTGCCGTGGCGGTCCAAGGGAAGGATGGGGAAGGAGCTAAAGGGAGCTGAACAGATATTAAAGGAACGAAACGATGAAGATAAATCCTCCTCGAAGAAGCCAGGGACAGAAAGGTAAAGGGGGGGGGGGGGAGAGGGGGGGAAAAAAAATCCTCCAAAAGGGTGTACGGGCACTCAAATCCTGAAGATCGAGAAGGAGGAAAGGACTTCCGGAAATGGCTTTCAAGGCAGCGCACGAATAGTCTCAAGGGAAGGGAGGGGACTCGAATGCTTAAAAAAAACGCCAACGAATGAGGAAGATCTGATGATGATAGATATCAGAGAGTGGAAAGGCAGAAGACGGACGCAAAGGAAAATCTGAAGCTTGTGCGAGAAAGTTGGCGGGACATTACGGGGTAATACGTCTGCCGCTCAATTAAAGGGGGAGAGGGGAGGGTTATTTGTCCAAACGGTCACCAGAAAAGGGGGGAGGCACTCCATGTGGCGGGGGAAGAGGGGTCCTTCACCAAATCCAAAACCGCAAAACTATGCAAAACATTCACATGGAAACGTAACCCGGTTGTTCAGGAAAGCGAGGCGAGAAGTGTACCTAAATAAGGGGGATGGAGGTCATGGGCAGATTCATGTGGTGGTATTAAAGTAGGTATTCAAAGCCTGAGATTATGAAAATGGGTTTCAATCCGGTCTGCCTCGGAATGGGTTCCGGGGGGAGGGGAATGAGCAAGTCGATCTCCAGAGGGCTCAGTTGGGTATAGGTCAATTCGAAGGGGGAAAAAATCGAGGGTGTGTCGATGGGGGGGGGAAATTCCTAACGAATGCCGTGGGGTTGGGGGTGGTGGGGGGGGTACTTAGCCTTAGCGGCGGAAAAACTAAAGAAATGGGGGACGACTAACAGAGCTAGAACGTACACAAGCGACGGCTTGTAATGGTGGAGGAAGCAGCACTGAAAAGGGGGGAAGCGTTTAACTACCAAGGGTGAGGGCGAGCAGAATAAACCTGGCGGGCCCTCATATAAAATGCTGCAAGACCTAAGAAAAGCTAAAGCCAAACGGAGTTTTTGGAATCAGCAACGGATAGGAAAGGAAGACAATGCTTTTGGCGTCCCAGAAAACAGGCAACGCCGATTTGCAAACAGGGGGTGGGGTCCCATTTGAGGAGGGAAGGAGGGGTACTGGGGGCAACCGAACAGAGGGAGGGGGGTTTAGCAAAGGGGGAGTGTCCACCCCATTATCTGAGCCCTGGGGGTATAACAAAAGAATCGAGGCGCGTAATTAGTCCAAAGGCGGGGGGGGAAAAAAGTTTCTACGAGAAAGGCAACAATTAGAGAAGTGAGTAAAAAAGGAAGATACTCACATAAGACCTGTCTCTAACGGGCGCTACAAAGAGACAACTGAAGAGTCAGCCCGACCTTGCTTCAGAACAAAAGGTTTAGGGAAGGAGATTCCTGAAAATGAAAAGACTAATGGAGCATTACTGAAATCTTACTGTGAAAGTGGAAGGGACACGAAATGGCGGGGGGGAAGAGGAATCAGCATCTCAAGAAGGTCTCTCAAAAACTCGGGTTAAGCCCATAGCGCGGAGAAATGGGCAAAGATGTCATTAGAATCACCTGCAGCGGGGGGACAGTTATTGGGGATTGGTTTTGATTTGGGGACACGGGAACTGCTGGGGGCGCACGTAGTGGGAAGGGGGGAGAAGTTTCCCTATCGAGCAAACGAGACATTATTTGAGGTAAAGGAACGACCGAAAGGGATGAAATCAAACCAGAGGAGGTTGAATCACTAATGTGTATGATAGGAATGGAAGAAAAAAGGCAAGAAGGAGGAAAGGGGGTTCAAAAAAAGGGGCAAAGCGTCGGAAATTACTTTCTAAACCATGGGGGGAAGGATGGGAGGGGGAGATGGAAGGTTCTAGGGTAAACTGCCTTGGCGCATAAAAAGGTGGGTGAGGGGAGGAGGTCTATGAGACGCATACGGTCTCGGAAAGCAAGCTTCAAGAGGAAAGGTGCTTGAGGGGAATTCCTAGGGGAGGTCTGGGAAACTCAAACATGCCAATTCAAAAAGCGCCGGAAAAAAAATGAGGGGAAAATATCTTTGGGAGTTGGGAAAAAAGGCCAAAATGAGACAATAGGGTGAAAAAAAGAAACAAGGGTTCAAACATAAAAGGGGGAAGGGGGGGGCTAGTCCTAAACAAGCTAGAGGAAAAGCACGAGATAAAAAGATGTGAGTGGGGAAAAAAGTTCTACAAGAGTGGCACAGGAATTGCCATTTAAACCACAAGAAGACCCTCCAAGAGGGCTTCGATTCCAGTGAAATGGTGCAGGAAGTTCGGAAATCGACCGAGAATAGAGAAAAGAAGGGGAGAGAGTGACCAGACAGGCAAGGAGTCTAGCGACCTGGTGAATACGATCGAAAAGGCGAAGGTAAGAGCCGGTGAAGGAAGGGATTAGTGCAAGACAAAATGTCAATAGGACACAGAAGGGAAATCAGGTGGGGGACCTTTGTCGCCTTGAAATGCGGCGAAAAACCTGTCCGAAGTAGACTTGGGAGCTAAAAGGAAGATCATAAGCATTGCAGAGAAACCGCTCGAGGGTAAGGTAAGAACAAGCATCTTCACACCAGAAAAGAATGGTATGACGCGCTAATGTAAAGGCCAACTAGGCTGCGAATCAGCAAGGAGATCGAAAAAAGTCTGGAAGTCAAAAACGGAAATGGGAGGAAACAGCAGTGGAGGACGAATGCAAGATGGTAAAAAGCAAAAAAAGCATAAAGTACCCGAAGAGAAAAAGGCAATTAGATCATGGAAGATCCGGGGGGAAAAACAGGAGGGAAGGGGAAAAGGGGCATGCAAAGAAGATGAAGGAGGAGAAATAACGCTGAGTAGAGAGGAGTGAGGACAGCTCTGGTGGGCAGGAGGTGGAAGCGCTGGAATGGTCGGTGGGAGACAGGAAATTGCTAAATGTCACTAAGACGGGGGGGTACTGCACGTCGATGGAAAAGGGACCCTTATAATAATTCTGACAGGACACCGGGGGTGAAAAACTTGGTTGCAGAGACATCAATGGATAAAGTTCCGCGGAAGAAAAATTGGTTTGAGAGACCATGCTAAACAAAATTGGGAAAAGAAAGCTTGCTGGGTTGGGAAAAAGGACAACGAGGAAGAATCGATTTATCAACAGGTGACCTGAACTATGAAGAAACAATAAGGTGTTGGGAGAAACGTTTGAGAACCTAGGGGTTAGGGGGTTTTCCGTGGAATTGAGGGAAAATTTGGGAACGGATGAAAGAGGTCACCGAGGGTGGGGTCGGAAAAAGGGAAGACTCATTGTATAAAGATTTAGTGACGAGAAATAACAGAAGGCAGCAGAGAGGGGTTTCCGAGGATACACATAGTCTTAGAAAAGTAGGGGAACGATAATGTCTTGGGACGCAAAATGATGAAAAAAAAACAAAAACCAGGGATGGAAGGGGGGGGGGAAGGGGGGTTGAACAGTGCCGGATCGAAGCAAGACGGACACAGCTTGGGGAGGTCACTCCAAGAAGCACAAGGAGAAAGGTTAAACTCCGATTGAGCAGGGAGAGAAAAAACCTAAGAGGGGAAGGGCCAGACCGGGAACAAACAAGAGTGAAGAAAGCAATTTTGCATTAGGGAAAGTTCGTCCTAAAAATGGAAACTCATATAAAAAACCAATTCCCAAACAGCGAGGTAGTTGAAAAGTCGCGGAGAGGAAGACAAAACGGGAATGTTTTCACGATGGTCTTGCACCAAGAGGAAATTTTTGTGCCCACGACACCACGCCTCAGAGAAACCGGAGGGGTGGGCCCTACCGCACAGAGGGAGGGGTTTAAGGGGGGGAAAGGGCAAATCTTCACCAAAGATACTGGGCATTTAGCACTCACTGGGGATAACCTGCAATATATCAAATCTTCAGAGGAGGGGAAAGAAATGGGCTAGAGAACGAAGTTGATGTTCCACTAAGGAGAAAAGGGGACGATAAGAAAACCATATGCTGAGCGCGACCAAAGCGCTGACTCGTAGGGGGAAGTAAAAGGGTGGAAGTACGTGACAACGGAAACGTTCTATCCATTGGGATCGAAAAAAAATGCTTTCACAAGAATTGGGTCAGCCTGATGAGAGGAGAATCCTTATACAGGATGCGGTCGGCCCATGTAAAGAAAAAACGTGTCGTGTCAAGGGGTGTTAACCACGGAATTCACAATGGATCATTCTTGTCTTCCTGCCAGTTTCTTGTCAGGATGATCGGAGGATGGATGATTCCTCGAGTTCTATGATCAACCTTATGGTTAAACTTCCCGCGTGAAGTCTCAAATCAGAACGCCGAATACAAGGGGGAAAGAAGGATAAACAGGGGAGGGCGAGGGGTCCAAAAACAATGAGCCGCAAGAAATGGGTAAGGCCAAGAGAAAAGGGGAGGAGACAGACTTAAATTGCTTTCAGGCACGGCGCCACAAGAGGAGACAGGTTTGACGGGTTGGGAACAAGAGGTCCGAAAAGCCTCAAAGAGGCGTGGAAAAAGGCTGAACAGAGAAGAGCGCGACTAGACTTGGGAGGAGAGAAAATAGCTAATGAGGCAAGCCATCGGCGAAGTCATTACGCGGCTGAAGCCGTGTGAAAAAACTCTAAAGAAGGGAAGTGACACAAAGTTTCATCGTCTGCCGAGACAATAAGCGCTGTGGGCGGGTTCAGGAAGGTAAGGACACCGAAAGATGGATGGAGGAAAGGCACTCTCTGAACGAAGGGGGTGTGGAAGAAAACAATTCAAAGACAAAAACAAAGGATTAGGAAAGCCAGCGAACACATCACAAGGTGGTGGTGGGACCCGAATGGAATCACGCTGGCGGGCGAGAAATTCCAGGTTGGTGGAGTAATAAGAGGAAGGGATTCCCGCCTGGAAAGGAGGGCTTGACAGAGGGTGGGTAAGGTCTTCAACCTCGCCTAGGGGGGCCGCGGCAACAAACGGCGCTTGCCGGGACATGGGTAGAGAAGGCATACTTAAAAGAAAGGTCGCTGTTAACACACCCTGGCAGGGCCAGGTTGAAGTTGGGGGGGGGGGGGGATTTCAGGGTAAACCCAGCATCAGACGGTTGCAGGAAGGGAGTATCACACGAAAAGCATAGAACGATGAAACAGCGCAGAAAGGGGGAACGGTGTCGTACTCCGGCACGGGAATGTCTAGCAAAGTGAGTCTAAGGGAAGAATCGCCACCTTTTGGACTAAGAAAAAGGCTCTTCTATAACTGGCGAAGAAAACAAAACGAAACTAAAAAACACGGCTTGGCGGAGGGACAAAGATGATAAACAAATGGAGGGGTGGTTCGGCAGTGGAAAAGGATCTGTCAAGGGTGAAAGGTGTAAGGGGGTGTCCTGCCGAGTTGATGAAAAAACGCCAAACTGTGAAATTGGGGGAGACAATGGCAGCAGAAAACAAAAGTCTTATAGGCCGACACGGGGGAAAAAAAAAGGTGGAAAGAGCTTCCACCATTGGAAAAGTGGGGTTACCGAAGGCTACGATAGGGGTAAACCGAACCTAAACGCAGCCACGATGAGGACGTTGACATGGAGGATCAATTCCTGCAAAGCAATAAAGGACCAGATTAGCAAGTCCCCACACCTTCTTAAATACAGTAGAGGGGTCTGAAAATCATAGAGAGGAAGAGGGGGTATTGGAAGGACGAAGAGTCGGAAATTCTAACAATGGCGAATCGAGAGATCTCAAGTAACTAAAAGGTTCGAATCCACAGAGGAGCTCAGAAGGAAGGGGGGGGACCGTCTGCAGAGCCTCACCTGCAAAAGGCAATTACGGTTTGAAAAGGGGTGCCAGCCAATATCAACCGGGGGGAGGAGAAAAGGGAAGCGGGGGAGTGGTGCAGTTCCAGAAGCGCGACAAAAACGAGACCTGGGGGGGAATCAGAATACCTTCCTCCTTAGACTCGCGGGGGGGAAGACATAAGAAAACAATGTCGGAGGGTAGGAGGGAGGGCGGAAGGGAAAGAAATTGAAAGTGTTTTCAGGGAAGAAAGAGTGGAAAATCAGGAGCCAAGCTGGCGCAAAACTATTCTGGGGTCCGTGTGTCATTGGGGCAGGTCTTAAGATTAGAGAACACCAGTTGCGAAGAAAAGTCAAGAATTTTCGTCGATTGCTCAGTGAGAAAAAGCTGGGGCGCGGGAAGAAAGGGAAAAAAAGGCTCTTGCAAAGAGCCCCCTACTGAAAGAAAAAAAGTTAGTGTCCAATTAAATCACTTTCATTCTCAGAATAAGAAGTGCCGGGAAAGAGAGAGGGGATATCTTGAAAGGGAAATGTAAGCATGAGGGCCAAGGGGGGGGGACTAGCCAATGGTTAAATCACAAAGAAGTCTCTCAAAAAAAAAAAGAGGAGGGAGGGTAAAAGAAAAAGGGGGGTTTTGGATGGCGAAAGATTGGCACTAGGACAATTTCCTACAAAGAAATCAAAGAAAGGGACTGGAAGTTATCTCAGAATAATGAATCTTGAGAGATACTTGGCCACGGAAGAACGACAGTGGGAAAAGGAAAAGGAATGAGATAAAAAGCAAAGAAACAGCTCCTCTTCCGACAAGGGTATTGTCAAAAGATCGGGGGAAAACAAAGTGTAGAAGGAAATGGGCCGGTTCCGAAGTTCCGAGCATAACAAGAAGAAAAAGGAAAAAAATGTGCGCAAAGGGAAGATACGAATTGGGAAAGATGGTCGGAGAAAAAAATGTCCTTCCGTATGGCCTTTCACGTCGGAACCCCTGACTTCATATAAGGAACACTAAAAAGGGGGTCGAAAAGTTCAGGAACTTAAGGGGAGAGGTAAAAAATCAAAAAAGTCGTGGGGGGATGCAGATGTACATCCTTCCGGGTCCTCACGCTATGATGGGGAAGACAGAAAAAAATAGTAAATATCGTAAAGGGGTACGCCGTGGGTGAAAATCATGCACGCATTGGAAGGAAAAAAAAAGGGGGGAAGATTGAATCACGCCATGAATTGAAATATATTTCAGAAGGGGATTCATCTCTCATAGATAGAGGGGAAAAAGTTAGACAAAGATAATTGGCGCTCAAAAAAAGCGGGGTGGGGGGGTGGAAGTAGGGATACTTGCCCTTTTATTTGGGGCTGTTGAGGCAAGGAAAGGGGCGCGCACAAAGAAAATCTTGAGGCTGAGGAGCCGCGAGTTTGAACCTAGCCAAAAAGTGGGGTCCTGGAAGTGCAAAGTTTCAAAAAAGGCGCATAGATCGATCAGAACTACATGGGAGGCGAAGATGGTGTGGTTAGGCTGAAGGGGCGACAAAACTTTCACGATGCGGTTACGGTTCAACTCGCGTAAAAAAGAAACACACCATGCAAGAGAGGGAGGGAAGGTGGAAGGTAAAGTGGAAAAAAAGAAAAATCATCTTTCACTGGAGCAAAGTTTAACGCTGATTAAGAATTGGGTATTTACGTCGTGGGGACGGGGGGAAGTAGGGGGGAAACCTTTTTATAAGGTACTGGCTCGAGAATAAGGGGAAAAATGGCTGAAAACGAGGACAAAAACCATTGTACTAGACTATGGGCTCAGGGTGGAAACACCGCACAGTCGCTGGTTCATCAGGTTCTCAGCGAGTGCGTACTGAGAACTTCGGTCAAACCTAGTCTAGTGATGGGGGACGCACGCGGAGATGGGGAATAAAAAAAAATACACATAGGATGATCCCAGGCGGAAGCAGCACACAGGGGTTCAGCGCATGAGATAACAAAGGTCGGAGCCTGGCAAGCTTTCGGCAGGGGGAGCGGAACAGAGGAAAGAGAAAATCACCTTTCATCCACAGGTTTCAAGTCGGGAAGTTCGTCGGACTTCAGCAAAAAAAGGAAGAGAAAGGACCCGACCACCCGATGGTAGGGAAAAAATGAGAGGGGACATACGCATGTTCCAGCAGCTTTGGCTGCGCGATCGGAATGGGGGAGGGTGACATACTTGGGAAAAAAGGACCCACAGTCGAGACCTCAATACGAAAATTTTATTAATCCCTCGGGTTACGAACGCTAAAATGCAAAGCGCTACGGGGACATTACGGAAGAAAGGAGGAAAAGTTCCTTAAAAACGAGTCATATAACAAAGAAGCCTGTGTCTTCGCAACAGAAGTTCCCTTGCTGTCCACTTAGGCGATAGGGGAGAGAATACAGGAATAAAGCATATCTGCCTCTCGAAAAAAAGGGGGAGAGGAGGGGAGGAACTTTTGGCTTGAGTTGGGACTAACGGAAAATGAGAGACAAATGTGGCCGCAATCAGGAATAGTGGCATCCGGATAGCTAGAAAAGAAAGTCGGCATGAAAATTAGAACACTATGCAAAACCTGGATTAAGATTTGTTGGCACCCAAACCAAAATGGATCCTTCTTGGACATAATGCATTTGGAGGAGGGCGAGTCGTATGTTATAAGGGGCGCTGGAGGGTAGCAAAAAACAAGTATAGTATGGGGCATCTGCTCCGATCCATCCGCCTATCCTAATCCGCTTGCCAGGAAGGGGCCAAGAAAAGGATAAAAGAAGAGATGGTTCCAGACACCTGAAGAGAAAAGGAAGCGGACGGAATTGGGGGTTGTTCGGGGGAACATGCACTCTAGATTCCAAGGGGATGCCTGACATTGCTTGGAAAACTCATCCACTGGGGGAGGGAAAAACGGTTAACGGGAGGGAAAACGAGGGACTCCATCCTCGCGCTTCGTGAAACCAAGTAATTTCAAAAAAAAGGGGAGAGAGAGACGATCGGAGATAGTCAAGGTGAACGGCAGGCCGTTAAAGAAAATACAGCCAGAACAGAAAGCGTCCGGGGGGGAGGAAGATAGGTGCCGGTCCCCATTATTGTAAAGACTGCAAGACAAATTATCTGCTGGGTGAGGAGGCGTTCGAGGGGACAAAGACAGGAATGAAAAACTCAAAGAGGTTGAGTATTCTGGAGGGAAGGTGGCAAAAAACCAATAAAAACTACTAATTCTGGCCCCAGGAAAACCAACGGGGGGTGAACTCGAAGGGAACGCAACGAGGGAGGGGGGGAGTGAATGATGATAGTCCGGGGGTTGGGGTATGACAGATGCTCCCCGGAGGGACAGAGGGGAAAGTGCCCCAGGGGGGGGTGGGAACAGAGAAGTAAGGGGGGGGGGAAGAGACGAGGCACGGCGCTGCGTGGTGGGTATAGGAGAAAAAAAAGAGCAGTTTCTCGGGGGGAAAAGTCCCTGGGGACCATTCATTTACCTAGCAGGGGTTTTGTTGTTTGGGGTGACGGGACGGGCGTCAACGCAAAGAAATAAAGACTATTTGCCGAGCTATCGACTAAACGAGAACACAAGCAAAATCGTGTCAATGAGTTACGAAAAGGCACGGAAGAAAGCGTGATAGGGGTGGAAAGATTAGAAGACTTTGCAGCAAAGTCATCAAAGAGGGTATCAAGGACAAGGCCTCAGGAAACAACGAAAAGAAAAAAACGGCTTCGCACGGGGGAAGAAAGTCCAAGGTGCGAGATGAAACGAAAAAACAACGGAACTGCCGAAAGGGGGATTGGGAAAGGGGTTGTTGGACCATTGGGTCTTCAGGGAAGGTTCACGGGACCATCGGATGGGTTGAACATGGGAAAAATAACAAAAAAACTGAAGAGAGGCCGGAACTGTCTGGGAGAAGGGGGAAGAGGGGAGGCCGCGATAAATGTTTGAAGTTGCCAATCTCAACGATAAAAAGGGGGTTTAGACGGCAACAAATAAGATCTTAGAAATCAAACTTCCTGGCGAAACCTTCAAAGAAACTTCCCTAGTCATCAATTTGGAATAAACAAAACTGGTAGCGACCTAACTGGAGCTCATATTGACGGGGACGAGGACTGCCGTCTATTCTGGAAGGTTTCAATGTCTACCATGTGAGGGGGAAGAGGGGAGAGCAAAGAGCTCAGGGAGAGTATCACTTCGGTGCAAATGTCTGGACCAAGTTCACTCGAGGTCTGTTAGTCCTCTAAGAGCATAGGTTGGGGGGGGGGTTTGGGTAAAAAAAAAAAGACGAGGCCTGAGGGGAAGGGAGGGAAAAGAAAGAAGGGAATTGGGGATAATGCACTCTAAGAACAGAAGAGTGATTTCTGAAGATACATTACTAAAAGGTGTCGAGACTGAACGAGAGAGGGAGCAGGAAATGTCTTAAAAATTCAAGGGGGGAAGCGGCGAACCGAGGACAGGGAAGGGGGGAAGGCAATGAAAACTTACATGCTCTTTAGGGTATTGGGGGTGAAGACACTCAGTGACAAGGAACGGAAGGAAAGTGGAGAAGCAAGGAGGAAAAGTTTCGTCGATTTCAGAAAAAAGTTATCTGTGAATTGGACTTGTCTCGAAAAGCCGTCTTACTGTCAAAAGGAGAGGTCGAAGAAGAAAGTCAAAAGCCGCATGAGGACTGCGAGCATTAATCACCAGAGGAGGTGGATCTTGTAGTCGAGAGCAATATGATTAAACATAGGAAGAGCCAAGGTTCTGGTGGGGGTGGATCTCAAGAAACAGGAGGGGAGAAGAGAGATGACAACGTCGGGTGGGGGGAAAGGAGGGAGAAAGGTTGGGGAAATCCTTAGGGGGGGGAAATTAGAGCAAACTCTTTGCAAGGAAAAATCAGGTGGAGGAGTTTCGGAAATGCAAGGGGAAATTGGGACTGCCCGCGAGTCTGACAGGAGGACAGGACCTTGGGACGGGGAGGAAAGAATCGAGGAAAAGAGTGCACAAATGAATTGATGAGACAGGCAAAACATAATAAGACGAAGGGGTGCAAAAGTGACTTTGTAGAAAGGGGACAAAAGATGGAGGAGGGAAAAACCTTTCCCTAAACAGGAGGGAAATGCATCAAACGTGGCAGTATACGCGCTGGTTCAGAGACACCCTTATGGAAATAGAAGCCAAGGGGAAGATTTTAGCTCAAGGGATCAAAAAAACGTCAATCCGAAAATAGTCGGACCTCAAAACCGGGGTAAGGGGGGGGAGAGTAAAGGAGAAAGTAGGGAAGAAGGGAAGATTGGGCAAAAAAGAAGACTCGAGAATAGGTGAATTAAAAAAGAGGTCATGAGATCATTCGACAGAAGGGGGAACGAAACATTCGTAGAAGGGAAAAGAGAGGACGATAGGGAAGGGCAGAGGAGACGACTGATAGCGGGGATTTAAGAACAGACTGTCAGAAGAATCTGGGGGGGCAGGCGGGATCCAGGGATTGGGGGGGGAGTTTTTGTCGAAAAATGGAAGAAGTAAGAGATCTTCAGGGAGTACTGGAAAGCGAGGTCGGCTAACCCTTAAATGCCTGGGCGATTGAAGGTTCAAAAACGTGTGGGAAGAATCGGGGGGAGGCGAAGAAGAGGCAAGGTTATCAGCATCTAGGTTCAGGGCGGTAAACGATCAAACATGGGGGTGGAAAAAGAAATCGGCCGCATCAAAGGGGGAACCACACAAGAAGAAACTCAAAGGAGGAGGGGGGAAGGGGGAAAAGGGGCAAGTGCCGAAAAAGAGAAATAATTTGGACTTGAAAAGATGTTGATGGGTGCCGAAGGGGGATGAAAAGGGATGAAGAGATGAAGGGAAAAAACGAACCCCAAGGGGGGGGTAGTGCGGAAGAAAAAATTTGTCTCAATATGGTCGTCCGTGCAGAGTAAAGGGTCACCAGTGACAAAGACAGGGGGCAGGGTGGTTTTCCTGCCTGCGGTCTAAAAACAGGAGTAGGAAATAAGGGAGGCCTTAGGGAGTTGACCACGATGGGATATGAAAAAATACCATGATAGGAATTAGCGGGGGGGAACAAGGGCCTTAATCACAACACTACACTCGTTGGGCAATCTCGAGAAATGAAGCTGGGCAACCGCTGGCGGCGGAACGGAAACCGTCAGGAGGCCGAACGGAAGGGCCAAAAAGCGGAAGAGCTTTTCATGAGGGGTCGAAGGGATCTCGGGAAAGAAACAAAAAGGAAGATAGGACACGAAGGGGTCCCTTCGAACACGGAACGAACGGGTGGCATGTTTCCGGGCGAGTCGTGAAGAAAGAGGGCAGGTGAATTTGGAAGGGGGGACAGCGGGAGAAGCTCAAAATTAGGACGCAAAAACCGCGTCGTGTGGGGGAAAACGGGAGAGAAAATCGGAAAAAAAGGAAAAAGCTCAGCTGTTCATTGGGGCTTGCAGACAGGATGACAACGGAAAATATATATCGTGGCTTCAAGACGGGCCAAAGTGAATGGCGTAGAAACACAACAAAGTAAGTGAATTGCAAGGGGAAGACTCGGTAGAGATGGGGCATATGATCATTTGAGAACAACTTTGGACCAACCAGAGATCTTTGGGCGGACAAGAACTGTCGGAGGGACCAAGGAGAACTGAAAAAAAGAAAATTCTCTTTATATCAGCACGCATGGAGGAAAGGCTGGAACAGGGCCACCACCGTGGGAGGATATAGGTGGGGAAAAGAACTGTAAATTGTTCGGCCTTGTATTGGGGACTAGGCGGAGGAAGGAACGGCGAGGGGAGCTCTCAAAACACAAAGAGGGAGAGAGGATAAAAAACTCGAAGATAGCTCAGCAATCCCGAATGATCCAAAAACACAGTAAAAGGGGTTCCAACAACAACTGAGGGACGAAGGGTGGAAATTTGAAGGAGAAAGAAATTCCTAATGAGAGAGGCCAACTTCCTTAATTGACTGGGAAAAAGCCGGGGGCTGTCTACATTTCCGTTATGGCCTCCATCAAAAAGCTGCGTGGAAATAAAAAAGGACAAGCGCCGGTAGAGAAAGAAAGAGGAGGACGTAGAAGAGCGAAGAGGGAAAGGAAGCGGCTCCGGAAAAAATTCGCTCGGGCCTTTTGAGATAGTGCCGGTACGGCATAAGGGTGGGAACATCGGTCGGGAAGATAACGGCAAAAGGGAAAAAGACTGTTTCATTGGTGCTATTAACCTTTCCAAAATCTGGTTAAAAAAGCTGATCTGGTTGGTCACAGTCAAAAGGGCAGAACCCTGCCCGCACTAAGAATGAAGAACACAGGACCGGGGGGGAACATCACCCAGTTTGGGGAACCTGTCTGGCCTCTGTACATACTGCGTTATAGTACGGGGGGAGGAAAAGACTCCGATGCCACGAATTAAAATGATTTGGATGAAAAAGAGGGGGGTGAATTCAGTCTACTATGTCAGGAGAAAAAATCGGGCGAGTGTATCTAGTTAAGGCATGCGAGGGTCGCAGTGTCGCTGTTGCCAGGGCACTGGCAAAACGTCCTTGATATAAGGGGTTATTTTGGGGACTTAAGATGCTTGTCCGACCAGGTAAGAGCGAACGAGGGAAAGCACAGGAAAAAGGAGCCTTCAGGGGCAAAGGTGGGGAACGAAGACGGTAAAGAGGGGGAGAATAAAGTTGCGGAATCAGCATAGAACCGGGGCGAGCAATGCCGAGGGACCATCGGGGGAGGAAATCAATTTGGAAGAAAGTCCCAATAACCCCCAGAGGCGAAAATAGGGAGGATTCAAAAAATGTGGGGGTTGGTTGCGCAGATGAAGGATGTCCGGGTTGGAAAGGGACATGGGGGGGTGACAGGGAGGGAGTACGGGAGTTCAAACAAGGGGACAGGGTAATGGGGGCCAGAACATATCTCCTAAACACGGGGGATAACTTGCATAGAGGGAGAGGAAGACTACCACCAGTGGGTGGAAAAGGGGGCATCTCCGGGATTCGAGTCTCCTGAAACCTCGGGAACGGGGGAACTCCTAAGATCTGAGAGCACTGACAAAAATGCAAAACGCGAACTGCCAGCGTAGACACCCCAGTTGGGGAGGATCCACAACGCGAAAAGTATACAGGTGTCTTAAAGGACATCGACGTGAATGATATAGTCTGGAAGATTTTCAGCAAGCTCCATGGGGGGTCTCAATGAGGGTGAGAGGAAATGAGCCAAAACTTCTGAAAGTTCGAATATGCTCAGGATTCAAAGAAGGCATAGTCCTCACCTGCTCGTAGAAAGGAAGGGTGGGGAGGGGGGAAAAATACTCGATAGGGCTTTGCAAGCGGGAAACTGGGGAACGAGCGTGTTAAAAGGGGGGGTTCTCTGCGCCATGGGTGATACGAAGGGGACATTCCTAGGAAGTTCAAGGAGACCCCAGGAGAGGAGGGGGGGAAGGGTCAGCAGCAAGGTCTGATATGAGGCAGAGGAGAGTGCAAAAAATTTGCGTGAAAAGCAAAAAGCCAAATAACTGCGAATCGGGTCTTGGGAGGGGGGAAGGGTGTTAACTCGGAAGGACGTCCCACGGCCTCGGGAACTCGCAAAAAGGTTGTCGAAGGGGGCTCTGGACGGGGAAAAGAGTCCCTGTGCAATAGCGCAATTGGAAATCCTATGACGTCCCGTCGGGGAAATTAAAGGGAACGGCACAAGCAGAGTGGTCTTAGAGAAAGAGACAAAGCGGGGAGATTGTACGAGGGGACTGAAGTGTACAATAATCGCCAATGTACTCCCCGCCGG
>Ga0179591_1346789_pt1 | contig 16568 bp, 11 predicted proteins | sample CZOMad2_1_08_16f_FD_182891 | JGI IMG/M metagenome (GOLD analysis project Ga0179591, IMG submission 182891) | Vadose zone soil fungal communities from Angelo Coast Range Reserve, California, USA - CZOMad2_1_08_16fungal (PacBio error correction) | ecosystem: Environmental > Terrestrial > Soil >...
TTAGCAAGGTTAAGAAAGCTACGACACGCCATTAAAAAAACTACGTCACTTCCTTTGAATAAAGGAGAAGATCCGGATTTTGCGCTCTTCGCTATATCGGAAACTCCGGGGGGGAATCTATTGGTAAACGGGAGGTCGAAGCTCTCCTGAGGGAGTTCCCTGATCGGCCAGCGTCCAGAAAGGAATTCGTTAAATAGCCCAAAGGAGGTGGGCCCAACTCAGAGTTTGAGAATCTTTGATTCTCCTCTAAAAAAGTCCGGTGGAATGTCAGAAAATATGGGGAATGGGGAAGGAGAGGAAAAAACTGGACGCTCTATTAAGCGTGCAAGCAATCAACTAGAAACCCACTACAGTTTTAATGAACAAGAAGGCCTTCTGATGTACTTCCGCGACTCAAAATCTTCTAGAATAAGAGAGAGAAGGTCCTATTGTCAGCGGGATAATCACTAGGTTCATAGGGGGTGCCAGCAGTGCGGGGGGACAGACCGGCACAGAAACTAAGTGGGGTTGGTGAGAGACGGGGAATACATTTTGGAGGGGCTGGTCCCAGACGATCGTATACGGCGGATGCGGCCCGCCTACAACAGGACCCTTTGCTGGCAAGATTTGGATCCGTTGTGTGGCGGGGTTACAATAAACCTCGGGCCAGGAAGCCTCAGCTTCATTAAGGTAGAGGGACAACTAACATAAGAAAAAGGGGGTCCTGAGACATGACACCCATGGTGGCCTCGGTCGAATTCTCTCTCGAATGACAATATGCCTGGAGTCCCTTTGTCAGGTGCATCGTATGAAAAAAAAGCCGCGTATATCAGAAGAAAAAATCGGGACGAGAGGCCGGGGCTCAAAAACAGTTCTACTAAAAGGGGGAAGGAAAGGAATGGACGATGGGCTGCTCCTCCCATTGAGTCTAGAAAGTAGAACTTTAAAGAAAGTTTAGAAACAAGCTAAGGTCGCGGGAGCGATCTAGGGGGCTGAAACTATACACAGACAGCCTCCCTTTCTCCCCGCACCTAAGTGGTGGAACTTTCCAAAAGCGCGTGGAAATTCAGCTATTACGTTTACAAATCCGTCGGGCATATTAAAGTCATAATCTGGCGTTCAGAGATATGAAAGTTACAAGAGAGACTTGCTATAAGGCGGAACAGGTTATAGAAAGCATTAATGGAACATCCCCTCTAAACCTAGAATGCTGTATTCTACTTCAGAAAAAGGGGGAGAGTTCAGATCAGTCTTCAAGAAAGGTATTCCAATGGAAGCCTGATCATCTCCTCAATAAAGGTAAAAATGCTCGCAAGGAAAGCTAGGAAATCAGTTATAAATAATGCATTAGCTTGGTGTACTACTACAGTGGAAGTAACCTTTCTCAAGACAAGAAGGGTCACGTTGAGGTCTTTTTCAACGGAGAAACGGCGAAAAGATTTTTCAAGCGAGGCCTGTTTCTGGCGAAAAAAGAAGAAGCTGGATGATTGACGATAAAATGGAGAAGATAGGGAGGAAGTTTATCTTATCCCCAGGGAGGGGTATGCTCCACGACTCACGGCCACATTACCTCCCTGAAGGCTTCCCCTACGGGTTCACCTGCTCAGATGAAGAACCCCGACTCGTTCAACATCTGCGAAGGTGTTCAAAACCAACCAGCAGGCGGGGTTAACTTCAATAACAAATAGACATACTCAAAAGGGAGCGGCTTCAGAGATAGATGGACAAAATCATTTTGAACTGCAAAAAAGAAAAGTGACCAGTGCCTTTGCGACGCACTTCCTCGGAATCAGTGAGCGTATTCGGTCTCTCGGCACTATGGGGGACAGGGGGGCTGCTCTGGGAGGAAGGTGAATACGAAAGAATGAGAGATAAAAAAAATCTCAAACATTGGGCTAAAAACAAAAAGGTGTAGACTGGGGTTCGAGAAAAATCGGAAGCGTTGTTAAGCGCGTTAAAAGGCTCCGTTATCTGGAGTTCCTGGGGCAGAGACCCGGGTACACTCTTATTGGTATCCGCTGGCCCCTGCCCAGGGTATTCTCTTGTCGTCTTCAGTCAACGATAGCTGTACACTGGGTATCGACAGCTAAGAGGGGGCTGATTAACTTTCCAAGAATGACTTGAGCAATTGGAGGAGAAAAATGGGAGAAGGAAACGGGGGGAATGAGTAGTAATAATTCGATGGGCCGGGAGTCGGAGGAACTTTTGGTCCGACCTTGGAAGTTCAAAATCCAGTTGTTGGGTCTAAGTCTCACGAGAGAGAGAAAAGGGGGGGACCCTATGACAGAAACACAACTGTACAACACCCTGTCCTAGGGGTAATGGGGTTGGGGGAACTCTCCCTATACTTGGAAGGAGAGAGCGTCCCTGTCTGGGGAGGGCTGAGGGAGCCATCAGAAAATGCGCCAGAACCTTCCGGTCCGCAGGTGGGAATAGTCACAGGTTTCCAGAAGACTAGAGTTTACCTCAAAGGGAAAACATTCAGCCCTCTAAGACTCCTCGGGAATGGGGGTGCTTCCGTAAAGTAGCCAGGACGAAGGGAAACGCCTTACTAAAGGTCAATTACGGATCTTAAAATCAGTAATACCCTCTGAAAGGGAGAAGTACCTTGAGAGAGAGGCCTCTCCTTTTCGATCAGAAACTTGGATAAAAATCATAAAGAGGGGTCACGAAGCGTCTGGAAGCGCGTAGAAATCTATGATCTTCTCTCGGTGATGAAGGCAAGGATTTAAGTGTTTGACAAGAAGGTCGGGGGGAAGGAAAAAGGGCGGTTACACTCAAGGCGATCGGGAAATCCGGTCCGACGAATGGGGGTACGCATCTTCTTCTGTGAGAACGCAATGGTTGAAAAATTCGGGATTGGGGCTGAAGGGCACCGGGAAGTCTTCTTTGAGGGGATCCTCTGCAAGGAATCAGAGGGGGGGGAAGATGTCCGGTGGGGGGCATCGAAGGAGAGAGAACACTAAAATTCTCTAGCAAAAAAAATTAGGGGGGGGAGGAAAACCGCTGGGGGGGTGACTACCCATGACGCTAATCAAGGTCAGAGGACAAGAAGGGCTTCGTCCCTTTGGCTAGAAACGGGGGGATAAGCGCGAATACCGCCAAAAGGAGTTTTACCGAGGGAGCGGCCAACCGGTCTGCCAAGAGACGGGTCCAGGCCTCTTCCCACCCGTCATCTTCGGGGGAGGAAGCCAACAAAGTTCAACACGCTCTCCCGTCAATCGCCAGTTAGTTCCCCGGAAACTGTGGAAAGCGTCTCAACGAAAAATTTGTAGCCAGGGGGATGACTGAGCACGCCCGTCACAAAACTTGGAGAGACGATCGAGGACCTGCGGTCCAAGGAAATGAGAATTAGGAGGGGACCGATCTTCTCTCAAAAGGCGTTTTGGGAACACGAGGGGATGGGCAAAGGTCCTGCTCTAGGAACTTTGACTGATATTCTTCTCTATCCAAGAATAGCTCTCAAAGATGTCTCGCGAGTGTTCTTGTTTGAAGTTATATCAGGGACTCCCTGTTCCCTTGTCTCGGATTCAGATTCAAAAGCTTCCTGTCTCTACCCCAGGATCAGAGTCTAAGAAGGGGATTTCTGGGGGGGCTTAATTCCTACCGGAAGCTTCGATCTCCGTTCCTCCACTTTTGTGACGGACGGGCTCGGAAGGGACTACTGAAGGAAGCGTCCAGCCAAGTACCCAGGGACAGACGTTGATCTCCGAATCGACAGGCAACTGGGGGAAGTCCTCGATGTTGGAAGTACTAATCGGGTCCCTAGGCGGTATTGCAACCCCGGGGGAGAAAAAGGGGGGGGAATATTACTCGGAGTCTGGGTCTGCCGGGAGTGATTCGCTGAGAATGCCCGCTTTTTGAGGTCTATGAAGTTCGGGTGGTGGATCCTGAAGGGAGAGGGAGTGGAGGAGCTTTAAGGGGACAAGAAAGTGTTTGGGGGGAAACCTCATGTCAGATCCACTCTAAGTCCGTCGTATTCCGGGCCAAAAGGCGGGAAAATGCGCCGTCTGAATCAAATCTAAATCAAAATAGCCATCAGACTTCGGACAACCCTCCGGAAAAAATCCGAACAATTCTTTTGTGGTGCGGCGCTTTAACCTCCGATGGGTTTTGTCGCGCCCCCAGCTGGTTCTTCATCTCCGGGAAGGAAAGGGAATAAGAAAACAGCGTGGGGGGGAAAGAAACCGAGTCAGTTTGTTCCCTCTTTTTATGAGAAGAGGACGAGGTCAGAAAAGAACTCTTTTTGAAGAGAAACGGATCGTAATGCGCCGCCACTAGGGTGGAACCCACCAATGTTAAGAAAGGGGGGGGGGAAGTTGGGACAAAAGGTCACTACAGCCGAGGGGGAGGTACCCAAGAGGGGATCGCTGGAAAAACTAGTAAAATCTTGAGTTTCTTCAGGGTCTCGAAATAATTCGAAAAAAGAGTTTCATTACGGAAAGTTTTGGGGGAGGAGGAGACGACTGCAAATCTTCAGGCTTCTCAGTGAAAGTACAAATAGAGCAGCATGGGGAACTCGATCTGGAACTAGGCTGTCTGGCCTCCGAAAACAACTTTAACCTGAAATTTCGGAACTTCCCAAGAAAAAACAGGAACGATCACATGTTCGAAACCACTCCTGACCTCAGAAATTTCAACGGAAAAACAGTGAACGTGCAGTAAGATGTGTGTGAATCAGAATAGTTTGTAACGAACCCCGGGCATGTCTGGTAAACAACCCACCGAAATGCTTTTTTGGGACAGACGTAGAGCGGTCGGGAAAAGTCCTTCGACCTCACAAGGCAACTAGTGATAAAGAAAATTGAAAAACAAAAACAAGGACGACCCGATTCATCAGGAGAGGGGGACTCTAAAGCTTTCCAACGGGCATCAAATTGGCCGCAAAAACAGAAGAAAAAGATAAAGGAGGACTCTATTGAAACTAAGGAGGGATGTTTAAAGAATCTGCGGGTGGAAAAAAAGGACAGCGTCCTTGTAGTGATGGAGAATTTCTTGGCCGCAGAAAAGCGCGGCCAGCATCATGATAGGTGTCTGAGAATCTTTCTCGTAAGGAAAGTCATTCGGAAGACAAAAAGTAGAGGGTGTTGAGAGGAATTAAATGGCTTCCTCAGTGTGAGAATTGACGGACGTCTGTGGAACGGATAGAAAAAGCTGAGGGGAGATACACAAAAACAGAGCCGCCCTCTCGAAAGAGATTGAACCTAGTCTCAAAAAGCTGACGACAAAGAGGATGTGTATATACCTTGGCTTGTGGGGGAAAAAGGGAATCGATACGACGAAAAAGGTGGAGCGAGTGAAATAGGCTTTAGGGGCGACAGGTGTCACGCCGAAGGCCAGAAAAAAACTCCAGATAAGGACTTCCCCGTGAAAGAGTCGCCAATCGTTCCATGGGGAGCCACGCAGGAGAAAAGATGGGAGAAAAAAGAGGACTGAAAAAGGGTAACTTCGGGATAGGGTGTCAAACCCGGGTGGTCAACGGGTGGTAGAGAGCAAATGGCTGAAAAATATAGAGGAAATGGGGGGGGGGTGACGTGTTCGAGGGCTTAACTCCTTAATCAACCTATCGTGAATGCGGACCATAGGACGGATCTAATTCTAGGTAATAAGGACATGGAGAAGAATTAGCATCGAAGAGGTACCAACACAGAGCATAGGGTCGAAAAAAAAAAACAAACGGATATGGGAAAAAAAAAAAGAGAAGAGAAGCCGTTTCTTCCTACATAGAGAAGGTAGGAGGGGAAGGATTAACGTAGTAAGTCGTTCTTTCCGAATCCGGACATACTCGTGGTCGACAAAGGTTGTTATTCATGACAGCTTTTCCATCTACACGTCAACAAAGAAAAGTATTCCGATCTGGAAGGGCGAGTTGGGGCCGTAATAACGGGGAAGTAAATTGGGGGGAAAAAGAGCTCGGTGATTAGATAAACATCTGGGGGTTTCGAGGGGAAGCTGACCCTCGCGAGGAAGGTAAGAACGGGAGTGAAGGAAAAGTGCGTCGGGGGGGGGAAAAGATCAGAGGGACATTTCCTTGGGTCAATCGGAAGAGTCAAGTGAAAGGCATGTGAAAAGACCGAATATCGAGGAGAGAAGGCTTCCTTTCAAGAAAGGAGGTCAAACCTTTTTACCCACACACAAAAACAATATTTCGCACAATGAATTTATTTGGGGGGCCTGAGGCAATGCGTAGACGGTCGGAAGGAACCTCGGGGGGGGCCGATCGTTGACGGTCGGGTGAGCGCCCGAAGAAATCAGGGCGTTTCTACACCAGTAGATACTGGGATAATATTAAATTGAAAAAAAGGCATATGAGGGAAAAGAGCCTAAACTCTTTAGGCAGGGGTAGCTGAATTTCAAAGGCACATGATTGTCGGGACGAATACGGCAGTCGTCTTTCAAGGAGCTGGTACAGTAAAAAACCAGGGTCGCCTCAAATAGCAGCCACGCTGATTACAACCTACAGAAAGGTAATGACTTCCGATCAGCGCTGGTTTCGAGCACGCTGGGAATTCTTCTGGGGGGGTCGAGAAGGCAAGGTATAAGGCCCTGAAGAAGGCATTTAAGCTTGGTCGCGACCCGAGAGGATCGTTTTCGGCCGGTCAGGTTTGTGGGTCTTACCTTGTTTCTTCCTCGTTAACGACGCCTGTTATGACCTCAAGGAAAAAGGTTCCCGAAAACTTCTCTCGCAAAACTAGATCCCGTACCACCGAGGGAAATACGGGGGTTGTGGGGACGATGTCTACAAAGAAAAGCTATTTTAAAGGGGGTGAGAAGTTAATTACAATAAGTATCCGGAAGTGACGCTGCCACGTATCAAAGTCGGTAGGTTTTGGAAAAATGAGACAACATTGTGGAGGTTTCCCGGTCTTTGTGTCTGTTCGACCGTTCCCCCAAAGGGCTCCTTTCTGTTCTGAGTAACTGGGCTTAGATTCGCCCTCGACGAAAAAAACTCTTGAACGCAGGGCGATCTGAAAAGAAAGCCCCCGGTCTTCGTCTTCGGGCGTCTTCCTTAAAGGGGCTGACGAAAGTATTTGGAAGAGATAACGAGGAAGTCTAAATCTACGAACGCCTTTCCTCAACTTTGTTAAAAGCAGACCCGTCTCTACTCGGAAAAGAGCCTTTCAGAAGCGGGAGAGTGGAATCATGGAAGGGATAATCTACCATGACAAACTACAGTCTTACTAAAAGAAAACCCTGAAGTTAAAAATTAAAGCCGTGAAACGGTTGCGGCGAAAAGAGGATGATCCTTGTTATACAATGTGTCCGCAGGACCATCGTGCACGCAAATATAAAACCCCAAAGGGATTGTAGGGGGAGAAAAACTTTTCGAAGTTAATGAGGAATCCCCGGGAGAGGGGCTCTTCCTCGGACTGCTACGTCCCCTGGTCGGGAGAAAAAATAAAGCGAGCGTGTCAGAAAAGTAGTGTTACTAAGACAATAAAACGCCGGGGGGGTCTTGGCAACCGTTGTGGGGTTTTTTCCCCTGGGGGGGATGGGAAATGGCCAGAGATCCTCACTCCGTCAAATTCCCTTGTCACAACCGACACCTGATCAGGCTCTGGATCTCTGAGGTTGGGCTTGTCTTGCCAACCCACCTCGTGATTCGCCAGATCGACCTAAGCATGGGACTTCCCCGACAAGGAAAACACGGGGGGGAGGCTAGATTACACACGCTTTGGCGGAGTGCCGTTTCGGAAGTCCCTTAAATGCTCACAGCGGGAAATGCAGAAAGCCCTAGATGTCAACAGGTTTCCTCACTTGCAATCGGCGACAACACCGAAGATCGCAAAATACTAATATAGGATTGCAATCGGAAGGAGGTTGCAGTCGAGAAGGGCTATCCCTGCGAAGGGTGTGAGAGCTCCTAAGTAGGGCAAGGTCTCTACGCTTTCCCACCGGGGGAACAAAAAAAAAAAGGCACTAAGAGAGTACTTCTATAATTCGGAACATCTAAGAAGAACGATTCCTCAAAGACAAACGTCGGGGGGGGGGGGGGGCCGTCTCTCTCCGTGCAAATGCCTGGTAACAGAGGGCGAATACCAGGAGAATACGGGTAAGAGAAAGGAATCATAGAGAGAGTTAAGATCCTCAATAGAGGGAGGGTCCATTGGGGGCTACCGGGTCAAACGAGAAAGAAGTGACAGAGAAAAAGGATTAGTGAAAATCGGGCCGACGTAAAAAGGAAATTAGAAAATTTCATTGTCTCAGGAAAGAATCAGGGGGGGGGAAATAATCTTTCTCAAAGGTGGACGGGTACTTAACAGTGTGTAAAATAGGAGAGGGACAATTTTGGAGGGAGAAGTTGGGAGAGAGCCCAATTGCTCAGCATAAAAAGGAATTAAAAGAATTTCCGAGCTTTCTGTCGTCAGTTCAAGCGGGCTCCAGAATAGCGGTGGATCTAAGCGTCCTAAGGGTAGGGGGGAACAAGACCGATGTGGACGGCCTGCCATCCCCCTGGGATTGTCAAAGCAATTGCGCTCCTCCCTTGCTCTCTTCCGAATACAGGAGAAGCATTCGTAGCGAATGGATTATCTCAAATTTGAAGTCTAAAAACTCCTAGGGCATCTTGCCTAGGGTGCAAGCGGGATGGATTGTGTCCTCGAGGAAGAAGGATCCAAAGGCCCCCCTTACCCGAGGAAAGAACTAGGGAAGGTCGAGGACGGCAAAACCTCAACGCAGCCTCGGGGAACCGTGTGATTAAGAACACCTCAAAATAAAAGAAAAAAAACTCTTCAGAAGATCAGAAAGAAAGGAGGGAATTTGCAAAAGAGCGAGGAGGGAGGCCACGGGAACCAGGGTTGGTGAAACGCAGGGATGAAAAGGGTCCCTCTTCAAGCGACGATATCATCGTATGAGAGGGGGCGATAAAAAGACGACTTCGGAAAATGGGGCGTCGGGGCGGCCGGACTAAAACAATGAAGAGCAGGCTGAAGGCTGTCACAACGATGTTCCTGGAATAAAAACGGGGAAAGGGCCAACCACAGAGAGTCGGCTGGAATCGGCGCCCGGAGCGTGCGGGTCCCCTCAGAGGGGGAGTGGAACCAGAAGAAGGAAAATTTGAAGGTTAGACTACCTCGGGAACGGGGCCTGAAGAAAGAAAGCGGCCTGCTGCGGGACGAAGGGTGAAAGCTGGTACAAAAGGAAGAACTGGGAACCGAAGCCTGCTATCGACACCCCCTCGACTGTAGAACGAGCAAAACCGGCAAAAAAGGAGGGTCCAGGTCCCATTTTTCATACGCGGTCTTCTACTCGCTAACAAAACCCCCAGGGGGGATAAGACTAAAAGGGGGAAAGAAGGAGACCCTTGGGGCAGGCACCCTATCAATACTTTGCGAGATCAGGATCGAGGCCACAGTCGTCTGACGAAAGAAGGGCCCTTCTTTGGACGTCGCACTCGGGGAGCAATCCGCTTCTCAGGCAAACGTCGGCTAAGCCCAGGTAAAAAAGAAGATCAGGAAAGTTTGCCCTCACGAGTCGAGGTCCATCGTCCAAGTGCCTGCACGTCTCACGAATAAAAGAGAACATTACTCACAAACTTAACTGAAGGAAGAAAAAGGAGAAAAAGAGTCCGTGGGGACACCTATCCTTGGGAAATGGTTTATAGATAGGACAACTAGGTCCTCATGTCTAGCTGAGCGAGGAAAGGTTCGTGGAAGAAGAAGAACTCCCAGAAAAAAAAAATCCCGCGTTTCGATAGTGAGTCTCGTCTTAAGGGAAGGAAAGGCCCAGGGGGAACCGTGTCGTTTCATTCACGAAGGGTGTCAAAGAGGGGGGGGCGATCTCGCCTGCGAAGAACTGAAAGCTGAAAGTTGATGACGGGACGAGGGTTGCAGGGGGGGGTTTTTGATTGAAAAGGGGGTGCTAGTCACCTAAGGAATGTTCCGTCTAGCTACAAATGTGTTTAATTTAAATAGGTGGCAGTTACGAGATCGTGTAAGACCACGATACATACCGCTTCAACTTCGACCGCAGTCTTACGATACCTCAGCGAAAAATCCGATAAAAAGGGAAAATAAAAGATTCTGGAAATTCCGGTCGCATAGCGGAAGGGGAAGGCAGAGAAGACCGAACAGGTGGGAACAGAGGGAGGGGGGGCCACTCTTGGGATGTGCGTTCGTACAGAAAACGAATCGAACCCTGAAAAAGGGTCGTTAGTTTGGGAAGGAAGAACCACGAAGGACGACGCTACATCCGTTACGTTTACGAGGGAACACCGAGGGGTAGAAAAGCGCGACGGGGAGGAAACAATGTGTCGAAGGGTATGGATGGGGATAGCGCACAAAAGAAAATGGGGGGGATTACGATGACTTCTTGAGACAATTAATGACCGCGTGCAATATTGGCAAAAGAGAGCTCGCAGGAAAAGCAGGTGTTGCGTAAAAGTTAAACTCCAAGCTAAGAAACTAGGAATGCTAGAAGTAACCTCGCTTACAGAGGAGGGCTCTCCGGGGATTCTGCGACGTTTGGTATGTCCATCCCGTCCCCGAGTTTTGCAGTTGTGGTATGTGGAGAATGCTTTTGGGGGGGTGAGCACCCGGGGGTGCGCCCGAGAGGACAGCCGGCCAAGGGCCCGGGGCGTCTGGGGGCGACTCTCCCGGCAGAATCCTTCTCGCGGAACCAAATCTAGCAGGGGGGGAGGGTTGAGTAAGAGGTCGGATGTCGAGGGGAAACCCGCTCTTCCCTAGAGGGGTGTACCCACGTTCGACGATAGGGACACGCGAGGAAGGAGATTAGAAAGGTCCCCCATTCGGCAAAAGGAGCGACCTGAGAGGCCTGAAGGTTCAAATCGAAAAAAAACATCCCGAGAGGAGGGGTGCGATACGCAACCGTTGACAGATGCGATTACACAGGACGGGGACTGAAGATTCTGCGCGATAAGATAATTACTAGGACACAGCGCAGCAGTGGCGTTCTAGGAAACGAGATGGGGATGGTTTCTGGACTCCGCTCGTGGGCTCTGGCTAATAAACCTAGGGTTGTACCAAAAAAAAGTCACCGGTATATCGCGCAAGGAGACCGCTGGGGGGGGTCGGCTAGGATGAGGTCGTCGCCTTAACTAGTGGCGTAAGGAAAGACGAAAAGCGCGTAGGGACCCAACCCGATAAAAACAAGAACGGAATTGGTTCTTGGGGGAAACTGTAACAAGCACCATGATGTCACTAAAATCGTGAGAAAGGCCGACCAAAAGGATAGTGACCTTCTCGCCGGTCGGGCATCTCGCAGGGGACCTCAAACTCCAGCAGCGGGGTGTGCAGGGGAAGCTGAAGGGGGGGGGGGGGCTCGTTTATCCAGGCACATGCGAGAGGACATACACACTGACAAAGACATTATGGGAAGAACGCCCACTCGAATGGGAAAGGCACGGATCCCACACAGGTTTTGTATGTATTGGTGAAAAAGCAAGGGAGACCTCTAACGCGGTAAATTGGAGACCCGGGGAAAACCCTCTAAAGGAGGTATCTCGGGGACACGAGTTGCAAATCGAGACCTTGCGCCAAGAGAAATTGGGACTTGACTTTTTTTTAGAGATGACGAAAAGGAAATCGGCCTGTTCCAGCCGGATAAGTCAACAGAAAGGAGCGGAATAGAGCCTGAGACAGAGCTTGCAGTTCCTGGAGTAAGGAGAAAATGATTCGTCGCCCGGGCTTTTCCAGTTTACTCCCACTGCCCCGTTGGCCTACATCTGTGACCTGCGGGCGACCTGTTTGCTCCCAGATAGGGGAGAACTCCCAGAAAGTACGGCCGCTTCCAAACGCTCCGTAAGATTGCCCATAGGGGGGGAAACACGAGGACTGACGAGGTCTTTGGTCACGACCCTCAAGGCCACACCGTTTTTGAACGGCGGGAAGAACGCGGTCCAAAAAGATTCAACCCGGAGACCAAAGGATGCAAAAGAGCAACAGGTCGAAACAAAACGACGGGTAGCAACAACATTGAGACGTCAGAGTACGCGAAGCCCGTAAGGGTACCGAGACCTGCATCCGCTGCAGAAGGCCTCACATATGAACAACGAATCCGAAATGGAAATCGGTGGAAAAATTCCTCTTATAGGTCTAAGAACTAGAAAAAGTTCTCCTTTACTCATCGTCTCGAATTTCTACACGAAGAGTCTTTGGGAAAGTCAGACCATCTAGATGGCCACAGCCGATCTTGAGTGAGCTCCAGGAGGGTCGCCTGCGGGAGGTCGATAGAGGGGGACAGCACGTTATCGTGGTTTTTCGGTAGGGGTGCGATCACAGAAACATTCTCGAAGGTTGGTGATGAACTTGAACTCTGGCTACACGCGGACAGGACCAGGTCGGCTAAGGGGCAAACCTCCTCGGGAGGGAAAAGAATCTGTAAAGACTGGTAGCCTCACATCAGCCTTCAAAATCCGCCTGAGTTTTTGCTTGACGGTTGTACAGGGGGCCGAGACGACGCAATGCGGGACGCTGACTGCTGGTGGAAAAGGGAAGGTTTCATTCCAAAGGATACGAGGAAATATCGCCTGCCACAGTACAGGGAAACTTCTGCCCCAACCCTGCGTCCCCCGAGGACGTGAACGAAAAAATCGGAAAAATATAGAGCCTACGTCGACAAGAGAGGTGGCAGAAATGCGGAATAAGATCGCTGGCCCAGTCGGTTGTGTCGAGAACTTGACCACCTAGATGTATTTTTTGCAGGGAGATTTGGGGCTAGACGCCGGACAAAAGCATTAAAAGCAGGAAGAAAAAAACGCAAACCAGGTCAGAGAGGATTTAAAAAGAAAGGATGACGGGAGGGGAAGAAAAACCCAAAGAGATCGGGTACTCAAAAACAGCTCCGCAACAAACTGTATGAGGGGCGAAGTACGTGTGAAAGGGGGGAAGGGACTCTTATCAGGGGCTGCTTCCCTTACAAAGTAAGGGGAAAAAAGAGTATCCGAATCGTGCCGAGGAACGGGTACAGCCCCGAGGATTCACGCGGTCTTTGAAACAGAAAAAACCAAACCAACCCTTCTTGCCTCGAGTGAAATTTCCAGTGGTGTCCGAAAAAGTGAAAGAAGGCGGTTTTCGGGAAAAAGTCGTGCTAGAAAGGTGTACGCACCTGAAAGTACTCGGAGCGCGCTTCCTGGTGATTACATGGAAAAGCTCACTTGTTGGGCCGGGGAAAAATTTTTTCAAGGGGTGGCCTCGGTCCCTACCAGTTCAGCCAAACAATGGCGCTACGTCCAGGGACGTTTCAAATTCATTCCAGGAAAGAGGACAACTTTCCCCCCTGAAAAAACCGGCCAGAATGCAGTCCGGGGGAATTTGGCAGGTAAAGGGGGCTTGAGTCACGTTTCGGGAAGTTAACGAAGACGTTTTCAACGAGGACGGACCTCGGGGCGCGGGTACAAAAAGTTTCATCGAAACGGGACACCAGCTCTATTGAGGGCATCACGAGAAAGGGACTCAGGGTCGAACTCCCACAAGCTAAAGATCGCGGGGAGGAACTAGCTGTTCACAGTGCAGTCGACTTTCTTCGTTGCCCGCTCGCTCAGTCTTTGCGGGACGATTTGTCTTAAATGGCCCCCTCCTCACTTCTCTTTCTCAACGCGGGGAAGTCTTCTTCCGGGAGATACCGGCGTAGGTAGTCGGCTGAGGGCTGTGGGGTAACTTGTCCTTAAGGGAGGGGATCTGGGGGAGGGAGCTGGCTTAATTCATTCAGTTGAACGGTCGCGAACATGAATAGAATCTGGGGACGGGAGGGGGGAGGCCTTGTTAGAGACTCTTCCGGTGTGTATCTCAGGCGGTATGTAAGTAACGGAAGCGCGACCTAAGGGGGGAAACAGACGGAAAACGTAGGACGCGACTCATCCTACGTTAGGGATTTTTGGACGGGTGTGACGCCGAGAGTTTACAGGGGGGAACCTGCCTTTATGGCGTCCACTTTAGTGCATTGTGGGAGTGAAAAAACAAACATTTCGTCCACTTAGTGGGAGTTAAAGTGAAAAAGCACCTAAATGGGCTCTCAGGTCTTTCTCCTCCTAAAGCCAGCAAGCTGTGAAAGCCAAAGGGATGATCCCCTATATTGGCTCTACGGGAGGAGTCCCGGAGGAATCTCCTGTGGGGGGCGACGGGATCTCAGAAAGCTCGATAATTAGAAATCTGAGGCTCAATTCTTGCATAGGGGTCGAGAGAGGGGCAAAGGTCACTTTATAAGCAGAGCAGAAAAAATCGTTGACTCAGGATTCTTCGTGAAGACTACCGTGTTTCCAACTAAGACTGAGGTGAAAGGAAATGATGGGGAGTAAAGGGGGGGAACGGTCGGTGTTCTTCGTAAAAACAGCCGATGGAGAAGGAATTCGAGAGTCCCGGCTAATCGGGTGAACAAAACTTAAAACCACCAAGAGACGTTTTGAAGTAAAAAAAGAAAAAAAATCCTGGCGGAGGGGCCTGGCGCGAGGGAATAACGGAGGATTCTGCGCCGCTGGTCGAGCAAATGTCGAGGTGTGGAAAGGGGCCGTGTCCGCAAGCAACAAGACAAGGGGGTTTGTACGTGGGTAAAAAAAAAGGGTTTGAGTCTATGGGAGTGAAGGTAGGGTTACAGAGCTCTTCACGCGACTGACCGGTCATAAAACCCTCGCAGACAAATCTAGAAGTCTTTTTCTAGCAAGAAACGTAGTGGTGGCGAGGGTATCTTGTAGGTATTCTGGTGGTGAGCCCATAGCGGGGGGGGGGGCCACTGAGTAAGACAGTCGGTTGTTGCTACGGGCGTCTGAGGGCCCAGATCAAATTGCGGGATGGGTGTGGGGGGATACCAGGGGAGTCTTGCTCTATCCCTGGGCCAACCCACGGATTCTTGTTAATAAAGGGGGCGGGAATGCGCGGGGGGGAAGGTTCCTGGATCGCTAGGATCTTCGAACCAGCCTTGAGGAATGAAAGGGGACCGACTGTCGGGTTGATAGGTGGCATTCCGGACCCCACGAAGGTACGGAGCGATCACTCTGAGGCTAGTCGCAGAGGCGAGCTTTTCAGCTCGCAATGTCTGGAATCATCCGATGTCTAGGAGACTATGGGGAGATCAGCGTCGTCAGACTCCCGAAAATGCCCCAATTGAACAAGAGCTAAAAAGATGGCGGTCGAGGGAAGTCTAACTGAGAAGAAGTACAGGAGGAAAGCACCGACACCTCTAAGAGTGTGTGGGGGGGTCGAGGAAGTGCTTCGGAGATGGGACTCAGGAGGGGGAAGGTTTACCGACGCTTATATCACCCTCTCACCGCCGCGTTCGAGCAGGTCTAGCTGGACGTTAAATCCTCCAGACAAGGGGTAAAGGTTTCTATCGTCAGAGTCGTGTACCGCACTCGAACTGCGGAGTCGCCTCATGATTTCATCGGAAAAAGCGCCATGTATGGGGGGGGGGGGTGCCAGCAGTATATGAGAAGTCGGGGACAGTACTGTTTAAGGTACACTCTCATCGAGGAGAAAGGGGGGGGCCGGAAGGAGAACATTGCTTCGCCTGACGTCAACCCAATCGGATTGTAGATAGCAAGTAAAAAAAAAAGGGGGCACATCGGGGATGGAGAGTTTCTGCTTTGCACAGCAACCCTCTCTTCAATTCATCGTGTAATACTTGCGAATTGCGGATACATGTCCCTAGATTAAAAAACTTCCTTTTCGCTGAGTAACCAGGCTCCGTCCAAGACGGTCTATAATGGAACGCCATCCAGGCAAAAGTTCGGTATCACCTTAAGGGGATCGCCGCGGGTCTGGTCGGCCCACGGCTTAAAAGGGGAACACAGGTGTAAGGGGGGAAACCCGTATTGATGTCACTGCTCGAAACAAAGCCCGCAAGAAAATAGACCAAGAAAGAGAGGTTGACTAAAAAACCCCACCTCCTTCCTAAGCAACCGTTGGGTAACACCAAAAAAAAAGCAGCATCATGACTTCAAAAGAGGGTTACGCTTCATCCCGGAATACAAGAGAGGCTTCAAGGGAGGTCTGTCCTGCGAGAAACAAGCAAGGACCCTAATGGACGGAGACGGGAACCAAAGGGAAAGGGGAAATAATCTGTGAGGGAAAAGCTTCGCTATGCCCAAAGACGATTGGTCGGATCGGGGCCTGGAAAAGAAGGCGCTTGAATACAACATGTAGGAGAAAGAGATCCTTCTTCTCAAACTCCTTGTGTTCTCATTTACCTCGAAATCCACTGGAAGGGTTAAGGGAAAAAGTACTGCTCTCTCCCGTCGAGGCGATTAAAGTGTACGGGTATCCCCCTGTCACGGGGGGGGCTCTTGGAACGTTGTTGGGAATTTATACCGACGAGGGAGGCAATGTTCCAGGACGTGCCGTGGGGAAAGCTGATCAGGAATGCCTTAGACGTTAAGTCGGGGAGACTGGACGCGGGGGCAAGACGCGGGTTCAAAGAAGCCAGAAAACTCCTATTGATCGGGGGCAAAGGTTGGGACAAAGAGACTGCGTGTCAGGAATCCCAGTTTTGGCCTGAGTCAGTCTATCCACATGCCCCGGAGAGGAGGGAGATGGAAGGTCCGCGACTTCACTCAAACAAAGAGGGAACCGGTGACGCGAGAGGCCACGAAAGAGGACGGGGAGAGCTTCCCTTGCTGAACGGCCCGGTGCCAGCGCCTT
>Ga0179591_1412365_pt1 | contig 16567 bp, 17 predicted proteins | sample CZOMad2_1_08_16f_FD_182891 | JGI IMG/M metagenome (GOLD analysis project Ga0179591, IMG submission 182891) | Vadose zone soil fungal communities from Angelo Coast Range Reserve, California, USA - CZOMad2_1_08_16fungal (PacBio error correction) | ecosystem: Environmental > Terrestrial > Soil >...
GCGTCGAAACGCTTCGCTTCCCCCTCATCGTCCCTGGAAGCCCTTGTCCCTTTGTAGCACAATGCTGGGCGCACCTTTCTCATGCGAAGAATCGGAATCGCAGCGGCCGTTGCACAGTCGGGCCGATGGCTTCGGCGTCTCGACACATCAGCATGGCTTCTTCGAAGAGCCGGGGCGAGCGTTGTGGGGTGGGGGAACGCCCAATGCCGCATTTGCGCCCTTGGCGCGGCGTTCTTGCTAAGAGACCAAACCGTTGTAATACAAGCGCTCGTCTGGGGTGGGCCACTGACTTAAAAGCGTTGTCTTGTCTGCCGCTGCGCGATGGGCGTCCTACGCGCGTCCGTCTCCATCGCCCCCTACGCTTGCGTTCTGTATTCGCTGATGGCAGACACACAGAGCGACACCCAGACTGGTTTAGGTAGAGAGTCAGTGAGGGGCTCTGGGGGTGAAATGTCCTATGGGAGGTAGAGTTGGTGCAGGACACAGAGGGAAAAGGCGAGGGGGGGGGGGGGGCATGCTGAGGAAGTAGGATGTCAAAGTGTTGAATATCAGGGGGGGGAGTCGAGGGACATGGGCAGGCGGTGCTAGGGGGGGGCGTGCGAGCACTGTGCCAGCTGTGCAGCAGGATGTGGATGTGGCACTCACTCTACTGTTCTCCCGCAGCCTATGTGTGTGTAAACTATAGTTACGTACAATGGGGTGGTTGACATCCAGCAGGAAATTGGTGAAACAAGTCAACAAAATTACTTACGTCGTCGGCAACTTGTCTGGGCCCCGCGTGGAAGCTCAGAGTCGGTCGAGGTAACGAAAGCGAGGGGGGCCAGCAGCGGGTATGCAGAGAGGGGTACATCTCCATTCCGCCCCCCGTGGCAAAAAATGCTGGGTCGCACCCTGGATCTTGCCGCGCGCCGCAATTATTTCGAACCACATGCACGCAGGGGAATCATTACTTCAAATTTCGCCTTGGCGCTCACGTCCCCTCACTGTTCGTCTTGGGCCTTTGTCCTGTCAACCGAATATCGCGATTGCATATCGTCGGTGATGTGAATTTTTCCTCCGGCTGCGCATCACCCCTGCAGGATTTGCACGCTCAGTTCCAAGGGTTTTTGTTGCTTTCTGTGTGCCGTTCTACTGATTGGTTGCCCTCCTGTGCTTCGCTTCTTCTTTCCCCTTCCTAGCATAGCTATCGTGCAGCGACGATTTCCGCGAACTCCCAGCCGGATAGCTCCCTCATTCCCAAGTGCCGGTCATAGTCGACGAAAAAATCTGGGGGGTCCCTGGCCGCACCGTTTCCCCAACCCTCTCTGCCTCGCGCCCTGATCGACGGGAGAACCGCACACTTGCAGCCACGATCCCCATTTGGCCCAGGAAACAAAGCTAGTCTTCAATGTCACCTTGCAGGTTACATTCCGCTTCCTTCACGCGATCAACAACATCTTCACTTTATGCGAAGGCTGTTCTCCACTCTTGGTATCTGGCTTTAGCGGCGATTCTGCACGGGTGGAAAATGCCGCTCTTTCTCATCGCGTTTCCCGAGTCTTCGCGCGCGTGTATATCCCAGGAACCGTCGGGTGACCGACTCTGGTCCCGTGTCCGCTTTTCCCTTGCATCCCCGGTGAAGAAGCCGGTCCACAAGGTGAGGCTGTACCCGTGATAGGGTCTTCGGTTTCCTCCCCGTGAAGCGCTATCCACCTGGTTCCGTGCCAGTTAGTCTCGTGCTTTTGTCTCGTATCAGGTATGCATGTGTGTCTTGCTTTGTACCTCCGTTTTGTGCCCTTCCTCGTTGCATCGCAGCAATGTCAGCCTACTTCACTTTCATCCTTCCTCACGGCCTCTACCCTACCCCATCGCCTTGTTTTCTTTGTGGCAATTGATCGCCCACCACTTCGCCTTTCCCAGCCCAGCTCACGTGAACCTTGGCCCATAGCCATATACTTCGCCTTGCACTCGACGCCCGCGCCTGTCGGATGTTGGGAATGGCGGGCCCACTCCGACGCCAACATGTCACTCGTTGTCGCCTACTCTCCCCCCCCCATTCTACATTGACCGCCTGGTTTGGGCGCGGCATGCTCGGGACGCCGATAACTTGGTTTGGCTCTGGGCTCGTATCCTCCCTTCCCCTTTTCCCATTCCTGTTCCTTAGCTCGGAACGTACTCTTGCTGCAAGAAACCTCCTTGCTCCCTCCCCGCCAGTCCCCTGTGCATAACGTTCTTTCGCCGGTTTGTTTTCTTTCCCTCTACTCTACTTCTCGTCCTGAGCCTGCGACAAGATTGCTCTCAACTCACCGGCAGACTTCTCGTGCCGTGACTCCTGGGCACAACGTTCGGACGAAAGGATGGTCATAGCTAGGCTATCGGCGGCGCACTCTGTAGCCGCGTCCCCCCTCCATTCGGCTGCCGCCGCGGGCCAGTAGAGCACTTATTCTGTCACTCACTATTTCTTGCCCCTTCCCGTTTCCTAACACCGCCACGATGTTTTTTGCGCGAGACTGGGATGGTCGATGTCCGCGCGGCTGCTGAGCCATGCACGTCTCGCCGTTGCCTGCCCCTTCTTCTTTTCGCGAGCCAGCTCTCGCTGCGGCCACGGTCGTTTCAACTTGCTTCTCTGCGACGGCGATCAGAGCATCGTATTCGCCATTTTTAAGCTGTCCCCCTTCATCTGCTTATTTCCTCCTAGTCATCCGCCCTCAGGCTTCTCCCAGCTCTGCACGACCGGGCACTTTGAGTACCATCCTTTCATGCCACTGACGCCAAGTTCCGCCCCTCTTGACGACTCTTACCCTCGACCTCGCGCTCAAGACACCTCCTACTTCCAACTTCCGCGCCGAATCTTTGCGTCGCTTTCCTTTAACCGTCTTATCCCTTTAGCCATTCTCCGCTCCCTGAGCACGCCACCCTGGCGTTATCTCGATTACTCTCGGTCTGCTCTGGTCGCTCCCTCCGGTCCCGCGGTTCCTTTGCGACTGAATCTTTATATCGTCCCTCCGCCACCCCACAAGACTTCTGCGTGCATATCTAATCCTGCTATCACTTTCTCCGCTCCTCGGCGACCTTGGCGATTCGTCGTCGGTAGGGCGAATTCCATCGCCCCCTGTATGCGTTGGCAGCTCAAAAGGGCTGAGCAGGTCTGCCGTCCGCCCTGCTCCGTACGCTCGTCTGCCCGTCAAACCTTCTCTTCATAACGCGGTCGCGTTGCTCGTATTCTCGGACCGTGTTTCTGTGGGACCGTGAACGATTCGCTACCTCCGTCCATGCCTTTTCTTGAAGTTTTTCGTTTTTCTTGTTGCATCCGTGCGCGCCCTTCCGTCGCGCCGTCTCAGGGACGGCCCTTCGCTCCTATGACCCCCCCCATGGCCCAGCGGATCCGTCCAGGGGCCGAATGAGCCTAGAAGATCCCTTATACATAGCGAGCTCTATGCCTCCCCCCCCTTTCTAAGCCCGAGTAGCTTATTCCCTTACAGTGTTTGCGTGGCGCCCGTGGGAGCTTCCCCGTCTGCCCGCCACCCCTCACCGGACTCGCCCGGCGCCCGCAGGCCTCCCGGTGGAATCGGTAGGGATTTGACACCTGGGCGCGTTTCGGGGTCGGCAGTAACGCGAATCCGCCCCATCATGTAGTGGCAAGTCGGGGTCTGGAGCAGTAAGCCGCCACTTCCATTTCCGGTCCCTCTTTGTACATCAGTCTCGAATGGTCCCTGATCCGTGCGCGATTTCGGCGGAATTTAGGTGATGTTACCGTATCGCTGGCGGGGATATGGACTTTTTTACCTATAAACACCAATACCTCGGCTCATATTTTGTTGCTCTGTGCCGCGCCTCCCCTTACCTGCAGGTGCACCGCCTCCGTGTTCGGCCTGCTCCCGACCACCCCCGAGTCTCCCTCGCGACAACCGCTTCCTCCGCTCTATTGAAGTTGCTAGATGTGCCTCTCTTTTACCCCACGTTCAGCTGTCGTTTGAAAGCTCATTCTTGTATCTTTTCGGTATACGTAATGTGTTCCTATTGCCCTGCAAGATGCCACACTCACCGCGCCTTCGCCATGCCTTTAGTTGGTCGCAAGCCACTCGCCCGATTCACTCGAGCCGGGACCGCTCTCTGTGACGCGAGGTCAGGTCCCTCCTGCACTCTCGGGGAGGGTTTAGTCCCCACCCATCTCGTCTCAGCTTGTGGTGATGGCAAATGTGCCAACCTCCGACGGTCGACGGCTCCCATGATTTCCAACCTTCCCTCCGTCACATTCCGGCTTCCTTCACCGTGGCCCTCTGTTCAACGACAGTCCTCCTCCCAGTGTCTCTCGAGATTATGGTCGACCACGATAGCTACAGTACCACGGCAGAGTCGTCGTTTTTCCGCCTATGGGCCTCCTATAGGTATCCCCCCCGGGTCCTGTGATCGTCCACGTCCTGCGTGGCAGCACACCATTCAGTTCCCTGTTGGTGGGCCGGCCGCACCCTCCAACCCTGCCTTTGTACCTAGCGCTGCGCGCAGCCGGCCCCCGTCAGTGGGAGTGATCTGCGTCAACACACGACTACACCTCGCTTTCCCCGCTTCCTGCCGTGCTCCCGAGGTCCCAGGGCCTAGTGCTGTGGGCCCCCCTTCCCTCATAGTGCTGGCCTGCGCGCGAATGCCGCCCCGCCTATCCAACCTCCCGGGTGGGCGACGTCCCGATCCAACACCACCGAGCCGCGCGCCTCATTCGCCCGGCTCGACTCACCGACACACTCAACCCGGCCCGCTGATCGGACCAGGTCGACGCAGCGCACACTCAAGGCCCCGTGCTTGATCCTGTTGGTTGGCTTGGATGCAGGCGTTGCCAAGGTGACTAGGACCCGGACAAGGCCCCCCGTCTGTGCCGTACGCGCGTCTCAGCTTTTCCCCAGTCCCACTGCACCCAAGCGCCCACCAGCCACCGATCAGGTCTGCCTATGTGATCCGCGGTGTCTATCGCTTCATTGGCCTAGCACCACATCGACGCCGCGACAGTTGCCTCGGGCATACGCGAGGTGGAGGGGGGCCGTGTGTCCGCGACATCAGTACTCTCTGCATCGCGTCCGCCCACGCCGCGATCCGACTCCCCTTAGCTCAGCCCTTGTTAGGATAGCGTACCGCGGTAAATAAGTTTCGAAGCCCCCCAGGTGGGCTCCCCGCGTCCCGCCCGCGTGCGCAGGGAGGCATGGGTACACATTGCCTTCACGTCATGTGAACACGGTAACTAGTTTGGCCGCCTAAGGCGTTGAGGACTTTGCTCCCCGATCACTAGACCGGCCATGCTTCCTCCTACACTGAGGGCGTTGCGGCATAACGCACGCCCAGGACGTCGCAGCCACAACTTAGCGCCTGAACCCCCGCCTTCCCCCACTTCGTCTTGGCGCCTCCCTGCCAACTATCCGGGGTTGTAAGAGGCCACATGACTCGCCTTCATGCCCCGAGGACGCCATAGGGCTTCGCCTACTGGGATCCCGCGTCCGCCCCGTCCGCGGCAGCCTCCTATCCACCCTGCCGCCCCTCTCGGCGACGCGCACGTCCTTTCCGAGCGCCGTGAGTCGGTACTACGAGTGTCGCCACGCCAGCCTCTCATCTCCTGCCGATCCGGCCGCACCCTCTCCTAGAGTGGGTCCGCGCGAAATCTATTGCCACGTTCTAGTTCCATCACACCAAATACAACAAAGACGTCCGCGCGAAGGAGTGCAGTCAGGCAAAGAGAGTCATGTTATTTCTCCGCGACACTTCGTACACTGAGGCGGGCGGCGCGGGCAATCTACTACTCACAGCAATCTGTGGCGCATGCGGATGCTCAACTTCACGGCCCCCACGGAAGGTGGCTCCCTCCTCGTGACCACCGTGTTAACCCGAATCTGTGGGATGCCATGAGGTGACGTTGCCTCTTCTGAAAGTCAAATATCTGCATGTACCGCGTGTCAGTGGATGGCAACATTCCCCCCAAGCGCGCGTCCGTTCCGGCGGCCACAAGCCTCGTCCCTCCGACTTGTGTGCATCGGTGGTTGGCGGCACCCGCACCCGGGGACCTGTTGAAAATCGATTCGCCTCCTTCATCGCTACGCCGCGTAGCAGAGATCTGGGCGGCGTCAACACACAGCCTTGCGGTCTCGCTTCCGGCAGTGCGGGTCCTACCGTGAGGCTGACACGAGACTCAGACCGCCTTTGCGGATGCGATGTTGGGATCCGTTGATGCTCGGTGCGCGTCGCCCCATCGAGGCCGCTCTCGGCGCTAATTCTGGGCCTGGCGAAACACGTAAGCCCCTGTTCGTCGTGTTTCGAGTCCCTCGACGCTCCGGGAGTCTTTAGGTCCATCGGCCCCACAACGTTTCGACACGTCTGGTACACTTTGTCAAAGCCCACAAAATTACTCCAACTCCTGGACTACACCGTACGACGTATGGGCGCTTTCCGCCTTACAAGCGCCGCGGAGCGCCCGATGTTGATAGGGACACGCAACTGTCGAGTGTCTGCTCTGTCCCCGGCTATGTCCAATCCCACTGGAATAGGCTCGCGTGTGGCCTCCCGGAGTGCAGGGACTGCTCGTCACATCCAGATGGAAGCGGTCCGTCGCGTTGAAGCGCGAGCTTCTGCAGTTGACCAACCAAGCGGGCGACCGCGCTATCATTGCAGACTAGACCCGCAATCCCGCAAACCAACTTGTGAGCTTGTTTGTCCCCCCCCACGACGCGACGCCTGTGGCCGGGGTCGCCATCTAGCTACCTGTGAGGCATCCACACCGGCAATTGGCCCCTGAGGGCCATTAAAGTATGTCTTACCGGAAGAACTGACCGGAGGTGCGCAGTTCGCTCGATAGATTTCTCTTGCACAGGAAGCAGCTCTGACCGGTGAGTGATGTCGAAGAAAAGAAGGTCGTTCCCAGCGTGTAGCCACATCGTGTTACCCAGCATGATTCCGCTAACTCGGCCGACGTGGACATTCCACGCGCACGGTGTAACCAGCATGGGTAAGTGTGGGCCCGAACTTTGCCCGTAACCCATGATGGGGCGGCATCGCGCGTTACGTTTGATACGTCGAACCTCACAGCTGGACGAGACCTGACCTGGCCTTACTCTAGCACGAAAAGCCTGCCGCAGGTCAGACCATCCCCCATGGCTCTTCGCGCCTCCGGGCTCCTAGGATGCGGACGCCGATACCCCGAGTACGAGCGCACATCCTTCGCTCTCTGTCGGTAGGGCAACTCGCTTTCCGATCTGCCTCGTCTTCGGCCAGCAGTTCTTCGGTCCGCTGGGCGGTCTTTGGCGCGCCGCCTACCACTCGCAAAAAACGTTCCGCTACCAACATCAGAGGTGTCAACTCCCTCGACGATTTTGAGGAAACTGTTAGCATGCCGTCGCGCGCCTCCCCTTCTATTCTCCCCCGGCTTTTAAGCGCCAGCAGGTCGAGAGAATCCCCCAATTTACACACAGCTTCCTCACATCCCGGGCCGAGGTTTTTTACCAACCTGATAGGCTCACGTGCATCAAGAGTGCTAGAGTTTGTTGCATCTTATTGCCTCATCGCTAATATATCTCATTCTCGTCTTCACAGCTCCTATGAGCTATCCTTGATATACCGTCGTAATTTAAGTAGCGGCAATTCGCGGTTAAGCGGATGCGAGGGCGGCTCTGACATCGGTTTTCAATCCCTGCATGTTTGGCACCGTGTCGGCCAAGGGACTGTTAACCGTCGATAGCTCGACCTTCGCCCGAAGCAGATTAGCGCGCAAGCGGCGCTGGCTTCCGAAGAGAGCCCGCGCGCTCCACGCAGAACGATGCCGTCAATCGACCATCCTCACTGTCATCCGCATCGCCATACTCCCATGCGGGGGGGAGGGAAGCAAGAACTAATGTAAATCGTCCCGCGAGGGGCTCGCTATTACGCGGACTTTGGCCATCGACACGTGATTCGTCATCTGGCCCGTTCCCTATACTAATCTGCCCAGGTGATTCTTGAAGTCAACTTGTCACGCGTGGCGGACAAAGGAAAGTAGAGGAAAAACAAGTCCCATGCGGAGGCCGCCAACCAACAAACCGTGAGATCAGGAGCTGAGCAAGGGCAGTCTATTTTGATTTTTCCCCGAGGCACCCGCGAAGGTGAAGCCGGGCGCCACGTATCGCTCCCCGATGGCCGGCCCCGGGCATTGTGTGGGTGCGTCGATGCGACTTCAACCACATTGCCAGGCCGACACTCAAATCGCTACGGATCCTGCGGTGGCCTGGAAATTGCCAAAAAAGCGGCCAAGTGTCGGCTACTGCTCATGCCGAAGATCCACGGCAAACCAGCGCACCGCTCTCACACCTGCAAAAAAACCCGTCATTGGGATGCGCTTTCCGATGGCACACCCGCACGGTTCAGACGGCCCTCTGAAGGCTTTTCCCGGTGATCAAGGACAATCGTCACACCGACGTCTGTCCCTTCCTGGAACATACCCGATCGCTAAAATCTGCTACCCCTTCCATCGGGCGCATCAAGCAAAGAGATTCCACCACCACTTCCAGGCCGCTCTGCCGATACCTCAACTATGGTGAACATGTCGTCAAGAAGCTCGGTGAGCCGCCGTGCAGTACATCTTCCCTTCCGTCCGGAATTGCATTTGACTGTTGGCCTCGTCCTCTTATGCCACGGATAACGGAATTCTGCCACGTCCTCCGCCGCGACGCTCACCTAAACTAAGTAAACGCAAAATGAACAGAAAACGTATGCATGGTCGGCACCACGTACGCGGCCCCAATTTTTGTTTCTATATCCCACTCTACCTCTGTGGCAACGTGCCAGCCGCCTGATGGCTGTACAACCCTGCACAGTAGGCCCTAACCCACGGGTCCCGGGCAGTCGCGACCTTGTTCGAAGTGCAGCTCGGCCCCGGCCACATAGGTACGCGAGAGGCGTGACCCCTCATCTGACTCTCGCTCCACACCAAGGCTGCTGACCCAGGATCGAACTCCTGCGGCACCGCCCCTTCGCGCTGACGGGGAATCCCTCGGATCGCCCCGCCACATCCGACTAAGAAACTCCGGGCACTCCAAGTCGCCGCGCACACGTACTAGCAGACTCCCCCTCCGAGCACCCGCCCACGTCATATGTTCCACGCTCCGCTCAGGTACAGACTTATTTGGCCGTCTATCCAATGTCGCGCATCACCTCCCGATCCACTCCCGGTGTGAACCAACCAACGTATCAGCGCACTCACACAGCTCCGGCGTCCGTCGAGCCCTGGTCGTGGTCACCGGGTCCTCAGCCGGACAGTCGCTGACAAGCCCCCGCGCAGTAAGACACAGGCCGGGGCTGCGGGATGCCGGTGCCCAAACGAACTTTGGTCTATGTTTGAGCCCGGTATCGGTCTACCATCACCCCCGCTGAGCCTCCCCATCGTTATTCTAGCTCACGTCTCCTGGCAGTGCAGGGGTTTCGACACCGGTGTGTCGCGGTAGTCTTCCGCAGCGCTCCCAATCCCCCTATAATTCGAAGCCCGTCTTGCCTTACTGCGCCCACGTCGTGCGTCGGCAGCCGCCGAACCTGGCGTTGACTCCTACCCAGGCCACTCCGTGCATGCCTGACCTGTGCCTTGTCAGGCTTGTTTACCGCCTCCCTACTCCCTCGTCTACTCGGGTCGGCGTGGCGCGTTCCTATATCTCCCCCCTCTTCGACTACTGGGTGCCCCAAACCAATAACGGCCATGCACGTTCTTCGCGCCCTTTCCCCTCTCTGGCGTGCGTCTTCGTAGTGACCTTGCCCGGTACAAGTACCTTCCGTGGGGCAATGACGGACCGTGCATACACCTCTGCTGGTGCTAACGGGTCCGTCGCCTTCTTCCCGCTCTGTCACCTTCGGATTGTTTTTATTCTGCCTCTGATTCTCTCCTGGCTCTCTGCATTTTATCGTCCGTCCTCCTTACCTCTTTCTCCTAGCTACTTCTCACAAGCTTTCGACTCTATTCCCGTCACCTACCTCCGCCTTTTATGGTCCCCCTCTTCCTTGCTGCCCTCGCATGCATTTTGCCCGCTGCTCTTCTACGTCTCCCGGACTCTTCCATCAGCCTGCCCTTTTACCCGCATGCTGGATCGCGTCCTCACTTAGTCGCTTCACCTCCATTTACCTGGCTTTTTGGTCCCACGACGCCCTAACGTATCTCTTCGTTACTTGCGCCACTATTGTAACCCCTTCCTCTCGTGCTCTTCTTCACTCCGTTGGACAGACGCCGGTTGTCCCCTCTCATTTGTCTCATTGCCTCATCTTGGGCCCCCCTCGATAGCGCCTCTCTATCGCCCCCACTTACGCCCCCTCTACCTTTCAATAATAGATCGACTTTCACCTCCGTCCTGGCCGTCCTTACCTAGCGCCCCTTCTCCTCATTTCTCTTATCGTAGCTGGGTCTGCTTTAATACTAAGTTCTGCCTTTACCTACCTACCCTTTGCCCTCGCTCGGTCTCACATCCCTTCGTAAACCATTGCACTCGCTCCTTTCCTATACTTTAATCCGTAGTCGACATTTCGCCGCGGTCCCGAGCTCCGTTTCACTCCCGTGCAGAACGGATTTTACGACTCCGCTCTTCAACTCGCTGTTGTCTCTTCAACCGTTCTTGTGCGCCCCAGTGCCAGTCCTATCTTCCCATTTGGCGTCTTCTTTACTCTCCTCCACCTCCAATCTCTCCATGTGCACCTCCTCCTTTTCCTCCCCCTCGATTCCCCTGGTCTTGCTCTCGTGTCTACCCTCCTGCCCTTGCGCTCGCTACTCGCTATTCACCCCACCTATGGCCATCGGTAGTCTGCGCTTATTGACGGACGCTAGTATCTCTCTCTTCGACCCGCTGCCTCGCGCTCTCCTCAGGGGTCGGCACGAGCTCTCGGGGCATGTCCTCTAGTACTTCTCCAGTCCCTCCTTCCTCCGCGCATTGCGCGTCCGGCTTGCCGCCCCGATGGACGTACTCTCTCTAGGCGACCACGGGCACGCACGTGGACGCCGGAGGTCTGAGCTCTGCTTTGCACGCCCTGCTCTTACGTTGACGTCCTCTACCACTTCGCGCTCGGTAATCGTGTCTACTCTGGACCTATCTCCTCTACCGACCCTCCTCTCCGCCCGTACATCCTCTTACCTGTTCTCTGCTGCTCCACCCCCGTCCTCGATCTGTGGTGCTCTTCCTTCATCCTATGGTTCCGTATTGTACTGTCGATGACACCGTCCCATCCCCTTGGTCTCCGATTCCGCGACCCCCTCCCTCAGTACTATTCAAAACTAGAGGCTCCAGTTTATGCCTTTCCCGGCGCTGCCGCATCGCTATTGCCTTGCACTGCGTTTCATTCCATCTACCTCGGACAACCGACTAGTTACCTAATCAACTGAGCTTTTGTGTTTTAGTCCCTTCATCATCTTAAATCCTTCCGAAGGCCGGAGGTTTCGATTATGCATCTAGAGCTCGACCGCATGACCGCTCGCTGAACCTCATGGCCTCTGAAGAGCAAGTAACTAAATCTGTCCGTGATAGGCATCCCTCCCGCGTGTCCCGCCACCCTGGCAAAACCTATACCACCAGTAGGCATCTTTATCGTTGCTCCTTCTGTTCTCCTCCCGCGATTAACATGATCTCTCTCTCCTTCCTCGACGACTTGTCTACTTGACCTTCCATCCGGGGCCTCCTCTGCCATCGCCTAAAGCCCCACTTGAAACCTCTTCTTCTTTCACTTCCAGTGCATGATGACCGACCCATACCAATCGATTGTTTATTACACCGCGTGTATTTCCTCAACGGGTCTCTCTTACATGAACAGCGCCCGCGCCAGGCGCAACATGCGCCTTTGGCGTCTCCCCACAAAACTCGTCCCCGCTACTTCGTAAGAGCACCATTGAGATTGCTTTTCGATCCACTCTCCCTCCTGCCGAAGGCCCATTCCGTACCCCCGCCCTAACTTGACGAGACTCCCATTCTTCGGCTGGAAACAGTGCGCCCCCGCTTGCTACAAGTCACCCTGGCTTTTCCGGGAATACGCGGGGAAGCGACAGCGTTCGACGGATCTCTCTCAACACACCCCCGTCGATTAGGCCCAGAGTACAGAGATGCGTCAAACGCTTCGCTTCTTCTCCCTGCTCTCTCCCGGAAGCCCTCGGGTGACTTTGTAGCAAGCCGGGCGCCACCGTTCCAGCGAAGACGGAATCCGTCCGTTGCGCCGGCCGGGTCTCGGATGGCTTCGGCGGCCTAGACATCGCATGGCTTTCCTTCGCCAGAGCACGTGGCGAGGGTGTGGTGGAACGCCCATGCGCATTTGCGCGCTTGGCCGCGGCGTTTCATGTAAGAGACCCGTGTATACAAGCGACTCGTCGTATGGGTCGTCAATGACCTGAAACAGCGTCTTTTGCCTGCTTCGCGATGTGCGTGCTCCTTCCGGCTCCCGCGAAACACCTCCGTTTCTGTCTATCTGTCGAGGCCCAGCAGGCGCACCCGAGTCCTCTGTTTTTCTCGCGGTTTCGACGCAGCTGTGAGCGTATATGATAGGTTATCGCGCATCGGACCGTTGTGATTCTGCCTTCCGGCTCGTTTCATTTCGAGCGTAGACCTCCGCTCCTTCCGAGATACGCCCTTCAGGAATACCATCCTGCGCACAAACTGGTCTTTCAGCTTGTCTCGTTCCTATCTTGGGTGCTGGACCCCTATCGCTTGTTTGTCTGCGAACTTACCCCCGGCGTTTCTCGTCAACCCGCTCGTCGTTGCGCCCTCCCGCGGTTGTGGCTCCACGCCTGGCATCTTCGTCGCTCCCGGCGAAGCTTTACGAACCAGCATGAGCAGGGATCATAAATTCGTCGACGACTCGTTCCTCCTTCCCCAACGGAATGATCGCATGGTCGGTGATGTGAATTGCCCTCCGGGGGCACACCCTCGGATGCCGCATTTTGTGATTTTGTCACCTCCTCCGATCCTCCGAGGATTCGCTCTTGCTCGAGTACCTATTCAGGTGACGCGACTTCGAATCCAAGTCTGGATTCATTTTCAAAGGACCCGGGCTGACTCGAACGATAATAATCTGGGGCCGGCCGAACGTTTCATTTTCTCGTGATTCGCGGAGACGTGGCCCAGAGCGTCCCTGGCAAAGGGAAGCATTCAATTGCCTTTTGCGCGAATTACTGCACGCGATCAAAAGCTGCGTGCAGAACCTTTTCCCATGTGGTATCGGCGAGCGGCGTGAAGAGGTGAAATCTTCTTGTTGACCGCCGGTCGTTCCGAACGCTATCTGGTGACGATGTCCTTGGGAATCACCACCGGAAAGCCTCAGAGCTGAACCCGGATGGCTTGTCCTCGGATCGCATCCTGCGGGTTTTGCAGGTGGGCGGCGGGTTTTGCCGTGAACCTTCGCAGAGCAGGCAGCCGCACTTGCCCCGCTTGCAATTCCCGGCGCACCGCCAGACTCCCGCGCGTGATGCGGCCTGGATGTGGGTTGAAAGCGCATCGCAGCACCACCATTCCCCGGGCGCGGAAATCGGGACCGATCTTGCCGCTTTTCCGCCTTCGGTCCGCCCGCGTTCTGCCGATCGTACAGATACCCTCAATAACTTCTTCCCCTGCTTCCCTCGCCTGCCATCGTGCCTTCCGCGGTTTGTTGTCTTACTTCGCGGCCGCGACCAGTTGCATTCAACTCCGCCTTGTGGCAATTCATGTAGCGGGCAAGTGACGCAAGTTTCATAGCGGCGTCCCGCCCGCTCGCGGGCGATTACCTTATTCTTGCTTCCCCAGGTTTGCCGCTCGAGACTGGGATGGTCGACTGCGGCTGTGAGCGCCCCTCGGCTCTCTTCGCGAGCCAGCGCGTCTGCGCGTACTGCGTCGGCGACGGCTCAGCTTCGACGTTAAATCCTGCGCTCAGGTGTCCACCGGGATTGAACATTCGAGCGCTCCTCGACGCTTACCCCGCATTGCGCTCCCTTTACTTATCCAGCTCGCCGAGCGCGGCGAGTGGATCTTCGCGCGTGGATAAATGCCCACAAGATTCTGTCAGGACATCCTCTTGACAACTCGCGGCAATGATCGTTGGTAGGGATTCTCGCCCTGCTGTGCGCGAAAGGGATGACGCGCTGGTCGCGCTTGGCATTTCTCCATCGCCGGGAGTTGCACCGACGTTGTCCGACCGTTTTTTTTGTGTCGTGCTTTAGACCGGCGGGCGGCCAACCCAGCCCGGCGGCCGAAGACTGAGAAGATCGTAAAGCTAGTCTGCCTCCCAAGCGGCCCTGTTGCGCCGTGGAGGTCGCGCTCTCGCCACTCCTCGCCGGCGGCGACGAGCCCGGGGATGTCTGTACTGCGCGGTTGCCCGGCAGAACGCGAAACGGATCGCCGCCCCTCATGTATGGCAAGTTTCGGGCCCACTTCCATCGTCACTGCCGTGATGGCGTCCACGTCCGGTCGAGTTCGCGGAACTTGGGACACTTGCTTAATGCTGGGAAGCTTTTTCTTCACATACTCTCGGTCTTGTGCGAGATATCGCCGGAACGCGCCTCCGGTTTCGGTGCCCCGGCCACTCGCGCTGACCTCCGTATAGATGGCTTCGGCCTCCCCTCATCCAGCCCCTGTACGCGCTTACATCGCAGTCTTTGAAACGCGCTCCATCTTTTTCGTATCGTATTTTCTTCTGCATGACAGGCGCGCGCCCGCTGCTGCCCTTTCATCGGTTGGTCCCAGCCGAATGGTCCCTTACAATGTCCCCATCAGTATTCACCTCAGACCAAGCCCCCACCAGCAGTGGCACCGTGCCCCCCTTTCCTGGGTCCTTCTGACGCTGCATATCGCCTCATGCTCGGCTGCCCATCCTGTTATAGGGCCGCCTAAAGCAATCCATTGCCAGTGGGATGGACATTGTGCCACGAACTCCATGTCCATCAACTCGGTCTCCCCATCGCCTTGTATCAGCGAGCGGCCCATAACCGTCGCCGCTGCTTACTCCCCTCGGAGTTGAAGTATTTTGTAGGCTTGTGCCCAATACCCTGCCCCCTGTGGCGATGACCAACCACTTGGCTCGATACACCGACGACCCGCATTTTCGCGCATGCCGAATGCTCCGGCGACGCTGTTAGTTCCCGCATCCAACTTCAGCAAGCAGGCTGATCGTGCCTTTTGTCGTTCCTTCCCTCCCTCCCATGTTATAGCATCACTCGACGCCACGCCGTGTACATCGCGGTGCCCTGCGACTCCTTCGCGCCCCTCTGTAAGCCGTGCCGCGAATCATTTCAAGCCCCGTGCGGGTCGCCACACATTGACACAGTCCGGCGTGAAGCGTGTTGGCTCAGGCCCCGTCGACGTGCGCCCCGTTCCTCCTTCCACAGATTTCCCATCCTCTGCCTTTGGCGACTCCATCAATACCACGCTCCCTCGCTTGGCCCCAATTCAGCTTTGCCTTTGGCTTCCACTCCAATCTCCGTCCCTCAACCCACGCTCCCGGGGGCGGCTTCCTGGGCGTGAGTTTGCGAACTCATGCGCCAGTTCTGTTGGCCACTTGCCCGCCCGGCGCATCAGTTGTCGCGGGAACAATCTCTCCTCCATCACCCACATCCCCGAACCAGCTCGACGTCCCGCATTGAGCGACACAGCCCGAGCTGCGAGTCATTTCTCCGCGACACGATGCGCGGCGGCAAGCTGGCTCACCAACTCGCGCGCACATTGGATGCGCAACTCTAACTCGTCTACGTCCACACGATGCCGCCCATCGTGTACACGGATTGGAGCAATGGGGAGCGTTGTGTTTTGATCGCACGCAGGATGGTCAGAATCCCCAACCCGCCGTCCGTGCCTGTGCCACACCTTACCGCCCCCTGTGTCATGTGTTTTGGGCGGCCCGAACGGGCCGTGCAATGAATTCGCTGCCGCTACAAGATCGCGGCGTCACAGCCTCTGAGGGCGCCTCGTACTGTCCCTACCAGGGGAGTGACACGCACTCATGCCCCTGTGCTGATGGACCTCGGGAACCGGTCGCCTGACGCCTTCCGCGCTACGCGCGGAACAAGGCCCACGTGTCGTCGTGTTTTCGAGCACAAGTAGTTGTCATCGCCACCGGGGGTCATTGGCAAGCCTACAAATTACTTTCCAACTCTGGGAAGTACACACCGTGCGACGGTATGGCGGCTCGCATTACACAACGCCGAGCCGAGTTTGATGGCACATGGAGCCTCTTTCGTGCAATTCCATCCCCACTTGAAGGGGTGTGGCCTCCGATCCCCGGAGTGCAGTACTGCTCGTCACAGAAGCGTCTCCGCGGTACTGTCCTCCTGGCTTGCTTGACCAACAAAAGCGGGCGAGCGCTTCATGCAGAAATTACGATCCGCAAAAAGATGGAGCAGTTATCCCTTCACGCGCGAGCGTTGGCTGGCAACTCCCGCCCCCTATCTATACGCGAGCGTTCCGCTGAGGGGCCGGGGCACCGAACAACGGCAGTCCATGTGCTCCTTTTCCTACGATATCTTCCGCACCAACGCCCCCGCCGATATGTGAACGAAACAAGCGTTCCCCAGCATGTTCCCAACCCCTATTCCCGCGAACTCGGCCGCGTGGGGACATCACTCGGGACCCCTGACTGGAGTGGGCCCGACTTGCCAACTACA
>Ga0179591_1212449_pt1 | contig 16565 bp, 26 predicted proteins | sample CZOMad2_1_08_16f_FD_182891 | JGI IMG/M metagenome (GOLD analysis project Ga0179591, IMG submission 182891) | Vadose zone soil fungal communities from Angelo Coast Range Reserve, California, USA - CZOMad2_1_08_16fungal (PacBio error correction) | ecosystem: Environmental > Terrestrial > Soil >...
AGGGTGAGGGAACTCTTGGTGGAGCTGGGCCCTTAATCCACCTCCGGCCCTATCCAAACGGTTGGGGAAGCAAGAAAGTTTTCGGATCGCACAGAGTGAAAAGAAAAACTTTGGGGTCAGGACCGAGCTACCGTAATTCTGTGCTCAAGGGGATCAAAGGGTGGTTAGAAACCGTCCGGCCGTTTGGGGCAGAAAAAGAGAGGTAAAGGGGGGACAAAAGGGAAATCGGGCCCCTGCGATCGGCATCAATGCCAGGAAGTACACGGTAAATCACGTGTGGCCCGAAGCACGAGCACGAAAAGGAAAAAATTTCTCCCCGCGGCCGCAACAAGGGGGGGCCAAGGAAGATGTACCCGGGGGGTGTCTGAGATAGCAATTCCAAAGCGGCCAGCAGCTTAAAGGGGGAAAAAAGTAAGAAAAGGTCCACCACAAATGAGAATGGGCAAAATGGAAAATTAAGGGGATCGGTCCAAACATGAGTACGTGAGTGGGGGGGTGGGCAAGAAAAATCACGACTTTTTTATATCCTAACAAGGTGGGGGGAGGGAAGCTGCCAGTTAGGAGGAGGAGGTGGGGGGACAATCAAAGTACTGGCTAAACCTAGTGGGGGCAGCCACAAAGAAATAAAGGGTTCCACCGGTGGTTTCAGAAATGGTGCCATCCTTCAGAGGCTTTTTTGACCACAAGCTGGGAGCAAGTAGCAAAAAAACGAAAACATATCGGGAAAAAAGAACGTTAACGGCACCTCAATAACTAGGGGGGTTGGGGAAGAAGATGCCAATCAATTTCAGGGAGGCTTGTAGTGTCATGAAGAACCAAAAAACAGTTCGAGATGCGAAAGGGAAAAAAAAAACCCGCTTTACCACGGGGGGCACTCCTGGTCGTGGGACCATGTGGGAAACCGGGGGGCGTTTTTTTTTTCGGCACGCGTCCAGAAAGTCCGGAAACCCGAAGTTAAAGGGGACTAGTGCGGAAAATTTGCGGGTGAAAAAGGTTAAAATTGCTGGGGAGACCACTCGATAAAAAGGGGGACTTGGGAACTAAATAATAAAGTTCAAGGGAACCACAAGCTTAAAGACGGTAGAAAGGGAGCTGACGTAGGAAAAAAAAAGGTTTGGTACATGGTGAATAACAGCCAAAAACACGTTTGGAACAACTCAAAGGGGGGGGGGGGGGCGGATTTATTAAAGGGAAACAAAAAGGAAGCATAACAAAAAAAAGTATAAAAGGTCTCGCTAGCATGAGAGGGTGTGTTGGATTCTGGCTTGAAGCCTTGCTGGAGGCACAGTTCAATGGTGTAACTGCAAAAAAAATGAACAACGAAATTGGGAGACGCGCACAAAGGCATAAAAACAAAAAACAAGACCCACGAACAACAAACCAAGGGGGGGAAAAAAAGTTAAAACCCCATGAAATTCCGGGCGGCAGGTTGGGGAAAGGGAAACCGGCCAAAGGCAACGAGGCCAGAAACTGGGGTTTTAAAGACAAACCAAAAATCCCAGGCCGGAGCGGGACAAGCAGGAAGGTTGTCGTGGGTGGGAAAAAAAAGGGGGAAGACTTTTGGATTTTTATTGTGCGCAAAACCCAAAAAAAAGGTCAGAGCCCAAGACGGGGGGACAAGGGAAAAAAAAAAAACTCCGGATGCAGGGCAACCACAAAACCCTATATCCGGGGGATGAAAAAAAGAAAAAGTGGGGGGGGTCCACCAACTGGGGAGGCAAGAAATCACTTCCTTTCAAGACGTCCACGTGACAGCAGAGGGTAGGTTGCGCCTGGCCGGGCGGGGGGCAAAGGAAATGAAAAAAAACACGAGCAGACATAGTAAATTGAAGGGTATGAGGGGGCGCGGCAACCCAAAGAAATCAGAAATCTTCAGAGATTGAAGCCCAGGCAAATAGGTAAACGAGATGGGTTGTTCCCAAAAGGGGGGGGTTCGGCAAATTCCCTAAGGGGGGGGGAAAAAAAAAATTCAGGGAAGTCCCACAAAGTTGGACCTTGGCGAAAAAACAGAACTCAACTGGGGGAAAGGGGGTTGGAAAAGCTACTCCCAATTACTTACGGGTGGGTACAGCAAATTCCCCTCTCTAGAAAGGAGAACCAGACGACGAAGGCTGTGGGGGTTTAAAACAAAAAATCGTATGTGTCTCCGAAAAGAGCTGGAGGAGTGGGGGGAGAAAAAGCGACGGCCCGTATTTGAAATCCATCGAAAAAACCCCTAACCAAAAAAGGGAAAGGGCATAAAAAAAAGAATACCCACAACAACCAAAACCTAGAGCATCTGGGGTGGATTACCAAGAAATAATATTTTTGTTCAGGTTGTCAGGGGGGGGGGGGGCAAAAACCCCTTTGAAGAAAGGACAAGTGGAAAAAGGGGTGGGAGAAACTCACCCCGCGCTCCAGGAGAGAAAAGAGACCGCTTGAAAAAACGCGGGTAAAAAAAATATGTGGTTCATCAAAAAGGAAACAAGCGTGGCGACGTAAAGTCAGGCGCCAAGAAGAAAACACGGCGAGAACTTTGGGTGAAACCGACTAAATACCCAATGCACGCGGCGTTTCCCCAAATGGGAAGGCAAGCAGACCGCCGGACATTACAGGGGAACCCCTGCTTGGCCTCGGTCGGTTGGGGACGGCGTTCGCAACAAAAACTCGCATCTGGGGGGGGGGGAGGGGAAGGGGGTTATGTGGGCGCGGACTGTTCAAAGGAAGAAAAAAAAAGATTGCCAGTGAGGGGGGCGGATGCAAAATCTCCTCTCAAAACAAAAAAAAAAGGAGTGAAAAAAAGAACAACGAGACCTGCAAGGGGAGGCGGTGGGGCAGGGCGGTAAGTCTGGGGGACGTTTGAACAGGACAAAGAAACGAAAAAGAAAAATACGGCCAGACGCGGTGCCCCAGGCCGGGGGGGGGGGTGTGGGGTCCGCAACAACTAAGGCGCTACTCGATAGAGGGTGTCGTCGTGTAGTGAGCCTAGGGGCGTCGGGCGGTGTCTTTGGCAAAAGCGGAAGTACGGGGGGGGAAAATGGCGGCGGGTCGCCACTTCAAATTTAGGCTGAGAAAGATTGAGAATCCTTCGGCAAGGGGGAACGTGAGGCAGAGTTTTAGCACATCACACTTGGCTATCTGCAAGCCGGAGAAGTGTTTAGCCGGGACATCTCACTTTGTGAGGGGATGAACAAACATTTTCAAAAAAAAGGGGGGTGGTCATGGTGTGGGCAAAAAATAACAAAACCGAAACCGAAACACCACTCTGCGAAAAGGGAGAAAAAAAATACACTTTAGGTTGGGGATAAATTGGGAAAAATTCATGGGGGGGGGCCAGCGGAAGGGGCGGCAAAAAAGAGGGAATGGGAAAAGACAAAACGAATCGAGCCCAGTTTGACAGCCCCATCACAGAATAGGACGGTTGGGGGTGGTGGGGCATGGGGGAAAAAGTGTGGCGAGTGTGAGTGGACGCAGGCAAGGCAGGTGGGGGCACAATAGGTGGGGCCGTCACGAGGGGGGGGGGGTGATGGAAGGTTCTGGGAATGTATGCGTAAAATTCCTTGTGGAAGTGAAAACGGGCACTCACGGGGGTCGGCGACGTTTGGCACCTGAAAAGGTGGACGCCCCACACTGTGTTTGGGGGGGGAAAGGGTTGTGGAAAAGCGACTTTGTTTTGGCACACTCAAACGATTGGGGTGAGGAGAAACCAACAGGTCAGGTCCACTTCAAGAAAGGGGGTCAAAAGGGGAGAACTAAGAAATGTAAGCCATCGTGCCCGAAAACGGGGGAGGGCACTCACCATTCCCATTCAAAGCTTCGTGGGGCAAGGAAAGAAGGGGTTTGCTGGACTGAGACAAGCAAGCAAATAAAATGGGCTTTCAAGGGATATTTTGGGCACAAAATATTGGGACCGTCGCGTGCTAAATGGGGGGGGAAAAAACTCAAACACCTCGCAGAAGGGGGGGGGGGGGGGAGGGGGGGAAGTCATACGTGCCGGTGGGGTTTGTTGTCCTCGAAAGGGAAGTTTTCGAGAACCTTTTGGGGGGGGAAGGGGGGGGGGGGTTGGGGGCGCCCCACAGTCCCTAAGGCGTCGTCAACTAAGGAAGGTGGGGGGGGGACAATCCAAAACGGCCCCGGATTGAAAAAGGGTGGGGTTGGGAGGGCCTGGGACGTCGGGCAGGGCCCTGGTAGAAGGGTGTGGGGCCCTGGTATGCACAGAAGGTAAAAAACCCGGCGGAGTGCAAATGTGTCGAGGTGGCCTTGGGGTCAAAAGGGGGTGGGGGGGGGTGGGGGGTAGGGGGTAACCCGGTGGGGGGGGGGGGTGGGGAGGAGCGACAGTTTCGGAGTTTGACAAAAGGTTGAAAACAGGGGGGGTGCCAAACGCCAGCAGAAAGGAAAGAAGGGAAAAAAAAGCGAGCGGGTAAAAAAGAAGCTTACATGGGGGGTGGGTCCATTGACGGGGGGTGTAAAGGAGAAATCAGGGGAACAACCCCGCGGGGGGTGCAAGCCGTGTGGAAAAGGGTTACAACAAGGGAGACAACATGACCATAACGTAAGGATTGTTCCTCAGGGGGGTGGGCATCGAGAAAAGAACAGCACCTGTGTCAAAAGAAAAAAAACTTAGTTATCAGAATAAAATCAGACGTCCAGGACATAAAGGTTCAACATGGGGGTGCAGACAGGGACAGACAAAAGTAAGAAGGGGGAGGTGGAAGACCGGCCCGGGGGGGTGGGGGGTGTACAGGCGGGGGGTGGCTGGCGGGAATGGGAGAGAGGGGGGGGGGGGACTTCGAAAAAGACCAGGCCGAGATGTTTGCGCTAGAGAGAAGAAAACGGATGGGTAAAGGTCCGGCGATAAGGCCGACTTGAGCCCAGAACGAGGGGAGGAAGACTCTGAAAAAAAAAAAAAGAATGCGCGACCCGGTCCAGTCGCCCTAAGAAGATTAAAGGAAAGTGAATACGGTGGGGGGGGGGGGGGGGGGGGGGGGGGGTGGGAGGTAGCGGTTTTGGGAACCGTTGGGGGGGCAAAAGGTCGTTCATCGAACACCGGCTCCCTTGGGGGGTAGCCATGATCGTCAAAGGCAGGACTACGGAAAATGATGCACGAAATTCCGACTAAGAGGTAAAAGAAACTAAAAACTTTACTTCCTATCAAAGTCAGTGTAGAGAGACAAGAAAAGACAGAAAAAAAAGGTAACGCCGCTTTAAAACCATTTTGTTGCATGGGCACTGGACAATGGAAAATTTTTTAACCTGCTCGCCGAGTTTGGAAAGTTGGAAGAAATCCTTGTGCCCACGGAAACGTGGGTTGGCAACGGGGGGGCGACGGGGTCCGGGGGCGGGCACGGGTGGGGTGGGGGGGGTGTACGGGGGGAGACAAGGGTCGTGATAAGGAAACACAGGGGTAAAGTTCGGCCTTGATTGCGCCGCCCGACCCACAGGGGAGGGGGAAGGGTTCATGTGGAATAGGAAGTTGGGGATCAGCCGATACAATAAAAAGAAGAAAAAGCCAAAACCTTACCTTTACCTCGCGAGTAAAAAAGAAGTGTCGACAGAAACACAGAGGGAGAAAGACGTGATCGCGGCAAGCCTGAGAAGAGGGGGGAGACAGAAAAGTTGAGGGGGTTTGAAAAAGGGTGCGAATGCAGGACGGGGAGAGGGTCCCAGAAAAAAGCGTGGTGTGGGGAGGGAGGAGGGGTGAATGCTGGGCCCGAGATGAGTGCTGCGCATCGAATTGGGAAGGGGAGGCAAGTGTATTTGGGTGACTGAGCGAAGGGGACTGAGAACAACCGTTCTAGAGGTTTTGGGGGGGGATTCCAAGGGAAGAAAAAAAAGAGGACCGAAAAGGTAGAGGGAAACCAGGGGGGGTGCACGGGTACGAAGGGTAGGCCGTTGGCATTAGACCAAAAAAAAGTTCTAAAAACAAACGGAAAAATCTGGGCACCGACGAGCAAGGGGAGGTACTATGTAACGCAAAAAAGAAAAAAAAAAAAATGACCAGGGGCAAGATATTCATTGACAGATCCCAAAAAAAGTGGGGGGGACTCTAGGATAGAAAAAGATTGTGTCGGGCGGGTTTGGAAAAGAAAAGGGACAGAAAGGGGTCCGATGAGAATGGGGGCACCAAGATTAGGGTGAAAAAAGGTCAAAGGCCGCCTCAGTACCGCGTCCAATGGATTGAGGAAAAAGGGTGAGGGGCGCGGGAAAGGGCACGGCCGTTTGGGTCGGAAAAGAGCAAACAAAGGGTTGCACATGGGAAAGAAATGACGAAGCGTCGCAGGAAACAACAAAGTGACCCAGAATTGAGAAAAAAGTAAAAAGGTCGGCGGCAAAAGGGGTTGAATGCTCGTTGAACTCCAAAAATCCGCTGGGAGGGGGCCAGTCGTGCAACCGATACAAATGCACGGGGGAAAATGCCGGGTTGAGAAGGGGGGGGAGCAGGGAAAAGAGAGGAGGTAAAAAGTGCTCTAATTGGCGGCGAGACTCGGAGTTTCTATGTGACCTTGGGTTTAAGGGGGGGGGCAGACTTGGTCTAAAATTGGAGCTGATAACGTGTTTTTGGGGGAAACGGGGGGGAAAAAAAGTCGCGTGAAAGGAAGTCTCGCGTCTCAGAGAGGGAAACAAGGTTGGTTGCGAGCAGCTGACGAGAAGGGAGAGTCAGAACTGCACTGGTGGGTGCAGTGTGTGCTTGGTGGAGGTGCGGTGGGAGAAAAAAGCGGGGGGGGGAATTGCGTAAGTGGGACCAAAGGGTAAAGCAGAGAGGTGCGGGGGCCCGGGGGATGGGCTGGAGAAGAAGAATCAAAGAAAATCGGAAACGGCAAATCCCCGGGGGGCAACAAACCGGTTGCGAAACGGTGGCGAGTTTGAAACGGTTGGAAAGGGGTACAAGGGGGGGGGACGGTATAGACGGGCAGGAGGACAAAAGCACGACTAAAGTCATTTTTGAAAAAAGCGTACAGCATAATTAAATACTTGACACCGAATCAGGGTGGAAAAAACGGAAATAAAAGAAAAAAAATAACTGGTCCCATCAGACTTAAAACAAGACGGGGGGGGGGGGGGGGGATGGGGGGGGGGGGGGGTGCGGGGGGGGGGGGGGGGGGGGGGGCGCGGGGGGGGGGGGGGGGGGGGGGGGGGAGGGGGGGGGAGGGGGGGGGGGGGGGGGGGGGGGGGAGGGGGGGGGGGTGGGGGGGGGGGGGGGGGGGGGGGGGGGGGGGGGGGGGGAGGGGGGGGGGGGGGGGAGGTAGGGGGGGGGGGGGGGGTGGGGGGGGGGGTGGGGGGGGGGGGGGGGGGGGGGGGGGGGGGGGGGGGGGGGGGGGGGGGGGGGGGGGGGGGGGGGGGGGGGGGGGGGGGGGGGGGGGGGGGGGGGGGGGAGGGGGGAAGGGGGGGGGAAGGGGGAGGGGGAGGGGGGGGGGGGGGGCAAGGCCGGGGGGGGGGGGGGGGAGGGGGGGGGGGGGGGGGGGGGAGGGGGGGGGGGGGGGGGAGGGGAGGGAGGGGGGGGGGGGGTGGGGGGGGGGTGGGGGGTGCCCCCGGGGGGGGGGGTAGGCAGCGTCGGACGGGTCGTGGGGGGTGGAAGGGGGGAGGTGGGGTTCGGGGGGGACTCGAGGGGGGGGGGTGGAGGGGGGGGGGGTGGGGGGATGCAGGGGGTGGGGGGGGGCTGGGGGGGGGGGTTGGGTTCACGGGGGCCTGGTGGGGGGGGGGGGGAGTGTTCGGGGGGGGGGGGGGGGGGGGGGGGGGGGGGTGCGGGGGGGGGGGGTTGGGACAGGGTGAGAGTTAAAGGGGGGGGCTGCAGCGATGTCGAAAAGTTTGGGAGTTTGGGGGAGGGGGAAAATTATTCCCAAGGGAGGGCAACTCATTGGGTGAGGAGTGCCGGGGGGTGGGGGGGGTGGGGGTGCCAAACACCAGTGTTGACGAAAAAAACGGGGGGGGGGAAAAGGGTTTTGGGCTTGGGTACGGGCCTGCACGCACCCGGAGGTGATCGCGAAGCGGTGCTAGGAGGGGGGTGCAGGGCACCCCCCGAGGGGGAGGGATCGGGCTAGGGGTGGGAAACGGGGGGCGCGCGGGCAGAGCAATTCGTTGTGGGTGGGGGGAACAATGGGTCCCTGGCGGGGGGGGGGGGGTAGGCAGGCGGGGGGGGGGGGACGGGACGAGGGTCACCGGGGGGGGGGGGGGGGGAGGGAGGGGGGGGGAGGGGGGGGGGGGGGGGGGTGGTAGGGGGAGGGGGGGGGCCACGTTGGTTTGGGGGGTGACATGGGGAGGTCCGTCCTAAGGGGGGGGATAGACAAGTTGTGGACCAAAACGCTTGGGCACACCAACGCAAACAGCGACACCGCGAGGAGAAGGGGTAAGAAAGGAGAGTGGGGAAGGAGAGAAGGGGGGGGAAGGCGGAGAAGGAGCCTGTCAGCGGACCAAAGGGGAACGGGGTCTCATGTGCTGAAGGGGGACTCGAACGGAGGGAGGTGTTGTCGGAACGGGAGGCGGGCGGGATAGGGGGGTGGGAGGGCGGAGGCGGTAAGGGATGGGTGAGGGAGATGGAGGGGAAAGGGGTAAGAGGGGGTGGGAGGAGCGGGGGAGGTGTAGCTGGGGAGGGGGATGAATAGGGGGGGGAGAGAAGGGGGGGGGGTGTGTGGGGTTAGAGAGGGGGCGAGAGGGGGAGGGTGAAAGGGGGCGAGCGTGGGGGGGGGGGGTGAAGGGTGGAAAGGGGGGGAGGGGACGTATCAGGGAGGCAGCAGGTCTGTTAGGGCTCCAAACCTTAAAACTGGCGCGAGGGAAAGGGAGAGGCAAGACTTCCACAAATAGGGGGGTGGTGGGGGAAACTTGAGGGGAAAGGAAGAAGCATCCAGGGCGGTCCCCACCCTTGAAGGGTCGGGAGTGGGGGGGGGGGGAGGGGGTAGGGGGAGGGGGGAGGGGGGTGGGGGGTGGGGGGGGGGTGGGGGGCGGGGGGGAGGGGGAGTGGGGGGGGGGGAGGGAGGGAGGGGGGGGGGGGGTGGGGGGGGGGACGGGGAAGGGGGGGCGGGGAGGGTGCGGCGGAGGGGGGGGGGGGGAGGGCGGGGGGGTGGGGGGGGGGGGGGGGAGGAGGGGGGGAGGGGGAGGTGTGGGGAGGGGGGGGTGGGGGGAGGGGGGGGGGAGGTGTGGGGGGAGGGGGTCTGGGGGGGGGGGGGAGAAGGGGAGAGGGGGGGAGGGGGGGGGGGGTGTGGGGGGGGAGAGGCGCGGTGTGCAGGATGTGGGTGGGAAAAAGGCGAGAGAAGGGTGGGAGGGTGGGGGAAGGGAGGCATGCGTCGCAAGACTCCTCGGAAAAGGGAGAAATCCCTCCCAGGTAGGGTCAAAAAACTCCAGTGCCCTCGTCACATATACAAAGCCAATTGGCCCTTCGCCCAAAAAACAACGAGGGAGCATCAACGCAAACTTTCACTAGATCAACCAGTTAAACGATACAGCCTCAAAGTAAAAAAAACAATCAACTTTTGGTGAGGCACAATAGGTGGATACAAGCGTTGCCGTCCAGATACGCAACTTGAGTTGCTAAGGCGAAGAAGGTCAGAAAACTCGGGGGGGGTTGGCAGAGGGAAGATTTTCTGTTGGCAAATCGGTGGGGGGGGTATGAAGAGGGGCGGCCAGATCAAGACAAAAGCAATTCGTGGGCGCGCAATTACAAGGAAAAGGGAAATGTGCCGAACTTTACCAGAAAACCATGGGGAAGAAAAGTGGGGAGGAAGGGGGCACTTCCAAAGAAAAGTCTGGCCCTGGAAAAAAAAAAAAAAGACGAAAAAAAACCCTTTGTCATGCGCAGCAGGTGAAAGAAAAAAAAGTCAACGGGGGAAGATTCCAGGTACGTTATGGGGGTGGGGGGAACGTCAAATCGGAATGGACCAACGAACGGGGTGTGTGTGATGGGAAAACGAACCAAGTTGGGACGGGCCGCGAACGAAGTGGTCGTATTCCTGGGATGAGTTGGGGAGGCGGGAGAAAAAAGCATCGATCGGCTGGCTTCGGGGTCTCTCAACGCCCAACGACAAAAGAACGATTGGGTAAAAAACTGGGATGTATCCCCTTCAACCCATCCGTTCATGATGGGAACAATTGGTGGGTTTCGCAACATCGACAATCTGGAACACAGTATAAACCCTCTTCCTACAAACGGAACGGGGGGGGGGATGGGGGGGTGGGGGATAGGGAGGGGGAGGGGGGAGAGGGAAGGGAAGATGGGGAGGAGGGAGAGGGGAGTTAGGGGGGGGGAGCAAGGGGGGAGAGGATCGGCTAGAGGAGGGGGGGTGCGAGAGTGGAGAGGGGTAGGGGGGGGGGGGGGGGGATGGAAGGTTTGTCGGTGCATAGGGGAAGGGGGAGATCGAGGGGGGGGGAATGTCTCTCAGGTGGTTTTGTGAGTTGGGGTGTTGATTGGGGTAGGGAGGTTTGTGGTGGAAGGGGTTGGGATTGTGCCAGACTGCAGCAGAGGGACACGCAGGATACTGGGGTCTGTTGGTTGCAAAAGCAAAGGTCACCGGGGTAGGGGTCACAATCTAAACAAATGAGTGGGAGCGCTCGGAGGATGGGGAGAACGTTGGGGTGCGAGAAAAAATCGAGGGAGGGGATCTAGGCAACCAAGTGCTCCGGGACCGGGGGGTTGGGCAGGGGGGAGATCCTGGGGAGTCTACCAGCCCCCCCCAGTGGTATGTTTTTCAAGCCTGGTGTATGGTATGGTGGGGGCACGCGGTGGTTTTGATAGTGTGGTGTCACGCATTCCCGCGTGGGCGCGGGGGTGAAGAGGGGCGAAGGATGGTGGGGGGGGGGGGGGTTTCTGAATGCTCACAACTGTCCCGCCGAAAAGGTGAAAGGCATGCGGAGGGGGGGGAGTTCCCCGGTTTAGCTGTGGCAATTGGTTATCATCCTAAAAAGAGCAATGCAGTTTATCAGTAAGGAGATAAAAATGGGAAGAGACGGGCGCAAGGTTTCACAAGGGAAAAAAAATCTAGGGTCCCCCATGATCGCAACCAGAATGACCGCTTGAGGAAAAAAAAAGGGGGGGGGGTTTGGATAATTGTTGGGGTCAGAAAGGGGTGTGGGCAACAAGACGGGGGGGGGGGGGGAAGTAATGGTGCGTTCCTTTTAATTTTAAACACAACCCAAGCGGACTAAAAACCAGGACGATGCTTACAGATCGTCAAAAAGTTGGAGGTCTTTCTCTCCCCTATCCAAAAACTTGCACACCACGGGAGAAAACTTTTTGGTACTGCCAAACGAGGGGCTGGAAACGCCGTTTACCGGGGAGGGGGGGGGTGGGGCAACAGGTGGGTAAGGGTTGTTAAAAAAAAAAAAAAACCTGGGCACCAAACTTACGGAAAATTGACGGCCAGCTCAGGGCGTGAAAGGGGGGGGGGAGAAAGGTTTAAAAATGAAACAAACAAAGCAGCAGCCGTGCGCCGACCACCTAGTAACTCAGGTCAAGGTGAATGGGGGGGGGGGACGTTGTGAAAAAAATATACGCTGTTGTGACTCTGGTTGGGCCTGTAGGGGGGTCGGCGTGACGTTTTGGGAGTTTGGTTTTGGTTGGCAGTTCCGTCCCAGGAGGAGGATGCGGCCCACGTGGTTTGAGGGGGCCAGCCCGGTCAAGGCTAAAAAATTCTCCTTTTAAAAAAAAAGGGGACGTGGGGGTGAGGAGGGGTTTTCGAACGTACGAAGGCCGAAACCACACTCCTTGTCCAAAATTCCTCCATGGTTTAGTGAAAAAGTGGTGGTGGAAAAAACGGGTAGGTGTCTGTTTTCACGAAAGTACGATCTTACTTATATGGCCGACCCGAGAAAACAACCACAAAACCTCTTCACACCAGGCGAGCCCAGACTGTGGAAGTAAGAAAAAATCAAGTTGTGTGGCGGGGGGGTGAAGTGGGTTCGACGCAACAAAAAGCAACGCCCTAAAGGGCAACGAGAAAACATATTCCGCTGTGATAAGGTGTTGGGGTGGCAGACCCTTGTGCCCGGGGGGCCGGCGGTGCAAAGAAATAAAAAACTGCACTGGGGTCACTTATGCCCAAGGCAGAGCAAAAAAGTAGTATTGTAGGGGGGGGACGGGTCGGGGGAAAAAATACAAGCAAAACCTATAAGGCCTTCAAAGACATAAAAGGAGGATGGAAATGGGCGGCCCAGGAATGGAAAAAAAAAACGACCGTCCCTGAAAAGGGGGCACGTAAGGTAAAGTAACACAAGGGGGAAAGAAAATTCGGTTCGAAAACTCTTCCGAAAATTTGCCAACCAAAAAGGAAAAAATTGAAAAAATGGTGGAGGGCTAAATGGGGGGAGGGGAGGTAGAGCAACCAAAGGTGGGGGAGCGGGACCAGGTGCCCACGAAAATTGGGTGGCCCTGTTCGGTAAAAAAGTACATTTCCACTTTGCAATCGTGGTGGACTGAAAAAACCCCCCCGCAAAAAGCAGCGACATCCGGACGGTTCCCCCAAACCAACCACAAACAAAAAGTGGGGTACAAAACAAAACACCAGACACGACCAGTCACTTTTCACACCAAACGGGAAAAAAAGGGGGCAAAACACGGAAAACAGGCCAAGGTGAAAAACCGCGAACCCTTGTAAAATGTTGGGGGGCCCGGTCAAAAGGGTGGGTGGAACTCGTATGTGGCGACGCGGCAGGGTGGGGGAAGGGAAAGCAAGGGGGAACGACTTCACCTTTCCGAAACAAAAAAACCGCCCACAACCGAAACCAAAAAATGACTCAATCACGAGAATCAAAAAAACACCTGCGAATCTTATGGAAACCGAACGCAAAAAGGGAGTTGTCGGTTTTTGACAAAAAGGTTGGGAGGTCCCGGGTACCGAACAGGACAATTGGTGAAAAGGGTTGGGGGACAAGGAGCAAATCACCCAAAAAAGGGGAAGTATAAAAAGACCGCGTCAAAGCTAAAATTATTGTGGGGGGGAGATAGGAAAAAAATCCTAGAATGAGCATCCAAAAAAAAGGTCCCGACAAGGACTTGTTGAGACGAACCGCACACGCAAACCAGCAGGGAGGAACAGGTGGGCAAACCGCTCTCATCATCCGAAAAAAAAATAAAAGGAAGTATAAGCCGCTCGGCCGAGTTCTCCTGGGGGGCGGGGAGGATGGGAGCACGGGGGAGGTCGCCAGGGTTCGCGGGTGGAAAGTGGGCGGTGGGGAGTGTGGATAGAAGGTAAGGGGTCCGAGAAGAGAGCCCCATCTCTGGCGTCGGCCACTATTAAGAGGAGACCAAACAAAAGAAAAGAGGAAGAGGAAAAAAGGAATCCCAGGAAAAAAATAAAACCAGGACAAAAGAAACAACTTGTAACTTTTTTCGTAACCAGCGAAAAAACTGGTCCAAACGCAGCACATGAAGGGGCCCGACCGCCCAAAGAACGGAGGGGCAAGAAAAGAATTTAATTAGAGGGGTAAAGTGTAGGTCACATTCAAGAAAACCCCATGCTTTAGTAGGTCGTTCAGGGTTTGGGCCCCTCAAAATCTCGCCCTTCTTCATGGGATATGGAGCAAAAAAGGGGTCTTGGAACAGTGCAAGACCGGGGAAACCTAACAAACTGCTAACTTCCAAGGATCATTTAGAAAAACGCTGGGTGTTGTGATAAAAGGTTACAAAGGGTGTCGGTGAGTACACCAAAGTCAACGCAAACACGAACCATCCGGACAGGTTCCAAAGAAAAAAAAAAAAGCTGTTGTTGGGATGCGGAGCCATTAAGGGGAAGGCGCGCATTGGAGGACCTGTCGGACACAACCCCGGCGAAGCGAGAAACAATAAGACAGAAAACGGGAGGAAAAAAAAAACTACGTTTTTTGAGTGACAAAACAAAGGGGCAGAAAGGGAGAAAATTTTCATACGGGAATTTGCCCAGGGTGCAAAGGAACGGAGAGTGGGTCCAAACAATACACAGCGGAAAGTACCGGGAAAACGAAAGGGGGGAAAAAGGGGGGGGGTCAAGTGTTGGTTTGCCGTAAGAGTTGTGTGGGCAAACACTCGGGAAGGGAGTGTTTTTGGCGAAACCAAAGGACATTGACAAAAACTCTGGCAAAAGCGGTTTGTGGTACGGTACAAAATCAACTCCGGCCTGGGGGGGGGAAGGGAGCTCAAGTGGGAAAAACCCGGACCAAGGGCCACTAAGGACAGTCACTTTACGGGTGGGGGCTTCCTAGGAGTTTGTGCCTGTGTGGGAACAGAGAAATAGAATGGGATGGAGGTGAGCACATACTGGGGTCCAAAGGAACTCTTGAAGTGGGTCAAAAGCATTATCACGAAGCTGGGGCAGTTGGGGGGGGTGGGGTCGCGTACGATACGTTTTGGAAACAAAAACGAGGGGTTTAAGAGAACCATTTTGGTAAAGTTGTGTTTTTGCCGCAAATAAATTCTGATTACTAAAAGCAAAGAAAAAAAAAAGCCAGGTCTGGCCTCCAAAAAACGGCCCCGGAACATGTGACAAGGGGGGGGTGTGGGCAGGAAGTACGGGCAGGGAGTCCCTTGGTTCGGTGGCCCAAAGGGCGGGCCAAATCCTGGAACGACTCGGTAAAGAAACCAGGTCTAATGTGACCTTGGTGTTCGGGAACACTGGGGGGAGGGTATCAACCTTTTTAGGGGGGAACCTCCAGATTGCAAACAGTGTTGGACACCTGAAAAAAACAGTGGTCCAAATAAAAAAAAAAAGGCGCCAAGACGAGAAAAATGGGAGAAGCGGCAGGTGGGTATGACAGCTGCAGGTGGGGGGGGTATAGCACTTGCCCAACAAAACAAACGGGGTGGGAAAAACGTGGGGCCAACGTTCTTTTATGTGTCAAAAACCATGTATCAAATTGGTTCTACGGGAACAAGGGAACGAAACACATGGGGTAAGCAAGGGGAAAAGAACTAAAAAAAAAACAAGAACAAGGAAACTGTTCCCTGAAACTTGCTAAAAGGCCAGGAGGCCTTCGGATGTAGAAAAGCACAATGTGACACCAACAAATCCACAAATCCGTCACAACAATTGTACGGATTCGGGGGGGAAAAAGAAAACGAAAAAAAAAAAGCGGAAGAGATGGTGTTTTCGTCGCATCGGGAAAGGGGGTAGAAAAATCTAAAAAGCGCCCAACGGAGGGGGAGTTGAAGGTCAGAACTGCAAACCGCAACGTCAAAAAAAAAGTACGGGAGAGGGGGGACTAAGGGGCAATCAATCGTCCCGGTTGGAAATTGTTGAAAGGAAATTTCCGGAGGGGGGGCAAACGACAAACCTGTAAAAATTTTCTTTTGTGGCGCAGCGTCCGCGACGCCTCTTATGATCCAGCCGAGACCTAAAGGGCGGAAAGGAAAAAACTGGCGTAAACGGCAACAATTAAGATCAAACTCAGAAACAAACATCACAATAAACACGAAAGGCCCATTTACCACGGGCGCAAAAAGGGGGGGGGGAGCCCCAGAAAGAAGGGTCAAAACCCGTTGAATGACAGGAAAAAAAAAGTAAATTCCCGACCACGCCCCTTGGGTTTCTGGGGAACAAATCATGGTGAACATTGTCTTCGGCAGATGACAACTCCAGAAGGTAAACGAAAGGTGGGGCGGCCCCCCCCAAAACAAGGGGAGGGCGTGGAAATCTCGGGAAAGCAGAATGCAAACCGACAATTAATCAGATAAGGGGAAAAACAAACAAGAAGTCGACAAAAAGGGCCGAACGAAACAAGGAGGGGTAGATGCAAGGGTAAATTATTCAAAAAAATGGGTCGACAAAAGTGCCTTTTGGGGGGGACTGAAGGGAAAGAAAAGAACGGTTGGACGTGGTAATCTGTGGCGGGGCGACCAGGATGAAACTGTGAAAAAAAGATGGTGCGGAAGGGGGGTCCCAAAAAGGGGTATTGTAGTACCGAATCAGATGATTTAGGAAAGTGGGGATTTTTGTGAAGAGGAAAAAACGGTTGAAAAGGAGAGACAGAAGTAGAAGCTTGGGGTTGGTGTTCACAAGTGGAAAAGAAAGCACGCTGGCGATGTAAGCGTAACCCAAATATGGTGTAAATGGGGGACATCCATGGAGCCGGTGTGAGGCAAGCCAAAATACGAACAAGTTCACAAAATCTGGGGCCACAGCCCAGACAAAGAAAAAGGGGGGAGGAGATGGAATCACAGTGTAAAGAACAGCCACAAGGGACCATCGGCGAAGCTTACATTGCCAGACTCAAAGGGTTTTGTCTCGAAGGAACGACAAGGCCATGGTGTGGGTCAGGGGGGGGGAGGGGACACCTTGAAAAAACTGGGGAAGTATTCGATCGGAAGATGGGGGGGGGAAAAAAATTTCTGAGTGTGGGGGAGGTTCATGCGCCGCCCTAAAAAACCAAAGAATTTGAAAAAAGCCGCCGTGGAAATCAAAAAAGAACAATTAGTCACAAAATCAAGGAAAAATTCAAAGGGCCAGGTGCCAGAGCGACGGGAGAGGAAAAAAAAAAGGGTAGGACTTAAAGGGGGAAAAACCAAATACTTGAAAAGAAAAAATAAAGGACTGGGGGAAAATCCGAGTGTGTATACCGAAGGAAACTGAAAAAAAAAGGAGTGGCTAAGTAAGGCAAAAACAGGCGTGCAGGAAAAAAAATACCAGGGT